>Ga0070717_10002000_pt1 | contig 14254 bp, 8 predicted proteins | sample LARL113metaG_FD_71366 | JGI IMG/M metagenome (GOLD analysis project Ga0070717, IMG submission 71366) | Corn, switchgrass and miscanthus rhizosphere microbial communities from Kellogg Biological Station, Michigan, USA - LAR L11-3 metaG | ecosystem: Host-associated > Plants > Roots > Rhizosphere ... | reverse complement strand
GTGCTGGTGTTCCTGGTGATGCTGGTGTTCCTGCAGAACTTCCGCGCCACACTCATCCCGACGCTGGTGGTGCCCTCGGCGCTGCTCGGTACGCTCATCGGTATCTACGTGGTCGGCTTCTCGATCAACCAGCTGTCGCTGTTCGCGATGGTGCTCGCCATCGGCATCGTCGTCGACGATGCCATCGTGGTGGTGGAGGCGGTCGATCGCATCATGCGCGAGGAGCATCTCCCTGCCAAAGAGGCGACGCGCAAGGCGATGCACCAGATCACCGGCGCCATCGTCGCGATCACCTCGGTGCTCGCCGCGGTCTTCATTCCGAGCGCGCTGCAGTCGGGCAGCACCGGAGTGATCTACCGCCAGTTCGCACTCACCATCGCGCTGTCGATGGGTTTCTCGGCACTGCTGGCGCTGTCGTTCACCCCGGCGCTGTGCGCATCGCTGCTGCGGCCCGAGCATCTGAAGGGCAACGTCGTCTTCAACTGGTTCAATCGCGCATTCGAGCGCACGCGCGCCGCCTACGTCCACCGGGTGTATCAGTCGGTCGGTCACGTACCGCGCTGGATGGCAGCTTTCGCCGTGATGCTCGCCGTGGGGGCGTTGCTGTTCATCAGGCTGCCGGGGAGCTTCGTGCCCGACGAGGATCAGGGCTACGCGCTCATCGACGTGCAGCTGCCCGCCGGCGCCAACCTGCCGCGCACCCGCGAGGTGATGCAGCACATCAACGCCATCATCGAGCGCAGCCCGGACGTGGATTATGCGTTCCTCATCATCGGCTCGAGCTTCACCGGCACCGGCGAGAACGCCGGACGCGCCTTCGTACACCTGAAGACCTGGGACAAGCGTCCGCACACTGCGGCCCAGTTCATCGCGTGGGCGAACGATACCCTGGGGCGCGAGATCCACGACGCGCGCGTGTACGCACTCAACCTGCCCACGGTGCGCGGCCTCGGGTTCTTCGGGGGCTTCGACATGTTCCTCGAGGATCGCGGCGGACTCGGCCGTGAGGTGTTGACCGGCGCGCAGGACACGCTGCTCGGGAAGGCAGCCGCCGACAAGAGCACTCTCAGTGGCGTGCGGGCCAACCTGCTGCCGCCGGCCCCGCAGCTGCAGCTGACCGTCGATCGCGTGCAGGCGCAGTCGATGGGACTCTCGGCCAGCGATGTCTATACCGCGCTGCAGCTGATGCTGGCGCCGGTGTATGCCAACGACTTCATCTACCAGGGACGGGTGCTGCGCGTGCTGCTGCAGGCGGATGCCCCGTGGCGCATGACGCCCGAGGCGCTCGGGCACTTCTACGTGGCGGGCGCCGGCGGCAACATGATTCCGCTCGCTAACTTCGTGCGCGCCGACTGGGTCATGGGCTCACCCACACTCACGCGTTTCAATGGCTACGCCGCGGTCGAGGTCACCGGCAACAACGCCGCCGGGCGCAGCTCCGGGCAGGCCATGCAGGCCATGCAGAAGATCGTCAGCGAGAGTCTGCCGCGCGGCATCGGCAACGACTGGGCCGGGCAGTCACTGCAGGAGCTGATCTCCGGGGCGCAGGCGCCCATGTTGTTCGCGCTGTCGATCCTGGTGGTATACCTGTGTCTGGCAGCGCTCTACGAGAGCTGGAGCGTCCCCGCAGCCGTGCTGATGGCGGTGCCGGTCGGGCTCATCGGCACGGCGCTCGGCGCGCTGCTGCGCGGGTTGCCCAATGACGTGTTCTTCAAAGTGGGCCTCATCACCATCATCGGTCTCTCGGCCAAGAACGCGATCCTGATCGTCGAGTTCGCCGTCACCTCGCAGCGCGCGGGCAAGAGCCTGCACGAAGGCGTGCTGCAGGCGGCGCGGCTGCGCTTCCGGCCGATACTCATGACCTCATTTGCCTTCATCCTCGGGGTATTCCCGATGGTGGTCTCGACCGGGGCAGGCGCCAACGCGCGCCATGCCATCGGCACCGGGGTGGTGGGCGGCATGCTGAGCGCAGCTCTGCTCGGGGTACTCATGATCCCGGTGTGTTATGTCGCAGTGCGTCGCCTGATGGGCGAGAAGCTCGATGCGCCCGCGCCGCTGGCGGGGGCGGGAACCGTCCCGGGTCCGGCGCAGCGGCGCGAGGAGTAGTAACACTATGGCAGTGGTGGTGCCGCGCTGAAAACATCGGCGCCGAATGCGCGCAGCTCCGGCTCGGCCGCGTAACCGAGATAAGGCAGACCGAAAATGGCCTCCACGGTACGTAGCAGCGAGTAATGATTGTAGGGCACCGTGGAAACGGTGCCGGGCTTGACGAACTTCGAAAGCACGATCGCTCCGACCCGTCCGCCGCCCGGACCGCTGAAGCCCGGCGGGAAGCGCGCACCGGGAAGCGGTTTCTCTCCGCAGCAGGCGCTCGAGCCCTCAGCGCCGGCGCCGTCCGATTCATCAAAGGTGATGATGAGCATGCCATCGGCCAGGAATGCGGGCGCCGCTTCGATGAGTGGCACCCAGTGGGCGAGGAACTCATCGACGGCTTTTGGCCCCCCGGTGCGTCCATCGACGCAGTGCACATCGTGGCCGTCGTCACAGAGGTTTGGGGTGATGAAGCTGTAGTTCGCGGTGGTGGCGGCGCTGGAGAGATCCTGTGGCAGGTGCTCGAGGTTGATGACGTGGCTGTCGCAGCGCGCCTGGTCATCGATGATCGCGTGGAAGTAAACGAAGGGATTGTGCTTGGCGGCGTACTGATCCCCTCTGCTGGCGGAGCTGGTTTTTTCCGGCGCGCCCAGCCGCACGTGGCCGCAGGTGGATGACTCGCGCGCAGGGTTCTTGCCCATGTCCTCCATGTACGCGCGCCAGGTGAGACCTGCGGCCTCGAGCTGGTCGGGAAGCGTGCGTACGCTGCGCGGGTAGACGCAACCCGATCCGGGCAGCTGACCGTGCGCATCGAGCCCGGAAGCGCTCGGGCGAAAGTCCTGGTAGCTCGCGCAGTCGAGCTGCGTGGCCAGGTTGGGCGCCTGACCGCTCACGAGCGCGATGTAGTTACCGAGACTGGCATGTCCGATCGCGTAGTACTGCGTGAGCAGTGCACCGCGTGCCGGAAGCGTGTGCGCGAGATACGGTGCCGGCGCGCGGCTACCGAAGGTGACGCCGTAGGACTGATTCTCGAGCAGCAGCACGAAGACATGCCGGATGGGTGGCGGCGCCGCGCGCGCCGCGAGCGCTGCGGATGTGTCCGGCGGCGCCGCTTCGGCAGCGGCGGCGAGGCCGAGCGCGAGGAGCACAGCTGAGCTCGCGGCCGCTCGCCTCGGCATTCAGGCCTCGGAGGTCGCCTGGGTGTCGCGCGTCGTGACGAGCTGCGGTGTCATCCGCAGCGCCCGCAGGAACAGAAGCGCGCAGGCTACCGTGAGCACCGCCGCCGCGAGGAATGCAGCGCCGGGGAAATACACCGCGCCCGTCGGGTCGGAGAAACGGCTGAAGATCTGTGTCATCAGCGGCGGTCCGATGATGGCGCTCAGGCTGCCGAGTGAAGCCACCGCTCCCTGCAGCTCCCCCTGCGCGTTCGGGGGAATCTGCTCCGAGGCGAGCGCATTCATGGAAGGATAAGTGAGCGCGAACAGGAACGTGGTGAGCCCGACCACGTACATCACCCAGCCTTGGGATGCGAACGCGTAGCCGATATAGGCGAGTAGCGCGGCCAGCATGCCGCCGAGCGCTGCACGCCGCATGCCGCCGATCCAGGGAATCAATACGCGCGTCAACACGCCCTGCGAGAGAGCCATGAGCAGCCCGACGAAGGCAAGCGAATAGCCGACCTGCGCGCTCGACCAGTGGAACTTGGAGATGGTGTAGAAGGCCCAGGTCCCCGGCAGCACCTGGTGGGCCAGCTGCCACAGGAACAGCGCCCCCAGGGTCATGAGCACCGCCGGGTAGTGACGCATCTGCTTGAGCGTACCGAGCGGATTGGCGCGCATCCAGTGAAAGGCGCGCCGCTTCCCGGGCGGCAGCGACTCCGGCAACGCGAAGTAGCCGAGCGTCGCGTTGGCGAGCGCGATGATGCCGGCGGTGAAGAACGGCGCGCGCGCACCGAAGGTACCGAGCAATCCACCGATGGCCGGCCCGAGGATGAAGCCTATGCCGAACGCCGCACTCATGAGGCCGAAATTCTGGGCACGCCGCTCCACCGGGGTAATGTCCGCCACGTAGGCATAGGCCGGTGTGAAGGAAGCGCCCGCAATGCCAGCGATCATCCGCCCGAGGAACAGCCAACTGATCACCGGAGCGAAGCCCATGATGAGGTAGTCGATGCCTAACGCCAGCACCGAGAACAGCAGCACCGGTCGCCGACCGAAGCGATCACTCAGGTTGCCAAGCACCGGCGCGCAGAAGAACTGCATGAGCGCATAGACGAAGGACAGCCCGCCGCCGTAGCGCGCCGCGCGGTCGATGCCTACCCCGGCGAGCTGCATGATCAGCCGCGGCAGCACCGGCAGAATGATGCCAAAGCCGATCGAGTCGACCAGCACCAGTACGAAGATGAACAGCAGGGCACCGCCGCCGGCTTTGCGCTCGCTCACGGATCCTCCTGGGGGAGCGTGTCATCTTATACGATGCGACGCGTGCGCCACGTCCGTCGCTCATCGCACCACCCCGCCTGTCCGTCGCGTCACGCCGCCTTTCTGCTGAACAGCAGAACTGCGGCAGAGGTGGTCACCAACGCGATCTCCAGCAGCCGGACCATGTCCGGTGCCAGCGCGTGAAACGAGGTGCCCTTGAGGAACAGACCCTGCATCAGGCGCAGCATGTGGGCGAGCGGGTTGACATTCGTGACGAACTGCAGCCACCACGGCATGTTCTCGACCGGCGTCGCAAAGCCCGACAGCAGCGCAAAGGGGAGCAGCACCGCGAACGCTCCGAGAAAAGCCTGTTGCTGCGTGTAAACCAGTGAGGAGATGAACAGGCCCACGCCGGCGCACGCCAGCGCGAAGGTCAGCACCGCGGCGTAGAGCACCAGCACGCTGCCGCGGAAAGGTACGCCGTAAACCAACGTGACGATCAGCAGGTATAGCGTCGCCTGCACCGCCGCCACCAGCAGCGGCGGCAGCAGCTTTCCGAGCGCGATCTCCACCGGCGTAGCGGGCGATACCAGCGTCTGGTCGAAGGTGCCGAGCTCGCGCTCGCGCGCCACCGACAAGCCCGTGATCATCAGCGCCACACCGAGGCTGAGCATCCCCACCAGATTCGGCAGCATGAACCAGCGGTACTCGAGGTTGGGATTGAACCAGTTGGTCATGACCACCTCGGCCTTGGGCACGGTCGGCGCCGCAACCGATGCGCCCGGCTGCGGCGCGCCACCGCCACCTACCGTAGCGTCGGACACGATGGTGCTCACGTACTGCGCGGTGATCTGCGCCGCGTTCGAGCGACGCCCATCGAGCAGCAGCTGCACGCTGGTGGGTCGCCCGGCGGCGAGATCCGCGGAGAAACCGCTCTGCAGCACCAGGATGCCGACCACCTGCTCGCGCTCGAGAGCGCTGCGGGCGATGGCGAGCGCCGGATACAGCGGCAACGCAGTGAAGCTGCGCGCCCCGCGCAGGCGCTGCAGCACCTCGGCGGCGTACGGCCCACGATCGAGATCTACCACCCCGAGGCGAATGTTCTTCACCTCCATGGTGGCGGCCGAAGAGAAGATGAACAGCTGGATGATGGGCGGCAGGATGAGCGAGAACCGCGCGCGCGGATCGCGCAGCATGGTGATGAGCTCCTTCCTGATAATGGCCAGCAGCCGCTGCAGCACCGCGCACCTGCCTCAGTCGATTCGCTTGTGCAGCCGCCGCCAGGTGAGACCGAAGAACAGCGCACCGACCACGAGCATGAAGGCCATGTTGGGAATGAGCACTGTCCAGACATCCCCGGCAAGGAACACCGTCTGCAGCGAGATGTTCATGTAGCGCGCCGGGATGAGGTAGGTGACCGGCCGCAGCCAGGCCGGCATGGAGTTGATGTCGAACAGGAACCCCGACAGCATCATCGCCGGCAGATAGCCGGTCATCAGCCCGAGCTGCGCCGCCGCCATCTGGGTCTTCATGGTGCCCGAGATCAGCAGGCCCTGGCCGAGAGCCGGCACCAGAAACACCGCCGACACCAGGCCGAGCGTCAGCGGCGAGCCACGCAGCGGCAGCCGGAACAGCAGCAGCGCCGTCAGCACGCACACTGCCATCGACAGCATCGCCAGCACGAAGTACGGCAGGGACTTGCCGATGAGGATCTGACCACGCGTCAGCGGCGTCGCGTACAGCGCCTCCAGCGTGCCACGCTCGTACTCGCGTGCGATGACCAGCGAGGTGAGCAGCGTGCCGAGCAGTGTCATGATCACCGTCATCGATCCCGGGATCAGGAACCAGCGGCTCTCGGCGTTGGCGTTGTACCAGTAGCGCGCTTCAACGCTCACCCGCGGCGTGACTGGCGCCCCCTGCTGCATGGCGCGGCTGGCGAGAAACTCGCTCCAGATTGCGCTCACATAACCATGCACGAAGTTCGCGGTGTTGGGCTCCGCGCCGTCCACCAGCACCTGCACCTGCGCGGTGGTGTCCTCGGCGTGCAGCATGCGCCCGAACTGCGCCGGTATGATCACCACCGCCTTGACGTCCTGATCCTGCAGCAGCTGTTCCCCGGCACGGCGGTTCACGGCCGGCACCACCACGAACCATCTCGAATTGGTGAGCGCAGCAGCCAGGTCCTGCGCATCGTGACCGTCATCCTCGCGCACCACGGCGACCTTCACGATCGTGGTGTCGAGGGAGATGCCGAAGCCGAACAGGAACAGGAAGGTGAGCGGCAGCACCACCGCGATGATCCAGCTCGAAGGATCACGGATGACCTGCTTCGCCTCCTTGATCATGACCGCGCTGAGCTGCTGCCACCAGGAGTGTGCACGTGCGCGGCGGCCATTCGCGCCCGCGGCCGCGGGGGTGGCGTTCACGGTGCCTCCGCTTCGACGAGCGCGATAAACGCATCTTCGAGCGTGGGCTCGGGCTGCCGCGCGCTGCGCACGCGCGACTTCAGCTCATCGGGTGTGCCCTCGGCGATCTTGCGGCCACGCCAGATGAGGCCGATGCGGTCGCAATACTCCGCCTCCTCCATGAAGTGCGTCGTGACCAGCACCGCGACGCCGCGCCCGGTCAGTGCGTTGATGTGATGCCAGAACTCGCGTCGCATGAGCGGATCGACGCCGCTGGTCGGCTCGTCTAGAAACAGCACCGCCGGCGCATGCAGCGTGGCGCAGGCGAGCGCGAGACGTTGCTTGAAGCCGAGCGGCAAAACCGCTGCGTTACGCTCGAGATGCGGTGCCAGCTCGAACATCTCGATCATCGCCGGCACGCGCTCGCGCTTTGCCGCGCGCGACAGCCCGTAGATGTTGGAGAAATAGTCGAGGTTCTGCGCCACCGAGAGGTCGCCGTAGAGCGAGAACTTCTGCGCCATGTAGCCGAGCCGCGCACGGGCGCGGCTCGCGGCGTGCAGCAGGTTGACTCCGGCAACACTCGCATCACCTGCGGTGGGCTTGAGCAGACCGCACAGCATGCGGAAGGTCGTCGACTTGCCGGCGCCGTTGGGCCCGAGGAGTCCGTAGATCTCCCCGGCGCGCACCTCGAAGCCGACGTGATCGGCCGCGACGAAGTCGCCGAAACGGCGCGTCAGGCCCACCGCGCGAACCAGCGCGTCCGGAGCGCGCGCGGCGGCGATCTCACGCTGCGCATCGCCGGAAGCTGCCGTCGCGGCCTGTGCCGGCCAGCCGCGCGCAAGCAGACTCTGCCCCTTGCGCGCGCCGCCGAGGAGTTCAACGTAGGCGTCCTCGAGTCGCGGCTCGACTGGCTGATACTGCGCCCCCTGGAACGCCGCCTCGCAGTGCGGCTTGGCGACCAACCGCACGCTCGCCCCCTGGATGACGGCATCGAGCACGGCATCGCGTGCAAGCTCCTCCTCAGCCGTCTGCCGGGCCGCCCCGGGAGGCGCGCGGCGGCGGAACACGCGTCCGCGCAGCCGCTCGCTGAGCTCGCGCGGTGAACCGTCGTACAGCAGCCGCCCCGCATCGAGCAGCCAGATATAAGCGCAGCGCTCGGCCTCCTCCAGGTACGCCGTCGACCAGAGCACCGTGACGCCGCCCGCCACGAGCTCGCTCACCATGCGCCACAGCTCGCGGCGCGAGAGCGGATCGACGCCGACGCCCGGCTCATCGAGCAGCAGCAGCCGCGGGCGACCCAGCAGCGCGCACGCCAGTCCGAGCTTCTGCTTCATGCCGCCCGAGAGCTGACCCGCCAGCCGCTCGGTGAAGGGCGCAAGATCCGTGAAGCGCAACAACTCTGCGAAGCGCTGCTGCCGCTCGATCGCATCGAGCGCGCGCAGGTTGGCATAGAGGTCGAGGTTGTCGAGCACCGAGAGGTCCTCATACAGCCCGAAGCGCTGCGGCATGTAGCCGGTCTCGGCCTGGGTCTCACCGCCTTCGGCCTGTGGGGTGCGCCCCAGTACCTCCACCGTTCCGGCGGTCGGCCCCATCAGACCTGCGAACAATCGAATCAGTGTCGTCTTGCCGGCGCCGTCGGGACCTACGAGGCCGAGAATCTTGCCGGCCGGCAGCGTCGCGCTGATGGCGTCGAGCGCGCGCGTCGCACCGAAGCTTTTCACCAACCCGCTCACCCTCGCCGCCGGTTGCAGCGGCGCCGGTGCAGAGGTGGTCGGGGCGGGCGTGCTCATCAACTGCCGGGACCGGTACGCCTCAGTGCTCTGACGGGGCAGCCGCTGCGACGAGCACCGTTACCGGCATGCCCTGACGGAATACGTTGTCGGGGTCACTCGCGATGACCCGGATGCGATACACCAGATCATCGCGCACCTGCTCGGTCTGCACGGTCTTCGGCGTAAATTCAGCTTCGGGCGAGATGAACCCAACCGTGCCGTCGTACTGCCTGCCCGGCATCGAGTCGATGGTTATCTTGACCGCCATGCCGGGCTTGATGCGCCCGAGGCGCGGCTGCGCCACGTAGGCGCGGATCCACACGGGATCGTTGAGCGTGAGCGTGTAGACCGTCTGCCCCGCCTGCACGATTGCGCCGAGCTCGCGGGCGCGCACCGAGACGATACCGTTGCTTGGCGCCACGAGCGTGGCGTCGGACAAAGCCGTCTGCGCCTTCTCGAGGCGTGCCTGCGCCGAGCCCAGCATCGCCTCCTGGGCCTCGATGTCTTCGATGCGTGAGCCGTGAAGTTCGAGGGTGAGCTGACCCTGCGCGGCGGCAAGCGCGGCCTCGGTCATGTGCATGCGAGCCTGCGCGTCGTCGATCTGCTGGTGTGTGACGAGGCCCGAGGCGACCAGCTGCTCCTGACGCTGGAGCGTCACGCGCGCGTTCTCCACCTCGGCCGCCCGTTGCGCGACGGTGGCACGCGCCTGGGCGACCTCCTCCACTCTGAAGCCGCGCCGCGTTTTGTCGAGTTGCGCCTGCGCCTGCGCGACGTCCGCTTTCGCCGAGTCCACATCGGTGCGGAAGGGGATGGGATCGAGCTCGGCGAGCACCTGGCCCGCGCTCACCTTGTCGCCCTCCTGCACCTTGACGGCGGAGATCCGCCCGCTCACCCGGAAGGCCAGCTCCACCTGATGCACATCGACGTTGCCCGACAGCGCAAAGGCCGCATCGGGGTCATTGACACGGTGCTGTCGCCACTGCCAGATCGCGAAGGCCACGAGCACGATCAGGACCGCAAGTGCCCCGAACAGCACGGGGCGGCTCGGACGGCGACTGCCGAGCACCTGTTGGCCGGAATCGGATGCTTTTGTCGTGGTGTCGTTCACCGCTGGCTTCCTGGGGCAAGAAGGCTATTGTGCTTGTAATCCCTGCCGGAGGCGCAGACCCGCTGCCAATGGCTGCAGAATTATTATTGTCGTGCGAGCTTCAGCCCCCCGAGCCGGCTCCACAGCCAGAAAACCGGTATGCCCGCGACGATGACTGCAAAGGTGATACCCGTGTTACGCGGATCCGCGATCAGTGCGTTCAACACCATGTACAGCGATGCGATCAGGAATACTGCCGGCACGATCGGGTAGCCCCACACGCGGTACGGACGCGGCAGCTCGGGACGCCGCGCGCGCAACAGAAACACGGCAGCTACGGTGAGCGTGTAGAAGGGCCAGATGCCGAGGATGAATTTGTCGGCGAGCTGAGCGAAGTCATTCTCCAGCACATACGCTGCACCGAGCACGGTGGCGAGCCAGATCGCGACCGAGGGGCTGTCGAAGCGTGGCGAGACGCGGGCCGCAGCCTGAAAAAACAATCCACGGTCGGCCATGGCGTAGAAGATCCGCGACCCGGCCAGCATCGAGGCATTGAGGCCGCTGAAGGCCGAGATTACCACCGCACCCGCGACCACGGCCGCTCCGGCGCTGCCGAGCACTGCGATGCGAGCCGCCACGCTCGACGCAACGAGCTTCGAGCCGGCCATCGTCTGCGGCGTGAGCGCGTACAGAAAGCCGACATTGACCACGAGGTAGACCACGATCACCGAGACCGCTCCGGCGATGAGCGCGAGTGGCAGATTGCGTCGGGGGTTGCGGACCTCACCTGCCACAAACGCCGCATCGGCCCAGCCGTCGTAGGTCCACATCACCGGGATGAGTGCGGTCGCCAGCGCCGACCACGGTGTACTCGCGGGCCAGGCGGGCGTGAAATGCGCGGCACTCCCGCCGCGGGCGTTGAAGGCCAGCAGGCCGAGGCCGAGCAGCACCGCGTACTTCACGGCGGTCGTGGCGCTGAGGACTGCCGCGGCACGCTGCACGCCGAGGTAGTTGATGGCGCCGATGAGCGCGATGGCAAGTGCGGCGGTGACACGCACGTTCGCCGCGACGAGCGGCACGAAGTAACCCAGGTACTCCGCGAAGATCGTCGCGATCGCACCGAGAGCTGCGGCGCGCACGACCACCAGCTCGGTCCAGCCGAAGAGGAACGCCGGCAACGGACCGTAGCCCTCCAGCAGGTACGCAAATACCCCGCCCGAGCGCGGCAAGGCACCGGCGAGCTCCGCCACGGTGAGCGCCCCGCACAGCGCGATGACACCTCCGAGGACCCAGCAGAGCAGCATCGGACCGGGAAACTGCAGCGCCGCGGCCACGGTGGCGGGAACACGGAAAATTCCGCTGCCGATCGTTATGCCGACCGATAACGCCACGATCTGAGCGAAGCCGACCGAGCGCGGCATGCGCTCGCCCCACTCATCAGCCACCGGCAAGTCTCGCGGCGATGAGCTCGACCCAGTGGCACACGGGAAGCGCGCTCGCGCTGCGCAGATGCGCAAGACAGCCGATGTTCGCCGTCGCGATGAGCTGTGGCGCGTCGGCCACGAGCGCGCTCACCTTGGCGCGCAGCAGCCGCATCGACAGCTCCGGCTGCAGTAAGGAGTAGGTGCCGGCCGAACCGCAGCAACGCGCGCCATCGGCGACCGCGGTGAGAGTGAAGCCGGCCGCCCTGAGCAGCGGCTCGACCACGCCTGAAGCGTGCAGTGCATGCTGCAGAGTGCACGGCGCATGGAAAGCCACGCGCAGCGGGGCTGACCGCGCGCTGACGTCGCTCGCCTCCGCGAGCGCGCCACGCAGCGTCCTCGCGTGGCCGGCGAGCAGCTGGCTAATGTCGCGTGCGAGCGCGCTCACCCGCGCCGCGCGCACGGCGTACGCGGGATCATCGCTCAGCAAGTCTCCGTAGTCGCATACCATCGCCGCGCAGGCGCTCGCGGCGAACACCACCGCCTCCGCGCCAGCCTCCACGTGCGGCCAGAGCGCATCGACATTGCGCCGCGCCTGCGCGCGCGATTCCTCATGCGCCGCAAGGTGATGGGACAGCGCTCCGCAACAGCCCGCCTCGGCAACTCGGATCGTACTGAGCCCGATGCGGTCGAGCACCTGCGCGCTCGCCGGATTGATGCGCGGGGCGAGAACCGGCTGCACGCAGCCCTCGAGCAGCACCACGCGCCGAGCGTGGCGCGCAGCCGGCCAGATGGGCGGACGATCCAGCAGCTCGAGCGACGGCGCGCGCCTGGGGGCGCCTGGCAGACGGGCGCGCAGCGAGCGCGGCAGCAGTGGCCGCGCGACCGCTGCGAGCCCGAGCAGTGCACGAACCCGGCGTGTGTAGGGCACGATACGGCGCAGCAGGTACCGTCGTGCGCGTGCCGGTAGCGGCCGCGGCACGCGCTGCTCGACGAGGACCCGTCCGATATCGAGCAGCCGTCCGTAGCGCACCCCCGAGGGACAGGCGCTCTCACAGGCGCGACAGGTGAGACAGCGATCGAGGTGCAGCTGCGTGTGCGCGCTCACGGGCTCGCCTTCGAGGAGCTGCTTCATCAAGTAGATGCGGCCGCGAGGACTGTCGAGCTCATCTCCCAGCAGCTGATAGGTCGGACAGGCGGGCAGGCAGAAGCCGCAGTGCACGCAGCTGCGCAAGATAGCGTCCGCCTCACGGCCTGCGGGTGAGTGGCTGATGAAATCCGCGAGCTCGGTCTGCATAGCCTCCCGATTCCATCAGCCCGCTGGACGGGCGGCAGTCGTGAGGAGCCGATTCTACGCGTAATCTCGTAAGCGTCGGCGCTCCCTCGGAGGCGACGCTTCGGCGGGTGCGGCGGTGCGCTTCAGCCGGTGATGATCTTCAAGCGCTGCGTACGCGAGGCATCCCCGAGCTCGCCCACGCGCCGCAGCAGCTCGCGCGCGGCATCGGCCTGCAGTGGCCGGCTGAGCAGGAATCCCTGCGCATCCTGGCACTCCTGTTCCTGGAGGAAGGCAAGCTGCGGGTAGTTTTCCACGCCCTCGGCGGTGACGTTGATGTGCAGCGAGCGCGACATGGCGATGATCGCCGCGGCGATGGCGCGATCGTCGCTGTGATCGCTGATGCTGGTGACGAACGAGCGGTCGATCTTCAGACGATCGACCTCGAAGTGCCGCAGGCGACCGAAGCTCGAATAGCCGGTGCCGAAATCATCGATCGCCAGCGAAATGCCGAGCGCCTTGAGCTCCTTGATCGCTTTCTCCGCCCACGTCTCGTTGGCCATGACGACCGACTCGGTGATCTCGAGCTCGAGCACCGCCGGATCGAGTCCGGTCTCTCTGAGTATCTCGGCCACTTCCTGCGGGTACTCGGCAAGGGCGAACTGGCGCCCCGAAACGTTCACCGCCATGCGCTGCACCGGCAGTCCTTCGGTGCGCCAGGCCTGGGCCTGCTGACACGCCGTGCGCAACGCCCACCTGCCGATCGCGAGGATGAGACCGGTTTCCTCCGCGACCGGAATGAACTCGAGCGGACTCACGGCGCCAAGCTCGGCGTTGGTCCAGCGCAGCAGCGCCTCCACCCCCGAGATGGTGCCGCTGCGCACGTCGAACTGCGGTTGGTACTGGAGCGAGAATTCCTCGCGCTCGAGCGCGCCGCGCAGCTGCTCCTCGATGGTGAAGCGGTGCAGCGCAGAGGCGTTCATCGAGACATCGAAGAAGGCGAAGGTGCCGGGCGTGCGACGTTTGGCGAAGTACATCGCAAGGTCGGCGTTGCGCAGCAGGGTCTCCGCATCCGTGCCGTCCTGTGGGAAGAGCGCGATGCCGACGCTCGGAGTGACGACCAGCGAACTGGAGGCAACCTGGATCGGCTGACGGAGCGAGAGGATCAGCCGCTCGGCCACTCCACCCGCATCGACGGTGTTGCGCAGGTTCGGCAGCAGCACCATGAACTCATCGCCGCCGAGGCGGGCGATGTCGCCCGGTCGGTTGGCACCTCCGCCCGCAGCCGACTCGGCGCCGTAGCGCAGCGAGCTGCGCAGCCGATCGGCGACGACGCACAGCAGCTGATCGCCGACGGCGTGGCCGAGTGTGTCGTTGACCCGTTTGAAGTTATCGAGGTCGAGATAGAGCACCGCCAGCAGACCGTCCTTGTCCTTCGCCGCCTGCAAAGCACCGACCAGGCGGTTGCGCGACTGCTCGCGATTGGGCAGCCCGGTGAGGGTATCGAAATACGCAAGCCGCACGATGCGGCGCTCCGCGCGCCACTTGCTGCCCAGTGCTATGGTCATCTGCCGTATTTCGTGTGGATGGAACGGCTTCTGCAGGTAGGAGAGCTTGTCCTCGGGCGGCACGTAGCCGCCGATCTCGCCCGGATCCGCGTCGGAGTAGGCCGTACAGATCACGATTTCGAGCGCCGGATCGAGCTCGCGGATCTGCGTCGCTGCCCACACCCCATCGGGACCTGGAGGCATGCGCATGTCGATGAACGCCACGGCGAACGGCTCG
>Ga0070717_10001999_pt1 | contig 14256 bp, 12 predicted proteins | sample LARL113metaG_FD_71366 | JGI IMG/M metagenome (GOLD analysis project Ga0070717, IMG submission 71366) | Corn, switchgrass and miscanthus rhizosphere microbial communities from Kellogg Biological Station, Michigan, USA - LAR L11-3 metaG | ecosystem: Host-associated > Plants > Roots > Rhizosphere ... | reverse complement strand
AGGAAATGAGTGTTTCTGGACATCCGACGCTCGGTTCGCGGAGTCGTTATTGAGATGGGCCACATTGTTGACGATCCAGCGTGAATTCAGGAACCCGTCACCGCGCGGACAGCCCTCGTAAGGCTATTGCGCGCGCGTCCCGATCTCTCCACGTAACCGAATGTCGTTCGACGATGCGCCGACAAGGACAGTGGTCGTTCCATTGAGCGACGTCCAGTGCATGTGCTCATCGAGAATGCGAAGGTCCTTTCCACTCAGCACGAATGAGACATCGCGCTCCTCCCCAGGAGCGAGGTGCACGCGTCCAAATGCCTTCAGTGCCATGACGGGTTGCGACAGCGGCGACACGACGGGCCGATCATAAAGCTGCGGGACCTCGTCGCCGGGACGAGTACCGGCGTTTCGCACATGAAATGTGATCTGCGCGCGACCGTGCGGCCCGATGGTGCCGGGCTCGATGCGCAGACCGCTGTACTCGAAGCTCGTGTAGCTCAGGCCATATCCAAACGGGAATAATGGCTCGCCCGTGAGGTCGACGTAGTCGTCACCGCGGCCGGTCGGCTTGTGGTTGTAGCGTAATGGAAGCTGTCCCTCTGAAATCGGAAAGGTGATGGGCAGGCGCCCCGAGGGATTCACGTCGCCAAGCAAAATGTCGGCAATCGCGCTTCCGGCCTCGACACCGGGGTACCAGGCCATGAGCACCGCGCCGACCTTGTCGATCCAGCGCGACATCGTGATCGCACTGCCGCCGACGAGTACCACGACCACTGGCTTCCCCGTCCCCGCGACCTCGAGGATCAGATCTTCCTGCTTTCCGGGAAGCGCGAGCGATGAGCGATCACGAAACTCACCCTCCTCGATGCCCGCGACGATGACGGCGACATCGCTGCGCCGTGCGAGCGCTACGGCCGAATCGATGCGCTGCTGCGCGACGCGCGGCGACATTGTGTCCCAGACCAGTCGCACGCGAGCGTTGCCCGCGCTCTCGAAGAACTCGAGCCGGAAATTGTGCGTCGCGCCTGGCGAGAGCTCGATAGGAACCAGTGTGGTCCGAGACGACTGCTTGCGCCAATTGTCGATGAGGAGCTTGCCGTCGATGTAGAGGCGATAACCGTCACTCCCCTCGACGCCCAGGCGATGCACACCAGCTGCCGGGGCGCGCATTTGTCCGCTCCACCGCACGGAATACCAGCCCGTCTGCAGTCGTCGCGAGGGCGGGTTGAATGTCCAGTGGAAGTCGATGTTCTCGTCGGAGCGCGTGACTCGCGGTGCGCCTGACATGGTGATGTTATCGAAGTACTCACCACGCAGTGAATCGAGGTATTCCGCCGGCACCACCTCGTGGTCGGCGGTCAGGCGCCCGGGACCGGCGCTATAGTGGACGCGGTCGCCAAGCCGCGCTCGTAATGCATCCACAATTGACACACCACGCACGCTGTCGAGTGTATAGCCGCCGAAACGCGCCTCCGCCGCGTCGCTGCCGATGATCGCGACGCTGCTGACGCTGCCCGCCAGCGGCAGCAGCGTCGCGCGATTCTGGAGGAGGACGATCGATTCGCGCGCCGCATCGCGCGCCACTGCACGAGCTTCGGCGTTGTCCTCGAGCGAGGCCGCGCTGTCGGGATCGACATATGGGTGATCGAACAGGCCGAGCTCGAACTTCGCGCGGAGCACGCGCGCCACAGCACTGTCGATTGCCTTCGATGCGATGGAGCCATTCCGAAACGCGGCGAGGTACGCCAGATGTTGGCGATATTCCGACTCGAAGACGACGTCGAGGCCGGCCTCGATGGCATCTTTGGCGGCCGCTGAAGTATTTGGCTCCGTATGGTGCAACACGACGGCGCCGCCGACGGCCGACTCGTCGGAGATTACGAATCCTTTGAATTTCCAATCTGTCCGCAGGATACCGTGCAATAGATCACGATTCTGCGATGCGGGCCGTCCATCCACGGAATTGTACGCAGTCATTACTGATCTGGCGCCAGCATCGATGATCGCCGCACGAAAGGGCGGAAAGTAGAGCTCCTCCAGCGAGCGTGTGCTGACGTCGATTGGGTAGCTGTCGCGACCTCCCTCACCGACGTTTGCGACGAAGTGCTTGGGTGTGGTGATCACTCCCTGGTGCTCGAGACCGCCGACAAACGCACGCGCCATCACCGACGCGAGAAGGGGATCTTCACCGTAAGTCTCCTCTACTCTTCCCCACCGCACGTCAGTTGCGAGGTTCACGACTGGCGACAGCACCTGTCGGATGCCACGCGTCCGTGCCTCGCGCCCCATCGCTGTCGCGGCGCGGCGCACCAGTTCAGAGTCGAACGTTGCAGCGAGGGCGATGGCGGCTGGATAGACCGTCGCGCCACGACGCATGACGCCGTGCACCGCTTCCTCGAATGGGATGATCGGGATTCCCAGCCGGGTGGAGTCCACGAAGTAATGTTGAAGCGCATTCTGAAGCTGGGCGTCGCTCCGCGCGTTCAGCGCGCTCCGGTTCTGCAGCCCAAAGATGCCGTGCGAGTAATCGGCGGTGGAGTCTTCACGACCGCCGGGAATCATGAACAGCTGCCAGAACTTGTCCTCGACAGTCATGCGGCCGAGCAGGTCGTGGACGCGCCGCTCGACCGGCAGTGCGGGATTCCTGTACGGGAGCTGCGCGACTGCACGTTGGGCAAAGAGCATGACGATGCCTAACGTGATGCGCCCTGTTCGCTTCACGGTCACTGTTGGCCCCACTCCCAGTTTCCGAGGACGATAACAGCTGCTCCAAGCCGGAGCACCGGATCAATCCGCGCTGACCGTCCGCTTCGACGCCCAGTTCCGCAGATCGTCGAGACGCTCCTGCATGGTGCGCGAAAGCGGCCGCGTCGCCGCGAGCTCGGCCAGCAGCAACTCCGTTGAGAGGGCCGTCTTGACGGAGAATGCCGTGTAGAGCCCGGACACGATTGCCTGCTCCATCTCGGCGCCGCTGAAGCCTTCGGATGCCCCCGCCAATCGCTCCAGATCGAAGAGCGATGCGTCCTGTTTGCGCTTGCGAAGGTGAATCGTGAAGATCGCGCGTCGTGCGCCCGCCCCCGGCAGATCGACGAAGAACACTTCGTCGAAGCGGCCCTTCCGGATGAACTCCGGCGGTAGCTTCGCGACGTCGTTCGAGGTCGCGACGACGAAGACGTCCCCGCGGCGATCCTGAAGCCAGGAGAGAAAGGCGCCGAATACCCGCCGCGATACACCACCATCCTCATCGTTCGATCCACCGGCGAAGGCTTTCTCCAGCTCGTCGATCCAGAGCACGATCGGCGCGAGACGTTCGGCAGTTTGCATCGCGCGCTTGAAGTTCTTCTCGCTGTCACCGACGTACTTGTCGTACAGATTCGCCGGATCGAGCTTGAGCAGCGGGACGCCCCACTCGTGCGCGACGGCCCGGGCGCAAAGACTCTTTCCGCAGCCCGGCACGCCCAGGAGCAGCACTCCCTTCGGAAAGGAGAGTCCGAACTCCGCGGCGCGCAGCGGATCGGCGACGATATTGCGCCGTTTCGCCAGCCATGCTTTGAGACCGCCAAGTCCCGCGACGTCAGCCATACCCTGTTCGGCGGGCCAGTATTCGAGCAGCCCGTCCTGCTGCACGATCTTCCGCTTCGCCTCGAGTGCAAGCTCCACGTCGTCGGCACGTAGACAGCCGTCGTCGATGATGAGCTGATTGATGACTTTCTCAGCCTCGACCAGCGTAAGTCCGGTGAGATTCTGAATGAGGCGGACACGTTCCTCGGCTGAGAGCTCGACTTTCACCTTCATTCGCGTCGATTGCTCGCGAACGATGCGGTCGAGGAGCAATCGATAATCCTCGAATCGCAGTGGCGGCAGCTGGAGGATCGTGGCGTGAGGTCGAAGCGAGTCGGGGAGACGAACGTTCTCATGGCCGGAGACGACGAGCGCGCCGCGCCGCTGGGCAAACTGCGTGGCCACGTCGCGAACGTGACGCTCGACTACGGGATCACCGAACCACGCCGCCAACCCGGCGAAATGGAAAATGCCCGTGCCCTCCCGCTCGACGATGCGCAGGGCATCCGCCGGCTCTTTCACGGGCTGGGCTGTCTTCTCATCGACGTACGGGTCGGTGGCATTCATGCCGCGGCGGAGGCCGCGACTCCGTGTCCAGGAGTAATAGTGCAGCTGGAGCTTGGAGGCGATCTGCTTGAAGAGCTCCTCGACACGCTCCTCCTCGAGCGTATCGAGGATGACCAATCCATAACGAGAACGGACGAGGAGCTCGAGATTTTCGAGGAGTTCGGGCGCTGCCAGGGACATGTGAGGGAGATACGGAGAAAGCGCACTCCTGGGATCCTTGACAGACGCCAGTAGGCGGGCGTCGTCACCTCTCGGCAGCGTGAATTGCCTAGGCGGACTCCGGAGCCGATCGCCGCCCTTTCCGGACCTGACGTCGGCTACGAAGCGCCATCTTGTGTGCGAACGCCTGATTCGCGCTTCTAACGCCGCGGGGGTAGCTTCTGCCCAATGGGCCGCGCCGCAACCCTTATCATCGGCTCGCGCCGTGACTTGCGCGATTGGGTCGGTTGGCTCCTGCGAATTCTCGTCGCGGTGTTATTCGTCCTCTTCAGCCTGGGGAAATTCAATTCGGATCCACATGGCCAGTGGTTCCGCATATTTGCTCGCATCGGACTGGGCCAGTGGTTTCGTGTTGCGACCGGTGTGATCGAGCTCGTGGGCGGATTGCTGTTCCTGCTGCCAGGTACGGCCCGCGTCGCCTCCCTACTATTGGCGGCCACGATGTTGGGTGCCGCAATCGCTCAACTAACAGTGCTCGGCCATCCCATCTGGGCGATCATTCCGCTTGCACTGCTGGCGTTGGTGGTCATCGTCGGATTTCGCGACCCGAGCCTCGACGACACGATAGCAACTTTGCAACGACGGCGCGCGAGCCGCGACGAGGCTCAACGCGTCACTCTGAAGCACGAGCGATAATCAGGGCGAACGCGTTCAGAGTCAGAGATTGACCATGCGCATGCCGCCCTCGGGATATCGAAGGCCGGCGGCGACGCCGCGCGGAGCGATGGCGTCGATGCGTGCGAGATCCTCGGCGTCGAGCTGCACGTCCATTGCGCCGACGTTCTCCTCGAGATACTTCACGCGCTTGGTGCCTGGAATAGGCGCGATGTCTCGACCTTGCGCGAGGAGCCAAGCCAGCGCGAGCTGCGACGGCGTGCATCCCTTCCTTCGCGCGAGCTGCTCGATGTGGTTCACGAGATCGAGGTTCTTCTGAAAATTCTCGCCCTGAAAGCGCGGCGAGTTGCGCCGGTAGTCGTCCGCGGGAAGGTCGTCGATCGAGCGGAATCGCCCGGTCAGAAAACCGCGACCGAGTGGACTGTAGGGAACGAAACCGATGCCGAGCTCCCGGATCGTAGGCAGAATCTCGTCCTCGGGATCGCGACTCCATAACGAGTACTCCGTCTGCAGAGCCGCGATCGGATGCACGCGGTGCGCGCGACGAATCGTGTCGGGCGCCGCCTCGGAGAGGCCGATAAAGCGCACCTTCCCCTGCTCGACCAACTCGGCCATCGCGCCGACTGTGTCCTCGATCGGCGTCTTGGGATCGACACGATGCTGGTAGTAAAGATCGATGTGATCAACGCCGAGTCTTCGGAGCGACGCGTCGCAGGCGCTGCGCACATACTCCGGGCGTCCGTTCACGCCGAGACTTGCGCCCTCCGGCGTGCGCATGTTGCCGAACTTCGTTGCGATGACGACCTCGTCGCGGCGATCGGCGATGGCGCGGCCGATGAGCTCCTCGTTCTTGAACGGGCCATACATGTCGGCTGTATCGAGGAAGGTCACTCCGAGAGCGAGCGCCTTGTGAATCGTGGCGATCGCCTCGTTGTCGTCACGCCCCGAGTAGAACTCGGACATGCCCATACAGCCGAGTCCGAGCGCGGACACGCCGAGTCCCCGAGAGCCAAGCTGGCGGTGTTGCATAGCGACTCCGAATGTCTGAAGTGTTAGTGTTTACTCATCTCATGCCACGGCAGCAAGCGTCGCATAATCGAGATGACCGTGATCCCCGGGGTTAGATTTCAGCCGTCTCCAAGGTGTAGCCGCCAGCGGTGATGAGTGTTCCTGCGCGCGACATCGGCGCCATCACGAGCCGGTTCGGCAACCGAAGGTCGCCGATCTGGTAAGGCTCGAGCAGTTGCATCCTCCTATCTGACGCGGCTAGAGCGGACGGCGACCGCCGCGTGAGACATCGAGCAGGCCCCGCCCAATCACGACGTGCACCCCGATCAGCGCGAGGACGACGAGGCCCACGGAAATCCAGGTAACTGTCGCTTGAATGCCGTCGATCCCACCCGCGTGGCGCGGCGTTGCCGCGTAGGCGATGAGGGCGAAGATCGCGACGAAGAGCAAAACGGCGCCGAATGCGCCGAGTGCAGCCAGCTTTGCGATTCGTGGAGGCATGGACGGTGGTCGGTGGTCGGTGGCGGGTGGTCGGTGGTCGGTGGTCGGTGGTCGGTGGTCGGTGGTCGGTGGTCGGACAGGAATTTACGCGCCTCGCGCCTCGCGCTCGCGTCGCATCATGGACGCTCGACCACCGTGACGCCCTGGCTGGTGACCCGATGCGAAACGAGCGGCAGCGGTGGATCGGCCTCATCGGCGATGATGATCGACTGACGCAGCGCATGCTTGCCGGTCTCGACGCCAGCTCGATCGCCAGCGAAGACCGTCGCCAGCGGTTCCCCCTGCTCGACCCAGTCCCCCGGTCGCGCCGTGATCACGAATCCGACGCTCGGGTCGACGATGTCATCCATCTTCGCTCGCCCACCACCCAGTGCGATGATGCCTCGTCCGATCGCGCGCGGCTCGACCCGTGCCACAAAGCCGCGGCGCGGAGCGCTGAACAGCTCACACTCGGCGGCCTGCGGCAGCACCGCTGGATCGTCGACGACTCCCGGATTCCCACCCTGCGCTTCGATGATCTGCTGGAAGCGCTCGGCCGCCTTGCCGGTTCCGATTGCCTTCTCCATCTGGCGACGTGCCTCATCCGCGGTCTTGGCAACACCGGCGATGAGCAACATCTCAACGCCGAGCGCGTAGGTGACTTCGAGGAGATCGGGCGGACCTTCGCCCTTCAGCGTGTGAATTGCTTCCTCGACCTCGAGCGCGTTGCCGCAAGCCCGCCCGAGCGGGCGATCCATGGCTGTGATGAGGGCGACGACCGGGCAGCCATGATCGCTCCCGAGACGGATCATCGCTTCGGCCAGCTCCAGATCGCGCTCGAGCTGCGGCAGAAAGGAGCCACTGCCGCGCTTGATGTCGAGCACCAGACCACTGAGATCTTCAGCGAGCTTCTTGCTCATGATCGATGCCGCGATGAGCGGGATCGATTCGACCGTCGCCGTCGCGTCTCGCAACGCATACATCTTTCGATCGGCGGGCGCGATCTCCTTCGTCTGGCCAATGAGAGCGCATCCGATGGCGGCGATCTGCGTCTTCGCCTCGGCGAGCGTTAGGCTGCTCCGGAATCCGGGAATGGAGTCGAGCTTGTCGAGTGTTCCGCCCGTATGGCCGAGGCCACGGCCGGACATCATCGGCACGGCAACCCCGAGCGAGGCAACCAGGGGCGCGAGCACGAGCGAGACCTTGTCGCCGACGCCGCCCGTCGAGTGCTTGTCCACCCTCGGTAGGCCAAGATCCGCGAGGTGCAAGCGGTCCCCGCTGGCGAGCATCGCCTCGGTGAGGCCGGCCGTCTCGCCGCGATCGAGACCTCGGAGGAAGCAGGCCATCAAGAAGGCCGCCATCTGATAGTCGGGAACGTGGCCCGCGGCATAGGCCAGCGTTAGGGCGCGCCACTCGCCGGCCTCGAGTCGCCCCCCATCGCGCTTCCGCTCGATCAGCCGTTGCGCGAGCATTGAGCGCACTCTGGGGTAGACCTAGAGGAGTGTAACAGAGATGTTGTTGGCATCGCTGTTAAACGTGCCTCGGTAAGCGTCGGCAAGCCGGGCTCGGACTGGTAGAGCGAGCGGCCGCAGATGGTCGCTCGCGCTTCTTCTCTCGCATCAGGAGCAATGGGTATGAGTATGCGCTTGAGCATACGCGCATTGACCTTCGCCGCAATGCTCTTCGCCGCGCGCGGCGCATCGGCGCAGGGAACGGCCGCGGCGGCGCAGGTCGCGCTAGGCGACCGGGACTATCAGCAGCGGAACCTCGTGTCCGCGCTTCAGCATTATGAAGCTGCCGTCGCCGTTGACTCGGCGTTGACGGAAGGACTGTGGAAGGCCGCGAATGCGGCCATCGATCTCGGGGAGTTCAACGACGCCGAGCGCGAGAGCTACTACGGCCGCGGGGAGCATCTTGCCCGCCTCGCCGTGAAGTCCAATCCCAACTCGGCGGAGGCACACTTTGCTCTCGCGAAGGCGCTCGGACGCGTCGCGCTGTCGAAGGGCAAACGCGAGAAGGTGAAATACGCGGGCGAAGTGCACGACGAAGCCACCGCCGCGCTCAAGCTCGACCAGACGAATGCCGGAGCGCTGCATGTCTTCGGGATGTGGAACGCGGAGATCATGCGTCTGAGTCGGATCGAACGCTGGGCAGCGCGCAACCTTCTTGGCGGCGGCGTGCTCGGAGAGGCGTCCTGGGACAATGCTCAGGTGTATCTCGAGCGAGCCGTCTCAATCGAACCGAACCGCATTACCCACCATCTCGATCTCGGGGGCGTCTACGCCGATCGAGGTGAGACGGCCAAGGCCCGCGAGCAGTACGAGATGATCGCGCGGTTGCCTGTGGCAGAATACAACGATCCACGTTACAAGCAGCTCGCGGAAGAGCGCCTGCGCGACCTGCACTAACCGTCGAGCATCGACTCGTCGTGCAGCTCGCGACGTTCGCGCCGCTCGCGGAACCGGCGCGTGAGCTTCCGTCGGCCACGGCGTGCGGCATGACGGAGCTCCTGGCGGAGATCCTCCCAGGCGTCAGACGTGCGGTCGCGAAGCTGACGACTCTGGCGAGCGATGTCGTGACGTGTGCGTGCCCCGCTCTGCGGTGCGAAGAGGAGCGCCGCCCCTGCCCCGAAAGCCGCGCCGAGGAGCGCGCCGGTGGCAAAGATGGCGATGTGCTGCCAGTCCAGCTCGTGGTCGTCCGAAGTCGGGCGAGCGGCAGACGAACGGGCTATGCCGCGTGGCGTGATCGGAAGCTCGCGCTCGAGCACGCGTCGTCCGGCACCCCGGCCGCGTAACGAGGCCGAGGTGGCGACGGCGGAGGTGGCGACGCTGCGACGAGAGCGAGGATCTCTTCCGGCGTAAGACATCGAGAGGAGACTCCGTGTAGTTGTCGTGTTGGTTGGTAAGAAACTTGCGAGCACACCCACAGATTTCCTGTAGTCGCGGTACCCGAACTTCGATCACCACCGCACTCACCCGATCCAACTCCATCGCGTCGGCCCAGGGCCGGCGTGTGAGGAGAATCATGTCCACCAACGGCAAGACGGTACTGCTGGTCGAAGACAACGAAGACAACCGCATCGTCTATTCCACCATCCTGCGCCACTTCGGCTACTCGGTGACCGAAGCGCTGAACGGCGAGGAGGGTATCGCAAAGGCGCGATCGGAAAAGCCAGACCTGATCTTGATGGACATCTCGATTCCCATCATCGATGGATGGGAAGCGACGCAGGTGCTTAAGCACGATCCGGAAACGCGTCAGATTCCGATCATCGCACTCACCGCTCACGCTCTCGCATCCGATCGCGAGAAGGCGATGGAAGTCGGATGCGACGGGTATCTGGCGAAGCCGTGCGAGCCGCGCGCCGTGGTCGCCGAGGTGCAGCGATTCCTCGGGAAGGACAATGGCAGATGAGCAGGAAATACCCGCGCGCATTCTGATCGTCGACGATCACGAAGACAACGTCGAGTTGTTGCGTGCGCGGCTCGAGTCGTGGGGCTACGCGACCGAATCGGCAATGGATGGCGGGCAGGCATTGGAAAAGGTGGAGGAATCTCCCCCTGATCTGATCCTGCTCGACGTCATGATGCCGCACATCGACGGCATGGAGGTAGCTCGCCGTGTGAAGTCGAACACGAAGCTGCCATTCATTCCGATCATCATGCAGACCGCGCTGGACACGACCGAAGACAAGGTCGAGGGTCTCGAGGCGGGCGCGGATGACTACATAACGAAGCCGATCGAGTTTCCCGAGCTGAAAGCGCGGCTCAAATCGATGCTGCGGATCAAGCGGCTCCAGGAGGAGCTCGAGGAACGCGAACGTCAGCTGCTCGAGGCCAACGAGCGGCTGCGTTACATGTCCCAGACGGATGGCCTGACGGGCCTCGACAATCGGCGCCACCTCGAGCAGCAGCTCGACAGCATGTTCGCGCACGCTCGCCGACTCAACGAGCCGTTGTCGTGCGTGATGTGCGACCTCGATCGCTTCAAGACGGTAAACGACACCTACGGCCACCAGGCGGGCGACGCGGTGCTCAAGCAGTTCGCGCGGATCCTCCAGAACGAGGCCCGCGCGAAGGTCGATCGCGTTGGGCGTTACGGTGGCGAGGAATTCATGCTCCTCCTGCCCGGTACCGTCCTGGATGCGGCCGTGACATTTGCCGAGCGGGTGCGGAAAGAGGTGGAGTCGCGTACATTCACGTTCGATGGCGGCACGATCAAGCGCACAGCGAGCTTCGGCGTCGCCGGATGGCCCCACCCTAGAATTGGCAGTTGCGACGCATTGGTTCGCGCGGCGGACGACGCGCTCTACGTTGCCAAGGAGACGGGTCGCGATCGCGTGATCCGCTTCGACAGCGACGCTTTCAACGCGCACATCGCGGAACATGGATCAGAGCAGCTCGTCGAACAATCAAGGCAGCCGGACGTCAGCGACCGCGAACGACCGCTCGGGGAGCCCCCCGGCCGCGCGGATGACGGAGGAGAGCTCAGGGCGTGAAGACGAGGTGGCGCGGCTTCGTAGCCGCGTCGCCGAGCTGCAGAAGGAGCGGGATCATCTGGTTGCCGTCGTGGACATTCTCCAGGACGTCTCCAGTTCCCTCCATTTCGTCGACATCCTGCAGAGCATCGCACGCAAGCTCGGCGACGCGTTCGGGCTCGATCGGTGCACGATCTTCCTGGCCGGCGAGCAGGACGAGGTGCGACTCGTAGCCAGCTACGAGGACCCGACGCTGCGCAATCTCGTCGTCGATATCAATCGCTATCCGGAGCTGCGCCGGGCGTTCGAGTCGAAGGAGACGGTCTTCATTCCCGACGCGACGAACGATCCGATGCTCCGCTCGGTCAAGTCGCAGCTGGATATGCGCAATGTGCGGTCGATCGTCGTCGTCCCGATTCAATGGCAGGGTGTAGTGATCGGGGCGATCTTCCTGCGCACGGAGCGCGAAGCGCAGCCGTTCTCGGACGCGGACGTGCACTTTTGCCAGGTGGTGGCGTCGCTCACCGCCAAAGCACTCCGTAACGCACACCGCTTCGAGACGCTGATGCGGTCGCAGAAGGGTGCGAGCGAGATTCAGCGGAAGTCGGAGATGCAACGAGTGGCTCTGCTCGCGTTCATGCGGCGGCTGCTCGAACGGTACGCGACGAGCGAAGATCACATGTGGGCAGAGACGCTACTGCCCAAGGCATCCGACCAGGAGCTGGAGCGCCTCGTAGCCGTCGCGATGAAAGTCTTCGATGAGGAATCGAGGGGGTGATCAGTGGTCGGAGGTCGCTTTGGCCGACTCTGCAATCGCCCGGTTAAACACCCTTTGATGTTTGTTTCTCGTCGAGCCCTTGGGCGCGCAACGGAGGCGCGCGAGTGACCATAGACCACAAAGCTCACGCCACAGATCACCTTTCGACAGACGTTCCCGCCCGAGCGAAGTGGCTGCGCGAGGAGCTGGAACGCGCCAACTACGAGTACTACGTCCTCGACGCGCCGACGATCTCGGACGCCGAGTATGACCGGCTGCTCCGTGAGCTGAAGGAGATCGAGGAGCATCACCCAACGCTGCGGACGCCGGACTCGCCCACACAGCGGGTCGGAGCCGAGCCGCAGAGTCAGCTGGCGAAGCACCAGCACCTCGTACCGATGCTGTCGTTAGGCAACGCCTTCAACGAGGAGGAGCTCGCGGCGTGGGAGGAGCGGATCGTGCGGCTCGCCGGCGAGGAGGTGCGACGCGCCGGATACAATTGTGAGCTCAAGATCGACGGCGCGGCCGTGAGCCTCACCTATCGGGACGGCGTCCTCGTGACGGCGGCGACGCGCGGCAACGGCAGCATTGGCGAGGACATCACGCCTAACGCGCGCACGATCCACGAGATTCCCTTGCGGCTCAAGGGCAGCGGCTACCCGCCGATGATGGAGATTCGCGGCGAGGTGTACATGCCGTTCAGCGGCTTCGAGAAGATGAACGAGGAGCGCGTGAAAGCCGGTGAGCCGGTGTACGCGAATCCGCGGAACTCCGCTTCGGGGTCGCTGCGGATGCTGGACTCGTCGATCACGGCGTCGCGGCCGCTGCGATTTTTTGGCTACGCCATCGCCGTGCCCCATGGCGTGCGCCTCGAGCTCGATCGGCAGTCCGAGTTGCTCGATCAGTTGGCGGAGTGGGGAATCCCCGTCGCACCGCATCGGCTGTGCTGCGCATCGCTGGAGGAGGTGCACGAGTGGGCGCGGGCGCTCGAGTCGCGCGTGCGGGCGTCGCTCGACTTCGCGATCGATGGCGGCGTAATCAAGGTCGACCAACTGCCGCTCTGGGAGGAGCTCGGGGTCGTCGCGCGCGAGCCTCGTTATGCAATCGCCCGCAAGTTCGCCCCCGACATCGCGGAAACGAAGCTCCTGGCGATCGAGGTGAACGTTGGACGCACGGGCGCGCTGAATCCATTCGCCGTGCTCGAGCCCGTGGAGATCGGCGGCGCGATGGTGAAGCTGGCGACGCTCCACAACTTCGATCTCATTCGAGAAAAAGATCTGCGGCCGGGCGACTGGGTGCAGGTCAAGCGCGCCGGCGAGGTGATACCGCAGGTCATCGGCCCCATCCCGGAGCGGCGCGATCCTGACGATCCACCGAAGAAAGTGCGCGTCCCGACGCAGTGTCCCGTGTGCGGCACGAAGGTCGAGCGGGACGAGGAAGAAGTCGCGATCTACTGCCCGAATGTCGCCTGTCCGGGGCGGCAGCTCGAGGGACTGGTGCACTTCGCGTCACGAAGCGCGATGGACATTCGTGGACTCTCGTACGCGCGCATCGAGCAGCTGATCGCGGCCGGGTTCGTACACGATGTCGCTGACCTGTACTCCGTGACCGAGGAGGAGTTGCTGACGCTGGAGGGCTTCGCAGAGAGGAGCGCGCAGCAGCTCGTCGCGGCAATCGCCGCGTCAAAAGCGCAGCCCCTCTCTCGTCTACTGTTCGGGCTCGGCATTCGTCACGTCGGGTCGACTGCTGCCGAGTTGCTTGCCCGGCACTTCGGTGACCTGCCGGCAATCTCCGAGGCGTCACAGGACGACATCCTGGCTATCCGCGGCATTGGCGAGATCATCGCCGTCGCGGTCACGGCGTACTTTGCCGACGCATCGGTGAGAAAGCTCATACGGAAGCTCGCCGCTGCCGGCGTCAATTTCACCGAGCCCAAGCAAGTCGCCGCCGGCGGTGCCTTCAAGGGGATGGCAATCGTCATCACGGGAACCCTGCCGACGCTGTCGCGCACCCAGGCGACGGAGTTGATAGAATCACAGGGAGGCCGCGTGACGAGCGGGGTATCGAAGTCCACCGATTTCGTCGTCGTTGGCGAAGACGCGGGCAGCAAACTGGAGAAGGCACGAGCGCTCGGGGTAGAGACGATCGATGAAGCCGAGCTGCTCCGACGCGTGGGCAACGGCGGGAACGGAGAAGCCAATTGATGCCACAGTCGATCGATCTGGCGGCGAATGGAATAGTGGGCCTAACGCGAGAGGCACTCGTCTCCTTGTGTGCAGCGCTGCTGCGGGAGAACGGCGCCCAGGCGGCGATGCATCTTCAGAATGCCGGCTACGCCGGAGGAGCAACGCTGTTCGAGACATTCTCGCAGTGGCTGCTGGCGCGCGGTTACGGCGCACCCGAATCACAGCCCGCGACACTCTTCGGCCAGCGCGCGACGCAGTTCTTCAGTGAGCTCGGTTGGGGGTCGCTCGAGCTGGGTGCGGTCGGCGAATCGGTAGCTACGGTAGACAGCGCTGATTGGGCAGAAGCCGACTCGTCGTCGGCCCTCGAGTTCCCCGGCTGCTACCTGACCACG
>Ga0070717_10001998_pt1 | contig 14260 bp, 8 predicted proteins | sample LARL113metaG_FD_71366 | JGI IMG/M metagenome (GOLD analysis project Ga0070717, IMG submission 71366) | Corn, switchgrass and miscanthus rhizosphere microbial communities from Kellogg Biological Station, Michigan, USA - LAR L11-3 metaG | ecosystem: Host-associated > Plants > Roots > Rhizosphere ... | reverse complement strand
ACTTTTTTGGATTGGCATACAACGGAGACAATGCAACCGACGTACTGGGATTCGGGAAGCGTATAGCTAGGGCCGACGAATCCAGGCCGCCCGGACCGTCAATCGTGGCGGCGGTTCGCTACAACCCCAGCGCGCCGGTCGAGCAGAGAATCGCGGTCGAGGATTTTTCGTTCCCCAGTGCCTACGTGCAAGCGGCGAAGACAGTCTTTGCCGCGATCCGGGGCGAACCCACGACCGCCGGCAACGAAGCCCCACAAAACACCCACATCCAGACCGACCTCGATTCGCTACTCGATCCGTCCGCCATGCACACCCCCGACGGGGCGCTCAACCACACCATGCTGTACCTGGTGATGGGGCTGGATGACGCCCGCGGAACCATGAATTTTTCCACCAACGTGTTCGAGCCCGACGGCAGCATGACCATCGAATGGGACAACGTGGGGCAACAGGTCGTCTTCACCCGCATGAACGAAGAGTTGCGACGCCACGCCCGTGCTCTCGGCGCCTCCTTTATCTCCAACCCAACGTGGAGCATCTTCAAAGTCGGGCACCTGATTACCGCTCACCCGCTGGGCGGATGTCCGATGGGTGACGATTATCTGCACGGCGCGGTCGATGAATTCGGCCGGGTCTTCTCCGGAGACGGCTCGATTCATGACGGACTTTTCGTAGCCGATGGCTCGCTCATTCCCACCGCCCTCGGCGTGAATCCGTTCCTGACGATCTCGGCGTTGGCGGAGCGCATTGCCGCGCGCAAGATCCGCCAACTGAACGGCGAGGCGTATCCCCAGCCGAACACCATGGTCAGTATCTCCAGCATTGATCCGCTGGATGTCATTCAGCGGAACGAATCGGAACTGGAGAAACTGTTTCGCCGCTGCTCCACCCTGCCGATCGATGGTTTTGTAAACCAGGGAACTGCCCCGCAGATCGACATCGCCACCCGCACGATTCGCAATGACGTCTGCTGGAAGGGGTTCTTCCCGAAAGGCAGCATGCTGAACGCGATGTCGTCGGCAATCTTCACCGGATTCAAGAAAAGATTTTTCAAACAGGACGGCAAATATCTGGGAGTGACGAGCGACACCGACGGGCGCATCAACGCGCGCAATTCGCTTGAAGAAGTGACGATTGATCATCAGGGCGGCGCGCTCGAACCCGGCAACTACATCCTGCTGCGTTATCTCGACCCCCCGTGGACTGGTTTCTACGACATCTTCAAGCAGATCAACAATGATCTGTTGATCGGCCGTGTATACCTCGGCGACTTTCCCAACGGCGCCCGGGTGCTTACCTTTCCCATGACCCGGCTGTACAGCTTCGACGATATAACGGCGACCGATCACGACGCTCTTTTTTCAGCCGGTACCGTGCCCACGAAAGAAGAGCTGAACGGCGTATGGCGAATGGACATCGTCAGCAACAACAACCATCTGGGCTCGGCGGCGTTTCTCGAATTCGATCTCAAACCGGATGGAAGGCTGCAGAGCCGTTACCAGTTTGCGGGTTTGATCGAAGGGCTGGTCATCCCTAGTTTCACCCAGGACCATTTCCAGCTCAGCGACTTTACTCCGTTCCACGATGAGATTCGCAAGATCAGCGGCAACCTCATGGTCGGGAGATATGTCACCGCGGCCTTCCCCGGTGTCGCTGCTTTTCTGGGTGGCAGCGATCTCGGCATCTTTCACGTCCAGCCTGGCTCAAACGCATTCGGTTTTTACTACACGTTGACTAAGACGGGTGACACGTCGCTGCCAACCGAATTGCTGCTGCGGCCATTCCTCGATGTCAATCTGCCGGACGGTCTCAGCCTCAGCTTCGACGAGAATATGGAAGGCTGGTATTTCGAGGGAGCATCTACCTCGCAACCCGGCTACGAAGGCGACCTAGAGATCACAGGGCTTTTGCCGGCACCGGCCGATACGATCGCCAACGCATGTAGCGTGAAGCTGCATATCACGGCGCGCGACGTCAACGAATTTGTGGATGGCTTCGAGCACGAAGCTGGGATGAAAGGAACGATCAGCTTCGGCTCGCTGCAGGGAAATGCCAACGTGACCTTTTCCGTGGATGAGCAGGCCAGCACGTTCAACTACCTGATCGTCAATTCCTCCACCGGCGAAACGGAAATGCGCTACCACATTGAATTCCGCAGTGACAGTGGCACTGCCTATGTCTTCCAGGGCGTCAAATACATGGAAAGAAACGGAGCCGGCGGCGCCCAGGCCATCCGCGAACTGCTGGAGGACTACACGACGGTCTACAGCCACGTTTACCGTCGGGATGGCAATCAGTTGACTCCGATCGGGCTCGCTTACCTGAAGTTTCGCACCTTTGAGAATCTTGCCGCCATGGGCAGCTTCGCAGCGTTCCTCGGTTCCATCACCGTTTCCGGTACGGATAATCCGCTGCTCATGCTCCAGGCCCGGATGCGCTTCCTCGCATTCACCGCTCAATTTGTGGAGCGCGAATTCGATCCCCTGTCCCCGGATCTCGGTACCCTGGAACTCGATGTCAAAAGGGAGTTGCTACGCGGCGCTACGACGCCCGACTACTTCAGCACAAAATCAACGCCCGACTTGCAGGCGATCCTGCACGACGCGATCACTCTGGGACTGGACAAACTGCTCAATACCCTGGCTGTTAGTGTGGACTTGCCCAACCGGCGCATCAACCGCGACCTGTTCTGGAAGGGGTCTTTTGCCAAGGACGGTCTGCTCGGCTGGGAGGAGCGGGTGCGCAACGCAGGCGTGGCTGCCCAGGCGGCGAAGGCCGGACAGATCTTCGCTGGCGGCAGCTTCTGGAAGCGTTTTGATCAGGTGCAAAATAGTGTGGCCACCGGCAAGGTCGTCAACTATGACTTGAATGCCATCCCCGGCGATCCTGAGGTTCGCCTAATCTCCTACCCGGATGACAACCGGCGCTATTTCAAGAAGGGCGACCAGGCACTTTTGCTGAATTACCGTAACGATCCTTACAAGCAGGTGTACGACACGATCAAGATCGTGGACCAGAATAACGCGATCGGTGTGATGCACCTGGGAGATTTCCCCAACGGCGTCGAGTTCGCCACGTTCGTCATGGAGCGTTACAGTTACGGCTTTGAGTTCATGTCGATTGACGACTACCGCCTGCTGTTCGCGGGTAGTCAGCCACCGACGCCGCCACAGCTCGCCGGGCAATGGAGCGGAAACTTCATTTTCCTCGAGCATCCCAACGTTGCGCTTTTGAGCTATCCCCAACCGCCGGCCGTGCAGCTCACCTTCCTTTCGAACACACTCACGATTCAACTGTCGGACGGAACTAAGGTAAATGCTGGCGCCCCACCGCTTGAGGACACGCGGATGGTCGGCACCGACAGCGTCATCGGGAAGTGGACCACCGGCAACTTGGATCCGGCGACGCTGCACGCTTTGTGGGATTACGTGGAGCCGTATGCCGACAGTTTCGCTCTCTACTACGTATTGAAGCGAACCTGACGTTGGGCCGGACTTGCAAGATAACGTGTTCGAGGCGGGGGAGAATTTCTGCGAAGAGGATTTACATGGCGGATCAAACTGTGACCAATTGGTTCGGCGACCTGGTTTCTCACCCCAAAGTGGTGGTGGAAGCCCAGACGGTGCAGGATATCATCAACGTTCTCAAGAATCCTGACCAATATCCTTCGCCCGTACGGGCGGTCGGCTCCAATCACTCCACCGCACCCTGCGGTGTGGCAGAACGCGGCACCCTGATCAAAATGAAGATGAACCGCATTCTCAACATTTCCACCGATTCCGTCACAGTAGAAGCTGGCGCCGTTCACATCGATATTGCCGAAGAACTCGAGAAGCACAACTTGCAGTTCTACGTGAACACCGAGATCGGCAGCTTGTCGGCGGGCAGCGCAGCCTGCGCCGGCACCAAGGACTCGTCCATGGCCGGAGAGTACGGGCAGGTCGGGTCCTACATCACCGGGGTAAAGATGGTGCTGCCCTCAGGCGAGTTGCTGGAGGTAACCGAGGACGCCCAGGCAGACTTGATGCAGAAAGTCCGCTCCAGTTACGGGTTGTTCGGGATCCTCTACGAGGTCACCTACCACATCCGGCCACTCCTGCCCATGGCGGTGCACCACAAGACCTTCAGCATCCAGGAATTCCTGGATCAACTGCCGCAACTGAAGGCGCTCAACTACGCGATGATGTATTACATCTTCCCCTTCGAAGACCTGATCACGGTCGAGTTCCGGCGTTACAACCCCGGGGCCACCGGCAAGCCCAATCGCGCAGCCTGGAAGCTGCGCAACTACCTGTGGGGGACAGCGGGGCCGCGGTTCGGGCACGATGTCGAGGAAAACATTTCCGACCGAACCATTCGTTACGCGATGGTCGACGGCTTCAACGCCATCTGGCGTTTCAAACTCGAGAACATCGTGGTGAGCGACTACACCATTCCCACCGACGAGATCATCCGCTACCCCGCCGTCGCGGACGACAGCCGCTATACCTTCAGCCTGTTTGCTTTCCACGAAGACGTTTTTCCTCAGGTTTTGCCGGCGTTCTGCCAGCTCTGCCGCGATTACTATCAGAACACAGGCTACCGCTCCAACCTGCTTTACGTCGGATACTTCATCGCCCAGGACCAGCATTCGCTGCTTTCTTATTCCTATGACTCAAACGTCCTGACGATTGATCCGGTGTCCACAGCCAATCCCGGGTGGAAAGATTTCCTCGGCGTCTATAACCAGTTCTGCAGCGATCGTAATGGTCTGCCGTTGCTGAATCAGACTTTCGGTGTCACGCCCGCCATCGCCAGCAAGGCTTTTGGCTCGCGATTGAAGAGCATGGACGATACCAGAAGGACATATGATCCCTCGAATCGCCTGTTGAACGACTATTTCCGCAGTCTTTTGAGTGCTGCTGCGGGGCTCAATGCGGAGCCGGCGGCCTGACCTGATTTTTGGTTAACGCACACCAACTCGGCCGCCCGCCGGGATAGCAGTCGGCATGCAAAGCGGGGCGTTGTCGTTTTCCTGGTTGAGAATCTTCTGCTTTCCGACCGCCAGGGAAGGGGCCGATCATGAGCCAGGTGCCGCACTCGAGCTATCAGATCGATGATGACGACATTCCGGATGGCGTGCTCGTCGGCGTGAATAACGTCCCACGATGACGCTGAACGGATTGCAAAATCAAGGAGCGCCCCATCCCTGTTAACGGATAATCGTCGGTATGAGAGGACTCAGGGTAGACAAAGCTCACATGTAATGCCTGCTTTCCCCCTCGCTCTTGAGTTCAAGCGCCTCCTCCAATGCAACAAAGTGGGGTCACAACGGTCTTTGTAGCCCCCGTTCGCCCTGCTGTCGTGGGCTTTGGTTCGATATGCTTTGCGCTTAAAGACTCCATTGTCTTCTTTTCCTACCCCCAAGGGGGTTCGTCAGTGCGACGTATGCCTGCCCAAGGCCGTTGCCTGGCGACCTAGAGTCACGCCGACTCATGATTTCAGTTACGGACTATGAGCCGAGTCGCGGCAATGAGAATACCGTACCAAGACGCTGCGTCAGTAACGTCAACAAACCGCGTTCGAGGACACAGTGGCTAACGTCATCGCAGCCGACTTCTGGACCATTTCAGAAGGTTCACCTATGTGGGATTCCCGTAACTTTCCTACATCAAATACTCCAGCACTCAATCTGAAGGTCTCCGTAGCGTGTTAGCTAAAGCTAGGGCTAGAATGCGGACAGGTTCGGCCTTCTAAAAGGTCTTGATGTACTCGGTCAGTGCCCGCTTGTCCTCATCAGACAAATCCGAGCCAAAAGTATGGCCGTGGTCTTCGATGAAATCCGGCGCAAGGCTTCTGTCCAGCAGCCCGTTCCACACGATCTTTCCACCGAAGATCGAGCCCAATAAGCGAGTGAGCCAGTTGCCATTTCGTCCCAGGCGGAGCAACTGATTGGGGTCGACACTAGCAGCCAACTTCACTGGAGTACCAGCGGGTACTTCCAGTTCGCTACCGTCCCGCGCCGTATACTTGCTGTCCGTAGTCGTAACCAGGATGGACTGGACGCCGAGTCTCCTTTCTGGCCACAGTAGTTTTTCCATCGCGTCTTCATAGGCAGCCATCCGGCCGCTGACTGAGGGGTCCTTAGTGTAGACCCCGAGCGAATTGTTGTGGAAATAAGGAGCCGTCGCCCATACGCTGATCAATGTGGGTGTCCGATAATAACCACGTCCCCCACGCTGCAGCTTAAAACTAATGGGATCGGAGGGTTTTAGCGGATTGTAGAGCCCGCGAATCACGCCAACAGCCGGAAGCTCTTTGTACGTTTTCGAGGAGAAGTTATCCCAGATATGACCCTGCATAGCATTAGAAGCCGCGGCGCGGGAGAAGTTGGTCCCAATCTCGGTTACCGGATGTCGCTCGTCGTCGGACAGGAAGTTATGATCGAGAAAATCATCTGCCAGGACGGACTGGCGGTACCATTCCAGGGCCGCGGGTGATCCCGCCGCGATTTCTTTGGGCGGTCTTTTGCTTGAGTGGCAACTCGCGCATTGTTCCGCAAAGACCAACTTGCCACGCTTCAAGATGGCTTCATCCTTGGTCAGATAGCGGTCGCCACCGGGTGCGTCCTTCAGATGCATTGGTCCGATGGTCTTGAGAAAGGCCTCGGCTGCCGTCATTCGGGCCTCTGTAGCGCGCCAGTCTGCGCATTCTCTCCTGGCCTTATTGATCAAAAATGGTTTTTGGTTTCCGATTCCTTCAACGGCGTCGTGGAGCGTCAGCCAATAGTCCGAGCACATTCCAATGTTGACGTACACCCGCAGGGAAGCGAAGGCGACACCGATGGAATCCGCCCCGTCTTTCAATATGTGGTGGACTTCTTGAATCGATCCATCAGCCATCGTCTCGGCATGAAAGGGGCGGTCGGCGAGATCAAATATGGAATTGATTGCATTCGGGTTGAAGATGTGGTCTGTGGCAACCCGCGAGGTATCCGAAGTTCCAGGCGGCTGACGATGGGCCAGGTGCCAGCGAAAGTCGCTCGGCTTGAGGTTCAGACTGAACAACTTGCCTTCCTCAAGGTACTGGTTGCCAAACGCCGAGACGATATTCTGCCAGTGTGGGTGTTCGGGATCGGTGGGGGGATCGAGCGGATTGAATGCGTTATGGCAATAGCCGCAGGACATCCCGATGAGGAAAGGCGGTTCGACATTCTTCGGGTTTTGGAGATACTCTTCCAGCGACCACTTCGATTTGTCGAAATTGGGGTTGGGGAACTTGCGTAGTCCCACAACTCCAGTTGCTTGGCCCGGAATGTCCAGCACATTCTCGCTTATACAATCGTCGAACCACAAACCGTATTCATCCGGCCCGTTCGCCTTTCGGCAGCCTGGTTGAGTGATCACGCCCAGATCGCGGAAACGACTACCATTGCGGCGCGAGTCGACGTATTGCAACAAGTCGGTCGCTCCGTTGGTGATGATGGCAATCTGACGCCAGAGACGTTGGTCGCCTGCGGTCCAGAAGTACCATGTGTCGCGACCTTGGCGTTCCAGTTCTGTAAGCTTGGCCCCCCCTGCATAGTAGCTGTCATCATCATAGCTGCCTGGTGGGGCTGAATTCTGTGCGAATGCGTTCAAAATCAGAACCCAGGTCAACAAAATGGCGGAGTTCGTCGGATGCAATGTCATTCACTCTACCTCAGACGAAAGGATGGCTGGCACGCGAATGGACGCCTTAGTACCTGCGATGTGGATGAGGTTATACGCGAGACCGTCCCTGCAACAAAGAGAACAAGCGTCACCATTCTCGCCTATTTCGGAGGAGCGAATCAATCCGATCAGAGCGGGCGCGGCCCTCACGGCAGCGCCGGGACTCTTCGTTTGGAAGTAACCGCCGCATGCGTTTGCGGTCAGGGCGCGCGGCACGCGGCGGCGGGCTACGTCAAGCAACTCGCCGATCTCAAGAGCGTAAACTTGCTCCGTTCCATCGGACCGCAGGGAGCGCGTCGGTGGCCGCCCAGTCGTCTCGGTGCATCATTCCAGTCTGGCGGGCGCAGGTTAGGAGCCGTTTTCAGAGAGTCATTACCTCAACAACGGGAATGCTTTTGCTTCGGGCGTAGACCCCAAACTCTTCGGTGAGGTCTCCCTCGCCGCGGGATTTCCCGTCCCAAACCAATACAGCAGTTACCAGATCCTGGAGTTGCTGCCCGAACGATAGAGCTTGGTCGAGTATCTCGTGGTTCGCCTCGGCATAAGCATTGTCTTCGGAATTCGCGTGGATGACCAGTAGATCTCCGCTCTTTTCAACTTCGTTGAGCAGGATATCGTAGAGGGGACCCCAGTCTCCCTGGCGGTCTGTGACTGAAGTGGTTCGGAATTTCTCACGATCGAACGGCAGCACAACTCTGCGACGCAATCCTAGCTTGCCTGCTTCCGATAAGGCAAGCAAGTCAGCGCCACAAGCTGCGGAACCTACGAGGACGACGGCACATTGCGTCTGCAGCATGGCATGAATTCGTTGCCTCACAAGATCGACGTTCTTGGCTGGAAACCGATCTTGTTTCGCGTCAGCAGCGTCGACTCGCCTTCCGGCTAGCGCTATTATCATAGGCGTCCCGTCTGCGCCTTTCAGTCTCGCACATCGAAGCTGCCCGTCCGGAAAGAAAATTGAGCGGGAGGTCAAAATGCTTATTCATCCCGAGCGCTGGAAGTCTCTACGCGACCGATATCAAAAAGATCGGCCACACCGAATGTTGTCCTTGGACGGCGGGGGCATCCGAGGCCTCATCACTCTAGGGATTCTTGAGAGAATCGAGAAGCTCGTACAAGAGAAGACCGGACGGAAACTTGAAGAATACTTCGACTACATTGCGGGCACCAGTACGGGGGCGATAATCGCTGCCGGCCTGTCTCGCGGCCTGACGACCGCCGACCTGATCAAGTTTTACACATCATCTGGAAAGCAGATGTTCGATCCGGCATGGCTACTTGAGCGAATCAAGTACTTGTACACGGCCGATCCACTGAAAGCCCAGCTGCAGGACGTTTTTGGCCGTGACTCGAGCCTCGAACCTGACAATCTGAAATGTCTTCTCTTAGTAGTCACGAGGAACGTAACTACCGATTCGCCTTGGCCGATCAGCAGTAACCCCGATGCGAAGTACAACGACCCGGCGCGTAAGGATTGCAATCTGAGGATCCCGCTGTGGCAGCTGGTTCGAGCCAGCACTGCGGCTCCGGTTTATTTTCCTCCCGAGGTCGTGCAGTGGGATCCGACCGACCCGTCCAAAACGTTCGTATTCGTAGATGGTGGCGTTACGCCATACAACAACCCGGCTTTCTTGCTCTACCGGATGGCAACGGAGCCGGCTTACAGATTGAACTGGAAGAAGGGTGAGGATAATTTGCTGATTCTTTCGATCGGCACGGGGGCAGCGGAGTCACTCGGAGCAACCGCAGCACGTCCAAACAAAAACATTGTTTCAACAGTGGCTGGACTGCCCGGAGAGCTGATGTATGGCATTCAAGTAGATCAAGATGTCAGTTGTCGCGCCGTCGGACGTTGCACTTTCGGTGCACGCTTGGATCGGGAGATAATGGACATGGTTCCCCGACAGCTGCGCGAAGAGATGACCCTCGAAGAACAGTATGCAGCCCCCGTTGTTCCGCTTTCCACGAATCTTGGCCGCCATTTTCTGTACGTACGCTATAACGCCGATTTGAGCGACGCCGGCCTGAAGGATTTAGGCTTTGTGAATATGAATGCGGCGAGCATTCAAAAGATGGACGCCGTCGAGAATATCCCGATCTTGCTCGACATTGGCCGAGCAGCTGTGAAGCGCGCGGAGGCTGACCACTTTGGTTGCTTTCTCTAACATGGTGTCAGCTGGCAGGCGCGCGAGAAGAGTAGGTCTGTAGGGTGTGGCGAGTGGGAAAAGGTCACGCTTCCTGCCATTACATTTCGAGAGATATTTGAACCGCGGATCGTGAGTTGCATGTGGAACTGAACAGCATCTCCATTCGAAGCGTGCGACGAAGCAAGCTACGTTCTGATTTCAAGCTCTCCGAAATCACACCGGCCGGCTACGCGCAGATCGACCGGCATCCAGACCCTGCTGCTACCTCCGCCTTGGCGCGCTGCATTGATTCCGTTGCGCTACCAGCGTCGGCCAACTTGCCGACAGCGACAACCCGAGATCCGCCAGCGCTCGTCGCCAAACAACCCTCCATCGGATGGCTTTCTGCGAATCTCAGCAGGGTCAGCTGAACTTTTTCAAAGGCGAAGAAGCGAGAATCTGAGTGAGATTCTGCATCTGTTGCAATGTACTGTCCCGCATCCACGGACTTGGACTCGGTTTCAACGCGAACGCCGAGTCCAAGCTCTCTTGCGATTTGGCCGCATCCCTTAGACCGAGCCAGGCTTCCGCCATTGTGGCCCGAATCCAATACTCCTCCTGATCTGGAAGCTTGCGTCCCGAGTGCAACAGAGAATCACATATTGTCAAAACTTTCTTGCGTGCACGTTCTGCAAGCACGAAATCGGCGATCGATTCTGGTACCTCCGATAGCGCCCCTCGGTTGTTCAGAAGATAAGCCAGATTAATGCCATTGTAATAATCGTTCTTCAGATAGAATCCTTTTTCATAGGCAAAGATTGAGATGTCCAGGTACGATCGGTCGCCAGTTATCTCCCACAGTCTTTTGTGAACAGCTCCCCATAGCCCCAGGGTTTCAGTGTCGGTTGAGATCTCCGGGTTGAGTTCGGTCAAAATCGCATGAGCATCTTTCAGCGCCTGCGTCGGATTCGGGACCTTGCTCTTATACGTTGCCAACGCTAGCCTCTGAGATACAAAGGGATCATTTGGCACCACGCCTCTCACCACTGCTAGTAACGATTTTGCCGTCAAGAAGTCGCTGCTGTCGATTGCCGCTTGTGCCTGCGTCAGCAATGTGCTAACCGTTGCGGTGGTAGTGGAGTCCTGGCGGGTTGGCTGACTAGCAGGCGGTCCTTCCATAATTCCCGCTACCGCGGACTTCAGAGCGGCTTCTTTCGCCCCCCTCACTGGAGGATGCAAGTCTTTCAGAAATGTATATACCGGGCTGTCATCTGTAGGCTTGCTGGCAATCGTTTGAATTGCCTCCTTTAGCGCCCCCTTCATGCGCATCACTTCACCGAAATCGATACCTTCGCCCAGGTGCTGATACTTGCGGATTGCGATGTGGTTCACATCGAACGGAAAGACCATCTTGTCTTCCGCGATGGTGATTGTAGTGTGGGGACGCAATGCGTGTCTCACGCCCAGTTCATAAAAGGCATTGCAGTTAGACGTCGAGACGTCGGCTACAACGACGTCCGCAGTCAGTAGTTGTTCATACATCGGGACGTCTATCGTTCCCGAATGTATGATCTCATCCGCTCGAACGCACTCCAGCCCTGCCTCCTCGGCGGCAGGTTTGATGATGTAGTGATACGACTTGTCTAAATCGATCACGCGTCCCGTTGGGTAGTCCGTCTTCTTGCCGAACCCCATCACCACAAAGCAGATCTGCTTTTCGCCCATACAGTCCCCACGACCGTCGTCCGTTCCGCGACTGTCGAATTCTGATGCTGAGATTCCGACCTAAGGGTTGGGTCAGTGTGGCAGTGCACTATCAAGTGCGAATGCAACACGCCTGTGAGTCTTCATGGCCGCACTCAGCGATTGATGATGCGATATTGTAGTGCTTTTTTCGGGCAACGCGAACAACGTTTGAATGGGCGCAAAATCGACGTAGCCGGGTGGACGACCGTGTCACTCGCCAAGACTGGGTGGCGTTATTGTCGAGCCGCGTGAGGCTTGCACGATCAATCCTGATCAGTCGCTCGTTACAGACAGATCGATGAGCGTTGCGGACATCTGTCGAAAGCGTCTGCTGCAACGCGGGTTCGTTCAAGTCGGCTTCGAGGAAATCGCCATTGATCTCCTTCACGCCGTTCTACTCTCTTCAGGCCGAGCAGTTGATCGCAAGGGGCTGGCTCTTCGCGTTGGCTAACAACGGCGTTGTCCGGGCTGGATGACTGTGGTCTAATTTTCTGGCAGCAATGCGAACATCCCTATTTGAGGAGCGTAGAATCCCGAATCTCAATTCCATCGACGCGCAACTTCTTCAAATCCTGAGTGGCGCGTCCCCGGTATCGATCGCCGATGTCATTGCGGTGATGCGGAGGATCGATGGGCTATTGCCGAGTACCGACGGCGTCAAATGGTTCAACAGGCTTTATTTGATGGTGACCCAGCAGATCGACGCTCAGCCTCCGCCAAATGGTTGGGAAGATGCCACATGGCTGATGCGCCTCGACGTAGTTTTTGCTGGGTTCTACTTTGCCGCAATCGCCGGTGCACTACAGCAGACTGCGGATACCGCGAGCTCATGGAACGTTTTGTTTGAGGCGCGAAACAGGGCCGGTGTCGATCGCATACAGTTCGCCTTGGCGGGGATGAATGCTCATATCAATCACGACCTGGCGTTGGCCTTACTGAAGACTAATGATGAGTTGCATCTGACGCCGGCGGTGCAAAGCCCGGAGCACGATGATTATGAGCACGTAAATGGTTTGCTGGAACAGGTGCTCCCGTCGGCTTTGAACTTTCTAGCGACTGGGATAATAGGTGAGCTGGCGCAAGACACGGGGACGGTCGGGCGCCTGCTGGCGATTTGGAACGTCCGCGCTGCGCGCGATCTGGCTTGGGACTTCGCCGATCATCTTCGGAACCTGGGAGGTGCCAGCCGTGACCTGGCGTTGGAAGCGCAAGACAAGCTCACCGGTGTGATCGGGCGCAGCTTGCTGCTTCCTGTTTAGCAGCTGTCGGCGCAGACGCGAAGGTCCAATAAATGACTGCCTCAGGACTTACGTGGTTCGTCATGACCACAGAAAATACCGCGACAGTCACAACCGAAACAATGAAAGGTTCTGGAGCGCTAACGACAACCATTCACACCGAACGAAGTCGGATGAACACAATCATCCAAGAGTCGGCTTCCAGGAGATTACTACCCGGGGTCTGAAGCGACAGAATCGTTTGCAAGCGGCCATGTGTCTACTACTCATCTCATAAATAGGGCACCGAGCGTTTGCCTCGGCGAGGTGCGATCGCTTATGGCTTTTCGGATTTCAGCGGGATCGGAAGTGCGGGTTTGCCTTCGCCAACTTCGCCTACCTGGAGTCTTACGTCATTGACCGTATCCGGTATCACAAACTCAACCACTCCTTCCTTTGCGCTGTGACTCTCCACGAGCTCGTCAAGAAAAGTGTCCGGTGCCCGCGGTACACCGTCTACCAGCAAGCGAAACGATGCCCCCCAGAAATTCGCACCGTAGCGGCCGTTGTTGGACATGCGTACGTCGAACTTCAACGAGAGTTTGCCGGGGGCATAACGATCAAGCCGCACAGCTAAGATTTTGTAAACATTTTCCCCCATTCTTACCTCGGTGACGGCCGGAAGCGTCACGATGTAGGGCGCCGTCGAGGCGCTTGGGGGGGATTTTGTTGCACTGGGAATTGTGCTTTCGGTTGCTCTCTGCGGCTTGAGCGTTTCGTTCTGAACCTGAGGAGCCTTCTGACTTGTTCGGTCAAAAAATCCGGCTTGGTGGAACGCAACAATCAAACCCCCTACCACCGTTAGGATCGCTGCCGTTGCCGTCAGAATACCAGGGAGAGTCTCCCACCATCCCGTGTTTTTTGGCTTTTCATCCAGCAGCCCTTTGCTGCGACCCCTTCCGGACCGACCAGTGAAACTTGGAGTAGAAGTCGAGCTCTCTGTCGCCCTGAGTCGTGCCGCATCGCTGGTCGAGGTTGTGGATGTGGCTGCTTGCTCACGATTCATTGGCTCTCCGACATGTGGCCGCACAGCCTGCACCAGCTTTTCCACATTGGCATCCCAATCGATGTGGTCAAGTCGAAGCGCGTTGCGGAATGCAAGGTCCTTCAGATCATCAGGCAGCTGATCGGCGGAAGGCATGGTAGCACCGCGCACAAGCACGGGAACGATTGGCAGACTGGCTCCCTTCTTCAATGCCGTGGCAATTTCCTGCCGGACGTAGTCATTAGGATCGTCAAGCCGCCGGTTGCCAGAGGCTTTGTTGGGAGCCTTGATATCGAGCCATGTCGGTCCGATGACGGCGAGAAAGACTCCGCAACTGGAGAGAGATCGCTCCACGGCTTGGCGGAAGTCGGAGCCCAGCGCGATGGCTTCCACGTCCATGAATAGGCCGTCGTTGCCGAACTGGGGTACCAGACT
>Ga0070717_10001997_pt1 | contig 14264 bp, 10 predicted proteins | sample LARL113metaG_FD_71366 | JGI IMG/M metagenome (GOLD analysis project Ga0070717, IMG submission 71366) | Corn, switchgrass and miscanthus rhizosphere microbial communities from Kellogg Biological Station, Michigan, USA - LAR L11-3 metaG | ecosystem: Host-associated > Plants > Roots > Rhizosphere ... | reverse complement strand
TGCGGAACTTGAACACGTGGAACGGGCGGCCGTCCTTGCCGATCCGAAGGTGGCTGAACAGGACCGGGCCGCCGTCGGAGAAGTGGATCGCGCAGGCGATCGCCAGCAGCAGCGGCGCCAGCAGGATCAGCGCCGACGCCGCCAGTGTCCGGTCGAATATCCCCTTCACCATCCGCTGCGGCCCGGTGAGCTTGGCGTGGTCCAGATGAACCAGCGGGAGCCCGGCGACCGGGCGGATCGTGGTCCGCGGACCGGCCATGTCGATCAGGGCCGGGGCCACGCACAGATCCGTGCCGCTCCCTTCCAGGGCCCAGGCGAGCTCGCGGAGCCGGACGCTGTCCATCTGGGCGCAGTTCACCACGGCCACCGTGTCGGCCCGGAAGTGGTGCACCGCCGCGGTCACGCTGTCCATCCCGCCGGACACCGGGACACCGGCAATCTCGGCCCGGCGCCGCCGGCCCCCGGGCACGCACGCGGCCACGATGGACAGGCCGTGTGAGTTGTCCCGGCCCAGCACGGTGATGAGCTCGGTCACCGTCCGCGCGGGCCCGACCACCACGGCCCGGCGGGTGCAGATACCCAGGCGGCGCTGATGGTGCAGCCGCTTGCGGAGTGCGTACCGGGCGAGCATGTCGAGGGCGGTCAGCGAGGGCAGGGCCAGCACCACATAGCCACGGGCCAGGTCCAGCGTCGTGGCGTAAGAGAAGATCGCGACACAGGCGGTCAGGCTCACGCCCGCCCGCAGGATCCGGTGGAACTCGTCGGCCCCGGTGCCCACGATGCGACTGTCGTACCCGCCGGACAGGCCGACGACCGCGCACCAGAGCGGCGCCAGGGCGAACGTCAGGACCAGGTACAGGTCCGGCGGATCGACCCGTGCGTGGAACCGGATCTCGTACGCCACGATCCCGGCCAGCAAGGCACAGGTCACATCGACGAAGGCGGCCAGGGTGAGGTAACGGCTCACCCAGACCGATGCGGCCTGGGCCCTGGGGGAGCCAGCCGCCTGCGTCAGGCCGCGGCGACCCGCGATTGCCGACCGAGACACACCCCACCCCCAATACCCACTGGCTCGCGGCACGTGCCGCATTTACCTCGCATACACGCAGAGGTAGCTGGTTATTTACACAACGCATGTCATCGTAAGTCAGAAACCATGGGCTGCATAAGGGATCACTGACCACTGGTTTCCGGTGTTACTCCAAACGGAGGAGGCTGTAACCGGCCGTTCACAGTTCGTGTGGAAGCGGGGGCGGTTCGGAAAGTCGCCCGGCTCGCCAGCCATAACTGGGCAATCGATCCGGTGCGGAAACGGCAGGCAGTTGGAATGCATTATTCCGATCGAATTAGTAGGCTGTAACAAATAATTAACCGGGCGGCAGGAGCGCTACGCCACGGCCCACGTGTGAGGTAGGCCATATCGGCCGTGTGGCCGGCTCGCGAGCCTCATCGGGAACTGGGGATATCTGGAGTCACGCGAAAGTGCCGCCTGTATAACGCAATGTAATCATTATGACGCACTGCGTAATTAAAATGAGTAGTCCTATAACTCTTAGTGATCAGGCGTGCGCATATTCTGAACGCCGCGCCCGGATGGTCATCAAGGGGGTGCAGTCAGCGGGCAAATGCCAGGTCGGGATGTCCGGGCTCCGGGCCTTGAGCCGGGGGGCTCCAGGCGATTCACGGCGGCAACTCCCCTGTTTGGGGGAGGGTGGCTAGCCAATACGGCTATAGACACGATTGCCGATTCTCCGTAGATTGAGTTGCTTGTACGGGTGTGTTCACACCTAGTTAGTTAACTTGCCACCGAGCGGGGAACTGGCGGCGCTGCGCATCGCTTGCTCCGGGGGCCAACAGGGGGAGGAGTACCGGGCATGGGTATGTCGCAGGAGGCTGACTCCTTCGAGTTCGCAGGCTATCTGGGCGTGCTGCGCCGACGATGGTGGATCATCCTGGTCCTGGCGTGCGTGGGCATTCTGGCGGCCGGCGCCTACATCGCCCAGTCACCCAAGGGGTACACCGCGACGGCCACGGTCAATGTCACCGCGACCGGGATCAGCCAGAATCAGGGCGGCGGAGCAGTCGCGGGCGGACGGACCAGCAGTGCGGTCAACCTCGACACCGAGGTGCAGATCGTCCAGTCGAGTTCGGTGGCCGCCATCGCCGCGAGCAACCTTCATTCATCGCTTACGCCCCAGGCCCTGGTGAAGAACATCTCTGTCGCCGTGCCCGCGAACTCCTCGGTGCTCCAGATCAGCTGCACGGCGCGGTCGGCCCAGCAGTCGGCCGCCTGCGCCAACGCGTTCGCCGCCGCGTATCTGACCAACCGCACGGCGACCGCCACGAATACCGACAACGCCGAGCTGAAGACGATCAGGAACCAGCTGACCGCGCTGGAGAAGCGGACCGCGCAGCTGAGCATCCAGAGCCGGTCGCTGCCGGTGAACTCGCCGCAGCGGGCCAGCGCCCAGGCCCAGCTGCAGACGGCGGCCAGCCAGCTGAGGGCACTGGCCAATCAGTCCGCCGCGCTGGCCGCGTCCGGTGCCGCGGCCTCGGGCGGATCGATCATCACCAAGGCCACGCCGCCGACCACGCCCAGCAGCCCCAAGAAGAAGATCATCCTTCCCAGCGGGCTGCTCGCCGGGCTGCTCATCGGCCTGGTCATCGCGTTCGCCTGGGACAAGCGGGACACGCGGATTAAGAACCCCAAGAGCCTCGGGCACCTCGGCGCGCCCGCGCTGATCACCCTGTCCGCGAAGGATCTCGACGGACAGACCCTGGCGGATCCCCGGTCACGGGCCGGACAGGACTTCAGCGAGCTGGCCCGCTCCACGACCGCGTCGCTGGGCCAGAACCACCACCTTGTCCTGGTGGCCGGGGCGTCGGCCGGGGCCGGCGCCTCAGTGGTCGCGGCGAACCTGGCCGCGGCGCTGACCCGGACTCATTCGGCAGTCATTCTGGTCTGCGCGGGCGGGTCGGGCACCACCGGACTGCTGGGCGTGCCGGAGTCACGGCGCCTTGACGCGCGGGCCGCGGCCGAACTGGCCGCCGGGGATCTGTCCGTGGATGCGCTCGCCCTCCAGCCGGCCGGGTTCCCCGGACTCCGGTTGATAGTCCTGGCTGAGGAGCTGCACGACCTGCACCACGCCGAGGCGCGGGTCCTGGCTGAGCAGTTGCGCGGCCACGCTGACTACACCGTCGTCGAAGCTCCGGCCGGCAGCACGGGGCCGGACAGCCTCGCCCTGGCCGAATACTGCGGTGCCGCGCTGCTGGCCGTCGAGGTCTCCGCCACCAGGCGGGAAGACATCGACGAGTCCATCCAGCGGATCACCCGGCTGGGCGCCCCCGTCCTCGGGCTGGTCGCAGTGCCCCGGCTCCGGCGGCCGGCGCCGCTGGTCCGTGCGCCCGAGCTGCCCACCTCGGGGTCGGTCAGGCTGCGCGAGCCCGTGACCGATGCCGGGGCGGCGTCCGCGGATACCGAACGGCTATGGCCTGTTAGGCCCACGACGGGCGAGGATGACGCCGGGGTGTCCGTTCATGCGCGCGCCGACCTTGCGGATGGTGCGGCGGAGACGGATTGATGTCGCGGGGATGGACGACATCGCTACGCGGGGCCGTACCGGTCGTCGCCGTGGCCGTGACCCTGACCGCAGCCGGCTGCGAGGCGAGCCCGGCTGATCTCATGCAGCACGCCGCGAGCACGGAGTCGCCCGCGGCCGCGGGGAGCGCCTCGCCGGCTCACTCGCCGCGCACCTGGATGGCCCCGCTCACCGGGCTGCCGGCCAGCGGGGCCCGGGCCGCGGGCCGGCCTGCGGTGGCGGTGGCCGTATCCGGCAGCGACCCGCACGGCCTCGGCTCGGCCGACGTGGTTTACGAGGAACTGACCTCACCGCTGCGCTACATCGCAGTGTTCCAGTCCCGGGCTGACGGGTCGGTCGGGCCGGTCGGGCAGACGCGGCCCATGGACGGGCAGGCGCTGTCCGTCCTGCATCCGCTGGCGGCCTACGACGGCGGCACCCCGTCGTTCATCCGGGTCCTGGATGCGTCGGGCGTGGTGGACGTGGGCTACGCCAGCCATCCCTCGCTGTACCGCACGGCCGCCCCGGGCCCGAGCGTGTCCACCGGCCAGGTCCAGCAGGCGGCCCCGGGTACCGCGCCGCCGCAGCTGTTCACCTACCAGGGTTCCGCGGTGGGAGACGCGCCGGGCTTCGCCAGCACCGGTGCGCGGCGGGCCGCCACGCTGCGCATCACCGCCCCGGGTCAGGCCGCGCAGGTCTGGACGTTCGAGGCCCGGACCCACAGCTGGCGGCAGACGGCCGGTGGCCCGGCCGTCCGGGTGGCCAACATCGTGGTGCAGGACGTTCCCTACAAGACCGTGTTCCTCAGCCGCAAGCTCGGGCTCACCACGACCAGCGCCCGGGTCGTCGGCTCGGGACCGGCGCTGATCGCGTCCGAGAGTGCCCCGGCGGCCGGGAGCAGCGGGACCGCGGCCACTGGTACGGCGGCCAGTGATACGGCAGCCAGCGGCACGGCGGTCTGGGGCACCTGGTCCAAGCCCGGGCTGCACGGCGTCACGTCGTACCTCGACGCGAGGAATACCCCGATCGGCTTCCAGCACGGGAACACGTGGGTGATCCTGGCTCCGCCGGGCACCCGTGCCGCCATCTCCGGGGGCCGGGCATGACCCAGACCGCGGTCCTGACCCGCCCGGACGTTCCTGAGTTCCTGGAGCCGGTCCAGCCGGAGCCGGCCCGGGCCACCTGGCTGGCCCGTCATCCCGCGTGGCCGGTGACGGCCCTGCTGGCCGGATTCCCGCTGTGGTGGGCGCTGGGTTTCGGCGACTACATCTGGATCCTGCTGGCCATCCCGATGGCCGCCCGGCTGTACGCCTGGAGTGCGTCCGGGAACCGCAAGATCCGGGTGCCCCCGGGTTTCGCGCTCTGGCTGCTCTTCCTGCTGGTGGTGCTGGTGGGAGTGGCCACGATCTCGGCGATCGCCCCCGGGACCCTGGCCAGTCCGGTCACCAACCGGATCATTTCCTTCGGCGTCCGCACCGCGGGTTACCTGGCCGCCACGGCCATGCTGCTGTTCGTCGGCAACCTGACCGAGCGGGAACTGCCCCGCAAGCGGCTGGCCTGGCTGCTCGGGCTGGTCGGGCTGTACACCATCGCCGGCGGCCTGCTCGGCGTCTTCTTCTCGCATCTGCACTTCACCGCACCGCTCGCCGCGATCGTCCCGCACCGGCTGCAGGCCGGCAACCAGGTCCTGCAGGCGCAACTGCATCCGGCCTTCGCCCAGCTGCAGAGCGTGCTGGGTTCCACCGGGCGGCCCGACGCCCCGTTCGCCTACACGAACAACTGGGGAAACTGCCTGGCCCTGCTGCTGCCGTGGCTGATCGCGCAGTGGTGGTGCCACGGAACGCGCAGGCAGCGGCTGATCGCCGCCGCGGGCATCACGATCGCGATGGTGCCCATCATCTACTCCCTGAACCGCGGGCTGTGGATCGCGCTCATCTTCGCGGTCGTCTACATCGCCGTCCGGCTGGCCGCGACGGGCCGTCTGGCCGTGCTCGGCGGGCTCATCGCCGGACTGGTCATCGTGGGCGTGCTGATCGGGGCGACCCCGCTCCAGGGCATGATCGGCGCGCGACTCGCCAACGGGGCCAGTGATTCGCGGCGCGGGTCGCTGGCCGTCACGGCCACGCACGACGCGGTGGCGTCCCCGCTCGTGGGCTTCGGCGACACCCGGCACCAGCAGGGCAGCGTGCAGTCGGTCACGGTCGGCCGCTCGGCTAAGTGCCCGACCTGCGGCAACGGCACCATCGGCGGGAACGGGCAGCTGTGGCTGCTCTTCGTCTGCAACGGCTTCCTGGGGGCCGCGCTGTATCTCGGCTTCTTCGCCTACGCAGTCGGCCGGTACTGGCGAGATAAATCGCCCTACGGGCTCGCCGGGGTGCTGGTCGTGCTCCTGATGTTCATCTTCATGTTCTCCTACACCGCGACGGGGGCCCCGCTTGGCTTCCTGATGCTCTCCTACGCCATGCTCTGGAAGAACGCCCGGGCCAGGCGCCAGCAGGCGGAGTCATGATGGCGGCGACACCGCCCGACGCTCCGACGTTGCCGGTGACCGCGCGGCGGGACTCCGGCCAGCCCGGGCCGCGGCTGAAGGACGTGGCCCGGGGCAGTGCGCTGAACCTGATCGGGGCCCTGGTGGCGGCGGTCACCACGCTGGTGCTCACCGTAGTGATCACCCGGGAGTACACCAAGCCCGTCGCGGGGGCCTTCTTCACCGCGATCTCGCTGTTCCTGATCGTGGAGTCCGCCGCCGGACTGGGCGCGTGGGTCGGGCTGGTCAACTTCATCGCCCGGTTGCGCCGCCTCGGCCATGAGGACCGGGTCTCCGCCATCCTGCGTGCGGCCATCGTCCCGGTCGTGATCATCTCGCTGGCGTGTACCGCGGGCATGATCCTGTTCGCCGAGCCGCTGGCGCACCTGCTGCTGAGCGGCCACCTGGGCCAGGACGGAGCCGCTCCGGGCACGGTGGCGGACGCGCTCCGGGCGCTGGCGCTCGCGCTCCCGTTCGCGGCCCTGTCCGACACCCTGCTCGGCGCCGCCCGCGGGTACCGGGCCATGAAGCCCACCGTGGTCGTAGACAAGATCGGCCGGTCCACCGCCCAGCTCATCGGGGTCACGGTCGCGATCTCGGCAGGCAGCATCGCGCTGCTCGCGCCGCTGTGGGCGCTGCCTTACGTGCCGGCCGCCGCTATCGGCTGGTACTGGCTGCGCCGGGTCCGGCGCGACCACCGGCCGGCGGGCGGGCCCCCCGCCCAGCCCGGCCCGGCCGCCGCCAGCACCGGCGGGAGCACCGCCGCCGACGGCGGGGCAGCGCGGTCCGGTAAGGCGGTGAGCGTCGGTGCCGGGGTAGGCAGCGCGACGTCCCGCGGATTCTGGCGCTTCACCGGCCCACGGGCAGTGGCCAACCTGGCCCAGATCACGATCCAGCGGATTGACATCGTGCTCGTCGCGATCATCCTGGGGCCGGTCGAGGCCGCGATCTACACCGCCGCGACCCGCTTCCTCGTCGCGGGCCAGTTCGCCAACTCCGCGCTCAGCCAGGCCGCCCAGCCCCGGTTCGCCGAGCTCTTCGCGGTCGACGACCGGCGCGGGGCCAACGTGGTCTACCGGGCCACCACCGCCTGGCTCGTCATGCTGACCTGGCCGCTGTACCTGCTGGCCGTGATATACGGCCCGGAGATCCTGAGCATCTTCGGGCACTCCTACCGGGCCGGCGACATGGTCATGGTCATCCTCGGCCTGACCATGCTGGTGGCCACGGCGTGCGGCCAGGTCGACATGGTCCTGATCACGACCGGCCGGAGCAGCTGGAGCCTGGCCAACGGCCTGATGGCCGTGTTCGTGAACGTCGGCCTCGACCTCCTCCTCATTCCCCGGTACGGGATCACCGGTGCGGCGATCGGGTGGGCCGTCGCGATCATCATCACCAACCTCATCCCGCTGGCCCAGCTGGCCGCCTCGAAGCGGCTGAACCCATTCGGGCGCGGCACGTTCATCGCCATCGGCCTGTCGGTCGTGAGCTTCGCCGTGATCCCGCTGGCCGCGCGGGCCGTGTTCGGCCCGGGTGCCGCCGTCTCACTGAGCGCGGTGAGCGCCGGATGCCTCGTCCAGGCCGCGGGGCTGTGGCGGTTCCGGGACAGCCTGAGGCTGGCCGCGCTCCCGGGGGCGTCGCGCCTGACCAAGTTGTTCGCAATCAAGGGGGTGGCCTGACGTGGCCAAAATCCTGCTCTTCCTGATCTGGCTCGTGGGGCTGGCCGTCATCTTCGGGGTGGCGGCGATACTGGCCCGCCGGGCCCGCGCCGCGCCCGCCGGGCCGAGGCTCGGCCGGCTGCCGGGGCTGGGATACCGCCCGGCCCTCGACGATGCGGACGGGAGCTCGACGGTCCGGGGAGCCGTCCGGCAGGCCCTGATCTTCCTCGGCGTCATCGTGGTCGGGGCGGTCGTGGTCTTCGGGATCATGGCCCTGCTCGGGCAGCTCGTCCTGCACGGGGGCCCGCCCATCGACAAGCCCATCTACCACTGGGTGGCCGTGCACCGGATCCACCCGTGGAAGGGCCTGATGGCCAGCCTGACCAAGACCGGCAACGCCTGGTCGACGCGGATGGCCGTGGTGGCGGCGGCCGTGTGCCTCGCGGTCACCTGGCGGCGTTACAAGTGGCTGCCGGCGTTCGCGTTCGTCGCGCTGTCAGTGCTGCAGCGCTACCTGACGCACGGCATCCACGTAGCCGCCCACCGGGTGGGACCGCCTGATTTCCCGCATGGCGTCTTCCCCTCCGGCGGGTCCGAGCGCACCGTGGTGTTCTTCGGGCTGATCGCCTACTTCCTGTGGCGTGAGTTCAGCGGGCGCCGGGTGACCGCGATCTGGGCCGGAGCCGCCGTGGCCGCGCTGGCCTTCAACGAGGGCTACAGCCGGGTCTACCTCGGCATGCACTGGACCACCGACGTGCTCAGCGGCTGGTTCTACGGGATCTTGCTGCTGGCGCTGTTCATCCTGGCCACCCGGCTGATCATGGGCCCGGCGCGCACCCCTGAAGAGGTCGCCGCGGATGCCCCCGAGACCGCGTACCCCGCGGCGTCCAACGGGGCTCAGCCCGATGCGGCGCGGGTGAGTCAGTGAGCAGCGACGTGGGGCGCTGGCCCCTGGTGTCGGTGATCGTGCCGACCCGCGGCCGGCCGGACCTGGTGCGCGCGACGATCGCCTCGATCGTCGGCCAGGCCTACCCAGGCCGGATCGAGTGCCTCGTGGTGCACGACCAGGAGCCACCCGACCCGGCCCTGGCCAGCCTGGGCAGCGGAGAGCATCAGGTCCAGGTGATAGCCAACCGCCGCACGCCCGGTCTGGCCGGCGCGCGTAACTCCGGGCTCGCCGAGTCCACCGGGGGGTTCATCGCCACCTGCGACGACGACGACGTATGGCACCCCGCCAAGCTCCAGGCCCAGATCGGGCGGCTGCTCGACCAGCCTGACCTGCTCGTGGTGGGCTCGGGCATCCGGCTCATGCTGCCCGACGGCCGGGTCATCAGCTGGCCGGCCCGCGCCGAGCGGATCAGCCAGCGGCTGCTGCTGCGCAACCGGGTCAAGGAACTGCACTCGTCGACGCTGGCCATGCGCCGGGATGTGTTCGCCAAGGCGGGTCTGTACGACGAGCAGACCCCGAACGGCTACGCCGAGGACTACGACTTCATCCTCCGCGTGGCCCGGGTCGGCCGGATCGGGGCGGTGACGACCCCTCTCGCCGACATCCGCAAGGACAGCGGTTCATGGTGGCCGGGCGATGCCGCGGTGACCGTGGCCGGCCTGGAATACCTGCTCGCTAAGCACCCTGAGATCGCGGGATCGCCCCGCGGGCATGCGCGCCTGCTCGGGCAGATCGCGTTCTCGCGATCGCTGCTCGGCCAGCGCGGGCGGGCGCTGCAGTACGCGGCCACCGCCATCGCCAGGTGGCCTGCGTCGCCGCACGGCTATCTGGCACTAGCACACATCGCGACCGGCGTGGACCGCAAGCACGTACTGCGGGCGGCCCGCCTGGTCGGCCGGGGGCTGGCCTAGATCGTGGCCAGACAAGAAGAAAACGAGGTGGGATTTTCATGACGTCCGTGCGCAAGGCCGCACCCGAACCGGTCCGGAGGGCCGGCCGACGTGCGTACCTGCAGGTGGGCACGGCGACGGCGCCGCTGCGGCTGCAACCTGGCTTCATCATGATCGGTGCCCAGCGATGCGGCACCACGTCACTGTTCCGGGCGCTGATGGCCCACCCGCAGGTTGTGCGGCCTGCTTTCCACAAGGGAATCAACTTCTTCGACCTGAATTATTACCGGGGACTGACCTGGTACCGGGGTCATTTCCCGGTGGCCCGGGTGGCCCAGGCCGCCACGGCCCGGCACGGCGGCCCGATGACGTTCGAGGCCAGCGGGTACTACATGTACCACCCCTTCGCGATGGAGCGGCTGGCCCGCGATCTGCCCCGGGTCAAGCTGGTGGTGATGCTGCGTGATCCCGTGGAGCGGGCTTTCTCGGCCTACAAGCATGAGTACGCGCGAGGCTATGAGTGGGAGAGCTTCGAGAAGGCTCTGGAACTGGAGGACGACCGGCTGATCGGGGAGACCGACCGGATGCGCGCCGACCCCGCCTACGAGAGCTTCACGCACCGGCACCATTCCTACACCCGCCGCGGTCACTACGCGGATCAGCTGGAGCGGATCTTCGGACTGTTCCCCCGGGAGCAGGTCCACGTCATGGACAGCGAGGCGTTCTTCGCCCGGCCCGCGCAGGAGTACGAAGAGCTGACCGGCTTCCTCGGCCTGCGGCCCTTCCAGCCGGCCAGCTTCGGGCAGCACAATGCCCGTCCCGGCACCCCGATGGCCCCGGGCACGCAGCGCATGCTGGAGGACCACTTCGCCCCCCATAACAAGCGGCTGGCCACGCTGCTGGACTGGGCAGAGCCATGGCCACGGTAACCGAGTCAGCTGGGACGGCTACCGACCGCAGCGGCTATCTGCGGGACGTCCTGGCGGTCCTGTGGCCCGAGCCGGCCCGCATCCAGCACGGTGGGCGGATAGCCCACGGGCCGGGCGCGCAACCCGGCCGGGCCGCGCCGGGCCCCAGCCAGACGGAGTTCCTCCTGGTCCCCAACGAGACCCGGCCGGTCCTCCTGGTGCCCCGCAGGCCGCGCCGGGCGACGGCGGCCGCGCTGCGTCATTACAAGGCGTCTGCCGTCGGCGGCCGGCGGCTCGCCTTCCGTGGTCTGGCCGCAGCGGCGCAGCTCGGCCTGGGCGACGTCCTGCCGCATCGGATCACGGTCGGGCCGACGGGGGACGGGCCCGAGGCGGACGTGGCAGCCTACCTGCGTAAAGTCCTGGACCGGGACCTGGTCGTGAGCCTGCGGGTCGGGCAGCCCCGGGCGAATCGCAAGCCGGTGCTGGAGTTGCTCAGTCCCAGCGGTGAGATGCTCGGGTTCGCGAAGGTGGGCATCACCAGCCTGACCCGGGAGCTGGTCCGGGTCGAGGCGGCCGCCCTGGACGTGCTCGGCGCGGCCGGACTCACCCGCCTGCGGGTACCCCGGCTGTTGCACCACGGCCAGTGGCGGGACCACGAAGTTCTGGTCCAGACACCGCTGAGCGGGTCCGGGCGGTCCGTGAGCCGGTCCATGCTGACCTCCGCCATGGCCGAGCTGGCCACGATGCAGGGAGTCACCACGCAGGTGGTCGGCCAGAGCAGCTACTGGCGCACGCTGCGCTCGCGGCTGGAGGGATGCGCGGATCGCAAGACAGCCGCAGCACTGCTGCAGGTCATGGACAATCTGCAGGCCACTGCCGAGGTCACCAGCCTGGCCTTTGGCTCGTGGCACGGCGATTGGACGCCGTGGAACATGACCTCCTCCGACGACCAGGTGCTGGCCTGGGACTGGGAACGGTTCGAGAGCGGTGTGCCCATCGGTTACGACGCCCTGCACTACCAACTGCAGGGAGCGGTGGAGCGGGATGGTGCCGGAGGAGCACAGTCGGCCACCGAGGCGGCTCTGTTCACCGCCCCGATGACCCTCGGGCCGCTGGGGGTCAGACCGGGATTCGCGGTCTTCGTCGCGGCCCTGTACCTGATCGAGATCGCCACCCGGTACACCAGTGACGGGGCGGCGGAGGCCGGAGCCAGGCTGGGAGATGTGAGCACGTGGCTGCTGCCCCCGCTGGCCCGCTACGCCGAGCGGACGCGGGGGTAGTCATGCGCCGGTTCGTCAGCTCCGGTTCAGCGGCACGCGACGTGGATTGAAATAGCGGTTGTCTGCTATGCCACGAAAGGCGGCCAGGGGCCCGGCGTCCAGCCCGAAACTCGACTCCGGGGAAGTCTGGGTGGTGTTGGAGTCAAAATAGATGAGTGCCTTGATCTGGCGGTTACGGACAGCGGTCTGCTCGGCGCCGCGCAGCCATTGCACGCGACGTGGCGCGCCATAACTCTGCGGCACCCCGTACTCGCCGATCATGATCGGTTCTGGGTGCCGGGCTGCCCAGGTCAGGAAGGGCTGGATGATGGCCGCGAATGATGCCCGCGAGCCGGGCCTGGGATAGGCGTCGGCGCATACCCAGTCCACTTCGCTATTTCCCGGGTAATACGCCTGGGCGCTCCCACTGGCGAACCCGCGGGCCGTGGGGCACCAGACCCAGGCCACGTTGGTGACATGCTGCTCGGCGAAGATCAGCCGGATGTGCTTCCAGGCCGCGACGTAGTCCGCGGGCGAGCCGACCTCGAAGCGCAGGTTGGGGCGGTCCATCTCCCAGCGCCACTCCAGGAACATGGGCTTGCCGAGCGCCTTGAACTCCAGCGCCCGCTGGCGGATCGACGCGTCCCACTCACCCGCCACGATGCCCTTGCTGTCGTTCAGCGCCCAGGAGACCAGGAGCATGCTGCCCTGGCGGACCCAGGCCAGGTCGCTGGCGGTGGGGAACACCGCAGGCTGTCTGAGGTAGGTGTGCACGATGTCCAGCCGCCGGCCGATCTGCAGCTGCAGGGCGTTCACCGCACCGATGTGACCGTGCTGGCCGTACATGGTCGGGTCGACCCAGGCGCCGAAGTACGCGCCGGCCGACGGGGCCGGGATGGCCAGCGGGGTCTTGGGCAGCGCCGGCTCCGCGGTGGGGTGGGCCGCCGGCTTTCCCGTCCCGCCCAGGCCGATGGTGACGGCGACGACCACGGCCGCGACCACGATCGCGGCGATCGCGGCGATGGCCGCCACCCGCCGCCAGCCAGTCACCGGGCCCATTATCTTCCGCCCGCCTTCGGCGGGCTCACGGAGTGCCGTGCAGGTAGCCGTAGCGCATCAGCAGCGGCAGCGTCAGCGCGGTGACCGTGCGCCGGTTACCGGCCAGCATCGCGGTCTGCCAGGTGCCGTCGTAGCGGATCGGGACCCGGCCGGTGGTGAAGCGCATCGGGTTGCCCGAGGCGGTGTGCGTGGCCGCCAGGTCGGCCCACCAGCGGCCTGGCCCGTCGGCGCCCAGGAACCTGAAGTCCGGGCCGGCCGGCAGGCCCGCGAACGCCGCGATCTCGCTGAGCGTGGCCGCCGGGTTCTGGACAAAGTCTTCATAACGCACCCGCAGCGTGGGCGTGCCGAGCTGTGAGAGCAGTTGCAGGGCGCTGTTCTGCACGTCCCACCGCAGCGCGGCACTGGCCGGCCTGTAGGTGGACATCTGGCTGCCGGCGGCGTCCGGCCGGTCCACGATCTTGCCCCAGGAGTAGGCGACCGCCCGGCTGTCGCGGACCATGTGCACCACCCTCAGGTCCACGCCGGGCGAACTGCGCAGGCAGAACGCGAGCGAGGCGTGCTTGCTGGAGTCGATCACCACCGGGCTGCCGCTGACCTGGGCGATCGCGGCGTAGGTGCGCCGGTAGTACGCCACGTACTCATCCAGGGCGGGCTGCAGCCTGCGGCGCAGTGGCGGGGAGGCCAGCATCGGCAGGAACCGGCCCCGGTCCACCTGGGCCCGCAGCCGGGTAACCCGGTCCACGTCCACCCGGTCCCAGCCGCCGAAGCCCGCGTGGCCTACCTGCTGCCAGAACGGGCACGAGGAGAAGGCCTGGCCGCAGCCGCAGCGTTCGTCGTCCCGGACGTTCCGCAGCCACATGTGCACGACCTCGCCAGCCGGGCAGGCGCCGGGCATCTCGCCGAGGAGCCGCTCCAGCAGGGTGCTACCGCTGCGGCCGAGGCCGGCCAGGTAGACGACCCGCGGGCTCCCCGCGACGGTGCTCGGGCCCGCCCGGCTGGCGAGCGCGTCCGTGCTCAACGGATCCGTGCTGTCACCATCTCAAATCGTGTCCTAGCTGTACGGGAGGAGGCAGATGCCGGCCCGGTTGGACAGCGTCCCGCACTGGTTGGTCCCGTCCAGGTTATCGCTGGCGATCCACAGGCCCGCGCTGGTGACCAGCATGTCGTCGGCACCGAGCCCGCGTCCCCGGGTGGGGTTGTAGGTCAGCGCGCCGGTGGCCGGGCTGAGTCCCTCGATGCCGGGCGCGGCGATCGCGCCAGGACCCGCGAAGTCGCAGCCGTTCGGGTTCGACGACCAGCGCTCGTGCCCGGCGAAATACGCGGTGCTGGAGTCGGCCGCGGCCGCGTACAGCGAGTCGCAGCCCGGGTAGTTGATCCAGGTGTGCGTGACGCTGGCCTGGGTGGCCGGGTAGGCGATCGCCGCGTCACACGGCCCG
>Ga0070717_10001996_pt1 | contig 14267 bp, 15 predicted proteins | sample LARL113metaG_FD_71366 | JGI IMG/M metagenome (GOLD analysis project Ga0070717, IMG submission 71366) | Corn, switchgrass and miscanthus rhizosphere microbial communities from Kellogg Biological Station, Michigan, USA - LAR L11-3 metaG | ecosystem: Host-associated > Plants > Roots > Rhizosphere ... | reverse complement strand
AACTCGTTCAGCGATCGCGCCCTAGCCACCCAATGTCCCCACCCGCCCGACGCCGATCGCCGGCCCACGGCTCCCTCATACTACATATTGACCAACCTGGGACAGCGGGATGAGCCACGGCCAATTCGCTGTCCTCGCGAAAGTGCAGGGCTATCCGGGGAAAATTTTCTTGCAAGGATGACCTGTGGCGGATGCGCAAGAAGCAATTTCAATTCGTCTTGCGCGGACTTGATCCGCGTATCCACGTCTTTATTTCGGCCGGCCCAAGGCGTGGATGGCCGGGTCGAGACCGGCCAAGACGAAATTGGAAAGGCGATCTCGCTCCTGTGGTCGCCGCAAGATTTTCCCCGGACAGCCCTGCGCGAAAGCGGGGACCCAGGAACAAGTGACTCAAATCCCTGGGTTCCCGCTTTCGCGGGAACGACGGATATGAGAATGAGAGCGCCAGATTTTGTGATTGGATTACAGCCTCGCGGGCTGGGATCTATTCCCGCCATGGACACCAGCTTTCGCCGGTGTGACGAGGAGGGCAGGAGGAGACCGATTTTCATTTGTTATTCCCCCGGCTTCTTGGAATCGGGTGGGATGAAGGCTTTGAGCGCGGCCCTGAGATTGCTCTCGGCGTCGATCAGGAAATTGGCGCTGACGACGACCCGCTCGCCACCGCCGAGCCCCTGGCGCACCTCGTAAAAGCCGTCGGCATGCGCGCCGAGCTTGACCTCGCGCGGCTCGAAAGTGCCCTCGCCGCGCTCGATCAAGACGGCTTGGCGGGTGCCGCTGTCGATGACCGCCGAATCCGGCACCGCAAGGACCGGCCTGTCGCCGACAGCGGTATTGACGGCGACATTGGCGTACATGCCGGTCTTCAGTCTGCCGTCGGCGTTGGGGACGATTATCCGGACTTTGCCTGTTCGCGTCTCCTGCGATACCGTCGGATAGATGAAGTCGACCTTGCCGGCGAACTCGGTGCCGGGGTAGGCGTTGACCGCGATCGTCGCGTCCTGGCCGCGGCGCAGCATCCCAATGTCCTGCTCGAAGATCTCTGTCGTCAGCCACACCGACGACAGATCGGCGATGCGGTAGAGCGGGTCGCCCGCCGTGAAGTGCATGCCCTCGACCGCCATCTTCTCCATCACGGTGCCGTCAGCCGGCGCGCGCAAGGTCAAGGTCCGGGTGACGGTGCCGGCGCGCTGCAGCCGCTTCACCTGGTCGGCGGAAATGTCCCAATTCGACAGACGCTGCAGCGCCGCCTCGGCGAGCTGGCTTGCCGATTTCCGGATATCAGGGCCAGCGCCGGCCATGTCCTGCAATGCGCGCAACGCCAACAGGTACTCGCGCTCGGCGACCACGAGCTCCGGCGCGTAGATCTCCATAAGTGGCTCACCGCGCCGCACCGTCTCGCCGGTCGCGTTGATGTAAAGCTTGTCGATCCAGCCCTCGAACTTGGTGTTGACGATGTAGAGGCGTCGCTCGTCGGCCTGGACGGTGCCGACGGCGCGGATCGTGCGGCCGAGCGTGCGCCGCTCGACCGGCGCGCTCTGGACGCCGAGCTTCTGCACTTTGGCGAGCCCGATCTTGACCGTGCCGGTTTCGTCGGCCGCCTCGCCCTGATAGACGGGGATGTAATCCATCCCCATCGAGTCCTTCTTAGGCACCGGCGAGGTGTCGGGCAGACCCATCGGGTCGCGGTAATAGAGGATTCTGCGGTCCTCGGCCACCGCACCCGCAACACCGAAGGCCAGCACAATCAACCCGAAGAGCCCGGTCCAAAAAAGTGTGTGAAATATCGATATGTTATTCGTCGCCCCCGCGAAAGCGGGGGTCCAGGGCAACCGTTGGAGCTTTGGAGACCTGGATTCCCGCTTTCGCGGGAATGACGAATTACCCACTGATATTTTGGGGCAGAAAGCGCGCATCACCGCTCGCCTCCCACCAGGCGCTCGATCGCGGCGAATGCGGTCTGTGCCTCGGTCCCGACCTGCAAGGTTTCGATCCGGACCTCGAGTCTTCGGCGGGCGGCGTCGAGCACCGAGGTGAGGTCGCCATGCGCCTGCTGATATGAGGCGAGAGCTGAGCGGTAGGCGGCTTCGCTCTGTTGGCCGAGCCCGTGCTCCAACAGTTCGCCGGTCCGCTGCGCCCGTGCGAGGCTCGCCAGCGCCGATTGCAGTTCGCTTTCGATTTTCAGACTCGCCGCTTCCAGGCGCAGTTCAGCCGCACCTTTCTTGGCGGTAGCTTCGCGCGCCTGGGCTTCGCGCACGCCCCATTGCAGCGGGACCTTGATCCCAACTCCTGCGGTTACCCGCGGCCCCAGATTCGGAAGAGCGTCGCCGCCGAGTGTCAGGGTGACGTCGGGATACCAGCTCTTGTCGACGAGCCGGCGTTCGCCCTCGGCCGCTTCTATCTCGGAGTGCGCCGTCATCAGCATCGGGTTGCCCGTGCGGGCGCGCGCCATCAGCGCATCGAGCTTCAATGACGCGGCGGCGGGCAGCTTGCGGAGCTCGCGCGGCGGCGTCAGCTCGGCGCCGGCGGGGCGGCCAATCAGCGCGTTGATCTTGGCCTTCGCGGCCTCTTCGTCCCGCTCGAGGGCGGAGAGCTCAGGCTCGAGCCGGGTCCGCTCCAAGTCGGCCCGGATAGCATCCGACTGGCTCCCCAGCCCTTGCGCGTAGCGGGCGCGCACGGCATCGGCGACGGTCCCGTGCAGAGAATGGATCTCGCGCGTCACCCGGATCGCTTGATCGGCCTGGTAATATTGGGAAAAGACGACCTTTGTCTGCTCTACGAGCTCCGCGGTGACGCTGCCCTCCCGGCCCGCCGAGGCGGCAGCGTTCGCTTCGGCAACACCGCGGCGGAGATCGCGCTTGCCCCACAGCGGAAACTCCTGGGACGCTGTAAACAATGTCTGGCGAAAGCCCTGGTCGCGCGACAGGTTGACCATCGGGTCATCTAGGGCCCCCGCCGGGTAGATTTTCGCCACCGCCGACTCTCTTTCGAGAGCCGCTGCCGCGAGCTCGGGATTGAACTTACGGACCCGGGTGAGGAGGTCGTCGACAGTCGCACCCGGGGCGGGCTCGGCGCTCCACCCCGGCTCGGCGGAGGAGAGCAGGGCGGCCGCGACAGTGCCGGCCGCTAAGAGTGTTCTCATGTCACTTCGGGATCGTGATCGGCACGCTGCCGTTGACGGTCTCGGTCTCGCCTTGAACCTTGGCCGAGAGGCTCAGCGCCCAGTTGCCGCCCATCGGCGGCTCTAGTTCCACCTGGTACAGATTCGCTTCGCTCGACCGGACGAGCGTCGCTGGCGCCGTCATGCTCGCCATCCCGTCCGGGGCCATGTCAAAGCGGGTCTGGAAGATGACGGCTCCGGGCACGGGCTTGCCATCTGGAAGGTGCACGAGGCGGATCTTGACGATCGTCGCCTTGCCTGATTTGACCGGCGGTCCGGCGGCTTCGAAGCGGTAATCCTGCGCAGCGGCGAGCGCCACCGAGGGCACAAAGGTGGTGGTTATTGCGTACGCGAGGGCGGCAGCGCCCGCGGCGGAACGAATGAATGACACTGTCCTATCTCCCTAGCCTCGCCGCGTAGAGATGCGGATCGGCACAATTGCTGATCGTCAGCCGCGAGGTATGCCCGCGGCGATTAGGTGGAGCGCGCGCGAGCCGCGCGCTGCCTGGATCAGCCGGCTATGGGAGGGAAAAGATCGGGCTCGATATTCTGGCCGGACAGCGATGGGCCGGGCGACCAGTAAACTATGATGGTGTACGCGACCGGCACGCTGACCGTGCTCGAACGATCCGGCAAAGCAGGGGTGCCGAGACAACCCATCTGCTTGACGCAATCGGGCATGATGCCTTTACACGGCAGAGGTGCAGGCACATCCGTGTTGTGGTGCTCCATCGCCATGCGAGGGCACTCGGGATCCGTCTTGGCACCGACTTCCGCGGTGCTCAACCCCAGCGCCCCGGCCGAAGGAACGGCCTGGACCGTCATTCCGCTGACAAAGGCGAGGACCGAGAGCACCGCCACCAAACGGCGCAAAATTAGCGGCATCATCAGGACTAACCTAGGCGGTTGGCGCGGGAAACTCAAGGCAATGCCGCGTGGCGCGTCCGCCCCACAAAAGGCCAACTTTCGCGTTAGGATCGCCTGCATTGGTCGGATTTATTTTATTTGATTTCGATGGAGTCGGGGGATGGGTCTTTTTAATTCGCTTTTCGTGGCTGGCCGTCGTCGGACGATATATTTCCCGGTTCGCTGACTTTAATTCCCGATTAGGCGCCCGCGAATTCCCGGTTGACACTGCTACGGGAGTTTTCCGCCAAGTGATTGATTTTCCTCGCAGTTTTTGCACACAAACGGAGCTTTCCTGGTGAAAATCGATAAAATTCCCGGCTCAACGGGAATAACCGGGAATTCTGCCTAGCACTACCCCCGGCCGATATAGGGCATCTTTGTCGCCATCACGGTCATGAACTGGACGTTTGCTTCGAGCGGCAGGGTGGCCATGTAGACGACGCCGCGCGCCACATGCTCGACATCCATGCGCGCTTCGGCCTCGACCCTGCCGGTGGCTTGCAAGCGGCCGCGCGCAGTGTCCTCGTTGCGGGTGGTGGCGGCGTTGCCGATGTCGATCTGGCCGCAGGCGATGTTGTAGCTGCGCCCGTCGAGCGACAAGGACCGGGTCAGCCCGGTCAGCGCGTGCTTGGTGGCGACGTAGGGGGCGGAATTGCGCCGCGGCACATGGGCCGATACCGAGCCGTTATTGATGATGCGCCCGCCCTGCGGCTGCTGCTCCTTCATCATGCGAAAGGCGTGCTGTGCGCATAGGAACGAGCCCGTCAGGTTGACCGCGACGACGTTGGACCATTGCTCATAGGTCAGGTCCTCGAACGGAATGCCGCGGGTGCTGATGCCGGCGTTGTTGAACAACAGATCGATACGTCCGTAGGTCTGTTTGACGGCGTCGAACAGGGCGGCGATCGTCGCCGGATCGGAGACGTCGGTCGGCACGACCAATGTTCGGGGCGGCGCAACTTTGGCAAGGGTGGCGGTTTCTTCGAGCATCTCGCGGCGGCGGCCGGCGAGCACCACCGCGAACCCCGCCTCCAGCAAAGCGAGTGCCGATGCGCGGCCGATTCCGCTGCCAGCTCCGGTGATGACGGCGATCTTCCCCGGCGTTTCCATAACTTGAGACCTCTATAATTGTTTGATTGAGACCGATCTGGTGGGCGAGACGAGCTCGTCCTGTGCGGCGACCAGCGCCAATTCGCCATCCGCCGAGCGCATCGTCGCTTCGATGACCCTGTAAATCGCGGCAATCGTCGCGGCAAGCGCCTCGGGCAGCGGTTTGCCCTTGAGCAGCCAGCCGAGGAACAGCGCGGCGACGGCGTCGCCGCAGCCCGTCGCTTCAATCGGCAGACGCGGGGTCTCGGCTGCCCAGACGCCATCTGGTCCGGCCGCGACGACTGCGACGCGATCCGAAGCCGGTTCGAGACTGGTAACGAGCACGATGCCCGGTCCCTGGCTCTGCAGCCTCGCCGCAGCTGCGCCCGCTTCCACGAGGGTGCCGGCACGGCTGCCGGTCAGCCATTCGAGCTCGAACCGGTTCGGCGTCATGATGTCGGCGACGGCCACAGCGTGGTCGCGGTAGAATTCAGGAATGCCGGTCCGAACATACCAGCCGGGTCCGAAATCCCCCATGACCGGGTCGCAGGCAAAGAGTGCCCGCGGGTTCGCCTCCTTGATCCGCGCGACGATGTCGAGCAGCACCGGGCCGGCTTCGGCCTCGCCGAGATAGCCCGACAGCACGGCGTCGCAGCGCGACAGGATACCCAATTCGGCGATGCCCTCGAACAAATTCGCGATTTCGGCCGCCGGGACGGCATCGCCGCGCCATTTCCCATAGCCCGTATGGTTTGAGAACGTGACGGTGTTGAGTGACCAGGTCTCAAAGCCAAGGCGCTGCAGCGGGAACAGTGCGGCCGTGTTGCCGACATTGCCGCAAGCGACCCAGGACTGAATGGAGAGCACCGTCGGCATCTCAATGCGGCTCCGAATCGATGCGATCGTACACGCGCTTGATGTTGAGAAAGATGATCACGCCGCTGGCGATAAACAGCGCGACACCCGCGGCATGCATGGTTCCGCCCTCCCAGGCATGCGCGATAAACAAGCCGGCAAGCCCGATGACGGCGAAAAGCGGGGTCACCAGCGCGAGATTCCACATGTTGTCGATGAGCAGAAATCTGCCCCAATCGGCTTCGCCGCCGTCAAAGTGATATTTGAGCCGCAGAAACCCCAGCGCAATCGCGGCGAGGCTCAGCAGGATGCCGCATGTGTAATCGCCGGGCCGCTCGGCGCCGCTGGCAACAAACGCCCCGACGACGGCGAGGAACCCGAGGATCAGAAATTGCAGCCAGAATCCGAGCCACGACCAGAAAGCGCTGGCCCCTTCGTCAGGCCTTCGACTCGGTTGGTCCATCCCCGACTCCTCCCCGGGGCACTCTAGCTGATTTCCTAGAACGGCAAGGCCAGCGCTAGATGCCGCAGCGGGCGGCTGCGAGCGGGCAAGTCGGAGCGCGAGACTGCCTTATTCTTTGACGATGTGATTGCTGGTCTCGGCCCAACGCGCCCGCACATTCATCCCCGCGGTGATGACCGGGGCTGACGCGCCGGCTTGATTTTGCTGAAAGGCGATCAATGGCTCGCCATTCTTCTGCCGAAGGTAGATGTGGCTGACAAAGCCGTGATAGATGATTTGCTCGACGATCCCGTGGGCGGTGTTTGCTGACCCCGCGTCATCGCCCGAGACGGCCGGCTCTACGGTAATCGCCTCCGGCCGCAAGGCGACTGTGACCGGGCTTCCCAGCGGGCGGGCGTCGGGGACGGTGATCGCGATTCCGCCGGGCAAGGCGACCTGTGCCGACGCTCCCGAGACCTGGTTGACCCGACCGTGAAAGAAATTCGCCGTGCCGAGAAAGCTGGCGATAAAGCGCGAGACTGGGCGCTGATAGACTTCTGTCGGCGAGCCGATCTGCTCGAGGCGGCCGTCGCGAATGATGGCGATCCGATCGGCCATCGTCAGCGCCTCATCCTGATCATGCGTCACCATAACCGTGGTAATGCCGAGCCGCCGCTGTAGCGCGCGCAGTTCCACCTGCATGCTCTGCCTGAGACTTTTGTCGAGAGCGCCGAGCGGTTCGTCGAGCAGCAACAACGCAGGCTCGATGACGAGAGCGCGGGCCAGCGCGACGCGCTGCTGCTGACCTCCCGACAGCTGCGCCGGCATGCGCTCCTCATAGCTGCCAAGTCGGACGAGCTGCAGTGCCTCTGCGACGCGCACGGCAGCGGCATCGCGACGGAAGCGGCGAGCCTCAAGGCCGAACGCGACATTCTCGGCGACCGTCATGTGCGGGAACAGGGCATAATTCTGAAACAGCATGCCGATATTGCGGCGATGCGCCGGAATCTGCGTGATCGGCCGCCCCTCGAGAAAAATCTCTCCGGCAGTGGGCTCCACCAGGCCTGCGATCATGCGCAAGGTCGTGGTTTTGCCGCAGCCCGACGGCCCCAGCAAGGCGACAATGCTGCCCGGCTCCAGTGTGAGTGACAGCCGGTCGACGGCCCTCGTCTCCCGGAACAGCTTGGTCAGCTCTTGCAGCCGCAGCGAGACGGCTGCCGAACGACGCTCAGCTGCCGAAGACCTGATTATACTTTTCGAGGAGCTTTGGCCGGATGGGGTTGAGGAAGGCCCAATCCGGGCTGAAGATCCCCATCTCATCCATCTTGGCCTCGGGATAGGCAAGGTATTTTGCGACATCCGGCTTGAACTCCAGGCCAGTGATGGTGGGCGCCGCCAGGCTCGCCTCGGCCAGGCCCTGTTGCACCGTCGGATCCAGCATCCAGTCGATGAACGCGACGCCGAGTTCCGGCTCCGGCGCGTTCTTGACCAGGGTAAGACAGTTGATGCCAGCGAAGGTGCCCTCGCGCGGGAAGCACATGTCGACCGGCGCGCCTTTAGCGGTGTAGGGATAGACGCTCTTGGAATAGAAGAGGCCGGCGATATCGGCTTCGCCCTGCGCTACTTGCATCACCGTCGATTGGTTTTCGAACATGCTCAGAACGTTGGGTTTGAGCGCCGCCATCTTTGGCCATGCCTGGTCGATCAGGTATTGTGCCTCGCTGTAGGGTTTGCCGGTTTCCAAGGTGACCGCGGCTATCAACAGGTAGAGAGATTGGGTCGACTTCGGCGAAACCATCAGAAAGCGCTGGCGGAAACGCTCGTCCCACAGCTCGCCGTAGCTCGACAGCGGCTTACCGGTTTGGGTGTTATAAGCAAGACCCGCCGTCGACATTGCAAAAGCGGCGCCGTAGCCGTCAGAGTAGAGGAAGCGCCCGAGAAGCCGTGTCAGGTTGGGAATACGCTCCTGCGGCAGCTTTTCGATCAGCCTTTCGCCCTTGGCCAGCGGGACGCCGATATCATCCACGAACATGACGCTGTAGCGCGGGTTGTTCCGCGTGGCCCGCAATGTCGCAATTTGCTCGAGCGTCACGCCAAACGTCGTATAGACCTTGCATTGGTGCGCGGCCTCGAATGGCGGAATGATCTGTTGCCGGACGTAATCGCCCTGCGGGCCGGTATAGATTCCGACGGTTATGGATCGCTCTGCGCTGCGGCTCTTCCGCTCAATGATCAATGGCGCGCCAAGCGCGGCGACGCCAGCCAACAGGCTCCGGCGTCTGACTATTGTGCTCAATCGCTACCCTCCGTAATTGGCCTGAACTAGATCGCCACTGCTCGTCGTAAACCGGCCACCCGCTCGACAACGAGCACGACGGCTATGGCGATGAAAATCATCAGGGTTGACATGGCCGCTACGGACGGCTCGAAAACGCTGGCGATTCTCTGGAAAATCAGCAATGGGATCGGGTTGTGCTCCGCGTCGGCGAGCCACATCGAAATCGGGAAATTGTCGAACGACACCATAAAGGCAAAAAGCGAGCCGGCGGCGAGACCGGGCGCGATCTGCGGCACGGTAATACGGTGAAGAATGCGCCAGCGCCCGGCGCCGAGTGTCCGAGCTGCCTCTTCGAGGGCGATATCCGCCAGCATCAGGCTTGCCGTCACGGTGCGCACGACGTAGGGCGTCGTGACCAGCACATGGGCGATCAAGAGGTTGAGTGCCGTGTTATTGGAGCCGATCATCGCAAACAGCTGCAGCAGCGCAACACCGGTGATCAGCACGGGAAAGACGAGGGGTGACAGGAGCGCCGCCGCCGCCGCGCCGCGCCCCGGAAATTGACGTCGCGCGAGGGCAAAGGCGGCCGGCACGCCGAGCAACATCGCCCCACAGGTCGCGGCAATTGCGAGCCCAGCACTGAAAGCGAGTGACGCGAGAAACTCGGGATCGTGCAGGACCTTCCGATACCATTGCAGAGTGAAGCCCCTCGGCGGGAACGCGACGAAGGCTGTATTGCCGACCGAGATCGCTATAGTCACGACGAGCGGCGCCAAGATGAAGACGATCACTGCAGCTGTTATTGAATAGAGCAGCCAGGCGAACGGACCCGTCAGACGATTGCTCATGCGGCGGCGATCCGCTTGCCTCGATCCAGTACGCGCATCGAGACGAGGTTGATCGTCAGCACGATGGCGACGAGTATGGTGGCTACCGCGGCGCCAAACGGCCAATCATAGACGACCAGGATCTGCTGGTCGACCAGCATACCCAACATTTGTGCGAAATTTCCGCCGAGAATGGCAGGCGTCACGAACGAGCCCGCAGTCAGAGAGAAAACCAATGTGCAACCGACGGCGAGCCCCGGCAGGCTCAGCGGCAACGTGATCCGACGAAACGTTCGCCACGCCGTCGCGCCCAGCGTTTTTGCCGCGTCCTCGAGATGGGGATCGATCTTGCCCAACGCCGAGGCCAGCGGCAGAACCATCATCGGGAAAAACACGTGCAGCGAACCGATCACCACCGCGGTTTCGGAATAAAGCAATCGCACTGGGGCACGGACCAGACCGGTCGACAGCAAGAACCAGTTGAGAACGCCGTTGGGTCCGGTTCCCAGGATCACCTGCCAACCATAGGTTCGAACGACCACGCTGATGACCAGCGGCGCAATCACGATCATCGTGATGGTGCGTGCCTTCACGGCTCCGGTGCGCACCATAACCAGCGCAACCGGGTAGGCCAGCAGCGCGGCAATGGCCGTCGTGCACAGGCTGATCCGCAATGTCGTCCAAAAGACGTGGGTGTAGAGCAGTGTGCCAAAGAAATGGCGGTAATGTTCCAATGTCGGCGGCAGGCCGACGGTGCCTTGCGGCGATTGGGTCAGGAAGCTGTAGCTGATCAAAGTGATAGCAGGCAGCGCAAAAAAGAGCGCCAGAAACGACAGCGACGGCAGCAACTGCGCTGCGGGTGCGAGCAGCAGCGGTAAAGTTGATCGCGCCTTCCCGACAGGGCCGGCGGCAGACGGGGTCGGCAGAGTGACCGGGGTCGCGGCCATCGATATGACGCTCCTGTGTGCATATCGGCGCTTCTCCCCCGAGGCCCGGAGCAAGACCCATGCCACGCCGAGCTCATCTATATGGGCCATGGGTCCCGACCCCCGCCGGGACGATGAAAGAGCGACGTATCTCCCGGGTGGCAGAGTGGTGATATGATCGCCAACATGCTCCGCCCGCGCCGCAGCCTTTTGTACATGCCCGGTTCGAACCCGCGTGCGCTGGAGAAAGGGCGCAACCTGCCCGCCGACGGGCTGATCCTCGATCTCGAGGATGCGGTCGCTCCGGAAGCGAAGGCGAGCGCTCGCGCGATCGTCGCAGCGGCGCTTGCCCAAGGTGGCTATGGCAGGCGCGAACTCATCTTGCGGGTCAATGCTCTCGACACGCCATGGGGCCGCGACGATCTCGCTGCCGCCGCGACGATGCCGATCGATGCGGTGCTGTTACCGAAGGTTGAGAGCGCGGAACGGGTGCGCCTCAGCCTTTCCTTGCTCGATTCACTCGGCGCGCCGGAGCGGCTGGCAGTCTGGTGCATGCTCGAAACACCCCTCGGCATCCTCGATGCGCGCGAGATCGCTGCCGCAAGCCCACGGCTCGCCGCATTCGTTCTCGGTACGTCGGATCTCACCAAGGATCTGCACGCGGTTGCGACCCGCGACCGCCTGCCGCTCGTGACTTCGCTCGGCCTCGCGGTCCTCGCGGCTCGGGCGCACGGTCTGGCGATCCTCGACGGCGTCCATCTCGACCTCTCGGATGACGAAGGCTTTGCCGTGTCCTGCCGGCAGGGCCGCGAACTCGGCTTCGACGGCAAGACCTTGATCCACCCGAAGCAGATCGCCGCCGCCAATGCCGCTTTTGCGCCGAGCACCAAGGAAATCGAATGGTCGCGGCGCATCATCGCGGCCCATGCCGAAGCGGTCGCCGCCGGCAAGGGTGTCGTGCTAGTCGACGGCAGGCTGATTGAAAACCTGCATGTCGAAAATGCACTCCGAATCGCGGCACTCGCAGATCAGATCAGCCAGCTCTCCGTCGCCGGGTGAGAGGCGGCGCCGCGCCAGCCTCGGTTGACACTCCCCGGCACCCGGTCTAATTCACATCGGCCGACTGCCTGGGATAGCAACGCCGGAATTGCCGCAGATGAGATCCGCCGACCGGCCGCTCTCGCCGCACCTTCAGATCTACCGGTGGCAACTCACCTCCGTCCTGTCGATCCTCCACCGGGCCGCCGGCATCGCATTGAGTGCCGGCGCGATCCTGCTGGTGTGGTGGCTCGTCGCCGCCGCGTCGGGTCCGGAGGCGTATGACGGTGTCGAGGATTTTCTCGGCTCGTGGCTAGGGCTTTTGCTGTTGTTTGGCTGGACGGTGTCGCTGTTCTATCACCTGTGCAACGGCATTCGTCACCTTGTGTGGGACACCGGCCACGCGCTCGACCTGAAATCGGTCTATACCGGCGGTTGGGTCGTCATCGGCGCGACCGGGGTGCTGACCATCATCGCGTGGGTCGCCGGGATTTCCCGCTGGGTTTCTTGACATGATGGCATCACGGATGCGTTCGCCGCTCGGCCGCGCTATCGGGCTGGGTTCGGCGAAGGAGGGGGTCGAGCATTGGTGGATGCAGCGCATCACTGCGATAGCGCTGGTGCCGCTGACCCTGTGGTTTGTAATCGCCGTGATCGGGCTTGTCGGTGCCGATCTCGAGACGATGCAGAATTGGGCGGGCCGTCCGCTGCCGGCGATCCTGCTGGTATTGCTGCTGATCGCGACCTTCTACCATATGTCGCTCGGGTTGCAGGTCGTGGTCGAGGATTATGTCCATATAGAGCTCGCCAAGCTCGCCCTCATCATCGTAATCCGGCTCTTCTGCTTCGCCTTTGCCGTTGCCGGCATTTTCGCCGTGCTCAGCATCGCGGTGGGAACGAGCTGATTGGGAGTCCCGTGATGCCCGCCGCCTACAAGATCACCGACCATAACTATGACGTCGTCGTTGTCGGCGCCGGCGGCGCGGGTCTGCGGGCGACCCTGGGAATGACCATCGAAGGGCTGAAGACAGCCTGCATCAGCAAAGTCTTTCCGACTCGCAGCCACACGGTAGCGGCCCAAGGCGGGATCAGCGCTGCGCTCGGCAACGTGGCTCCGGACGACTGGCGCTGGCACATGTACGACACCGTGAAGGGGTCCGACTGGCTCGGCGACCAGGACGCGATCGAATACATGTGCCGCAATGCGATGCCCGCGGTCATCGAGCTCGAGCATTTTGGCGTGCCGTTCTCGCGCACCGAGGATGGCCGCATCTATCAGCGGCCATTTGGCGGACATATGAGGGATTACGGCGAAGGTGACCCGGCGATGCGCGCCTGCGCCGCCGCTGACCGGACCGGTCATGCGATCATCCACACGCTCTATCAGCAATGCCTAAGCAACAATGCGGAGTTCTTCGTCGAGTATTTCGTCCTCGATCTGATCATGGACGAGGAGGGCGCCTGCCGTGGTGTCATGGCGTGGAACCTCGAGGACGGCACATTGCACAGGTTTCGTGCACATCTGGTCGTCCTTGCCACCGGCGGCTATGGCCGAACCTATTTTTCCTGCACCTCCGCGCATACCTGTACCGGCGACGGCAATGCGATGGTTCTGCGCGCAGGATTGCCGCTACAGGATATGGAATTTGTTCAGTTTCACCCGACCGGCATCTACGGTGCCGGCTGCTTGATCACTGAGGGCGCTCGCGGCGAAGGCGGATATCTGACCAACAGCGAGGGCGTACGGTTCATGGAGGCCTATGCGCCGCATGCCAAGGATCTGGCCTCGCGCGACGTGGTCAGCCGGGCCATGACAATCGAGATTCGCGAGGGCCGCGGCTGCGGGCCGGAGAAGGACCACATTCTCTTGCACCTCGAGCACCTCACGCCGGAGCTGTTACATCGGCGGCTGCCGGGAATCTCGGAGACCGCAAAGATTTTTTCCGGCGTCGATGTCACGCGGGAACCGATCCCAGTGCTGCCGACCGTGCATTACGACATGGGCGGCATCCCCACCAACTATCACGGCGAGGTGCTGCGGCCGACCAGGGACAATCCCGATGCCACCGTGCCTGGGCTGATGGCGATCGGCGAAGCGGCGTGCGTCTCGGTGCACGGTGCCAACCGGCTCGGCTGCAATTCGCTGCTTGACATCGTTGTCTTTGGCCGTGCCGCGGCGCACCGTGCGGCGGAGTTGGTGCGCCCTGGTACACCGCACAAACCGCTGTCGAACGGTGCCGGCGAGGAGGCTGTAACGCGGCTCGACGCGGTCCGTCACTCCAGTGGCCCGCGCAAGACCGGCGAAATCCGGCTCGACATGCAGCGAGTGATGCAGAGCAATTGCGCCGTCTTCCGCACCGCGGAAGTGCTGAGGGAAGGGGTCAGTAGGATCGATGTGGTGGCGAGCAGCTATGCCGATCTGGGTATTTCCGATCGCTCGATGATCTGGAACACCGACCTCGTCGAAGCGCTCGAACTCGAGAACCTGTTGCAGCAGGCGGTTGTGACCCTGCACTCGGCTGAAAACCGCACGGAGAGCCGCGGCGCCCATGCGCGCGAGGACTATCCCGAGCGCGATGACCGGAACTGGATGAAGCACAGCCTCGCCTGGCTCGACGGTGAGGGGCCAGTCAAGATCGGCCACCGGCCTGTCCATCTCTTTACCCTGTCCAACGAGGTCCAGGTCTTCCCGCCCAAGGCCCGGGTATACTGAGGACGAAGCAACAAAATGCTCTGTAACAGA
>Ga0070717_10001995_pt1 | contig 14272 bp, 11 predicted proteins | sample LARL113metaG_FD_71366 | JGI IMG/M metagenome (GOLD analysis project Ga0070717, IMG submission 71366) | Corn, switchgrass and miscanthus rhizosphere microbial communities from Kellogg Biological Station, Michigan, USA - LAR L11-3 metaG | ecosystem: Host-associated > Plants > Roots > Rhizosphere ... | reverse complement strand
CAGTTTTCCCGTCAACTTCCCCAGGACTTCCGCGAGTACTTCTTTCGCATCTCGCTGCACCGGACCGTGCGCTTTCGTCCGCTTCAAGGTTGGTTCACTCTGCTGCGAAAACTTGCTATCCTTTTTCAAGGTCGATCTCCTTATTCTCTGATTGCACCTTAGAGTGCGTTGATCAACGGTAGCTTATCGCCATCCGTGATCGGGGATCGACCTTCTCATGCCATCTGATTTCAACAGTTACCTGCGAGTCGTCCCTTATCTGCCCAGCGAAACACCGCCCGGGAGTGCTCATGCATCATCCCCGGCAGTTGCTAATAAACAACTGCCGGAGCAGTGGCGCTTCACGGCGACCAGTGTCTCAAGGAAGAGCGTTGGCGATTTTCATGCTCAATTCTCGATTTTTGCTGCTCACTGAGTACATTCGTTCGCTCGTACTCCAGAAGACCGTCGTCCGTTTCTCATCGAAGTCCTCAATCAGCAGCGCTGGACCTGCCCCCAGCGCGACCTCCTGGACGTTCACCACGGCATGAGGTGGAATATCGAGCAACCATGATGGATGGGCTGCGAACTTCTGGGCGATTGCACGCGATTCCCAGGAGGAAACCCCGATGCTCCGGAATGCCACCGCAGCGAAGTGTTCCAACTCAAAACCGGATGGGATGGAGAGTTCGATTGGCCGCGCCTGCAGGATACGGACGTTGTCCGCATAGTTCTCCGCCACCATGGGTCCAATCTCGCTGCGCAATTGGACGCCTTCCCATTCAGCCGGTACGTGCACGTCGCTTGCTCCCACTTCGCCGAGAGCAGATTCAATATCGCGGACGCGGATCGTCTGCTCGACCAAGATCGGCCCAGTTACCGTGATGTCAGGATTTGCATCGAGAGTACCAGGTGATGGTAGATACGGCCTGAAGCCTGCCTTGCGTTCCGCGTCATCCACATTCTGGACGCTCTGCTCCAGGCCGTTGGTCGTCACCTGAATATGTAGCGGTAACTTCGATAGATCGAGCCGCACAACATCGACGCGGTTCAAAATAAACCGAAACCAGAACTCTTGGGCAATCGCCCTGGTTCCCGGGAATGCGAGCACCGCGATGCACACCGCAGCAGTGGCGACGGAAGCCGCCAGCCAAGTCCACGAGTGGCTTCGCCGGCTCTCCAGCCTAGCGTCGAGCAATGCGCGCCCGCGCGCGAGGTTCGGACTCCATTGTGGTTCGATAGTTGCAAGCCGGTTGGCGACCCAGAGATCTTCATGATTGCTTTCCATATCGTTTCAAGTACTCCTTCCGGAACGCGTTTTGAGCACGGCTGACGAGACTTCCTACGTAGTTAGAATTCACTGCGAGAGCGGCGGCAATCTCCTGGTAGCTGAGTCCTTGGCTCCACAGGAGCAATAGCTCCGCATGACGCCGATTCAGAGCTCCGAGGACGTTTCGCACCCTGTGCTGCTCGGCGTTGACGGCGTACAAGTGCTCGGGCGTGGGAGGCGACTCGCGGACGAAACTGTAAAGGCGCTCGAATCGGTTGCGGCGTGTCTGGCGTCTCAATTCGTCCAACGCCTCACGTACGGCGGTCCGATAAAGCCACCCCTCCGCGTGTTCTCCATGGGCTTGAGGATTTCGCCACCATTTCAGAAAGACTTCCACCGCTAGTTCCTCCGCGCGGGCCTGGCCATGAATGACCCTGCCAATGGCGCGGGCAATGCGCTCATAATGAGTGCGAAAAATCAAATCCAGTCCCTCTGGATTAGTGACTTCCATCTCGCTCGGTTCGACCATGCTTCTTGCGTTCACATACCAAGAACGTATGCGACCCACCTTTTGTGGCAGCGGTTCGACGAAAAGAGGTGTGCAACGGTGCAAGCCTCCGCAAAACGCTCCACGCACAATACTTATCTGAATTCGATTCGGTAACCCACGAAGCCGAATGGAAAAACGACACATTTTACTTGTAGGATAATCGACAAGCTAGGGACTGGGAATCTTAGGTCGTAGCTGTCGTTAAATCCCCATAGCACTCAAAATCACCAGCGGGGTTCCAGATATAATCGCCTGATCGCAACAGTTGACTCTGCCTTAGAGTCGACTGCCGCCTTCCCTGACCTGATTGCACGCTCGTACAGCGACGCCTGAGTCTAGAATCGATGCGTACTCGCTTCCCATGGCTAGCCAACCTCCGTTGATCTCGGCCGAAATTCGCGCACGGCTTGAAATGACGCGGATTGCACGTCTGGCAACAGTGGAGGCTGAGAAAAGGCCACACGTAATCCCTATCTGTTTTGTCTGGGACGGATCGGTTTTCTATTCTGCAATTGATCACAAGCCCAAACGAGTAGCTCCGGACCGCTTGGTGCGGGTGAAGAACATCAGAGAAACCCCGGACGTGGCTTTGCTGCTAGATCAGTATGACGAAGACTGGACGCGCTTGTGGTATGTGCTAGTGCGAGGAAAGGCAGAGCCCGTCTCGGCAGCCGCGGAACAGAAGCGGGCCATTCAGCTCTTGAGAACGAAATATCCGCAGTATGACGCGAGCATGCTTGCCGATGACGCCCCGGTGTTGCGCATTACTCCCGCGCGTGTTATCGCATGGGGAAAGGTCTAGAGCTGTCGTGCCCAAGTCGCAGCCAGCTACGCATTCATCATCCCGCGGAGTTGTTCCAGCAGAGCCAGCCAGTGGTCGAGCGACTGACCGCCCGGAGCAAATGCCGGATCAAAGAAGATTTCGCTGGCTCCGATTTTCGCGCAGTCCCGTACATCCTCCGCAATCTGTTCGAGCGAGCCGGAAAAGATTGGCCTGTCCTTAACCAACGGTTTTTCGGTGAGCCCCAAGCCCGCGTGAACGACCATAGAAATAGCGGATGGATCTCGCCCTGCCTCCTTGGCCATTTGCTTGATGCTGCCGAACATATCTGTCATTGCGGGCACCGGAAGGAAGACGGGATTCCACCCGTCCGCCAATTTTGCCAGGCGTTTGAGCGCTGCCGGTACGAAAGCACCCATGTAAATCGGCGGATGCGGCTTTTGCACGGGCTTGGCGTCAATATAAGACTTAGGCACTGTGAAGAACTTTCCGCGAAACTCAACTGGATTCGTGGTCCAGATAGCTTTCAGCAATGGCAGAAATTCATCGGCCATGGCCCCTCGTTTCGTTATGTCGGAACCCGTTGCATCCATTTCATCTTTTGACCAGCCGAGGCCTAACCCGACGCACAGCCGCCCTCCGGAGAGAATATCGATGGTGGTCAGCCGGCGTGCCAACATCACCGGATTGTAGTAGGGCATATCGAGTACGCTTGTGCCCAGCCTAATCTTTTTTGTTTGACCGGCGATGAAAGTGAGCGAGTCAAGTGGATCGAGCGTGTGCCTGTAGACTTCAGGCAGCGATCCGTCCGGCGTCCCCGGATAGGGTCTTTGCGGCTTCAGTGGGTACAGCAAGCGCTCGATCGTCCACAAGCTGCTATAGCCAAGGTGTTCGGCGCGTTGCGCGATTTTCGTGACGGACTCCGCTGTAGCGATTGGTCCGATGTTGGGCAGGGAAAAGCCGATATTCATCGCACGCCCCCCCGAGCGAAGATGGCGGGTATTTAACCACAAACACACGATGTCCACAAACGGAAAGTGAGAGCGTCGACTGTTGGGTGGCGAAACATCGCGATTTCACTCATCATCTCGTAACCGCGCTCGCGAGCGTTTTCCACAGCCTTCTCATGTTCATCCAACCTTGACCGAGAAATCTCATTCCCTAATACTCGGCGTGTGAATCAGCAATCATTTTTGTCGCGGTCGAACGATCGAAGGGGCAGGCCTTTCTTCAAAGGGAGTCTCGAACCATCGAAATTTCGATTCCTAACTCCTTCCCCCTCAAGATTTTGCCCGCAACTCGTTGCGGCTCATAGATTAATTCTCAAATTTCCCCTAACCCGCTGATTCCAATAAATCACCCGGGGAGGGGGAGGAGGCCTTCATGGCAAATTATCCCGACCGCTGTCAGCATCTCAAAATCAATGGCACCCAGTGCGGATCGCCCGCCCTCCGCCGCAACCGCTTCTGTTTTTTTCACAAACGCTTTCAGGACGAACGCATCAAGCTCAGCGCCGATCGCGCCCGTCGCGGCGTTGCCACCTTCGTTCTTCCCGTCCTCGAAGATGCCAACTCCATCCAGATCGCCCTCATGCAAGTCATGCGCCTGCTCGTCTCCCAACAGATCGAGCACAAAACCGCCAGCCTTCTTCTCTATGCACTGCAAACCGCCAGCACCAATCTCCGCATGACCAATTTCAAGCCCCTCACCAACGACGTCATCCTCGACCCGCGCGACGTCGCCAACACTCCCCTCGATGAGCACATCTGGGAAGAAGACGACTTCGACCAGGACAAAACCGAAGCCGAAACCGCCGCCGACCGCGCCATCGAAGAACTCGAAACCGTCCGCCTCGAGAAAGAAGAGAAAGCCAAATGGCGCCTCTGGGCCGAAAGGCAGTACCCCGATCCCTTCAAGATGCCCCGGCATCAGTCACTCCCACCGGAAGCGCCGTCATCGCCTCCGAAGAAACCAACAACCTCCCGCTCCCCAACCTGAGCAAGCCCGCGTCCGATCTGAAACCAAACCAAATCCGCGCCGAAATCTCCGACATGGTTCGCAATCAATTCCTCCCCGCCATGTCGAAAAAATTCGCCCCCGCCGCGCAACCAAAGCCAAAGGAGGAACCAAAGTCCAAATAAATAGTCGAGAAAGAATGAAACCTTCAGGAAGAATACGCCTTCAGCCGTCGCGTTAAAGCTCGAAGACCTCGCGCTTGAGCCGAGAGGATTTTGGGAAGGCTACGGCTTCACCCATACGATTCAATGCCCAACTACGAATCGGGCTTTAGGCACTGAATCAGGTTAAGGGTACGGCTTCAGCCGTACCGTTAAAGTCCCAAAAGGAATCGGGCTTTAGCCCCTGAATTGGGTTTGGGAGGGGTACGGCTTTCAGCCGTACCATTAAAGCCCAAAAAATCGGGGCTTTAGCCCCTGAGGGCCGCACAGCTAGAAGGAAAAAATTACAATTCACACAACCATCGAATCGCGCGAAAAAGCTTCTTCATTCGCCACAGATTTTCCTGCCGCCTTGCGCGAAACAATTTTCTTTGTCGTTCCCGGATGACTCAACATCCTCCACAAATACATCGCCGCATAGGCGCGCCAAGGTCGCCACGCTTCCGCCCTCTGCTCCAGTTCACGCGCACTGCCCAGAGAAAGCGCGCGTAACAATCCGAGATCGCTCGACGGAAATGCGTCAGGTTCGCCCAACGCCCGCATCGCCACATATTGCGCCGTCCATTTGCCGATGCCCGGAATTTCACAAAGACGCGCCAGAAACACGTCGCTATCAATCACTCCTTCGAAGTTGATCTTGCCCGAGCTCACCGCACGCGCCAGTGCGCGAATGGTTTCCGAGCGCGCTCCCGTGAGTCCAACGTCCACCAGCTTGGCGCTCGCCAAAATTTCAGGTGCAGGGAAGAGATGAGTCAACCCACTCGGCCCCGCGAACCGTTTTCCGAAGCGGCTCGCAATGCGCCCAGCCAGCGACGTCGCTCCCTTCACCGTGACCTGCTGTCCAAGAATCGCGCGCACCGCGAGTTCGAACCCGTTCCACGATCCCGGCAAACGCACTCCCGGATCCATTTTCACCATCCTGGCCAACGCCGGATCGCTGTTCAGAACTGGCGCAATGTCAGCCCAGTCCGCATTCAGATCGAACATGGCGCGGATGCGCTCGACAATCAGGAAGAGCGAATGAGGATTGCCGAACTCGATCCGCACCAGCAGCGCGTCGCGGCTATCGTCGGGCGCAACCTCAAAATATCCCTCGCGCCCGTGGAGAGAAATCGTCCGCCGGTAAGTGCCGCCTTCCACCACTTCGACTCCCGGAGTCGCGCGCGCCGCCAAAAACTCCAACATGCCTTGCCAATGATATGGCGGACGAAAGTGCAACCGGAACAGATATTGATTTCCCGGTTGGATCTTCGTCTGCCGCACGAGCTTCCGAATCTGTGTCGGCGTTCGGTGATACACCTTGCGAATCCCGGCGTTGAAGCGCCGCACGCACCCAAATCCCGAAGCCAGGGCAACCTGGCTCATCGGCAAATTGGTCTCGTCAATCAGCTTCTTTGCAAAATGCAGACGCCGAGTTTGAGCGACCGCCATCGGCGTCGCGCCCAAATGCCGCAAGAACAACCGCCGCAAATGCCGCGATCCAACGCCCAGTCGCTCCGCCAGCACTTCAACTCCACCGTCCTCGAGCCCGCTTTCCCCAATCAGGCGAAGAGCCCGCGACACTGTGTTCGATGTTCCCATCCACGCCGGAGTTCCCGGACAACTCTCTGGACGACAGCGCAGGCACGGACGAAACCCCGCTTCCGCCGCTGCAGCTGCGCTCGGGAAATATCGCACGTTCTTTTCTTTCGCAGTCGGCGCAGGACAAATCGGACGACAGTAAACTCCGCTTCCCACCACGCCAATGTAGAACTTGCCGTCGAAGCGCGGATCCCGCGACAGCCGTGCCCGCGAACATATCTGCCAATCCAGATTCATGTTTTCTCTAGCGATCGCCTGCCCATCATAGTCGACTCAGTGCCCTCGCATGGACGTTTTCGGACCGAGATCAAATCTCCTGATTTCACGCCCGAGAGAGGTCCGCAATCGTCCACTCCGTCGGGATCGACGTCCGCGAACGTCCAACTGGTCGCCGCCCGATTCGCTATGGTCGAAAAACATCGACCCGTGATGCGTCGGACGCAAATCGTCGCTTCGACCGCATCTGCCGCAACGACGTCGATCCCCTGGTATGGCTTCTCGCGTTCGCCATTGCGTGGAATGTCCCAAGTGCTTGACTCGGTACTTGGTCGGCTTCAGCCCCTATCGCAACGGATCCTATCTTGTGCCCATTGCCCACGGACTCTGGGAAGAATGGATCCTGCACTGCGCCTGCCGCACGCCTCCGGTCACCAGCCGATGGGCCTGGAGAGAGTTGAAAGTGTACGAGGTCTCTAGCGAAGCTCATCAATCCGGGTTCGGCCCACCGGAAGAGATCGTGTCGATCACGCGCAGGCCGGGATATTCGATTTAGACGCCAGGATCGCAATAAAGAAACAAGAATTGTTCCGTTTCTTTCTTCTCGCCTCAGCTAGAAACACAGAACACGCGCGCTCGTGCGAAGATAGACGTCGGACACCAAAACCGCACGGAACCCATGCCAACGTCGACGCTGCGCAGAGTTTTCAAAGCATTTCAATATCGCGATTTCCGCTTGATGTGGATCGGCGCCTGCACCTCCAGTGTCGGCACCTGGATGCAGATCGTCGCCCAAGGCTGGCTCATCTATCGCTTGAGCCATTCTTCTTTTTTGCTCGGATTAGATCAGTTCCTTGCGGGGATTCCGATCTTCCTCTTTACCCTCATCGGAGGCGTTGTCGCGGACCGCACCGAGCGACGGAAGATTCTGCTGATCTCGCAGTACATCCAGATGGCAAGTGCCGCGGCGCTGACGCTGCTGGTGACTTTCGGCGTCGTGCATGTGTGGGAGATTTTATGTCTCTCGTTCGTCTCGGGCTTCGCTCAGGCTTTCGGTGGACCCGCCTATCAGGCCCTGATTCCCACGCTGGTCGATCGCGAGGACATGCCCAACGCGATTGCGCTGAATTCGATCCAGTTCAACCTTGCGGTTACGGTTGGTCCCGCGCTAGCTGGCATCACGCTGGCGAGATTCGGCGAGAAGTGGTGCTTCGCGCTGAACGCACTTTCATTTCTCGCTCCCGTCATCTCCCTCTCGCTTATTTCCGCGCGCTTCATGCCCGAGAGCACAAAGGAAACGATGTACGACAGCCTCAAGCAAGGCATCCGCTTCATCTGGCGTCACGGGTCGATGGTCGGTCTGATCATTCTCGCGTTCCTTATGACCTTCCTCAGCATGCCCATGCGGACATACATCCCGGTATTCGTGAAAGACATTTTCCATCGCGGCCCCGAGACGTATGGTAATTTGCTTTCGCTGATGGGCGTGGGATCGATCTGCGGGTCGCTGGGTGTGGCGAGCCTGGGCAACATCTCCCGCAAAGGCCGCTTCGCGCTCTCGATGCTGATTATTTTGGGCGCAGGAATTGCCGGATTCTCGCTATCCAAGCGCTTGCCCGTATCGTACGCGATGCTGCTCCTCGTCGGTGCTTCGATGATGGCGGTGTTCGCCACGGTGACGTCACTCGTGCAGTTGATTGTGACGAACGAAATGCGCGGCCGCGTGATGAGCGTCTACAACTTCGCCTTTCGCGGCGGTATGCCGATGGGCAATCTGGTGTCAGGATGGCTCGTGCCCGCCTACACGGCTCCGCTGGTGTTGGCGGTCAACGGTTTCTTATTGGTGCTGGTGGCCGGATATTTTCTAGTGATACAACGGCGAGTCGCGGCGCTGTAGTTGATCCTCGTGTTGACCGTCGGAACTCGGGCAGGGAAATCTGGCGCGACATCCTCCGTTCGACACCTTACGTACATGCAAAATTCTGCACGTTGACAACCCCACGCTTGGAGTCCATGCTTCTCGCGAACTTGGGGAGCCGGTGATCCAGCCGGCTAAACCTTCTCACGCTCAGAACACCTCGGTGAGAGGGTGGATGCGAACAAGAGCAAAGTCATCCTTTGTTTTTGAATTCCGCTGGGGCCAGCGGAGGGTTCGGCAAAACTCAAAAATGAGCTGCAAGAAGAGGTCAGCATCGTGGCCGCGGGATTCCATCGGTTGCGAATGCTCGACGCTGGTGCGCAAAGCCCAGTGATGAATGATGAATGGAGAAACCATGATCGTGCGACTGCTGAACAATCTGTCTTCACTGGCCTTGGCGATGACTTTGGCTTTCGCTGCTCTGGGAGTTTCCGGCGCGAGCGCTCAGACGTATTCTGACATTCACGATTTCGCGGCAGCGACCCTCAGTTCTCCGCTCTACACGGGAATTCTCGCGCAAGGCCGCGATGGCAATGTTTACGGTACAGCCCCTTCCGGCGGAACGCTGGGATTTGGCGGCGTTTTTAAAATCACGCCCACCGGCACGTATTCGGTCATTTATAACTTCGACGGCACAGCTCATGGGAAGACTCCACGAAGCGGACTGACGCTGGGAACGGACGGCAGCTTCTACGGTACGACGTGGCAGGGTGGTGTTTCGAACTATGGAACGATTTTCAAAATCACTTCCACGGGAACATTGACCGTCCTTCACAATTTCGCTTACAGCGATGGAGGAAGTCCGTATTCACCGCCCATTCAGGGCGCTGACGGCAACTTCTACGGCGCCACGGAAGCGGGTGGAACTGGATCAGGAACCGTCTACAAGATCACGTCGTCAGGTACGTTTACCTCGCTCCATTCTTTCAGCTTTTCAGAATGTGCCACGCCGATTGCTCCGTTGATCCAGGGGACCGATGGAAATTTCTATGGAGTCTGCGAGAGCGGCGGAGTATCCGGAGGCGATGGTTCGGTGATCAAAATTACCTCCGCAGGAGCTGTGACCGTGATGTACAGCTTTGACTTCACGCACGGGTCCCATCCCAATGGACCGCTGGTGCAAGGCAGCGACGGGAATTTTTATGGCACCACCTCCGGCGGCGGAAGCCTGGACGGAGGAGTGGTCTTCAAGCTCACGACCGCAAAGGTTCTGACCGTTCTCTACAATTTCAACGCGAAGCCCGGTTCCACAGATGGCAATCTGGTGGATGCCGGAATAATCCAGGCCACCGACGGCAATTTCTATGGAGTGACCGATGCAGGTGGAACGAATGGATTTGGAACCGTCTACAAGGTCACTTCTACTGGCGTGTACTCAGTTTTGTACAACCTGGCGAAGGCAACCGGTTCGGTTCCGGAAACTACTCTAAGGCAACAAACCAGCGGGAAGTTCTATGGCGAGGCGAACTCTGGAGGGGCAAACAGTTTGGGCGCTCTATTCAGTTTTGATGTGCACCTAAAGCCGTTTGTCAGTGTGCTCCCCGCGTCCGGGAAAGTTGCCAAGCCTATTGGCATTCTCGGAAGTGGGTTTACTGGAACGACGGCCGTCATGTTCAACGGCACGAGCGCCACATACAGTGTGGTATCTGACACCTACATTTCTGTGACTGTTCCGTCGGGTGCGGGTACGGGTTTTGTGAGTGTTGTCACTCCGGGCGGCATTCTAAAGAGCAACGTGAAATTCCGGGTTACGCCGACAGTGACCACCTTCAGCCCGACCAGCGGCACGATTGGAACACAGGTAACAATCGCGGGAAATAGCCTGACGCAAGCCAGCAAAGTGAAATTTGGCGGGGCAAAGCTGGCGGCCTTCACCGTGAATTCGGATACCCAGATTACGGCGACGGTTCCGGCAGGAGCGGTTACCGGGAAAATCCAGGTGACAACCGCTGGCGGCACGGCAACCAGTTCAGCGGTGTTCACGGTGAACTGAGTTGGAATTATTGAAACACCCGTGAGCCTTGATGTAGCCGGGTAGGGGCGTTACCGGGGAGGGGATACTCCAAGTGGTGAGTGAAGGCATGGCCGGGGAGAATTCAGCATGGAATACGACATGCCACTTTGAGTGCCGATATCGCGATATCGGTTCACTCCCATCAGTGCGATCCGTAGCATGCAGGATGCAATCGAAATCACTCCGACGATTCATTCCGCGATGTTATCTCTCAGCGTCAGCTATGCCAGTTGGGAGCGCAGTGGGGACGATCAGCAGCAACTGCTGGCAGGCGAGGAGTTCAGGGCGGTTCCCGGGCTGCCGCTGAATCTTGCGTTCGTGCAGGAACCCAGGTAGTGGCTGGCAGGGGACTGCAGAAGTTGATGACGGTGGCGCCGGGTGACCGACGAGTATGATTTACGGTTCGACCACTGTGCCCATGTACAGAGTTTGGTTGGTGCGCGTGTCGACGACCCAAAACAAGAACGGGCGATTCACAATCATATGGAAAGGCGGCGGAGGTGGAGGGCAATTTCCGCAGATCCCGCCCACAACTCCTCCGACGACTCCGTAGGACAAAATTTCGGCGCCGGTTTCATCGACCTTCATGGAAGAGCCTTCCTGCACGCGAGTCAGCTTGCCACCGACTGGTCCAACCAAGGGAACGAACGTGCGCATGCTTGAAAAGGGCAAAGTCAGGCCCATCTTCTCAAGCACATTCATCGAATCTGATTGCTGTTTGATTTCGAAGTGCGGCAGTTCGAGATAGCCTTCGCGTTTACCAAACTTTCCGCTCCAGCTTTGCCAGGTTTCGATTGTCAGAGCGTCGACCACCGCTGGCAGACTTGAATCCTCATCGGGCAATACAACGACCATAGCCGCATCGTAAAACCCAAGTTTCACCGCTTGAAAGTTCGCCCCTTTGAAATACTGAAATTCCGGGTTGTGTTTGGGCATCATGCGCACCGGCTTCTTCGCGCCTGATAGCAATGTGAACTCGCCAGGGTGGGTTTCCGCAGGCGAAAAAGGCCACACCCACTTGGACTTGAAGTCGACCACCGTCGCAAGCACAAAGTCATCTTGGCCGACGGTCTGTACGATCTTCTGGACCTTGCCTTGAGTCTGGAGTGAAGCCCAGTGATTGAGCATCGCGGGCGTGGGACGCCCCGGAAAGACGGTGTATCCGTAGGAGCGTGTATTCACTGTTTGAAACGGCTGGGAGAATGTTCCCTTTGGAAACCATAGCGCGCCCGCCATGGCATAAGGCTGAAACGTCCGACCATCCGCGCCCACAACTCCGGAGAACTCGAAAGGTTGCTTGGAAGGGTCTTTTGGCACGGGATGCGACTTGCGGATCGCCCGTAGAGCTTCGTTGCCCAGGTTAATCTGATCCAGGGAAATCTTCTGGAAATCGAATACATTGGCAATTTGCTCGCGCGCTGGACTCGCAGCGCCGTTTAGAAGCAGGGCAAAGGCGTATGACAGCGATGCGGGCGCCGTGAGGACATTGTCGCGGGATCGATCTTCAAACACCGCCTTGAAGAACTTCACAGCGAATCGATTGTTCGCGGCAACGACGGGTTTGTAGACGTCAACTGGATTTGTCGTTTGAAAAAGCGCCGATGCTTTCTTTGTAGGCTCTTTCTTGCTCTGAGCTGAGAACGACGGTATCCAAGACAGGAACACGACTCCGGCAAGGAAACACCTGACGACCCGATTCACCGCTTCGTCCTCCATGCCGCAAATCAAAGCCGCGGGATCTAGACTGGGGTTCTTTCCAAAGGTGTGGTTGGTGCGGGAGCTGTCGGCGCTGCCGCCCCGGCTGCCGCGGTTGCGACCGCCGGAGTTTCCGCCGCCGGCGGAGGTGCGATGGGGCGCTTGATGGTGAAGCGCTGAATCTTGATGTCGCCGCGTGTGTAGACTGCGAGCAGAGCCGCGACCGCGGTTGGATCGAGGCGCTTGCCGGCGAGGTTCTTGATGATCTGCAGTGCCTGTTCGGGCGTGTGGGCTTGCTGGTAAGGACGATTCGTGGTCAGCGCGTCGAAGGTATCGGCCACGGCAATTACGCGCGCGAGTAATGGAATCTGATCGCCCTGCAAGCCGTAAGGATAGCCGCGTCCGTCGAGCGCTTCGTGGTGCAGCTCGATGCCGGGAAGCATTTCCGCCAGCTGCGTGACCGGGCGCAAAATGTTGGCGCCCTTGGTGGTGTGCGTCTTCATGACTTCGAATTCTTCTTCCGTCAGAGCGCCGGGCTTTTTGAGAATGTGGTCTTCGATTCCGATCTTGCCTACGTCGTGAAGCTGGGCCGAAACGCGCAGGATCTCAAGGAAAGATTCGGGCTGATTCATCTCCTTGGCGATGAGCAGGGAATAGCGGGTAACGCGGTCGGAGTGACCGCGAGTATAGGGATCTTTTTCGTCGACGGCTCCAGCGAGCATTTGAATGGAGCCCATGAAGAGCTCACGGTTTTCGTCAGCGGCGCGTTTCAAGTCTTCCACGAAATGCTCGAGTTCATCCGACATAGTATTGAAAGTGTGTGCCAGTTCGCCGATTTCCGTGCGGCTCCAAAGATTAACACGCTGCGAGAAGTCGCCACGAGCGAGGGCGCGGCTGGACTGGGTAAGCACGTGCAGGGGATTGGTGATGCGGCGCGCGGCAAAAATGCTGACCAGGATGCTCAACAGCACCGCGACCAGGGCAAGCAGGCGCGCAGTGCCCTGCATTTCAATGACGTCGCGATAGGCATCACTGAGCGGCTTTTGCACGACGACTGCCCAGTTCAGCGACATCACGGGACTGAAGGTTCCCAGCATGGCAACGCGATCGGAGCCATTGTCCACGGTGAACTCGCTGGTCTCGGCAAAGCGCGCTTTGTTTCCACGTCCGACAAAGGTGTGCACGATGTCGAGGTTTTTCATGTCCTGCCCGGTGGCAAATCCGGGAGTGGCTGCGGCGACGAGGCGCCCTTGAGAATCGACCACGTAGGGCGTGAGGCCTCCGCGGGCGACTTCCTGCAAGCGCCGGATCAGGAATTGGAGGTCGACGACGGTCGCAATCATTCCCAGAAAGCGATCGCCGTATTTCACAGGATAACTGACCAAAAAGACGGTACGCGCTGATTTTCCTTCGCCGACGACGAGCGCCTGACCGTTGTATTCGCGGCCCTCGCGGGCGGCAGAATAGGCGCGCTCCAGTTCGCGGTTCAGGAAGGCGTCAGGAACGATGGTTCCGCTGTAGATTCCCTTGGCCTCTGAATTGAGAAGGGTCGCATAGGCAATCTCGTCGGAGGAAGATGCGAAATTTTCCAGCAGAGCGCGGAGTTCGGGGGAATGGATGTTGGTTTCGCCAATGTCGCCGCCGCTGGCGATCTGAATGGCCGACGACAGATTGGCGAGCATCATGTGCAGGGAGCGCTGGTGTTGGACGAGATCATCCGCCAGAGAGCGCGTCACCGTGTTCTGCAGCAACTGCTCGTTGGTTTTCAGTCGTTCCCCATTGATGGCCTCGACCTTGGCCGAGTAGAAGTACATGGGGACGATGCTGATCACCAGAAGCACACCGAGGATCAGGTACAGAATCGGGATGCGCGCGTGATTCGGTTCGCTGGTAGACAAGTCTCTCCCTTCACTCGTCGCAGACGCCGAAGGCGAAGTGGCGGCAGCTTTCCAAGGTATCTTTAAAAGTTTACCGGGGAATGGAACTGGCGGAGGCAAAAGCTGGGGAGAGTGACATTACTAAAGTACCTCGCGAATGTGCCTTCTGGCGCGGGTTTTGGCAGGAAGAGGCGCGGGCGAGACTCCGCCATTA
>Ga0070717_10001993_pt1 | contig 14275 bp, 13 predicted proteins | sample LARL113metaG_FD_71366 | JGI IMG/M metagenome (GOLD analysis project Ga0070717, IMG submission 71366) | Corn, switchgrass and miscanthus rhizosphere microbial communities from Kellogg Biological Station, Michigan, USA - LAR L11-3 metaG | ecosystem: Host-associated > Plants > Roots > Rhizosphere ... | reverse complement strand
GTGCAATTGATCAAAGGCGGCTATTCGCACAACTTTGGTTCGGAGTTCGGGCGCAAGAAAGAAGTATGGCAGCGAGGGTTCACGGATCATCGCATCCGGGATGCGGCCGATTTCGAATTGCATCGTGGATACATTCATCAGAATCCGGTCAAGCGAGGGCTGGTGCAGAATGCCACGGAGTATAAATATTGTTCCGCGTATCCAGGATTCAAGCTGGACAGCTGGCCCTCAGCGGCTAAAGCCGCATCGATGGAGCCAGCATGCGGCACGGCTGAAGCCGTGCCCTTCCCGGTCGTGCCATCCCCGAATTCCGTATCGATTGCGAAGACGTAAGGTCCCTCTTCCGTCCGCCTGCGGCGATCGGATTCGGGATGACAGCGCTAAGAGGACATCGCTCAGAGGAAGTTTAAGAGCAAGAAAAATCCCTACTTCGGCTCTTGCATTTCCGGGCTGCCTGATTTGATCAGGTCCGTCTTGAGCACGAATTTCTGGTTGGGGGCGAGATCAATTTCGGTGTTGAAGGTGTTGTATCCGGGCAGGGTGATAGAAATTTTGCGATGACCGGGAGCGACGATCAGGCTCTTGCCGAGGCCGCCAAACTCGGCGGCGTGGCCGATGAACTGTCCGTCGAGAAAGACGGCGGCGCGGTCGGGATTGACCGACATCTTGATTTCAGAAGTGACGGCGGGCATGACGTATCCCGGGGCCTTGACCATGGTGACGGTGACCAGCTGCTTTTCGCCGGGCTGGAGGGTGACCTCGCGGGTGAAGTCCTGGTAGCCGTTCTGGCGCACCGTGAGTTTGTGAGTGCCGGGAAGCAGCAAAATTTTCTTCGATCCCTTGAGCTCTTTGAGGTAGCCGAGATACTGATCGTCGATCCAGACGCCGGAGCTGCGTTCGACGTCGGTGGCGCCGGCAAGTTGCAGTTCGCCCAGAACTTTATTTTCGGCAACGGCGGCGGTGAAAGACGCAAGGCAGGCGAGAACTAGAGCGCAGACTCTGGTGGCGGAGGTCATGTTGATGACCAGTGTAGTCCAGTTGAGGGGAGGATTTCCTGCTTACCTTTTTGCAATGTCATCCCGAAGTCGCTGAAGGCGACAGAGGGACCTTACGATGCGAGTTAGCGGGCTTCAGCGTTGGCGGGAACTCCACTTGCTCGTGAGCAGCGGGGTGTCCATGTTGACTGTATGGGAGGGAACGGTCGACGTAAGGTCCCTCTTCCGTTCGCCTGTGCGAACGAATTCGGGATGACATCGCTTATAAGTTGACTTAATAAAGAAAGAAGGGCGGCTTGCGCCGCCCTACATTAGCAAATGATCCCATTGCTGCCGAGCTTCGCTCGGCCGGACGGGCGAGAGCGTCCGTCCCCACATGGCCGGGTTACGTGCCTTCCGACCATCCCGCCAGATACTCTTCTTGCTCGGGAGTGAGGCGGTCGATCTTGATGCCCATGGATTCGAGCTTCAGCTTGGCCACGCGCTTGTCGAGTTCTTCGGGGACACGATAGACGCGTTTTTCCAGGCTGCCGAAATTCTTGACCATGTATTCGACCGAGAGCGCCTGGTCGGCGAAACTCATGTCCATGACGGACGGCGGATGCCCTTCGGCGGCGGCAAGGTTGATGAGACGGCCTTCGCCGAGCAGATTAATTTTGCGGCCATCGCGTAACGAATATTCTTCGACGAACTCGCGGGTGGTGCGCTTGGAGGATGACATTTTTTCGAGCGCGGGAATATCGATCTCCACATTAAAGTGGCCGGAGTTCGAAATAATTGCGCCATCTTTCATAACTTCGAAGTGATCTTTGGTGAGCACGTTCTTGTTGCCGGTCACGGTGCAGAACACGTCGCCAAGTTTCGCTGCTTCGGGCATGGACATCACGCGGAACCCGTCCATGGTGGCTTCGAGCGCCTTGGTGGGATCAATTTCGGTGATGATGACCTCGGCGCCGTTGCCGCGGGCCCGCGAAGCTAGGCCGCGTCCGCACCAGCCGTAGCCGGCGACCACGAACTTCGATCCGGCAAGCAGAAAGTTGGTCGCGCGAATGATGCCGTCGATGGTGGATTGACCGGTGCCGTAACGGTTGTCGAAAAGATGTTTGGTGTCAGCATCGTTGACCGCGACGATGGGATAACGCAGCACGCCTTCTTTCGCCATCGCGCGCAGGCGGATGACGCCGGTGGTGGTCTCTTCGGTGCCGCCGATCACGCCTTCGAGCGCATCCTGCCGCTTAGTGTGGAGCACGCTGACCAGGTCGGCGCCGTCATCCATGGTGATGTGCGGCTTGTGATCTAGAGCGGCGAGGATATGGTTGTAGTAAGTGTCATTGTCCTCGCCCTTGATGGCGAAAACCGAAATGCCGTGGTCGCGGACGAGCGAGGCGGCAACGTCATCCTGGGTCGAAAGCGGATTGGAAGCGGCAAGCACAACCTCAGCGCCGCCGTCGCGCAGGCAGATGGCCAGATTTGCCGTCTCGGCGGTGACGTGCAGGCATGCCGCAATGCGAGTGCTCTTTAGTGGCTGGTTCTTAATAAATTCCTTGCGGATGATCTGCAGGACTTTCATGGACTGGTTGGCCCATTCGATCCGCTTCTTGCCCAGATCAGCGAACTCAATTCCCTTGATGTCGTTCTGAATTTGCGTCGTAGCCGTTGACATATCTCTCCTGGTTGCTAGTGACTAGTGGCTAATTGCTAGTAAAACCAAAACCCTTTAACCGCAGAGTTCGCAGAGGGGATCTATTCCCACTGCGATGTTAGTGATGCGCAAAATCAATACACGCCGCAACGAGCCGCATTGCGAGGGCCGCAAGCCAGATATAGCCAGCTCGCCATTTTCTCTTGGTGCAAATGTACGCTCCCCAAAAGAGATTCAGTAGACTAAAGCCGGCAAAAATCGGCACAGCACCAAAGAACCACACGAATGGTTCTCCCGTTACGGAATGTATCCCTTGCGCGCGCTCTTCTGGTATCGCCCAACTGACCGATGCTGCATACAAATAGGCAATGGCCCCAGCCAAGTTCGCGAGAGACAAAGCTACGCCAGCCCGGGATAAAGACGGGCATTTATCTTCAGCTTTCTCCGCGATCCCTGCGTACTCGGCGGTCAAATGCTTTTGAATTCCTCTGACACTACTTCCGAACGCCCGCTAGAGCTGGCTCTTTCAGTCCTGCGTCGCTGGCCAGTTGCGCGGCTTTGTTGGTTGCTTCCCAGGTGAAATCGGCGTCATTGCGGCCGAAGTGTCCATAGGCGGCAGTTTTACAGTAAATCGGGCGGCGCAATTTCAATGACTCGATAATGCCCTTCGGTGTGAGCTTGAAGTGCGCGCGCACCAAATTGGGAATGTTTGCCGGATCAACTCGATGGGTCCCGAAGGTCTCGACCAGTACGCTTACCGGTTCAGCAACCCCGATCGCATAAGCGAGTTGCAACTCACAGCGATCAGCTAAACCCGCGGCAACAATGTTTTTCGCGATGTGGCGCGCCATGTAAGCGGCCGAGCGGTCAACTTTGGTCGGATCTTTGCCGCTGAAAGCGCCGCCGCCGTGACGTCCCATGCCGCCGTAAGTATCGACGATGATCTTGCGGCCGGTCAGGCCGGTATCGCCCATCGGTCCGCCAATCACAAATCGTCCTGTGGGATTGATGTGGTACTTGGTATCGGCATCGAGCAGTTCGGCAGGAATCACAGCCTGAATCACGTGCTTCAGAATGTCGGAGCGAAGTTCGTCATTCGCCACTGTCTCCGCGTGCTGTGTAGAAATGACCACCGCATCCACACGAGTGGGTTTACCCTTCGCATCGTATTCAACTGTCACTTGGGATTTGCCATCGGGCCGGAGGTAAGGAAGCTTGCCGTGCTTTCGGACTTCAGAGAGGTGCTGGCAAAGCCGGTGCGCCAGCAGGATCGGCATCGGCATAAGCTCCGCCGTCTCGCGGCACGCATACCCAAACATCATTCCCTGGTCGCCGGCACCGCCGGTGTCTACGCCCATGGCGATGTCGCCGGATTGCTTGTTGATACTCGAGATGACGGCGCAAGTGTTGGAATCGAATCCGTAGAGCGCATTGTTGTAGCCGATGGATGCGATAACGCCGCGCACGAGGCTCTGAAAATCAACGTAAGCCTTGGTGGTGATTTCTCCGGCGATGACGACCAACCCGGTCGCGGTGAGGGTCTCACAGGCTACGCGGCTCGTGGGATCTTCGGCGAGGCAGGCATCGAGGACCGAGTCAGAGATCTGGTCGGCGATTTTATCCGGATGACCTTCAGTTACAGACTCGGACGTAAATAGATATCGGTTTGGGGATGACAATTCAGTTCTCCTTAAGAGTTGCAGGCCTTACGCTTGGGCGATGTGGTCCGGAAGGAACTCGATCTAACATTTCCGAACAAAAGAGCCATAAAATGAATATCTTGCGGCCTATAAAACGTTACCAAAGAAGGCCCTCAGGCGCAATGGAATTTGGCCGAATCCGCTGGCCTTTCAGCGGAATGCAGGTTACCGCAGGTGGACGGCGAAAACGGTCTCCCAAGTGGATGCGGGGCGGCATTGCTGCGCCCAGAATGCTACCGATCATGGATAGCACACCGGGTTCTCCTTGGCCTCATACTCGTTACCATCGTTCATTGCCCGTAGTTCCGCGGGGTGCCTATAATCTTGAAACTGCTGGCCAACAAAGGACCTTGTTGATGTCGCACGCTACAGGAGCGGAAACCGCCCGTCAGACGCAGGAACTGCACATCTTTCACGATGTCGCCAAGGCCCTGACGTCCTCACTGGACCTCGATTCCATCCTGCAAACCATCATGGAAAAGATGGCTGAGTATTTTCAGCCAGACACATGGTCGCTGCTCATGGTGGATGAGCAGAAGGCCGAGCTTTACTTTGCCATCGCTATTGGCTCGGCGTCTGAAAGCCTCAAGAATGTTCGCTTGAAAGTAGGCGAAGGTATAGCCGGACATGTAGCGAAATTTGGGGAGAAGCTCGTGGTCCCCGATGTTCGGGCTGACAAGCGCTTTGCCAAGCGCATTGACGAAATGACCCAGTGGGAGACGCAATCGATCATATGCATGCCGCTACGTTCGAAGCTGCGGGTGCTAGGAGTGATCCAGCTGGTGAACGTCGATATGGCGCATTTCACGCACGAGGAAGAATTCTTCTTGCAGGCGATGTGCGACTACGCCGCCATTGCGATTGAAAATGCGCGCTCGGTGGAAAAAATCCAAGAGTTGACCATCACCGACGATTGCACCGGGCTCTACAACGCACGGCATCTTTATAAGACTTTGGAGCAGGAAGTTTATCGTTCCGCGCGATTTGGTTATGAGTTTTCAGTCCTGTTTATCGATCTCGATCATTTCAAACAGGTGAACGACACGCACGGGCACTTGATCGGCAGCAAGCTGCTGGCAGAAATCGGATACCTGATCAAGGCGCAGTTGCGGTTGATTGACTTTGCGTTTCGCTACGGCGGAGATGAGTTTGTTGTGCTGTTGCCGCAAACTTCGAAGGATTCGGCGTTAGTGGTCGCGCGCCGGTTGCGCGACAGCCTACGCCACAGCATTTTCTGTAAAGAAGAGGGATTGAATCTGAATGTGCGCGCGTCTATGGGACTGGCAACTTATCCCCATGACGCCAAGGTGCCCCATGACATCATCCGCCAGGCTGACGAAATGATGTACATGGTGAAGAACAGCACCCGCGACAACATCGGGATTGCGCAAAGGGGCGTCGAGAAGTAGGTATTGGCGTCACCAGATCGTTGGCAAGGCTTTTGTTAGAAGAATTCGCTTGCGCGGTAGCGGCCGTTAGCGAGTGAGATCCGAATCGAAACACAACGTAACCGAAGCCCTTTGTAGCGGTCAATAGTTTTTTCCTGATGCAACTGAAATGGCGCAAAGTTGCGATAACGCATGTTATCGTCGGTTATACTTGCGTCCGCGATGGTACGACAACGTTCGAGAGTGGGCATGAAGTCAGAAAGCCTATTGTCGGAGATTCGAGAGTGGGCGCACTGCTGTGCCAATTCAACGATCACCAAGTTTAAGTTTACTGGTATCAGCTGGGTAGTTCTATTTGGGCTACTCTTGGGTTTTACTAACTTCACCGTTACGGCCCAGGAAGTGCCGACGTTCGATTCTTCATCATCTTTGGTGTTGATAGACGTAATGGCGCAAGACAAGAAGACGGGGGCCTCATTTGACCAGCTGAACCTAGATGATTTTGAGGTTTTCGATAACGGCCACCCAGTCAAGCTTTCCTCGCTTGACCGAGGGGACATGCAAATGCGTCCTCTTTCCCTCTGGTTTGTCACTATATGCCCAGAGATCGGATGGATCGACCAGGGTTCTGGCTTCTTCAAGGATAAAGTACCGCTTCTTAAACCCGCTCTTGCTCAACTGAATCCAAACGACACGATGGGCGTTGCCCACTGGTGTGATAACGGAAATGTCGCACTTGATCTGGCCCCTACAAAAAACCGTGAAGCACCCTTGTTCGTGCTCGAACAAGTGCTCCGAATGCCTGCCGTAGAACATCCTTGGCCGGCCCCGCTGGGCCAAGTCGCCCTTGAGGGCGTGATGCATCTCATCGGAGACAACGCGCGTCGCACCATTCCCCAACCGTTGCCTGCAATCGTGTTCATACACGGTGATCGAACCGACCTTCCTGAGGTCGAGGCCCGGCAAATGGCCGAACGACTATTGGCAACATCAGCGATCGTATGTGGTTTTAATAACGGTGCGATAGATTTTGGGGGCTCCCCCATAGTTCCCCATGAACTATTTAACGTCATTCATTTCCTGGCCGGAGAAACCGGTGGTCAAGTGATCGCCGCCAAGCATGAAAGCTACGCTGACGCCCTGGCGAAGATCGTTGACGAGCTACATCATCGCTATGACCTCAGACTTGCGCCACCAGCGGTAGATGGCAAGTACCATAACCTCAAAGTGAAGCTGAACGAGGAAGCGCGACACAAATATAGTGATCTTACCCTTCGTTATCCCGCGGGCTATGTACCGGCGTTGCCGACCGGGCGTTCTCCGGGGTTTGATAAGCCACTTTTGACGGATGCCGATGTGGGAACCGCTCTCGTGCACGCTTTGAAAAGTCCGATCCCCTACGCAGATATTTCTTTCGAGGTAACTGCAAAGACCGCTTCAGCCGAAGCGACAGATGCGACATTCAAGCTAAGCGTCGATGGTGCGGGGCTCACTTGGGGCGACCTGCCCAATGGCGGGCGCAGTGAACAAGTAATGATCGTGGCGGCCCCGATTTCCGCGACGGGCGAAGTAATCGGCACAATTGTCAAGAAATTCCAAGTGATGGAACCGCCGGGCACGGAGCCCTCGTCCCATAAGCCAGTTGCTATTTCATTTACAGCGAATGTTCCCAAAGAAGCCAGCTATTTCCGCTTCATAATCCGCGACTCTCAGACTGGCCGTATCGGTATCAAGGACTCTACGCGGGAACAGTTGTTTTCGGCAGTCGTTGTCCCCTGAACCTATATTCATCTATTCATCAGGGCTGGTGGGACCCAGAAAATTCCGAGGGCGGCACCTTGATCGTTACCGTGGCGACGGTGCGTGCTTGGCGACGAAGTTTTTCGCCTCTGCATGGTTCCAACCGTTGACCGGTAGGGGAAGCGAACAAAGTGCTATCGAAAGCCTCCCTCTTCTTTGATTCCAGTTCATCATGGTGCGGGCATTCCAGAATGCCGCTCAGGACTGCGACAGTCTGAGTATCTTGCAGTGTCAAGGTACGCGTGACTGTTGCCAAATCTCCTAGCTCCCCCAAACCTTCCTCCCCGGGTTCTAGCTACGAGGACGTAGAACACGTCCGTCCTGGGAAGGGCCAGTGCGCCGATGTGTGGCTGTATGCAAGTAAGCCGAACGGGTCGGCAGGGGTCGATAGCGCACACAGCTTCTTGGCGATAAATCTCTATATCACTCATCGACCCTAATGTGTGGCAATGTGGAGCGAATGCGGATTGGGAGGAACACAAACCAAACGCGGAGCCCGCCATATGGCAGGTGCAGACGCAACTGGAATGAGATGTGAAGAGGTCAAAATGCCGTCCGAGACCCTTCCCTTCCTCATTTGGGCCTCAGCTGTGCCAATGCATCTTTTACTCGCGGCGCCAAAATAGAATCCGGCGCTTCCTTCAAATACTCCTTATATTCCTTTGCAATTTCATCGTCCTTACCTCTTCCGGCGAGCGCCTGCGCCGCGTACAGATGTGAAATTGCATATTGCTTATGGTCGGGAAGAGCAGGAACTTTACGGGCATTTGTGAGGGCGAGCTCGGTTTCCCCGTTTTGCAGTTCCACGTAAGCAAGCGCGGTGAGTATCTGTGCACTTTGGGGCTGGTCGGCAGCAGAGCGCAGAAAATACGGCTCCGCTTCCTTGTATTGGTGGTTGTCATAATAAAACATACCCAGATAGAGATTGGCTCGCGGCAGACTCGGATCAATCTGTGTGGCGCTACGGAACGCCTTCACCGCCCCCTCGCCGTCCTTCAGTTGGATTTCCACTAGTCCAAGACTGTTAAGTGCCTCTACGTATTTCGGGAACAACGTGATCGCTTTCTGAAAATGATCTTTGGCTTCTTCCCAGTGTTTCTTGTCCATTTCTTCCGAGCCCAACTTGAATTCCTTCTGCGCAGCCTCTGGAATATTCGCCGTGACAGTTGAACCCTCCGCCTTGCTCCCAGCGCTGGTCCGCCGGACCTGCATGTTTTCGGTGATACGATGTGGACCTATGACGCCGCCGGCTGCAATGACATCGCTGGTTGTCGTCTCTACGTCAGATCCGCTTACCCGAATCCGATAAAACCCGCTGTCCACGCCGTCGAAAGTCAAACCGCCATTCCCGTCGGTTGTCCGCGAGTCCACGACGTCCCCGACTGAAGCCCCGGACGACGAAAGCAGCTCGATCCGCAATCCTGCAGCCGGCCCGTGGTTCTGTTGGTAAGTGACACGAACAGTTATGCTGGTAGTTCCGCCGGAAGTACCGTTAATCGTGGTTGTCTGCTGTGCGGCACTCGGAGTAGTGAGAAACATAACCGCCAAAGGCAGCGAGCAAAGATGACTCGATCTCATGGCGTCCCTCCGTCTTGCTTCTGAAAGACCCTACCCGCCATGGGGTACGGTTATGGACAGTCCTGCTTGCACCCTCGCGTACAAACGATTTGCACTTTGAGTTGCGCCAGAACCGAATTATAGACGCACCCGTCCGACCCGGTTGGCAAGATTGTCGATAAATCCGGATATCACTCAAAACTCCCTGTTTGGCGAATAAAAATCGCACGCTTGCGCTATCGCCTGGTTACATCAGTCAGTGATTTCATCAGTCAGTGACGTTTACTGTTTTTGTCAGAGCTGGTGTTCACACGCGGTGGCCGAGCAACGATGTCAACTTCGCCAGGCAGATCGAGTGAAACTTCCGTTTTGTCGTAGTCAGAATCTTCACCCTGAAGGCGGTAGTTGAATTTGATCACTTGTTCAAATCCACTGCCGGGAGCACATGATGCACACTCAAAAGTCCAATTCCGCACCAGCCGCTCGGTTGCGTACTGAAGGAGGGGGTGAGCAGCCAGCAAGGAATCTTCTGAGTCGACCTTTGCTGCGGTAACGATGCCTTCGGCTGAAATGCTCAACTTCGCAACAACTGTCCCCTGTAGCCTCGCAGCCCGTGCAAGAATCGGGTATGGGGTGGGAAGAACTAGATGTCGGACGCAAACGTGTGCCGGGTTTTCCGTTCGCCCACTGACCGCGTAGAACAGCAAGAGCAGTGGTAGCAGTTTATATTTCATGGCACAGATTGTATGTCACTGCTCGAATCTGTTGATAAATCCCCATTGCACTCAAAATGGCCGGGACAAAAGGCCACTTCAATCAAATCGTGTCCTTTTGAGCAATTCGCGCCGGACTAATCGCCTTTGGTAGGAAACCGTTGTTTAAGCCACGCCAAATATTCGTCCCAGTGCTCCCAGAGCGGGGAAAAATTGGGTCTCGGCGGCTCGGGGACGAGAGGAGTGCTAGGGCCAACTTTGCGTAGCAGTTCTGCTTCCCCTTCCGTGCTCAGTCCGGCCCGATCACCTGTATCCGGCGTGAAGGGACAACTTTTCGGATTCGGTTCCTGCTTCCGCATTAAGCACAATTTTATCGAGTTTCCGCGTACGCGCACAAACTTGTTTCTGCAGGCCGGGTCATTGCAGATGTTCACGATCAACCCTAACGAATTTCACGCCTGTAGGGCGAAAGGTGCTTGTCGTGTCTAGTTCAGAGTCGAATGGCTGTTGAAAAATCCCGATATCGCTCAAAACCCCTTTCGGACCTAGTAATAAAGTCCAAAACATCGTATTTAGCGATTGAAAGCAGTCAATTTCACGTGGTCCCAGGCAAACATCAAAGGATTCGGCGTTGGTGGTCGCGCGCCAGTTGCGCGACAGCCTACGCCACAGCATGTTCTGTAAAGAAGAAGGATTGAATCTGAATGTGCGCGCGTCTATGGGACTGGCAACTTATCCTCATGATGCCAAGGTGCCCCATGACATCATCCGCCAGGCTGACGAAATGATGTATATCGTGAAGAACAGCACCCGAGACAACATCGGGATCGCGCAAAGGGGCGTCGAGAAGTAGGTATTGCCTTCACCAGATCGTGGGCAGGCCTTTTGAGCGGCGAATCTCGGAACATTTCACGATTATTCACTTGGCACAACTGAGATATTTTTGGTCCCATCGGCTTACCGCGACAGGGGCGTTGAATTTTCGCAGCGAACTCCAGTCCATAGAACCCTTTGCAATTTTCTTGACAGCGTGCGGATCGTAGGCGAACACGTCTTCCGCCGGGAAGCCAACAGGTCTCAGGGCTTCCATGCCTGTGGATAACTGTTGAAATTGACTGTCCTCCGACAAGTAGATAACTTTGCTGAACGCTTCCCATACTCTTAGAACCGCTGGCATCCCTCCGTAACATCTTGCAATAACTAGACTTCCGCGCATTTCCCCACCTCCTGGCGCAATAGTAAGGGAAACGCGAAGCAAGGCAGAAAGAATATCGGATACTATCCATCACAGTATTGACGGAATAATATGGCTTTGGTAAGAATAATGAAGTACGAATGGAGTTGGCGAATGGCTCTCAGGTTAAACATCAAAGACAACGGGGTAGTACAACAGGCAGTCCCGCCCTATGCTCCATATCGGAGCTTCCGAAATTTCATTGACAGCCTGAAGCAGGGCATTCCGAGTCGCATTGATCGCAGCGTAATGCCGAGCATGTCTGGTGCCCTGCAGTCGCAGTTGCAAGCGACGCTTCGATACTTGGGTCTAATCAGTGTGACGGGACAGCCTACTCAATCGCTGTCCGTGCTCGTGAACTCAGAGGGACCGGAGCGCTCAAAGGCCCTGCACGATCTCCTTTTAAAAGCTTACCCTTTTCTGTTTACGCATTTTGATGTCAAGACTGCTACGCCGCGTATGGTCGACGAGCAGTTCGCCAATGAAGGTGCTTCAGGTGGAACAATCGACAAGTGCGTGGTTTTCTTTTTGTCGGCCGCGAAAGAAGCAGGGATTGAGCTCTCGCCACACTTGAAGATGAATCGTCAGCGCATCCAACGTCGCACGCGCATAAACAGAGACTCAGGTGTTTCGCTGATTGCCCCTGATGGGGAGAGCAGCGTTAATGGAAACGAAGGCGGCGAGATGAGTTGGGCGCAGATGATGTTATCCAAATTTCCCAGCTTTGATCCGGCTTGGCCAGATGAAGTTAAAACGAAATGGTTCGATGGGTTTCATCGGCTGATGCGGATGAAGTTGGAGGAGGACAAGGAATCATGAGAGAGGTAGCCTGATTCCATCACGGGTTCACCGTGGTTTCAGGCCATAATGAAAAGGCCCTCGCCAGGGGATTCTTGGGGAAGCTTCCTGGCGAAGGCCGTGGTGATCCACTTTATTTTTGCCCGACCGGAGGGCGTCTGTTTGGCGACAGAAGCGGTCTTATAAACTAAACCGCTGTTCCTAACTGGAACGGGGTCCGATCCGCCCGCCCTCCGGCATTCTAGCACGTATCTAAATGAACGTAATTTCATAGTTTAAAGGTGTCCAACTATGGCAGACGCAGGCTTTTGGGACAAACTAGCCGGAGCTAAATGGATAGTGATTTGGGGACTGTTAGGAGCCTATGGCGCCATGGAAGCTGGCCTCCGAACGCTCCGCGGTGTACCTCGCGCTTGGAGCTGGAGCCGTTATCACTGGCGCAATCGCCATCTCGCGAAGGACTTCTATTACAAGCACCGCGAATACGCTTATCGCATCAGCCCGGACGGCCGTACCTATCTGCATGTCCGGCGCGAAACAGTTGTAGCACAAAAGGCGTTGATTGAGATCCCTATTTCGTATCGATGGACAGGAGAGGGAGAGGTCGAAGCAGGCGTCGAGCCATCGTCATTTTCATTAACAGATGCGGCACGTATCAAGGGACAGACTCGCACGCGGAAGTTGATTCGACCTGACCAAGCTTTAAGGAAAGGTGACGAGGCGGAATACACATTCACGGTTAAGTGCGCAGTTACGGGGAAGCCGCCTGAACCGTTTTTGGGCTGCCAGTCGTCTCACCGAGTGGACGAATTGATTTTACGAGTGCTTTTTTCGCTTCAGCGATTGCCGCTTCGTGTCTGGTACGTGACACAAAATCCAGACGGCCAAGAAATTTCCCGAGAAGCAGTGGAACGGTTTGATCCCATAACGGGAGAATATCGCAAGCACATTAACCATCCAGATGCGCACATCCTCTACATTCTTGAATGGGAGTGGGCAGATTAACTATTTGGTAACAGCCTTTAGATCATTGACGAGTATACGTTGACGATAGACTATAGATGCGGGTACACTACAGCCGTTCCACAGGCCGTGAACTTTGGTAACCTGTTTGCCGTGGGGCGCATCGAATTAGTGAACGTTTAAGGAGCCATACATGTTCGGAGGAGAGGATTAAGCGCGAAATTAGCCTCTAACCACAAGCTGCAAAAAGCGTGGCCTCCGAAGCTGCGCTTTTCGTTTTTAGACGGTAGAATGCGTTTTCGTGAAAGCTGACAAAGGCCAATTCGATGAGGTTCTCCGGCGCATGCTGGCAGGACAGCCCTAAGAAAATAGCGGAGATAAAGTCGGACAAAAAGAAAGAGGGAGCCTGAGCCTTCTCAGAAGTGAGCACTGCGAACGGTAGCGGAGCAAATCCAGCCAAGCGGCACACTGTTTCCATGAACGCGCCATCATCTTTACGCGGGTTGAACCTGTACGAAAACTCATCCAGGTATCGCTGCAGGTAGCTTTATCGGAAACCTTGTGGGAGTTTCCTACGATGCCGCGCTTCAACAGCGAGAATGCAGATTCAATCGTGTTCGTGTAAACGATGCCTTCAACGTAGTTGCGATTCTCTTGTGCGTGATAATCCGCTGCTTCGCTTCTAGTCCGGCGTTCTTCATTGCGAACGGATAGGACTGGTGCTCGTCGGTTATGACGACTTCAACATCATCTGCGATGTTGGCCGCCATCACATCCTTGATGGTTCCGGTGTGTGAACGAAGCGCCGAACCTGGAATGCTGTCTCTAGCGCTTGCGCGGCTTCTTTGCTGTGTCGCGCAAATGCAGAATGACGGCGGCGGTGAGGTACTGCACAGAGGATTTTGAATCCTCAAGATTTCTCATTAAGCGTTCGATGCAGCGGGAATCGCCGAGCACTGGAGCAAGTGAGATCAATGAAGCCCTTTGTGGCGGTCAATAGTTGTTTCCTGATGCAACTGCCCTGGCGGCTCCCGCCCGGTACGTTCTGACAATGTTCTTTGTGTCAGGCGATTGCCGAGCAGGAGCGGCGGGTGCTTCATTTCTATGTTGAGCTGCGGACCGCTAACCCGTCACCTGCGGGAAGGCAACCGGACTGCGGTTCCCGTTCTGGTCCACGGCACGAATGCCGAACTGGACGTTGTCCTTGGAGATGTTCAGGGTGACCGAGGTGACGTTGCCGACGGGCAGCGCCGACGTCCAGTCCGAATCCGTCGTCCCCCGCATCACCACCTCGTACCCCGTCAGATTGGCGTCGGGGTTGGCGTTCCATTGCAGCGAGGTGAGATTGGTGCCGGCGAAATTGACTGGCGGATTCGTGTGGATCTGCAGGTTCTTGGGCGTGCTGGGCGAGGAGGCCAAGCCCCACAACGCGGCCGCGTTGACCCCGGTCACCCGGGCGATGTAGTTGAAATCCACGAACTGGAT
>Ga0070717_10001992_pt1 | contig 14275 bp, 13 predicted proteins | sample LARL113metaG_FD_71366 | JGI IMG/M metagenome (GOLD analysis project Ga0070717, IMG submission 71366) | Corn, switchgrass and miscanthus rhizosphere microbial communities from Kellogg Biological Station, Michigan, USA - LAR L11-3 metaG | ecosystem: Host-associated > Plants > Roots > Rhizosphere ... | reverse complement strand
GCCGGGGGGGCGCTCACTTGCAGCCCCAGGCGCCGGCGCCGCCGTGGCTGTACTTCCAGGCCGCCGCGCTGGCGTTGGCCGTCGGGTCGTAGATGTCCTGGCCCCCGTACGGCGTCGCCTTGAACGTGGACATCAGGAACTGGAACAGCCCGTAGTACGGCCCGGACCCGTTGTACGCGCGCGGGTTGTAGCCCGACTCGCACTTCGCCACCCGCAGGCCCCACGCGACGGCGGTCGCCCCCAGCGGGGTGAACACCTTCGTGATGATGTCCTGCACCGTGCCCGCCGGGTAGCTCGGGATCGAGGTCGCGGCCGGCGGCGCGGACGCCGCGGACGCGGAGGTGCGCGCGGCCTTCGCCCTGGCGGCCTGCGCGGCGGCCGCCGCCTGGGCCGCCGCGGCGGCCTCCTCGGCCAGCAGGCGCCTGTTCCGCCACTCCTCGACGCGTCCGGACGACTCGATCGGGATGATCGCGTGCGGCGGCATCATGCTCATCGGCCCCAGGTTGGCGGCGGGCCGCATGCCCAACAGCGTGATCTGGTGCGGTGCCCGGGACGTGACCGTCACGCCCACGGCAAAGACGACCGTGACGGCCAGCATGGCGATTCGCAGCAGCTGCTCCAAGTCGCTCCTCCTGCGGCCCAGCTCTACCCCCAGGCCGCGTCACCCGAGCACCTGATGGCAAAACGCGGTCCGGAGACCCCGCTCGGGCTGTCGCGTGATAGCGATCGGGCGCCACCCTAGCAGACGGTGGCTGGCGAACACAAGATCTCCCCGCCTGACCCAAACGTCCGTTCGGCAGTTGCGAGGCGGGTTCCGACCATACTTGTCGCCATGAACGTGGTGCTGCCCCTGGCCTCGTGCCTGGTCAGCGTGGTCTTCGCCGCGCTGGTGCTCGAGCAGTGGTGGCAGCGGCGGCGGCCCTTCCAGCTGGTGTGGGGCGCCGGCCTCCTCTGGTACGCCATCAGCTCGGGCACGCAGTTCGCGGGCGCGGCGTTCGGCTGGAGCCCGGCGCTGTACCGGGCCTGGTACCTGTTCGGCGCCATCCTGGTCGCCGCCTACCTCGGCATGGGGACGGTCTACCTGCTCTCCCACACCGGCTTCGGGCACTTCGCGGGCGTCTCGATCGCGCTCGGCGGGCAGTTCGCGTGGCTCAGCCAGCTGGCCCTGATCGAGGCGGGCCACCCGACCGCCTGGGTCAACGTCTGGCTGGTGATCGGCCTGTCGGCGCTGGTCGGCGCCGCCGTCATCGTGGCGACGGCGCGCCGCCGCGAGCTGGGGGCCCACGTGGCGATGGCCGCGCTGGCCGTGGCCTCGGTGCTGGTCGCCGGGCTGACGCTGACCGCCTCGCTGGCCCCGCCCGGGTACGCGCTCGACCCGGTCACGCACGTGCCGGTGGGCACCGCGGTGCCCGGCTACCTGCGCATCCTCACCGGCCCCTTCAACATCGCTGGCGCCCTGTGCCTGGTGTTCGGCGCCGTCTTCTCCGTGTACGTGTACATGCCCAAGCGCAAGGTGCTGCGCGGGACCGTCCGCACCCCGGTGCTGGGCCAGCTCCACCGCGTGCTGGCCGTCGTGGTCAACCTGGTGGCCTCGGCGCCGCTCGCCGTGCGCGCGCTGGCCGCCGGGCGGCTGAGCTCGCGGGTGCCGGCGACGGTGCTGATCGCGCTCGGGGGGTTCGTGCCCAGCGTGACCAGCGGGCTGGAGCGGTTCGGCGTCACGTGGGCCTTCGCGCTGGGCGAGCTGCTGGGCGTGCTGCTGATCTTCGCCGGGTTCCTGGTCAGCGAGGAGGTCTTCCGCCGCCGGCCGTTCGGCGTCGCCGCTGCCGCCCGAAATTAACAGCCCGGGAGGATGACTTCCGCGGCCGATCGTCGGAGACTGGCCTCACGACGGATCGGCTCAACCTGGAGAGAAGAGAGGAGTCATGCAGCAGCTGGACATCACCGCCGAGGTCGCCGCGGACCGCGCCGCGATCGACGCCGAGGTAGACGGGCGCACCCTGCCCAGCGCGTTCGCCGACACGGTGGCGCGGCTCGGTGACGCCGACGCGCTGAAGTGGCGTACCGCCGACGGCTGGCAGGCGCTGACGTGGCGCGGGTATCGCGAGGCGGTGGCCGAGGTCGCGCTCGGCCTGGGCTCGCTGGGGTTCGGCCCCGGCCAGTTCCTGCTCCTGTGGTCGCGCAACCGGCCCGAGCCCCAGATCGCGGACCTGGCCGCGCTCCACGCCCGCGGCTGCCCGGTCTCGCTGTACAACACGCTGGCCCCGGAGCAGGCGGCGTACATCGCCAACCACTGCGAGGCCACGATGGCGGTGGTCGAGGACCGCGGCTTCCTGGCGAAGCTGGAGGCGGTGCGCGACCAGCTCCCCCACCTGCGCCGCGTGATCCTGCTCGAGGGCGAGCCCGGGCCCGGCGAGGAGTGGCTGACCACGTGGGAGGCGGTGCGCGCGGCCGGCCGGGCCGAGGCCGAGCGCCGGCCGGGCGCGTTCGAGGACTCGTGGCGGCAGGTGACGCCGGACGACCTGGCGACGCTGATCTACACGTCGGGCACGACCGGGCCGCCCAAGGGCGTGATGATCCCGCAGCGCAACGTGCTCTGGCTGGGCTCGGCCAACAACCGCGTGCTGCCTCCGGAGGGCGAGACCGGCCGCCTGATCTCCTACCTGCCGCTGGCGCACGCCACCGGCCGGACGGTGGACCACTGGCTGGGCATGCTGAACGGCGGCACGATCCACTTCTGCCCCGACCCCACGAAGCTGTTCGAGTACGCCCTGGATGTCCACCCGACCGTGCTGGTGGGCGTTCCCCGCATCTGGGAGAAGCTCCACGCGGGCCTGACCGCCGCGATCGCGGCCGACCCCGACGCCGCCCGCCGGCAGGCCGTCGAGACGGCCATCGCGGTGCGCCGCCAGGCGGTGCGGCTGCGCCAGGAGGGCCAGGAGCCGCCGGCCGAGCTGGCCGCCGGCGCCGAGCGGGCGCTGCCGGTGGCCAGGGCCCTCCTCGCCCGGGTCGGCCTGGACGAGTGCGAGCAGGCGGTGACCGGCGCGGCGCCGCTGGACCCGGCGATCATCGAGTTCTTCCAGGCGCTCGGCCTCTCGATGACCGAGGGCTGGGGGATGACCGAGCTGACGTGCGCGGCCACGATCACGTCGATGGACCGGGTCCGCAACGGCACGGTCGGCTACGCGTACCCCGGCATCGAGGTCCGGATCGCGGACGACGGCGAGGTCCTCGTGCGCGGCCCCATCGTGATGGCGGGCTACTACAAGGACCCGCAGAAGACCGCCGAGGCCATCGACGCGGACGGCTGGATGCACACCGGCGACATCGGGACGATGGACGGCGACGGCTACGTGAAGATCGTCGATCGCAAGAAGGAGCTCATCATCACGGCCGGCGGCAAGAACATCTCGCCGGCCAACGTCGAGCACCTGCTGCTCCAGCACCCGCTGATCGGCCAGGCGTGCGCCATCGGCGACCGCCGCTCCTACGTCACGGCGCTGCTGGTGCTGGACGCGGAGATGGCGCCCGTGTGGGCGAAACGGCGGGGCCTCGAGGCGGGGTCGGCGGCGGACCTGGCCACCCATCCCGAGGTGCTGGCGGAGGTGGAGCGGGCCGTGGCCGCCGCCAACGAGCACCTGGCGCGCGTGGAGCAGGTCAAGCGCTTCACGGTCGTGCCGGCCGAGTGGACGCCGGAGTCGGGCGAGCTGACGCCGACCCTGAAGATGCGCCGCCGGGTGATCGTGGACCGCTACGCCGCGGAGATCGAGGCGATGTACGCGTGAGAAGCCCCTCCCCCTCGCGGGGGAGGAGGCGAGGTGCGAGCCGGAGGGGGCCCGCGCCGTCGTAACCGCGGGCCGTATGTTCGAGGCGTGATGGGCCGCCGGCCGGTGCCGCTGCTGCTCGCGGTGGGCGTGGCCCTCTTCCTCGGCCTGGCCCCGCGGCCGGCCGGCGCGCACGCAACCGTGCTGTCGTCCACGCCCCGGGCGGGCGAGGAGCTGCGCACGGCCCCCGGCGTGGTGGTGCTGACGTTCTCGCAGCCGCTGGACATCCGGCTCTCGCGAGCGTCCGTGGCGGCGCCGAACGGGCAGCGGTTCGACCAGGGGTCGGTGTCGGAGCAGGAGGTCCGGGTGCCGGTGACGTCCAACCTGCCCGGCATCTACCAGGTGAGCTGGACGTCGGTCAGCGCGGTGGACGGCCACACGCTGAGCGGCGGCTTCCGGTTCGGGGTCGGCGTGTCGCCGGGCGCCGGAGCCGTGGACGCGCCGCTGCCGGGGACCGGCGACCTGGCGCTCGCGGCGCTGCGGGGGCTGGAGTACGCGGGCCTGCTGCTGGCGGTCGGCCTGCTGCTGGTGCTCCAGCTGGCCGCGCTGACGCCGCGCCTGGACTGGGTCCGCGGCGCCGTCCCGCTGGCCCTGGCCGCGACGGCGGCGGCCGGCCTGGCCGTCGTCCTGGGCGAGGCGCTGCTGGCCGCCGGCGGCCCCTCGCTCGACGGCGTGTCCGCGTACCTCGGCTCGGGCCCCGCGGGCTGGTCGCGGCTGGGCCGGGTCGCGGCGGAGGCCGCCGCCGTCCTCGTCGCGCTGCGCTGGCCTCGGCTGGCCGTGCTCCCGCTGGGGGCGGCGCTCGTCGCCCTGGCGGCGGCCGGCCACGCGGCGGCCGTGCAGCCGCCCGCCCTGGGCGTGGCGGTCACCGTGCTGCACCTCGCCTCCGCCGGCCTGTGGGCCGGCGGCATCCTGGCGCTCGCCGGGCAGCGGCCGCCCGGGGGCTGGCGCGGCCGCGAGGGCCGGCGCCTGCTCGTCCGGTTCTCGCCGGTCGCGCTCGCCGCCTTCGCCGTCACGGCGGCGACGGGCGTGCTCCAGGGCGCCGAGGAGCTGAGCGGCGTCGGCGACCTGGTCGCGACCGCGTACGGGCAGGTGCTGAGCCTCAAGGCCCTGGCCGTGCTGCTGATGGTGCCGCTGTCGGTGCTGGCCTGGCGCCGTCTGTTCCCCGCTCCCCGCCTGGAGGCCGGCCTCGCGCTGGTCGTGGTCGCGGCCTCGGCGCTGCTGGCCGCGTTCCCGCTGCCGCCGGCCCGCTTCCAGGAGGCCCAGGCGGCGCAGGCGGGACCCGAGGCCGCGCTCGCGCTGCCCACGGACGCCGACCTCACGATGGCGTCGAGCACGGGCGACGTGCTCGTCGGCCTGACCCTGCGGCCGGGGCGCCCCGGCCCGAACACGGCCTGGCTGTACGTGCTGCCGATCGGCGGCGAACCGGCCGCCTCCCGGCTCGCGGTGACGGTGACCGCGGCGGGCCGCGAGGAGGCGGTCCGGCGCTGCGGCCCGGCGTGCCGGGCGGCCGACGTGGACCTGCGCGGCGGCGAGTCGCTGACGGTCGATATCGCGGGCTCCGGCGCCGCGTCGTTCCGGGTGCCTGCGCTGCCCGCCCCGAACGCGCAGAGCGTGGTCGACCGCGCCCAGCAGGCGATGCACGCGCTGCGGACGTACCGGCTCGACGAGACGCTCCGCCCCGCGAAGGTGCCGCTGTTCGTCCAGTACGCGTTCCAGGCGCCGGACCGCCTCGAGTACCAGGTCCGGGGCGGCGGCCAGACGGTGGTCGTCGGCCAGCAGCAGTTCTCCCGCGATGGCCCGGCCGCGCCCTGGCAGTCCACGACCATGCCCGCCGTCCAGGTCCCCACGTTCATCTGGGACGGCGCCCGGCCGGTGGCGGCGCGCGCGCTGGACGCCGGGGCCGCCGGGCCGCTCCAGGTCGTGTCGTTCTACGAGTCCCTGGACGGCGTGCCGGTCTGGTTCCAGCTGTCCGTGGACGGCCAGGGGCTGGTCGAGCAGGCCTCCATGCGCGCCCAGGCCCACTTCATGACGCACCGCTACTACGACTTCGACGCTCCTCTGACCATCGCCCCGCCCACCGGTTAGCCGCGTTCGGCTACGGTGTGACCATGGCGCTGGCGGCCGTCTTCTTCGACGTCGGCGAGACGCTGGTGGACGAGACGGAGCTGATGGGGGGATGGGCGGACTCGGTCGGCGTTCCCCGCCTCACGTTCTTCGCCGCGATCGGCGCGGTGCTGGCCCGGAGGACCGAGCTGGCCTCGCCCAACCCCGACCGGCCGGTGCTGCGCGAGGTCCTGAGGATGGTCAGGCCCGACCTCGACGTCGCCGACGCGGTCCGGCGCCGGGGCGGCGCCCAGGTGTTCTCCGTCGAGCATCTCTACCCCGACGCGCTGCCGTGCATGCTCGCCGTCCGCGAGCTCGGGTACCGGGTCGGCATCGCCGCCAACCAGCCGGCGCTCGCGGACGCCGTCGTGCGCAGCAGCGGCCTCCCGTTCGAGTGGCTGCTGATCTCGGACGTCGAGGGGGTGAGCAAGCCCGACCCGGCGTTCTTCGACCGCATCCTGGAGATCAGCGGACTGCCCGCCTCGTCGATCGCGTACGTCGGAGACCGGGTGGACAACGACGTGGTGCCCGCCGTTCGCGCCGGCATGGCGGCGGTCCACGTCCGGCGCGGGCCCTGGGGCGTCGTCCAGGCCGGGTGGCCGGAGGCCGACCTGGCCACGCTGCGCCTGGGCTCGCTGGCCGAGCTGCCGGGCCGGATGCACGAGCTGGCCGCGATGCGCCGGCGCCAGGCCGGCTGACCCGGCGCCGCGGCTAGAGCGGAGCCAGCACCCGGAGCACCGACCGCCCGCCGACGCCGGCCAGGGGCAGGTAGACCAGGTGCGTGTTGGGGTCGATCGCGACCGAGTGCGCGTCGGGCCCGGCGAAGCCGCGGGTCAGCACGGCAGGCTCGGCCCCGGCCGTGTCCACGACCGTGAGGACGCCGCTCTCCGACGCCACGTACAGCCGGTGCAGGGCCAGGTCGATCCCCATCAGGTCGGGCCCCGTGCCGACCTCGATCGGCGGGTCCATGGCGCCCGTGCCCAGGTCGATCCCCTGCAGGCGGGCGTTCCCGCCGCAGCTCACGAACGCCCGGTCCAGGCTGGAGACGTCCACCTGCACGCCGTCCGCGTCGTCGCAGCCGGGCAGCGGGTAGCGCGCCACGACGGCGAGGGAGGTCGCGTCGATCGCGACCAGCGCGCGCCCGCCGCCGACCGGGACCAGCACCCGGCCCGACGCGGGGTCCACCTCGGTGTCGCTCGGGCCGTCGCCGACGTCCAGCCGCGCCATCGCCCGGTTGCTCCGCACGTCCACGACCGTCTCCGCCCCGCTCGTGCCGTCGGCGACGAACAGGCGGCCGGCCGAGGCGGCGTACGCCACCCCGTCGGGCCCGGAGCCGGTCGGCACCCGGGCCACGACCCGGGCGCTGGCCAGGTCGATCACCGCCACCTCGCCGCGCGCCTCGGCGCCGGCGTACAGGCGGCCGATGGAGGACGCCAGCGCCAGGCCATGCACCGACTCGATCCCGGGCACGGTGGCAACGACGCGCTGCTGCTGCGTGTCCACGACCACCACCTCGCTCCCGCCCTGGTGGGCCAGGTACAGCCGGCTCGTGCGCGGGTCGAACACCTGGTAGGACCAGCGGGAGGCGCCGCCGGGCAGCGGCAGGTCGGCCACGGTGCGGTAGCCCGGCACCGCGGCGGCGACGCTCGGGCCGGGGACCGCGCCGGCCGCCGCGCACGCGGTCAGCAGGACCGCCAGCGCCGGGCCGACGAAAGCCGTCAGGCGTCGCACCATTCCAGCATCGCAGAGCGGCGAACCCTTGACGTGCTATATCGCTGCACGTGAGCACCGGAAGGAACAAGGAAGACGACCCGCCCCCCCTGACCCCCCGGCTCCCAAGGGGGGGAATGGAAGGCCGCGTCGCGATCGTCACGGGCGCCAGCCGCGGCATCGGGGCCGCGATCGCCACGCGGTTCGCCGCCGCTGGGGCCGCCGTGGCCGTATCCGCGCGGACCGAGGTCGAGTCGGACGACCGGCTCCCGGGCACGATCCACGAGACGGCGGGCGCGATCAGCGCGGCCGGCGGCCGGGCGGTGGCCATCCGCGCGGATCTGGCCTCCGCCGCCGACCGGCGGCGCCTGGTCGAGACCGCCGAGGCCGAGCTGGGACCCGTGGACGTGCTGGTCAACAACGCGGCGGTGACGTGGTTCGTGCCGGTCGCGGACTTCCCCATGCGGCGGTTCGAGGTGATGTTCGAGGTGCAGGTGCGGGCGCCGTTCGAGCTGGCGCAGCTCGTCCTGCCCGGCATGCGCGAGCGCGGCCGGGGCTGGATCCTCAACATCTCGTCCGGCGCCGCCCGGCACCCGCAGGGGCCGCCGTTCGGACCCCGGGCAGGCCGGGGCGGCACCGTCTACGGTATGTGCAAGGCCGCGATCGAGCGGTTCTCGACCGGCCTCGCGGCCGAGGTGTACGACGCCGGCATCGCGGTCAACGCCCTGTCCCCGGCGCGCGTGGTCGCGACGCCCGGCGTCGTGGTCCACCGCCTGATCCCGCCCGGCCAGGAGGACCAGGCCGAGCCGGTGGAGGTCATGGCCGACGCCGCGTTCGCCCTCTGCACGGGAGACCCGCGGACGCTGACCGGCCGTGTGACCTACAGCCAGGCACTGCTGGAGGAGCTGAAGGCCTGACCCTGCGCATAGCCCGGATCTGGGCTATGCTGTGCGCCAGCGTCGGCCCGGCGGCCGGCGCCTGGCGTGGAACAGCTCATACACGCACGCCGCCAGGCCATCGCGGGGGTGGCCGCCCAGCACGACGTCGACGGCATCCGATGGTGGCCGCCGACCGCCGCCCCCACCTGGGCCGACTTCGTCGTCGAGGGAGTGCCGGGCAGTCTGCCGGCCTTCCGGGCGGACCTGGAACGGGCCCTCGGGTGCCGGGTCGCGATCTACCTCGCCGACATGCTGTCGGGCGACGCCTGGCAGCGGATCGCCCCCCAGACCGTCCTCGTCTGAACCTCGCGGTGCTGACAGACTCGTCACCGGGGCACTACGCTTGTCCACGTCCGCCTGCTGACCGAAACGAGGCAGCCATGAACCATCTCGCATACGTCCTCGAAACATCCGTCCAGCTCCCGACGTTCGAGCAGCTCGACCTCGGCCAGGTCGTGCTCCGCCTGCTCGGCCTCCTTCCCCTGATCGGCGGCTACCTGCTCGCGCGGGAGGGCAGGGGCAACCTCCTCTACGAAGTCTGCGCCGTTCTCCTGCTCGTGCTCGCCACGGTGATCCCGTTCGAGTCGGCCGCCAACCTGACGCTCACCACCGTCCTGAACGACTTCGTCGCCCGCTGGCCCGTGATGGTGTTCCTGCTGGGCCTGGCGTTCGTGCGCGACGGCGGCTGGAAGATCGTCATCGGGGTGGTGCTGATGGCGGTCTCCGGCCTCGTCCTCATCCGCTGAGCGAGCGGCCGAGGACGGGGCCGGAGATCACATGTCCTCGCCGCCCTTGAGGCCGATATCGATCAGGTGTCGGAGGGTGTCCGTGGGCAGGCCTCCGGGCGGAATCTTGGCGGGCACCTCGGCGTCCACCTGAAGCGTGCGGAGCTGATCGTCCGTCACGTCGACGGCTTTCAGCGCCGGGTTGCGGCGGAACCGGCCGGGCGTGGGTTCCACGAAGAACGGGACCTGGTCCCCGTCGGGCAGCTCGACCCCGACCGAGCGAACCAGGTGCCGCACCTGCTCACGTCTGCGCGCGGTGACGGCGCGCCTCCTGTCGTATTGCTGATCGGTCATAGGCATACTTCGCTCCTCGGGCGGTGAGCCCGTGCCGACTATACGAGCCTTCTCACTACGGCCGCTTCGGGCGACCCCGGTTCCTCCAGATCGCGACGAACCGCCAGTGACTGTGCCGGTGGCCCTCGTCGTCGGAGAACTCGTCCAGCGCGAGCCCGTCCACGTCGAAGTCCGCGAGCAGCTGCCGCGCTCCCACCTCGTCGCAGTAGTGGTGCACGACGCCCGCCTCGGGGCCCCGCTCCTGCCGGTACGTCGAGGGCTCGAGGCGCTCGCCCTCGCCGTGCTTCCAGGCGCGCGTCGAGAGCAGCGTGCCCACGAGCACCCCCTCGTCGCGCAGCACGCGCCCGGCCTCCGCGATCGCCCGCCGCACGTCGGCGGTGACGCCGTGATAGAGCACGTGGTGCGCGATCACCGCGCCGAAGCTGCCATCCGCGAACGGCAGCTCGCGCATGTCCGCCAGCGCCACGCGGACGGCGCCGCCCTCGTCCCGCAGCAGGTCGCGCGTGCGGGCGAGCCCGTGGGGGGCGAGGTCGGTCCCGTACGCGGCGAACCCGTGGCGCTCGAGCCAGAGCAGGTGGCGGCCCGCGCCGCAGCCGACGTCCAGCACCGGCGTGGCGCGCGGCGCGGCCAGCCCCTCCAGGGCACGGGTCACGAACGACTCGGGTTCGTCGGGGACGGGCAGGAGCGCCGGGTCCGCGTACAGCTCGTCCCACGTGGGCATGGATGAGGAGCCTAACGCCTCGCGGCCGGGCGGCGGGCGCGACCGCCGAGGTGTCGAGTGACGTCAAGCGACATACTGCTTAACACAACGTCAAGCCCGGATGACTCCGGGTCCCGATCTGGCCCGCGGGGGCGGGGCGTCAAGTCTGGTGATTGACGAAATGGGGTCGGATTACTTAACTTGTGTCTGGGCCTCTGCTTAGCTACCGTGCGGAGGCCGGTGGGGGAAGGGAAAGCGGCGATCCAGGCCGCTGAGCACCGTCTGGCCAGCGCAGGGGGAGCGTTGGCCGGCGGTGCTCGGCGGACCTGGCGCAGCTGACCCGTTGGCGTCCGGAGAGGGTGGTTTCGGCCACCGCTCCGGGCGTCTTTTTTTAGGAGGGGGGAACAAGGAAGACGACTTGCCCCCCCTGACCCCCCGGCGGGGGTCTGGGGGGGACTAGATCTCCTCGCGAGCCAGCGCCGCCGCCTCCGGCGCCGCCAGCTCCAGGCCCCCGCTCCACGCCCGCCCGGCGGACGGCCCGACCGCGCGGCGGGCATCGGCGATCCAGCCCTCCTCGATCCGGCGCGACCACGGTGGCTGCGGCGCGCCGATCGACTCGCGGATGCCCGCCGCCGCCCCGGCCAGGCGCAGCGCCCGCTCCGCGTGGCCGCGCCGCGCGGCGATGCAGGCGAACCCCTCCAGGCACTCGATCAGGCATTTGGGGGCGTCCATCGCCTCCACGACGGCCAGGCTCTCGCCGAAGTGGCCGGCCGCCCCGGCCACGTCGCCGCGGTAGAGCGCGAGCATGCCCAGGTTGGCCAGGGAGTTGGCCACGCGGGTCGGGTCGCCCAGCGTGCGCATGATCCGCAGCCCCTCCTCGAGCTGGGCCAGGGCGGTGTCGTGGTCGTCCAGGTACGCCGCCATGACGCCCAGGTTGTCCACGAGGATCGCGATGGCGCGCTGGTCGCCCAGCTCCCGCGCCTGCGCCAGGCTCTCGGTGAAGTACGCCCGGGCGGCGGGCCAATCGCCCAGCCGGGACGCCGCGACGCCGAGGTTCGTCAGGCAGGCCTGGATGCCGGGACGCTCGCCGAGATCGCGCCAGATGGCCAGGCTCGCCTCCAGCCACGCCCGGCCGCCGGCGGTGTCGCCCTGCTGCAGCGCCACCCGGGCCGCGACGTCGAGCGTCCGGGCCCGGACGGCGGTCGCCCCCAGGCCGCCGGACGCGCGCACGGCCTCCTCCGCCCAGGCGCGGGCCTCGCCGAGGTGGCCACGGATGGACCAGAACCACTCCAGCGCCCGCACCAGGCGCAGCCGGTCCTCGACGTCCGCCTCGCGGCCGGCCTCGAGCGCGGCGCGCAGGTTGTCGTGCTCGTCGGCCAGCCGCGCCAGCCAGGCCGGCTGGCCGGGCCCGCTGAGCTCGCCGGCGGCCCGCTCGGCCAGCGCCAGGAAGAACGCCAGGTGGCGGCGGCGGACCGCGTCCAGCTCGCCCGCCTCGGCCAGCCGGTCCGACGTGTACCGCCGGATGATGTCCAGGCAGCGGTAGCGCTCGCGCTGCGGGGGCACGGGCATGACCAGCGACTTGTCGGCCAGGCGCGCCAGCACCCCGTAGGCGTCGGGCTGGCCGCACACCGCCTCGGCCGCCTCGAGGCTGAAGCCGCCGCGGAACACGGACAGCCGCCGCAGCGCGGCGCGCTCCGGCTCGTCGAGCAGGTCGTAGCTCCAGCTGATCGCCGCGGTCAGCGTGCGCTGGCGGGCCGGCGACGTGCGCGGCCAGAGGACGCTGAAGCGCCGTTCGAGGCCGCGAAGCAGCTCGTCGAACGACAGCAGGCCGACGTGTGCGGCCGCCAGCTCCAGCGCCAGCGGGATGCCGTCGAGCCGCTCGCACAGCAGGCGGAGGCGGGGCGCGTTGTCGTCGGTGAGCTCGAAGTCGGGATAGGCGAGGGTCGCCCGGTCCACGAACAGGCGCACCGCCTCGAACCGGCGCAGCTCGTCCAGCGGCACAGCTGCCCCCGGCTCCGGCATGGACAGCGGCCCGAGCGCCCACGTCGCCTCGCCCGGCACGTGCAGCGGCTCCCGGCTGGTGCAGACGAACGTGAGCTGCCGGCTCGCGGCCAGCAGCGCCGAGACGGTCTCGGCGCAGCGCTCGACCAGGTGCTCGCAGTTGTCCAGGATCACCAGGCGCTGGCGCCGGCCCCGCGCCCCGGCCAGCTCCGCCGCGACCGCCCGGAGCGGGTCCACGCCCTCGCGGTCGTCGATCCCCAGCGCCTCCGCGACGGCCCTGGGCACCACGTCCGGCTCGACGACCGAGCCCAGGTCCACGAACCAGACGCCGTCCGGGTACCGGTGCACGACCTCGCCCGCCGCCTCCACGACCAGCCGGGTCTTGCCGCAGCCGCCGGGCCCGGTGACCGTCAGCAGGCGGGCCCGCTGGAGCAGGCGCCGGACCTCGCCCAGCTCGCGCTCGCGGCCGATGAAGTTGGTGAGGAGGACGGGCAGGTTGTGCGGCGTGGGGCCGGCGCCCGCGCGGCTCGACGCCGCGCCGGGGGCCAGGCCCTGCATGGTCGCCCAGCTCGCGACCTGGGCCCGGTTGTCGAACCCGAGCTTGTTCCGGATGCCCTGGACGTGGCCCTCCGCGGTGCGCTCGGAGATGAACAGGCGCTCGGCGATCTGCCGGTCCGTCAGCCCCTCGGCGACGAGGACGGCCACCTCCCGCTCGCGACGGCTCAGCGGCGGCGAGCCGCTCCTCGAGGTCATCGCTCGAAACCCCGAGATGAGGGTAGCGCCGGACGCGCGGCAGAGCGCCGCACGTCCGGCCGTAAGAGGAGAGGGGTAGGTGGATGCGAAGTTGGTCGGAGTACCTACGGGGCCAGGCCCATGTCGCTGTCGAGCCAGCGGTTGTCGGCGGTGTTGCGGCGCTCCATGCGGCTGCCGACCTCGTTCTCCTCGTCGTCGTCCGGCTGCAGGTCGCCGGTGCTGGTCAGCAGCATCCACGTCGAGGTGGAGGTCCTGAACACGCCGATGTAGCCGTTCGGCCGCACCTTGAACGGCTCGTCGATCAGGCCCCGCTCGTCGAACCGGGTCTGCCCGCGCGCCGGCGCGGCGGGCTGGAACCACGTCGGGAACACGAAGTTGGTCACCTGGCGGCCGCACTTCTCGTAGCCGTCCTCGTAGCCGGCGCAGGGGTCGCAGACCTCGCGGGCGTAGAAGACGACGGTGGTCGAGTCGGGGTGCCGGAACACGGACTCGTTGCAGTCGGGGTCGGCCAGCATCTCGAGCAGCTCGTGGCTGGCGACGAGCGTCCAGTCCTGGCCGGGCTCGAGCTGGTCGACCATGACGCGGGCCATCGGCTGCCCGGACGACGTCAGGTCGTGGTAGCCGCGCAGGTGGCTGCCGCCCAGCTCCGACTTGACCACGTCGTGGTCCATCAGCACGAGGCCCCACCGGTCGGGGAACTTGACGGGCCGGAACGCCTCCTGCCGGGTCACCAGGTGGAGCTCGGCGTCCACGCCCCACACGGGCGCGAAGTCCTCGCTCACCTGCCGCTGCAGGGCGACCAGGCCGTCGGCGACGTCCTCGTCGGTCAGGTTGCTCGCGTTCACGACCGCGACGTGGATGCACTTCATGACGTGGAACCTCTCTCTCGGTGGTGGGGGAGTCGGCGCTCGGCGGGGCTGGGATGCGGCGGCTCGTCGGGGAGGAGGCCGCGCGCCACGAGGCCGAGCACGGTGGCGAGCCCGATGTTGACGACGGCGAGGTGCACACCGGCCAGCGGCACGATGCCGAGCGCGACCAGCGCGTTGGTCGCGCTGATCACGGTCGCGGTGAGGAGGATCAGCTCGGGCGATGGCTGGCACCACCTGGCGATCGTCGCGACCAGACGTCTTCGGGCGCTTCTGCGGGTCGGCACGAGGGCAGCGTAGGGTT
>Ga0070717_10001991_pt1 | contig 14281 bp, 9 predicted proteins | sample LARL113metaG_FD_71366 | JGI IMG/M metagenome (GOLD analysis project Ga0070717, IMG submission 71366) | Corn, switchgrass and miscanthus rhizosphere microbial communities from Kellogg Biological Station, Michigan, USA - LAR L11-3 metaG | ecosystem: Host-associated > Plants > Roots > Rhizosphere ... | reverse complement strand
ATGTTGGTCTGCAAATTTTCCATTTGTTTGCCGATGGATTTGCGACGGGTCTCGAGTTTTTCGAGTGCCTCGGCGCGATAAAGGTCAATCAGCTTTTCCTGCTTCAAGATGTCATCATTTAGCTTGATGATTTTTGGATGTTTCGGCCGCAGGTCCTTTGCAAGAATGTCCCGCTCGGCCTTAAGCAGCTGCACCGCTTGCTTGGCCTTCAGGTAATCGGCTTCCGGCCCGACATCGGCCCACGGCATTCCCTTCTCCTCGGGGCTTTCTGCAGTGCCGGGAGTGTCAGGCTTGTTTTGGGCGCGATCGAGATTCTGATCGAGATCAAGCAGATTCAAGAGGTCGTACTCCGTCTTGAGCGACGCGTATTCCCGATTCAGCTTTACGAGGTAAGCTGCCGCGCTATTTCCCTCTTCCTGAATGAAGCCGATGTTGTTCTGTTTCTGGAATTCGAGCATCTCGTCTTCGGCATTGCGCAAGTCCTTTTCCACCTGAATGAGCTGCTCGGTGATGCCGGTGGTAATTTCGTGGCCGCGGTCCTCGCGCATACCTTTTTTGAAGTCGAGATACTTTTGCATAAGCGCGTTCAAATAGGCCTGGGTGTAGTCTCCCGAGCTGCCGATGGCGGAGAGCTCGAAGATCGATGTGCGCGGGCGTTGCAACACAGTGATTTCGACCAGCACCGGCTGCATCTCAGGATGAGTGGACCGGACAAGCGCTTCGGCACTGCGCTTCACTTCCATGCTTTGCATGAGCTGAATCTGGGTGCCGTAGAAATTGACGTTGTCTTCACTATAAACCGCGCCTTGCGAAATGTTGAGCTTGCCCGCGAGAATCATCTTCCCATTGGAAAGGAACGAGGGAGGCGTTTGGTAAATGAGCCAGGCCTCAACGAAAAGACCGAGACAGACCGTTAAAACCGGAATCCACCAGCGCCGGAGGAGCAACGCTTTATAGCGGTGCAACCGGGTGATAAATGAAGTGAACCAGGGAGCGGCGCCGGCCCTTTCCGTGACAGGTGTTTGCATGGCTACATGTTGATCAAGCGCTGTGGGACATAAATTTGGTCGTCGGGCACCAGGACCATGTCTTCTTCGGTATGTCCTTCTTCGATAACGCGCTTAAGATCGACATTGAATTCCTTCCCGTTCTTGCGGGTGACCTTCACCTTGCGCTTGTTGGCAAAGTCGCCAAACCCGCCCGCGCGAATGATGGCCTTGCTGACCGTGTAACTTTCATCAGGCGGAATTTCCTGCGGCCCCTGTACTTTCACGGAACCGTAAACATAAATTCGGCCGCGCGATTTTTCGCTTACCCGATCGACGGCGAGAATGACGGTCGCATGATAATAATACTCTTTCTCGAGTAAGCTCTTGATCGTGTAGGCGAGTTCCTTGCAAGTTCTGCCTTCAGCGGACACCAAGCCGACGTAAGGAACTTCCAGTTCGCCATTATCGTTTATCCGAAGACGCTGCGAGTCGTTATCTCGATCTTCAACAACGCGGAAACTGACGAAATCGTTAGGCCCAAGCTTCTTCTTCTCATCAAGCACCGCCATGGAGTTTGTCCGCATGACCGTGCTGGTGGTAGGCGGGAGATCCGGTGATGGCGATTTGGAAATAGAAGGAACCGGGCTCACGCTGTCTTGCGCGCGAACCAACTTTGGCGGCGCAAGCAGAGCAGCGGCAATCAGAACATACAAGCAGACTCTCATCCCCCGAATTTTATACCAACCGCAAACTAGAAGCTGTAAGTGCCATCAAACAAAACCCGATTCTGATTGTAATCGCGCAGAGCCACATCGGAATCTTTCGTCGTATGTTGATAGCGCAAGCCCAAGGTGACGTGCGGCGTTAACTGATAGCCCAGAGTGGCCGCGCCGCCAAGTCGTTGAAAATGCTCGCCGATGAAGCCACCGGACTCATCGGCGTCTTCAAAAAAGAACTCCGTGGAGAGCAATGTATTCCGGATCAGGTTCCAGGTGACGGTATGGCGGACGTAATTCAGCGTAATATAATTTGAATTAACCCCGAGCTGGTTTTCGTGTCCCGCGCTGACGCTTTGGCTGATCACGGCGTTGATCCGGTGAGTGAGCAAAAGGTTGACATAGTAATCCGAAAGGTCATTCACATCGCCAACTGAACCATTGTGATCAAACGAGATCTGTTGATACCCGCCCGCGACCCTTATTTTAATGTTATTCGTGATCTCCGTTTCGGCAAAACCGCCCACGCTAAAATCGGTGGAATCATTGAGGACATGCTGGCTGTAATAATTGAAAACTCCGTTTGCTTCTACGCCGACTTTGATCGTGGGCGTGATCAGATAAGCGGCAGTGCCGGAAAGTTCATCCGCGTTTCGATTCAAATAATCGAAGGTCGAAGTTGTCGCGACAAACGTATAGTGATCGTAGCCGAGGGTCACTAAAATCTTGTTCAAATCCCACAGGGCGGAGATCCCCGCGGTGTTTTCAAACCGGCCATAGTTCGCAACATTGCTCAACGCCGGTTCCGCTATCGGGTCCTGCTGCGCTAACATCCGGTCGTGAATATTGATGCGGACATCTCCGACGAAAATGTCAAACGCCACCTGCGAGTTCGGCGCAATCAGAATGCCTCTCGTATCATAATTCGAATGATCGACATACAATGCGTAAGCCAGGCCCAAGTCGAGCCGCAATGTATTGAGCTGGGTGATGGGCCAGATCGCATCCACGTTCACATTCGGAGTGAAGATCCAGTCCGTCTGCGCCCCGACATCGGCGTAATTGACATTGTCGTTGTATTCGACTCCAACCGTCGCGCTGACACGAAAACGGACCGGGCCCAGCATCAAGTTGTATGGGATGCGGTTGACATCCTGTTGCCGCGCCTCCGATGCAGCTTCACTAGCGAGGGATGGGCGAACTGCATCTTGCGCATGCGCAATTGACATTTCGCCCAGCAGCGAAATCGAAAGCAGCAAAGCGATCCTCCTCAGCAAACGATGGCAGCGGCAAGAAATGAAACGACGGCTCATAAACAGCTCAATCAGGTTCAGTTAGCAGTTGTGATACCATATCGTGGCGACAAACTTGAGTCGAGAGTCGTGCCGTCCCCTGGAAGGCAACGCCCGTTTTCGCTTAAGATCAATTGTCCCAATCTATTGTTGGCGCTGAGTATGCTGCTTTCCTTTTACAAAAAAAGCCCTCTGCCAAGCAAGCGAAATCGCTGGCCGCCCTTCTTCCGGTATCATTTAAAAATTCAATTTACACTCCCAGCGCATGCGACTTTGGCCACCACAGCACGCACTAAAACCCAGCAGGGTTTGGCCCGATCTAAGCTTTTACCAAATCGCATGAGTCGCTGGTCGTCCCCGATTGCCAGTTGGGAGGCCGCAATTCTGTCCATGGCCCTGGTGGGCGCCGGCGCTCTTCCCTCACCGCTCTTTGCCGATAGCCCTACACCCGCCGCCGACACTGCCCAGATCGAGTGCATCACCCCTGATGGCCACCTGAGCGCAATTTCTCATGCACACGTTGGCGATCCAAGCTCGGCTGCAACGATCATCGATGATACCACTGTTAGTTGCCCGTTGGCCGCAGGCGACACGACTTTCGTCATCGCGCTGCCAACAAACGCGCTGCGCGATCGCTTCACAGTTATTAATGAAAACGCCGCGGCCTGCGGCGAACTCAAAATTGCCGTTGCCGATTCTCGTTTAGCGGCAGACAGCCCAAAATGGATGGAAGTGGACGGAATCATTCCATTTTCGCATAAGCGGCTCTTTAATCTTTCGATACTGGGCGTGGAAACGAGATTTGTGCGGCTCAGCTTCCACGTCGAAATCGCGCCTGAAGGTTCAACAGATCCCAAAGTTGCGTGGATCCGGAACACATTTCATTTCTCCGTGCTCGAAGCCGCCATCAAGTCGCATTTTGGTGTTAGCACGCACGCGCAACGCACTCCTATTGGAACGAGCTTCGGCTCGTTTTCAGTGGCGCCGCTTTTCGTCGCGTCCAATAGGTAATTGCCGATCGTGATCGACGATTTCGCGGCCCGCAGAAACAGATTCCGCGCCCGCGCGGTCCCGTAATTTCAAGGCATGGAACTAGCTCTTCTTTACAAGAGACTTCGATTCGGCCTTAAAGCATGCGATTGCCTACCGGAAATCAGACCGCAGCACCCGTACGGCAATCCAGCATCGACGACCAGTCGAAGGTATCTGAGCATCATCCTCCTTATGAAAAGGAAACTAGCGCCCTACCTGAAAGTGATCCGGGGCAAAGCCAAAATTATTTTTCACTCATTGCCCGGGCTACGAATGATGCAGTTCGGGATTGGGATGTAAAAAGCGGGCGTCTTTCTTGGCCGCAAGGCCTCCGCAGCCTGCTTAGCTACGAACTGGCCGATGGCCAGGATGAGCTCGGCTTCTGGCAAAGAAATCTTCATCCCGATGATCGCGTCCGCGTGGCCACGGCCATTCGGGACGCACTCGTCGGTGAGAACGAGCGTTGGACAGGTGAGTATCGGTTTCGGCGTGCCGATGGAACCTACGCGCACCTGTTGGAGCGCGCCGCGATCTTGCGGGACCACACTGGCGCCGCCGTTCGGTTCGTTGGCTCACTCATGGACGTCACCGCGCGCAAACAATTGCACGACCAGCTTTGCCGTTCGCAAAAAATGGAGGCCTTCGGGCAACTCGCCGCCGGAGTTGCACATGATTTTAACAATTTTCTCACCACAATACTCGGCTATAGCGATCTGCTCCTGAACGAACTTCACGTCAAAGGTGAAATCGCTGACCACATCTCGGAGGTCCGCAATGCGGCCGGCCGCGCATCGGCTTTAACGCAACAGCTCCTGGCTTTCAGTCGCAAACAACCGCTCGAACCAAAAGTGGTGGAGGTGAATTCCATCATTTCCAACCTCGAGCGCTCGCTTCTCCCCTTGCTGGGCGAAAACATCCACATCGTTTGTCATTTGCACAGCGAAAAAGCCGACGCCCACATCAAAGTGGATCCAGATCAGCTCACCCACATCATTCTTAACCTTGCTGTGAACGCGCGCGACGCCATGCCGAGCGGCGGGCAACTCACTTTGGAAACCGCTACAATAACCATCGACGACCCCCATCAACCGTACATTGCTATCGACGAACTTGCCCCCGGCGAATACGTGCGGATCAGCCTGAGGGACACGGGGGTTGGAATGAGCGACGAAGTCAAGGCCCACCTTTTTGAGCCTTTTTTTACGACCAAAGAGCAACGCAGCGGGCTCGGCCTCGCCACCAGCTATGGCATCGTTCGGCAAAGCGGCGGTGAAATCCGCATCGAGAGTCAAAAGGGTAAAGGCACCAAAGTGGAAATTTATCTGCCGAAAGCTTCGGCGCCCGCGCCTACCTACAAGAAACCGAACACCAAAAAATTGCCGAGCGGCGCCGAAACAATTCTCGTTCTCGAAGACGACATCAGTGTCCGGCACATCTCGGTGCGCGTACTGCGCAAACTTGGCTATCAAGTCATCGAAGCGGCCAATAGCGATGACGCTCAGCGTTTGATCACCCAAAGTGGCGGACGCCAGATCGATCTGCTTCTCACCGACATGGTCATGCCGCGAATGAGTGGCCGGCATTTTGCCAAATGGCTGAATCAAACCAGTCCGCACACGAAAGTCATTTTCGTTTCCGGCTATCTAGAAGAATCGCTGCAACCCGGCGATCGGCTCGACCCCGACATGTTCTTTCTGCCGAAACCGTTCGACTCCGAGCAACTCGCGGCCAAAGTTCGCGAAGCGCTCGACACCGCGAAGTAACCTCGTCGAGCGAACGATTGTCGGATCCTTCGCTCGCGACAGCTGTCGGAGCTGCCGATCTCACGTGAAAACATTGCTGCTCCTTCGGCTGCGGTATATTGAAACAGCGTGATTACGTTCCAGGAAATCGAAGCTGCGCGCACGCGCATCGCCGGCGCGATTTATTATTCGCCATGTCAGCCGTCGATCCCGCTCAGCGAGCTCGCGGGAATGGAAATTTTCTGCAAGTTCGACAACTTGCAGCGGACCGGAAGTTTTAAGGAACGCGGCGGGCGCAACGCTCTTGCTCAGCTTTCACCCGAGCAAAAAAAACGCGGCGTCATCGCCGCCTCTGCCGGCAACCACGCGCAAGCACTCGCTTATCAAGGCCGATTGCTCGGCATTCCGGCGACCGTGGTGATGCCGCAATACGCGCCTCTCGTCAAAGTCAGCAACTGTCAGAAACTCGGCGCGAACGTAGTGCTGTACGGCAAAGATTTCGCTGAAGCCAAAGGGCGTGCCCAGGAGATCGGCGCGGAAAAAGGTCTCGCTTATATCGACGGCTACGACGACCCAGCCATCATTGCCGGACAGGGAACGATGGGGCTGGAAATTGTCGAGCAGGTTCCCGCTCTCGATGCCGTTCTTGTGCCCGTGGGCGGCGCTGGTCTGATCGCGGGCGTTTCGCTTGCTGTGAAAACATTGCGTCCGCAAGCGAAAGTCATCGCAGTGGAAGCCGAAAACGTGGCCAGTTTTTCGGCTGCACTGGAAGCCGGTAAACCGACGAAAATCGCGCTTCATCCCACATTGGCCGACGGTCTCGCTATTCCGCAGGTCGGCGCAAACGCTTTCGAGATTGCGCACAGATTTGTCGATCTCGCCGTCACTGTCACAGAAGAGCAGATCGCGATCGCAATTCTGCGACTCGTCGAACTGGAAAAAAGCGTGGTAGAAGGTGCCGCCGCCACGCCGCTGGCCGCGTGTCTTTCCGGAAAGTTGGAAGACCTCGCTGGCAAAAAATGCATCCTGCTGCTGTGTGGCGGCAACATCGATCCCAACGTCCTGAGCCGAGTCATCGAGCGCGGCCTGGTGGCTGATGGTCGACTCTGTCGATTCACCGCCGTGATCAGCGATCGTCCCGGTGGGCTCGCTGATCTCGCCGCGCGAATCGCTTCCACCGGCGCGAGCATCAAACAGGTAGTGCACGACCGCGCCTTTGCCAGCTCGGATGTTTCGACTGTGAACGTCCTTTGCACGGTCGAGACGCGGAACCATCAACATTTCGCCGAACTGCGCGCGCAATTGAGAGCGCACGGCGTCGAAACCTACGACACAAAGTAAACTGTAGCCGCCCCGCTCTGTCGAGGCGATGCGCGCGCTTATCCTAACACGGCGACAGAGCGCCATGGCTACAACACTTGAAGCGCGTCCTGCGTTCCGTAGTCTTTTTCCCATGCAATCGCGCGAACAAAAGACCGATATTGATTCGTTTGCGCGGCGTCACATCGGGCCGAACGATGACGAAATTGGCGAAATGCTGCGCGAGATCGGGTTTGAAAATCTTGACCTCCTCATCGACGCAGCCGTTCCGAAAAACATTCGACTGGATCGACCATTAAAGTTGCCCGAAGCGAAATCGGAAGCGACCGCGCTCGCCGAGCTGCGAGCAATTTCGAAGAAAAACAAAGTCGAGAAAACATTTATCGGTGCCGGTTATTCCGATTGCATTACGCCTCCGGTCATTCAGCGCAACGTTCTGGAAAATCCCGGTTGGTACACTGCTTACACGCCGTATCAAGCCGAGTTAGCACAGGGCCGGCTCGAAGCGCTGCTCAATTTCCAAACCATGATCGCGGACTTGACCGCGCTCGACATCGCCAATGCCTCGCTGCTTGACGAAGCGACGGCCGCGGCCGAAGCCATGGCGCTTTGCCAGGCGGTAGCCGTCGGCGCCGGCGGTTACAAGAAAACGTTTTTCGTCGCGGATAACTGCCACCCGCAAACCATCGACGTCGTTCGCACGCGCGCGAAACCGCTCGGCATCGAACTCAAGATCGACAATTACTCGCGTTTCAGATTCGACGACTCGGTTTTTGGCGCGCTGGCGCAATATCCCGCGACCGATGGCGCGGTTGACGACTATACCGATTTCGTTAGGCAAGCACATGACGCCGGCGCACTCGTCGTCGTTGCGGCCGACATTCTCGCGCTGACGTTAATAAAACCGCCGGGAGAATTTGGAGCCGACGTCGCCGTCGGTAACACCCAACGGTTTGGCGTTCCACTCGGCTTTGGGGGGCCGCACGCTGCATATTTTGCGACGCGCGACCAATACAAGCGGCACATGCCGGGTCGCCTGGTCGGCGTTTCGCACGATGCCGAAGGTCGGCCCGCGTATCGTCTGGCCCTGCAAACGCGCGAGCAACACATCCGGCGCGAAAAAGCGACCAGTAACATTTGCACGGCGCAGGTCCTTCTCGCCGTCATTGCGTCGATGTATTCCGTTTATCACGGCCCGGGCGGTCTGCGCGCCATCGCCGAGCGCGTGCATCGCCTAACGAGTCAACTCGCCGCCGGTCTAAGAAAAGTCGGGTACAAAATCGCGCACGAAAACTTCTTCGACACGATCCGCGTGGAGGTCGAATCGAGTGCGCTCATGTTGGAACACGCTGAGAAAGCACGCTGCAACCTTCGCGCGCTCGGCCCGCGCGCAGTCGGGATTTCATTCGACGAAACAATGAGCACCGGCGACATCGAGTTGTTGATGTCCATCTTCCGCGGTACGCACGTCCGCGATTTTGAAAATGACAAGACCGATGGTTCCGCTTTCCACATTCCGCAATCGGCTCTCCGTAATTCCGAATTCCTAACTCATCCGGTTTTTAACACTCGTCACACCGAAACGGAGATGCTGCGTTACATGCGCCGGCTGGAATCCCGCGATCTGTCACTTTGTCATTCGATGATTCCGCTGGGCTCCTGCACCATGAAACTGAACGCAACCGCGGAGATGTTCCCGATGTTATGGCCGGAGTTCTCGAAACTGCACCCGTTTGCGCCTGACGAACAGACGCGCGGTTATGTCGAGATGTGTAAGCAACTGGAGGAATGGCTCGGCGAGATCACCGGATTTGTCGCCGTTTCGCTTCAACCCAATGCCGGTGCACAGGGTGAATATGCGGGCCTGCTTGCAATCCGCCAATATCATGCGTCGCGCGGTGAAGCCCATCGCAATGTTTGTTTGATTCCAACGTCCGCGCACGGAACGAATCCCGCGAGTGCCGTGATGGCTGGGTTCAAAGTTGTTCCGGTGGCGACATCGAAAGATGGTGATGTCGATCTTGCTGATTTGCGGGCAAAGGCGGACGAGCACACGCGCAATCTCGCTGCGCTCATGGTCACGTATCCGAGCACGCATGGCGTTTTCGAAACGACTATCCGCGACATTTGCGACATTGTGCACACGCATGGCGGACAGGTTTATCTCGATGGCGCAAACATGAACGCACAAGTCGGTCTTTGCCGGCCCGGCGATTATGGCGCGGACGTTTGCCATTTGAATTTGCACAAGACGTTTTGCATTCCGCACGGCGGCGGCGGGCCCGGGGTGGGTCCAATCGGCGTCGCGAAGCATCTCGCGCCGTTTTTGCCAGCGGATCCGTCTATCAACTATCAAAAATCAACTATCAACTCCGCAGCAACTGGTCCCGTCGCTGCCGCTCCCTATGGTAGCGCTAGTATCCTGACGATTTCGTGGATGTACATCCGAATGATGGGCGCGGATGGATTGAAGCGCGCCAGCGAGGTCGCGATTTTAAACGCGAACTATATTGCCAGACGGCTCGATCCGCACTTCCCAGTATTGTTCAAGGGCAAACGCGGATTGGTCGCGCACGAATGCATTGTTGATATTCGCCAGTGGAAAAACGCAGGGATCGAAGTGGAAGACGTGGCAAAACGCCTGATGGATTACGGATTTCATGCGCCGACCATTTCATGGCCGATCGCCGGGACGATGATGATCGAGCCGACGGAAAGCGAATCAAAGGACGAACTCGACCGGTTTTGCGACGCGATGATTTCCATTCGCGCGGAAATCGAGGCGGTCGCAAGCGGCAAGATCGACAAGCAAAACAATCCGCTCAAGAATGCGCCGCACACGATCCGGCAACTCGCGTGGGCAAAATGGGACCGTCCCTACTCGCGCGAACAAGCCGCCTTCCCTGCGCCGTGGACGCGCGAGCACAAATTCTGGCCGGCCGTCGCCAGGGTCGACAATGTTTATGGCGATCGGAATTTGTTTTGTTCCTGCCCGCCGGTAGAAGCATTCGAGTGAGGCAATGAAAATCGCGGCGGCAGCCTGGCTCCTTGCGCTAACGTGTGCGGTTGCATCGGCCGCCCAGAAGGTTTCGTTCATCAAGATCGACGGGGCGATTGGGCCGGCGACGGCGAGTTACATTTCGCGAAGTATCGATGAAGCCCGGACACAGAATGCACAATGTTTGGTCATTCAACTCAACACGCCCGGCGGTTTGCTCGATTCGACACAAACGATCGTGCAAAGCTTTTTAGGCTCCACGGTGCCAGTGGTAGTCTATGTCGCTCCGACCGGGGCGACGGCGACGAGCGCCGGTTGTTTCATTACCGTTGCCGCAAGCGTCGCGGCGATGGCGCCTGCCACGACCATCGGTGCGGCGCACCCGGTGACGCTAGGCGGTAATCCGACCGGCGGCGAAGAAAAGCCCGACGACACGATGAAACGGAAGCTCGAGAATTTTTCCGTAAGCTACATCGAGGCAATCGCGGCCAGGCGCCATCGCAATGTCGATTGGGCCAAATCCGCCGTGAAGGAAAGTGCATCCATTACCGCGGAGAAAGCGCTTGAGTTAAAAGTCATCGATGTTATCGCTGTCGATCTTCCGGATTTGTTAAAGCAATTGAATGGGCGCGTGGTGGATGGCAAGACGCTCAAGACCGCAGACGCCGAGGTTTCCGAGATTAAGATGTCGGCTTCCGAACGCGTCTTCCAAAAGCTCTGGCGGCCCGAGGTTATGTTCGTTCTCATGCTCATCGCCATTTACGGAATCATCGGTGAAATGACCACGCCCGGCGCGATCCTGCCCGGCGTGGTTGGCGCGGTCGCGCTGATCCTTGCGCTCTATTTGGCGGCGATCCTTCCGGTCAATGTGACGGGGCTTGTCTTAATCGCACTCGCACTCATGCTCTTCATTTTTGATGTCTATGCGCCCACGCACGGCGTGCTGACGGTGGGTGGAATCATTTCGTTCTTGATTGGTTCTCTTATGCTTTTCAACCGCGCCGATCCGCTCTTTCGCCTTTCGCTGAGCTACATCATTCCGGCTACGCTGATTACGGCAGCGTTCTTTGTTTTCGTCATTGGAAAAGGCTTGCGCGCGCAGCGCCTGCCGGTGAAGGCCGGAGCGGAAACGATGCTTGGAAAAACGGTGGCCGCATTGACTCCGATCGACTCGCGCGGCGGCCGAGTCTTCGTCGAAGGCGAATATTGGAATGCGACAAGCGACAGGCCTATCGAAAAAGGCGAATTGGCAGAGATCGCAGCCGTGCAAGGATTAACCGTGAAACTAAAATCCAAAGGAGAATAAAGCCAGGCCGTTACCCGAAGGACCATTGAAGTGAATTTACTTTGGCCATACTCCTTACCATCCTCGGCGTGATCATTCTGGCGCACACGATGCCGTTCACGCGGGCATGATGAGCGGAATCAGTTGTCTGCCATTCTTACGATACGCCCGAAAGTCGTTGTCCGCCGTGAAAACAACCGTGCCCTTGATTTGCTCGGTCATCTGTACCACGCAAGCGTCGGCGAGCGACATCGGCAAGTCGGCGTATTTGTGACTCAGCTTCCGCAACGCCTCGCGCTCGGCCAGCACAGTGGAGCATTTCGAAAATCGAGCTTCGAATTTTGGTAAACTTCGATTAGAAACTACGTATGCCATTACTCGAAGGATTCTTTAAGTTATTTACTTGGGCCATACCCCTCGTCATCCTTGCCATAATCATTCTGCCGCAGGCGATCCGCATACTGCGCGAATACGAGCGCGGCGTGATCTTCCGACTGGGAAAATTGCTTGGTGCGAAAGGGCCGGGCCTGATCTTCCTGATCCCAATTGTGGATCGAATGGTGCGAATGGATTTGCGCGTCGTGACCATCAGCGTCGAGCGGCAGGAAGTGATGACGCGCGACAACGTGCCGGTGACGGTGGATGCGGTCGTTTATTTCCGCGTCGTCGATCCGCAAGCAGCGGTCGTGAAAGTGGTGAACTTTCTCCAAGCCACGTCGCTCATCGCCCAGACCACGCTGCGCAGCGTGCTCGGCCAGGCCCCCTTGGATGACCTGCTTTCGCAGCGCGAGTCGATCAACATGAAGTTGCAGGAGATCATCGACCGGCAAACCGAACCATGGGGCGTCAAAGTCACGGCGGTCGAGGTAAAGGACGTGGCGCTGCCCGATACGATGAAGCGCGCGATGGCCAAGCAGGCTGAAGCCGAGCGCGAGCGCCGCGCCAAGGTCGTCAACGCCGAGGGCGAATTTCAAGCCGCTGAAAAAATGGTGCAGGCGGCCGCCATGATGAGCAAGGAACCGATTGCGCTACAACTGCGGTTCCTGCAAACCATGCGCGAGATTTCCAGCGAACACAACACGACGACGTTTCTTCCAGTTCCGATTGATCTGTTCACGCCATTCATCAATAAGGGCGAACCACCCAAGCCGTAGATTTCGTGCCTGAGCCAAAGTTCAATCTAGTCCGGCTACAACTTTGGCGATTTGCTGGCGGAAGAGTTTTGCGCCGCCGGAAGCAGGATGCCGGACGTATTGGGCTTCGACGCTTAGATCGGCAAGTTGTGCCGCGCCGATATGACCGAGCGCTACAACTTGGTCGCAAGGAAACAGCTCGAGAAAAGCTTCGAGCACGGAGACTCCGGCAGATCGTTCGGATTGAGTCGGCGTCCGGTTACTCAACATACCGCGACGCGGATTAAGCGAATGCCACGGAAACGCATTCCAGAGGACGAATTGTTCCGGTTGCAGACCAAGGTGCAGCAACGTGCTCCAGACGATCGTGGCAGTGGGCTCGGAAAAACCGTCCCGGCATTTCTGACGTTTGCTTGTGCGCGCAGCGACCCCTGAAAAAACATCTTTCGGTTCAATCCCGGCGTCCTTTTTTTTCCCAAGCAGGATGCGTTCAGAGGTCATGGGAATCCCGCTGAAATGGCCTCCGCGATAACCAAGCGCTTCGCCGATTACTGCAAGCCGAGCGTTTTTTTGTCGCGCGCGAAGATAGGCGCGCAAATGTCTCCGCCGAATGCCCGGTGCATTCCGGCCAATGTCGTTCTCCTTGTCAACTTGCCACCAAGGATTGAAGACGGCGCCGGAAGGCGACTTTTTGAGTAGCCACAGAAAGTTTTGGATCGCTTTGTCGGACATGATTTCCACGAAATCTCCAACATGGGAAATTCCAGACTTAAACAGAAGGAAACAAAGAGAACGAAGGTTGTTTTGCTTCTGGTAGGGGAATCTTGGTTTTCTTCGTTACCTTCTGTTGTCCTTCCCGGCTGCTTGGCATTTTAGTTTGAATCATGTTGCGCCTTTTTCTCTGCGGCGATGTGATGACCGGGCGCGGCATCGATCAGGCGCTGCCGTACCCGGTGAATCCGGTTTTATACGAACCGCACGTGCGCGACGCGCGTGATTATGTCGGTCTTGCCGAGAAGGCTAACGGACCGATCACGCGACCGCTGAGCTTTGACTACATCTGGGGCGAGGCACTGTATCAGTTGGATCGCGCCAAAGTCGACTTAAGGATCGTGAATTTGGAAACTGCCATTACGACCGCGGACACGAATTGGCCCGGAAAAGAAATTCATTACCGCATGCATCCACGGAACATCGGTTGTCTCTCCACAGCCCGCGTCAACGCATGCGCCTTGGCGAATAACCACGTGTTGGATTGGGGATACGATGGATTGTCCGAAACCTTGCAAACTTTGGATGCAGCCGCCATCGCCTACTCGGGCGCAGGAAACGTGAACGAAGCCACAAGTCCCGCGGTGCTCGATGTGCCGGGCAAAGCGCGCGTGCTTCTCTTCTCGTTTGGATCGACAACTAGCGGCATTCCCCGCGAGTGGGGCGCTACCAGCACTCGCCCGGGAGTGAATCTGATTGGCGATCTTTCAGAAGCGACGGCTGCGCGAACTGCGAATTGGATGCGACAATCCGCCTCAGACGGACAGCCGGGCGATCTGCTCATTGCTTCGATTCATTGGGGTAGCAATTGGGGCTATGAAATTCCGCGTGAACAAATCGCGTTTGCACATCGTTTGATCGAAGAAGGAGTGGCGCTCGTGCATGGTCACTCCTCGCATCACGTGAAGGCCATTGAAATTTTCGAAGGGCGTCTCATTCTCTACGGCTGCGGAGATTTCCTCGCCGACTACGAAGGAATCAGGGGCTACGGAGAATTTCGGGG
>Ga0070717_10001990_pt1 | contig 14282 bp, 14 predicted proteins | sample LARL113metaG_FD_71366 | JGI IMG/M metagenome (GOLD analysis project Ga0070717, IMG submission 71366) | Corn, switchgrass and miscanthus rhizosphere microbial communities from Kellogg Biological Station, Michigan, USA - LAR L11-3 metaG | ecosystem: Host-associated > Plants > Roots > Rhizosphere ... | reverse complement strand
TGCCGCCACCGAGAATCACCAGATCAAATTCTTCCGGCTGCGACTTCTTAAGAACATGGGCGGATGGAGAGGTCTCGGTGCTCTTCATGCGACTTTTCCTTTCTGATCCCTTTTTTGAACGACAGGCTCACTCTTGGCTTGCATTGATTTGACGAGATCGGCGGCCGACGCTCCTTCGAGCGACAGTCCGTAGCCAACTTCCCGCACAATACGTTCCTTCAAAGGTTGAATAAAATGTACGCGCGTATTGCGGCGCGTCACTTCCGGAGCCTTCAAGTACAGCTCTGCCAACTCCCGCGCCCGGCTGAGAGCTTTACCGTTCGGCACAACTTCGGCGACTACTCCCCATTCGTGTGCAGTTCGCGCGGTGATTGGCTGTGGGTTAAGCAGGAATGCCTCCGCTCGTCCTGCTCCGGCGCGATAACTCCAGGTGGTAAAGATTCCGTCGCCGGGCGCAACGCCCTGGGAGAAGTGGGCCACATCCTGGAAAGTCGCGCCATCTGCCGCCACAATTACGCTGGCAAGTAGCGCGTAGTCTGAATGCACGTGGGCACGTCCCTCGATTGCCGCGATGACCGGGACACGTATGTTGGCTATATTTTCCAAAACCTGAACACCTTCATCGTGAACCTGGCTCCAGACGCCGGGATCGGCGGCGTTGCCGAAGGAGGACCAGTCGACATCAGTAATGAACTCCCCACCGGCGCCCGTAAGGATTACGATCTTGTTGGCGCGATCTTGCGAAATACGATAGAACCCATCGACAAATTCCGTGTGAGCTTGCGCGGTCATAATGCACGGCCCGCCGTTGGTGTGGAATTCAGCAACCAGCACGCCTTTGTCATCTCGTGTCAGCTTGAGGTTGTGATAAGCGGTGAAGTAGTCGGCTTGAAGTTGCATAGGATTCTCCTCTCTGTGTTGCGTGCCTTTAGCTGTTCTAGCACGAAGGAAGCACTCTTGCCAGGCGGGGAAAACCGCGCTAGGGTTATAGGCAATGAGCGACTTGCGGCACCAAATAGAAAATCTCTCCGCCTCCGAGAAAGCCGAACTGTTGGATGCGGTGTGGGAAAGCCTGGAAGCCGACGCACTGTCGTTGACGGACGCGCAACGCGCCGAACTGGATTATCGCATCGAGCGGCATGAGCAAAATCCCTCCGATGTCATCCCCTGGGAGCGAGTCAGGGCGGGGCTGTTCAAGAAACTGTGACACCGCTGCCGATCGTCTGGATACCTGAAGCGAACGAGGACTTGCTGGATGCGCAGGGATGGTATGACAACATTCGCCCTGAGCTTGGGCAGCGGTTCGCGCTCGCAATCGAGACGACGGTTGAGGCAATCGCGGAACATCCAATGCGATTCCCGGTCGTCTACCGTAACCGCCGACGTGCGGGAGTGCGGCGCTTCCCCTACGGAATATTCTTTGAGGTTCAAGAGCACAGGATTGTGGTCATCGCGTGCTTCCACGGCCGGCGCAACCCAAGACGTTGGCAAACGCGGTAAATGGGGGTCATGTAGGACCTTTTCATGTGCAGATCCAACGCTCGAACATAATTTTGCTGCCGAGAAATTGGGGTCAGTCCCGTCTGTCCCCGGTTTCCCAATACCGATGAACGCTCCGTCTGTCCCCAGGTTTCGGGTCAAATCAATAGCACAAGCAGCATCGCCACCCACCCTTGCAAAAAACCCAAGGATGGGGCACCCTCAGTGGGAATGGCGCATGCAAAGATCGTTAAAGGTGGGCCGCCGCCAAATGCTCAAGCCGGTTGGGATAAGCACTGGTTCTGTGCTCGTTGCGGCCATCAATGGACCCCGTGAATCACAACGCACATCAGACGTTATACGACATTCTGGGTATTCCATTCGGTGTGGGCGTGGATCATATCAAGGATTCGTACCGTCTGCTCACCAAAAAGACACCGCTAACTGATGGAGCTTATGCGGTCTTATCCGATTCCGTAGAAAAACAGCGATATGATGCCGAGCTATGGGCAGCGGCTAGAATCATGCGAAGATCAGAGCCCATATGGCATGAAAGCGCTACCCCTCTCACCCCCGAACAGAAACGGCTGTTAAAGGATTGGGGAAAATCCAAGCCCTGGCGAGTAGAACTGCCTGACGGCACGACCATCAAGTCCGAAGACTGCATCGCTGGGAACCCTAATCTCATGGTGCACGAATATGAAAGCTGCAGCAACCGGCATCATGACGAGGAGCACTCCAACTGCCCCTTTGGCACACACTTTTATTCGAACGATAACAAAATGTGGTACAGCGCCATTGGACTGCCTTATTCGAAGCTCGACAGCCACACAGGAGACATCCAGTGGCATGACCGTTGGTCTTCCCCAAAGGCGGAGGAATGGCTGAGAACTGTGAAAGAGGAATTTCTAAGCTTGCAGAACCCAACTATTGGCTACCAATGCGGCACCTGTTCAGATTCGGATGCTTGCGGCGGTGGCTTTACTCTCTTTTGGATATCGGGCTCAGACCATGCTTTGCTTTTGAGGGATGAGAGCGACGATATGTTCTGGAGCATGTTGGACAGGAACTACCTAACACAGGAAGAACTGAGACTTGCCATTCTGAGATGGTGGCCGGCGCTCGAAGATAGAGACGATGCTGATCTCGGAGAGATTGAGATGGTAGATGAACGGTTGGTCACCCCTTCAGCACTTTTAACCTACCCGGACGCCCGCGTTATTTACTTGCCATAGGACAAACCGGGCACAGACAAAACGCTCCTCCATTTTTTCGGCTAACGGAAATTAGTGAACGTCCCATCTATCCCGTGTCTCCAATAAAGGCACTCCAAGGGAAGATCCTACGGCCTTGCGGGAATATAATTTCGCTCATGCCTAAACATGAATCGATGCCAGTACGTTTTAAAGTCGGTGATCCCGAAGGCGAGGGCAAAGCCTATTTGTCCACCCTCGAATCTGGCCCGCGCCATAATTCTGTTTTGAATGACAAAGCGCTGCTTTCGATCAACCTCAAAGAAGGCACCACCGACGCCGAAACGCAAGAACTGTGCCGACACCTAAATAAGTACGTCGAAACCGTCAGCATTACCTGGATTTAATTTTTCGGGGAAAACTGGGACCGTCTCCGCCTGCCTCCCTGTTCCCCTCAGTCCCCGTCCCCTAATCCTGCCCGGATCTCCCGATAACGGAAACAATCGACGAGGTGATCGTTCACCATTCCAACCGCCTGCATGTACGCATAAATGACCGTCGGGCCGACGAAGCTGAATCCCCGGTGCTTGAGGTCCTTGCTGAATGCATCGGATTCAGGCGAAGTCGCTGGAATCTGCCGGATCGTCTTCCATCGGTTGAGCTTGGGCCGTCCCTCGACAAAGCACCAGCAATAGGAATCGAAACTCCTGAACTCCTCTTGGATTTTGAGGAGTGCGCGTGCGTTGCGGGCTGCGGCTTCGATCTTCATCCGATTACGAATGATCTCCGGATCAGCTATAAGCTTCTGGATCTGTCTCTCGGAGTATCGCGCAACTTTCTCGGGATCGAATTTGTCGAACGCGCGGCGATAGCCTTCTCGTTTTTTCAGCACGAGCGACCAGCTCAATCCGGCCTGCGCGCCTGAGAGCACGAGGACTTCGAAATGTTTGCGGTCTTTATGAACAGGGACGCCCCACTCCCGATCGTGATATTCGACCAGCAGCGGACTATCTGCGCTAGCCCAGGAGCACCGCTTAGTAGTCATAGGTTGAAAGGGTAGCCCACCCAAGCCAAAAACGGGCTTGAATGGGCCACCCGTCCGTTAGGTTGTGACTTGAGTGGGCATTTGTCCGATCTGCTTTACGCTGCTTTCGTGGCCGTTTGAACGCCCTTTGCGGCGGCACGGATGACATCGATCACCCGTTCCGGTTGGGAGAGCATGGGCACGTGGCTGCTGTCGAGCTCATAGGTGGTTGCACCCATGCGCTTCGCAAAGAACCGCTCCAAGTCGGGATGGACGGTGTGGTCTTTTTTGCCGACGATATACCAGCTTGGCTTCGATTTCCAAGCGGTTCCTCCGGCTTTCGCATTGAACAAGTCGGGTTTGGGGACGCCCTGGGTCGCCCAAACCAGCTTCTGCTCCTGCTCGGAGAGATCTCCGCAGAAATACTTCAAACCCTCGGAACGCAGCCAGATACGTCCATCCACGACTTCGATGTGAGAGAAGACGTCCGTCGTCGGGAAGTTAGATTGCTGAGTCTGAGATGTCTCGTCCGCGTCCGGAGCGAGCGCGCAGATATAAACCAGGCCGGCAACGCGATCGTCGGTTCCCGCGCCGGTGATGACGGTTCCGCCGTAGGAGTGTCCAACGAGGATGACAGGCCCGCTAACCCGGCCGATGGTTGCCTTCACCAAGGCGACGTCCTCCGCCGTTGAGTTGAGGCCATATTGCGCTGCAATACACTGATACCCCTCCGCCTGAAGGGGAGCAATCAGCTTGTTAAAGCACGAGCCGTCCGCCCAGAGCCCGTGACAAAAGACGATACTGGGTTTGCTTTGCATAGAAACCTCCTTATCTTTAATCTTTAATTCCGTAACCGGGATGTAAGTATCTTGAATCGAAAATGGGGAAACATCACTCCATCGAGTGCTTCTGGGCTAACCCTTGCTGGGCAATTGGGAAATACTACTTTTGGGGTAGGGGCATGCTCAAGTCTCGCAACCGAGCGGTTGCAGGATCGAGTGGGGCGCTAGCGCAGGTCCACGAGACCACGCACCGAATCAATCAGCTTGGCTGACCTAAAAAGCATCTGGTCCTCTAGTCCAGCCTTACCGACCGCAGCCGTCGCGACCTCGGTACGCAGAACACCAAGACCCTAGGGTACTCGGACCGCCCCTAAAATCAGCGCTTGGCCGCGGCTTTACCGTCGGTTCCCGTCGCAGGCATAGTGGTCACGCGCGCGCCCTGACTTGCGCCTTGTGCCGCACTCTGGGCTTGCGCCGCAGGTTGGGGGGCAATCAGGCCCATTGCCTTCCGCACTTCGGTCTCCAGTCTTGCAGTTACTTCCTTATTATCTTTCAGGAACTGACGCGCATTCTCTCGTCCCTGGCCGATGCGCTCGCCTTTGTAGCTGTACCATGACCCAGATTTTTCCAGGATGTTTTGGTTCGCAGCCAGGTCAAGCAGATCACCTTCCCGCGAAATCCCCTCTCCATAGAGGATATCGAATTCGGATTCGCGGAATGGGGCGGCGACTTTGTTCTTTACGACTTTGACTTTGGTGCGGGAGCCGACGACCACGTCTCCTTCTTTGATAGCGGCGATGCGACGGATATCCACGCGGACGGAGGCATAGAACTTGAGGGCGCGTCCGCCGGTGGTAGTTTCGGGATTGCCGAACATCACGCCGATTTTTTCGCGGATCTGATTGATGAAGACCAGGCAGGTACGCGACTTCGAAACAATGCCCGTCAGCTTGCGCAATGCCTGCGACATAAGCCGTGCCTGCAGGCCCATGTGGCTATCACCCATTTCGCCGTCGAGTTCGGCTTTAGGGACCAACGCCGCGACCGAATCCACGACCAGCACATCGATGGCACCAGAACGCACCAGGGCTTCGGCGATTTCAAGCGCCTGCTCGCCATAGTCGGGCTGGGAGACGAGGAGATTGTCGACATCAACGCCGAGCTTCTTGGCGTAACCGGGATCGAGTGCGTGCTCGGCGTCTACGAACGCCGCCATGCCGCCGGTGGCTTGCGCCGAAGCAATAACTTGCAAAGCGATGGTGGTTTTGCCGGAAGACTCTGGCCCGAAGATCTCGACCACGCGTCCGCGGGGAAAGCCGCCGACGCCGAGTGCGGCATCGAACGAAATCGCGCCCGTCGAGATCACCGAAATGGGAACGATGGCTTCTTTCGACCCCAATCGCATGATCGAACCCTTGCCAAACTGCTTTTCGATTTGCGCAAATGCCAGATCAATCGCCCGGTTCCGCTCGTCCGTCATGAAATGCCTCGCTTTGTGGTTGTGGGCGGGCCTTCTCGCCCCGCCGATCATTTGAAACTGGCTGGAGTATATCGCTTTAGATAAGCGAATAAAAGGCGAATTTGCAAATATCTGTGAAAATGTTCCCGAAAATGAACCGGCTAGACGTGCTGCATACATAAAGTAATGATGTCATTCCGAGCGAAGTGAATCATTCGCTTGCGAATGATTCGAGAGCCGAGGAACCTGTTTTTCTATTTTCGGTCGGTCAACAATGCTTCAACGCCTCGATGATTGAATGTCTCAATCGCTTTATGAACCGTGCTACAATTGCGGCTCTTGACGGTTTTCCCCTGAGCATCAAGGCTCCCGCACAACCACTAGACGGACGCATCGTGGCCCAAAATTCTTCCAAAACCATCACCTACGCCGACGCGGGCGTGAACATCGACCAGGCCAACCGCACCAAGCAGCGCATCAAGTATCTTGCCCACAAAACCCTGACCAAGGGCGTGCTGAGCGAGATCGGAGGATTCGGCGGGCTGTTCGCGATCGATAAGACTAAGTATGTCGATCCGATTCTGGTGTCGAGCGTCGACGGAGTGGGCACGAAGCTGAAGCTGGCTTTCGAAATGAACGTCCACCACACGGTGGGCGCCGACCTCGTCAACCATTGCGTGAATGACATTGCCGTGCAAGGCGCAGCGCCTATGTTTTTCATGGATTATCTGGCCGTCGGCAAGCTTGACCGTGGAATTGCAGAGAAGGTCATTGAAGGCCTAGCCGACGCCTGCAAGCACAATGGCTGCGCGCTTATCGGTGGCGAGACCGCCGAGATGCCCGGCTTCTATGCCGAAGGCGAATATGATCTCGCCGGATTTATTGTCGGCGTGGTCGAGCGCGAAAAAATTGTCACTGGCAAGACGGTCGAGCCCGGAGACATTATCCTTGGCCTGCCCTCGACCGGACTGCACACCAACGGCTATTCCCTGGCCCGCAAGCTGCTCTTCGAAGTCGCCAAATACGAGCCGGAAACTTACGTCAACGAGATCAAGGGCAAAGTCGGCAACGAACTTATGCAGACCCACCGCAGCTATTGGGGGATCATCAAAAAGCTGGTGGCTGCGGAGTGCGTTTCTGCCATGGCGCATGTTACCGGCGGAGGCATCACCGAAAACCTGCCCCGCGTTCTGCCGCGCGGGACTGCAGCGGTAATCGAGTTCGGATCATGGCCGGTGCTGCCCATCTTCACTCACCTGCAATCGCTGGGCAACGTCCCCCAGGAAGAAATGATGCGCACATTCAACATGGGATTGGGCATGCTGCTGGTGGTTCCCTCAAAAAAGTTCAAGAAAGCCGAGACCGTGTTAGATCGCGCGGGCGAGAAATACTATGCCGTGGGACGGATTGTGAAGGGCGAGCGGAAGGTGAGTTATAGCTGACGACCTTTTCGTAACAACCATGATGCCCAGTTTGTGGTTCCAATTCCGCCCACTTTATTGTTGCTGAAAGGGATATCACCAGCCTGGGCTTTACGCCGCGGAATGGTCCCTCGACAAACTCAATTTTGCTTACTGCTGAGCGAGTTACTGCTCTCTGATGACAACTGGCACGCAAAAATGTTTCGCCCGAAGTTTCCTAGAGTTGTGCAGCCATCTCGCCTCAGCTCTTCGCGTAGCTCGGGTTCTTTTTCAATCAACCAGCCGGCCTGGAAAAAATAAGCCCTGGTGGCACGTCTCCAGCTGTCCGTCTTTTGAGCGTCCCGCAAGTCTTCCGCAAACGAATCGCCTTCGAAGATCCACCTGCCCACGGAAACCAGAGGAAACCGGCCGCACCTAGAGCTCAATAAAGGTGACAGCGGCTGCGCCAGCTGGACTGCCTTGTCGTGGCAAAGATAGTAGCTCAGCTGCAGACCGCCTTGGTGATCGGTGAAGATGATCGCGCCTGGCGGTGCAGCCTGAAGTGAATTCATCGCCTGCGCCATCTGGCCGCGGCTCTGGTTTCTGAGACCGATATATTCCCCCAATGGCGAGGGGAAGAAATTGCACACTAGCAAGAGGAGTCCCAGCACAAATAGCTTTTGCCGAATGTATTGCGGTCGCCATTGCGCCAGCGCTACGGCGATTCCCGAAAGTGCAACAATTGAAAGATACGAATTGTGGCGCGTACCCCCATAGGGGTACACACGAAAAAGCGCAAGCACGCAATTCACGATCAGCGGACAACAAAAAAGCACCGCCAGCTGCCAATTGGATGTACGTGCATGGTTACCGGTCTGCTTCGCGCCGCGCAGCAGAACAACAATCCCGAGCACAAACAACAACATTCCGACGAGACCAACCGCAGCTTGGCTGAAAAGGTAGTGAAAGAGGCGAATATTGGACCGCACAACAAATGTAATCACATTATCTTCGCCCGGCTTGAAAACTGAATGTCGCAAGTATGTGCCGGCAATGCCTTCTGGGGCACCCCGAGCCCGGAGTAGCGGAACGTGATGGGTGAAGAGAAAACCAATGATCGCGATGGCACCGAGTTGTCCTGCGACCCAGGCGCTTACCACGGCACCCCGCGACCTGCTACTCATAAGCCGCAGAAATGCATAAATTCCCAGCGTGAGCGCAAATATCAGTGATGAATAATGTGTCAGAAGTGCACCGTAAAGAGATGCTGCTGATAGTAGGATCAAGACCGCAGAGTCCCTCTGAATGGCGCAGTCGAAGAGGTACAGGCTAAGACTGCAAAACAGCAGCAGTAAACTGTACTGCCTCACTTCACTAGAAAGAATGACCAACGGCGGCGAGAAGAGGAACAACACGAGTCCAATTAATGCCGTTGCTTCACTGCTTACCAGTTTCAGCCAGCGATACATTATCCACGCAAATGCGGTGCCAGCCAGCAGTGACGGCAGCCTAAGCCACAGCTCGGAATGGTTGAGTGCGCCCCAGTAGTGCAGGAAGACGATCAAAAGCGGCGGATGCGCTGTGGTGAGGCTTGCACGGTACGTCGTGACCAGCGAGGGCTGTACACTGAGCAAATAGTGCAAGATCTCGTCGGCATTTAGGAACCGATAGATTGCATGGAAGAGTTTCAACAAGAAACCGGCAACCAGAAGGATACGCGCCAGTAGGAGGTGTTGCCGATAAGAAGAGACCATTTTTTAAAGAGCTAACCCACCTGATAATGGATAGGCCATAGGGACAAAGAATAACAGCGCAGCGGGTGGTCTTGCGGACACCGCTCTTGTAACCGGCGCCGTCCGGATAATTTAGTTCAAAGAGTCTCACTAACTACTACCGATAATCTTTCTATCGCTGCGCTCCAATTACTGCGGATTGGGTAATGGCCCGGTACTACCGCATTGGCCGGAGCCGGTGCCATGTACGAGCGCCAGCGGCGGCTGCTGATCGAAGCAGAGGAATGAGTCGACCTTCGCGGGCAACGCCAGTGCGTTCCAGTTGCTGGTGAGAATGCCGAAACTATCGTTGCCATTCATTGCCCAGTAGGTCCAGCTCAGGGGCTGAAGGGTGTATCCGGAGTTGTTGGCCGAAGTAAGGGCATAGCTGCTGTTAAGGAAGTTGACTATATCGGTGAACCACTGGCCTTGAGATCCGGCGCCGGTGGAGTTGATGTCGCTGCTTGTATTCCCTGTGCCAAACTCACCCAGCCAGAGGGGTGCGCTGGAGTAGGCGGCCGCACCAGTGTTGCTCCAAGGATAGGAGGCGTGGCCGGGCCAGACAGGATTCACTTGTCCGAGATTGATGAAGGTCCAATGGGCCGTCCAGATATCGGCAAGGCTGTGAGGGGAACATCCACTGACATAGCAGGTATCGGTGGTGAACCAAGGCTGCGCGAACAAGCTCGGTCCGTAGTCATGAGCGGAATAAACTACTGCATCATTCACAGCTGCTCCCAGGGTGCTGGCTGTGCCGCCCGCGTTTAGAACAATGGGAGCTCCTGGATTACCCGCGTTGCCGTTGATTCCTTGAAGCTGGCCGCCTTGCCAGTAAAAATCATATGGGCCGTTGGCGGGAGTGCCAGTCGCGGTGGGATATTGAGAGATGCCTTCGACAAAGATGAGCGGATTGTCCCAACCATGACTGGCAGCTTCACCGAGAATGTTGTCGCCGGCGCGCTCGGCTGCGAGACGCCAATCATGGCAGGTGGAACTTGAAATACAAGCTGGGGCGAAGGGATTTGGGTTGGGATTCGCGGCTGGACTGATGCCATCCCCGCTACCCCAGGTTGAGCCGCCGAGATAGTTGCAGCCGGAGTGAGAACAGACGGTGTGGGGCTCGTTGCGCAAGTCGAATCCGAGCACGATGGGGAAACCGTCGGACGCGAGATAGTTCACGGTGACGGTATCAGTGGCACCCTGAGTTTGCCCGATTCCGTGGACCCAATCGGTGACGTGTACCCAGTCGTTGGTCCAGTTAGACTCGGGGTAGTTATTGCTGTTGCTGACGATGTACCACAAGCCGTTGTTTTCGTTAGAATTGCCAGCCTCGGAGCGATGGTTGTCGAGAATAATGTGTACTCCGATCGATCCTGCGTAATTGATGATGTTGGCCAGAATGTCGCGCGCATGCTTTCCTTTGCAAGAAGGGCAGAGGCCGACAAAATGATTCGAGGGCACAGGATCGGTCTCCCACATCTGATTAGAAAAAGGCACGCGAATGGTGTTGAAGCCGTTCTGCTTGATTTCGTTGAGAATGAAAATGTAGTCCTCGGCCCAAAGCCCGCCAGGCGCAAAGGCGGTAGTTTCAGCTCCGTACCAGTTCACACCGCTGACCACGAAGGGCGCGCCGGATGGATTAACGATTTGAGTTCCACTGGTGTGCCAGCCGGTGGCGTAAAGCGGAAGTGAGCAAAGTGCAAGAAGGAAGCAGGATGCGAGAGTCGCACGCCAGAGTGAATGGGAGTACGTCGCCGATTGGGACATGAGAGGCCTCCGTTATAGAAATCAGCGTTGGGAAAGGCAAAACGTAACGAGCATACATCTAAGCGGCATCAGAGATGCTGAAGGAAATAGTTTCGTTGCTCGGGAGATTCGATATGGCACGCGGATGGGAAAGCAAGTCGGTTGAGCAGCAACAAGAGCAGGCGGTGTCGAACCAGGAGCACAGAGGCCCACCGCTGACTACGGAGCAGATCGCCGGAGAGCAGCGGCGGAAAGGCCTGGAACTTTCCCGGCAACGGATTCTGCAACAACTGCAAGTAGCTTGTAATCCGCGGCATCGGCAAATGCTTGAGGCGGCGCTGGCGGAACTGGATGAGAAACTCAAGAGTAAGGAGTGAGTTTCGTTCAACGACTCAACTCTGGACTGCATGGGTCTCGGGCAGTCAGAGTTTCAAAGGTAGAATTAGGTTGTGAAGAAGTTTTGGGACAAGGCGGAGCCTCTGGGCTCGGCGAAAAACGGGTTGGACAAGAATGTCCGGCCGCTACAAACCGGCAATCTGAATTCGTCGGATCTGAATTCGTCGGATCTGAATTCATCGGACAGGAGCGTCCAACCCACTGGGTCCTTGGCGGGCGAGGGCGCCCGCCCCACACATGCAGTGGTTCCCCCTTCGGTTCAGATTGGCTCGGTGCAAATTTCTCCGGCGACGGTGCTCGCTCCCATGGCGGGCGTGACCGACACGGTCTTTCGCAGATTCATCCGAAACCTGGGCGGGTGTGGGCTGATTATGACGGAGTTCACGTCGGCCGACGGCGTGCTGCGCGCGAAAGACCAGAAGGCAAAGCGGTATCTGCATTTTTATGAAGACGAGCACCCGATTTCGGCGCAGCTTTTTGGCAGCGATCCGCAGGTGATGGCGGAGGCGGCCAGGATCGTCGAGGGATTGGGATTCGATTTGGTGGATTTGAACCTGGGATGTCCTGCGAAAAAAGTTGTGAAGTGCAATGGCGGGTCAGGGTTGTTGCGCGACCTGCCACGAATCGCCGGGATTTTTGAGGCGGTGCGGAAGGCAGTGACGATTCCGTTCACTGTAAAGTTTCGCGCGGGATGGAATGACGAAGAGATTGTCTGCGTGGAACTGGCGAAGATGGCCGAGCAGTGCGGATTGTGCGCAGTGGCGCTGCACGCGCGTACTCGCGAACAGGGATACAGCGGGAGTGCACGCTGGGAGTGGATTGCAGCGGTAAAAGATGCGGTGAATATCCCTGTGATTGGAAACGGGGACATTCGTACTCCGGAAGATGCGTGCGCGATGGTCGAGGCGACCGGGTGTGATGCGGTGATGATAGGAAGGACAGCGCCGGCGAACCCGTGGATATTCAGGCAGATTGAGCAGTACTGTGAAACGTCAGAATCCCCACCCTCTCCAAAGAACGGAGAAGGGTGGGGCACCCGAACGTCGGAGGCCCTATCTTTTAATGGGCACGCGAGCGGCACGACTGAAGTCGTGCCCTTCCCGTACGTGCCGTTGGAGAATTTCGGGATGCTATCCACGGCGGGGCTTTTGCCTCGAGGACCGACGGGCGAGGGATCCGGTCCCCACACGGACAATTCTGCTCCTTACGACGAGCCTTCGGAAGCGAATCGCTACGAGATGATCCGCACCTACTTCAGCATGCTGATCGAAGAAGAGCTTCCCGACGCAACCGGCAAGATGAAGCAATTCGCGTCGTGGTTCACGCACGGCGTTCCCGGAGGAGCAGGGTTGCGAAAGGCGATCTATGAGTCAAAGGCTGCCCCCGAGATTCTGACAAGAGTGGAAGAATTTTTTGAGGCGCGATTGTGTGGCGCGGGCGCCCTCGCCCGCGAAAATTCTGTAACGTCGGCATAGAGTTGTCGAGCTTCGCTCGACCGGACGGGCGTGGACGCCCGTCCCCACACGGCCTATGGCGTGGGCAGCAGTTTTTACACGGCCTGTAGTGGGGCGCACCGTTTCCAGCCAGATGATCACTGTTTCTTGGCTACAGTGATTTTCTTTCGTTCATCGCTCTCTAAATAGCCCCACGGGACCTCCGGATCGTGGGTGAACATGGTCAGCCAGTTCTGCGGAATAGCGTGCGAGTAATACCGCTTGCGGCTCTCAATTGTTTCCAGAGGATAAAGATCGAAAGACATTACCCAGTTCAGATCGACGTGGGCGCTGGTGGGGATCAGGTCGGAGATGTAGCAAGCGGTCTTGCCTTCGCTTTGAATGAGGACGGCTTGCATGTCGCGAGTGTGGCCGGGAAAAACTTCAACCGAAATTCCAGGGACGACTTGCTGATTGCCGCGTAGCAATTTCATTTGGCCGCTTTCAACTAGCGGATCGTAATTCTCGTGAAGATAGCTGACTGAGTCGCGCTGGCCTTCGTGCGCGTGTTTCAATTCGCCTTCCTGAACATAGTAAGTTGCGTTGGGAAACGTGGGCGCGATTTTGCCGTTGTGGTGAATGGTGTTCCACCCACAGTGATCAAAGTGAAGATGGGTATTGATGACGATATCGATTTGTTCGGGCGAAATATCGGCCGTGCCCAGATTTTCGAGCAACTTCGCGGGCTGTCCGAAAATCTGCGCCATCTTTTCAGGAAGCTTGTTACCAATTCCGGTTTCGATGAGAATGTTCTTCTCTCCGGTGCGCACGAGAATTGAATTCAGCCCTGTGAGCACGCGGTTTTGATCGTCGGCGGTGACTTTTCGCGACCAGAGGGCCTTAGGGATGACCCCGAAAAAGGCCCCGCCATCGAGACGGTAGAGGCCGTCGGAAAGGGCGGTAAGTTCGAAAGAACCGAGAGTAGTGCGAATCGGGCCATCAGGTGATCGGGCCATCGGGCGATTTTAAATTACTACACCACCCGATCACCGGATCACCAGGTCATCGAGGCCGTAAGTCCACATGGTAAAATTGGACAAGATGTCGCCTGAAATCGAGCATTTAATCTCGCTCCAGCACACCGACCGCGAAATCCAGCGGCTCAAAAACGAAATTGCCGAATTGCCGAAACGGGTCGCTGCCATCGAGCAGCGGCTGGCTGGGACCAAAGCCGGGCTGGAAAAGGCGCGAGCCTCGGTAAAGACTGACGAAGCCGCTCGGCGGAAGTACGAAACCGCGATCACCGACCTGCGGCAGAAAATCTCTAAATATCGCGATCAGTCGCTGGATGTGAAGACCAACGATCAGTACAAAGCCTTGATGCATGAAATCCAGTTCGCAGAAAAGGAAATCGCTGGGAATGAGGACAAAATTCTCGAGCTGATGGTGAATGCGGAAACGCGCGAGAAGGAAGTGAAAGCCGCGGAAGCCGAACTGAAAGAAGAGACGGCGGAGATCGAGAGAGAAAAAATCGTGGCCCACGATCGTACCGCGCAAGACGAGAAAGAACTGGCGGAGTGGACGGCCAAGCGTGATGC
>Ga0070717_10001988_pt1 | contig 14297 bp, 6 predicted proteins | sample LARL113metaG_FD_71366 | JGI IMG/M metagenome (GOLD analysis project Ga0070717, IMG submission 71366) | Corn, switchgrass and miscanthus rhizosphere microbial communities from Kellogg Biological Station, Michigan, USA - LAR L11-3 metaG | ecosystem: Host-associated > Plants > Roots > Rhizosphere ... | reverse complement strand
CCACTAAACCCTCAGATGTACCGGCAATTGTCCGATGTTTTGGCGCACGAGCGCCGCAACGAGGAAGCCAACATCGCGTTTATGCAAGCGAGCGCCATCACATCTCTGCAACAGGGCAAGTGGCAAGAGGCGGAGGACTTGAGCGACCGTGTTTTGCATTTCGACTCAGCAGCTTACTCTTCGGCATATTACTTGAATGCGATGGCGAATTTGCGTCTCGGCAAGCTCGATGTGGCTGAGAAAAGTGCGCGTGAAGCAATACGCCTCGATAGCAGACATCGTAATCCGAGAACGAGCTACGTACTGGGGTTGATCCTGGGTCAAAAGCAGGATTTCGAGCGATCCGCCGAATTGCTAAAGGCGTATCTGGCCGCTGTTCCGAACGCGCCGGATGCTGAAATCGTGAGAAGACAACTCGAGGAAATCGAGCGCAAAGGCTTGACTAAGCACTGAATTTGTAGTAAAAGTTAACGCTAACGGTGGGACAAAGTACCACGTTTGTGCTATCCCATTGACCGCTAACGTGAGGGGTGGTAAATGAGGCAATGCTTCGTCGCTTTAATTCTGCTTAGCCTTTGCGGGCTGGCCTTTTCTCAAGGTTTCGGCACCATCGTCGGCACGGTGACCGATCCGTCTGGCGCGCTGGTAGTCGCTGCAAAAGTCACCGTGGTTGAATCCGGAACCGGGATTTCCCGCGACGCACTGACAAATACCTCCGGCCAGTTTGTCATTCCCGGGCTACGTCCCACGAACTACACGCTAACCGTCGAGGCGACCGGTTTCAGCAAGTACACGCAGTCCAATGTGGAGCTGACAGCCGATCAAAGCGCGACCGTGAACATCGCACTCTCAGTAGGGCAGGCGAATCAGGTGGTGACAGTGGAAGCGACAGCTCAGCAGACCGACACCTACACATCCACTCTCAAAGAGGTGGTCGATTCCCAGCGCATGACCGAGCTGCCTCTGAACGGCCGGAATGCGGCGACACTGGCGACACTTGTCCCGGGGGCGGTGATTTCCCCCAACGGTGGCGCTGATCAAGGACAAACGAAGACCTTTCCAGGCGCAGTCACCATCTCCACTAACGGATCCCGGCAGGATATGGTCGCCTATAATCTCGACGGCATCGATAACGTGGATCGCTACACCAACGTAAACATGCCATTTCCTTTCCCCGACGCGCTGCAGGAATTCAGCGTGCAAACCGCCAATTACACCGCTGAGTACGGTGGGAACGCCGGGGCGGTGGTGAACGTGGTAACCAAGAGCGGCACCAATCAGATTCACGGCGACGTCTTTGGGTTTCTTCGCAACGGCGCCCTGAATGCACGCAATTTCTTCGCGGCCAAAGCAGATCCGCTCAAGCGCGGCCAGGAAGGCGGCACAGTTGGCGGTCCCGTGATCAAGAACAAAGCGTTCTTCTTTGTGGGTTATCAGCAAACAACGCTTCGAAGCGTTACTAACGGTCTGAACAAATACGCCCCCACGCAGGATGAAAGGAACGGCGACTTTTCAGCCTTGCTCAGCGCCACCAACCCCAACAATCCGTTAAGCAAAGGCAATCAGCTCAAGGATCCACTGAACGGCCAGCCGTTTGCCAACAATCAAATACCGGTCAGCCGATTCGATAAGGCCGCCCTCGGTGTGATGAAGTTCCTGCCGAATGCCGGTGGAACAGGGATCGTGTTTTACTCCTCGCCGCTGCACCAAGATTTCAAGGATGTCATGGGCCGCGGGGACTATGTATTCTCCGACAAAGACCATCTGAACGCCCACTATGACTATCAACTGTTTACCAATCAGCCGGTCTTCAACGCGGCGAATATTTTGTCCTACGCGGATGGCTCGGACATTGTCGCGCAGAACGCCATGATCCAGGAGACTCACATCTTCAGCCCTGGCCTGTTGAACGAATTTCGAGTCGGTTTTAATCGCGCCGCTTCGATTCGCGGGCCCGCGAATGACGTTCCCAGCGTTCGTACCTTCGGAGTGAACATCCCCTATCAGCCTCCTGCCAATGACATCCAGTCCATCAACGTCAGTGGCTTTTTTAGCTTTGGCGACAATCCGTTTGCACGTTTCACCAGGAACAACTTCCTGGGTAGCGAGAGCGTGCGCTGGGTGCACGGACATCACAACATTTCGATGGGCGCGAATATCGAGCGGAGGCAGGTAGAGCTCGATAACGGATTTAATTCGCCGGGCCTGTTCACCTTCAATGGGAACTATACCGGCGTGTCGATGTCAGACTTCGTGCTCGGCAATCTGTACCAATTCCAGCAGGCCCAGGGGCAGTTCGAGAATACCAACGCCTGGACTATAGGTTTGTTTGTTCAAGACGACTACAAAGTCTCATCCCGGTTAACGCTCAACCTGGGGTTGCGATGGGAGCCATATTTCCCGTGGCATGAAGTTTTTGGACGCGTGCAGGGTTTTTCGCCTCAAAATTACTATGCCGGAACCGTATCTAAGGTGTTTGTAAACTCGCCCCCGGGCTTGCTGTACCGCGGTGACGCCGGGTTTCCGGATAATGGAGTCGGCAGCAATTACAAGAACTTTGCCCCCCGTGTAGGCTTTGCCTACGATGTGTTCGGCGATGGCAAGACCAGCGTCCGCGGCGGAGCTGGTATGTTTTACGATTCGGCGACCACTGGCATTTTCAACAACAACATGGTCAGTGAATCGCCCTTTGCCTTACAGGTTCTGCTAACGCCCCCGCCTGGGCCATTCAGCAACCCACTTCTCAACTTGCCTCAGTACGCGTCCGTCTTTCCGGCTCCCGTACCGCCTCCACACGATGTAATATTCCCCAAGCCGGTTGCGGCGCAGACCTTCAATCCGGCCAATGGGTTTGGCCCCTTCCAGGTGCCGGTCATCTACAGTTGGAACCTTACGGTGGAGCACCAGTTCGGCAATGCGTGGCTCGGCCGCCTGGCTTACGTCGGATCGCACACCAGTCATCTTTCGCTCAGTCAGGACTTGAACCCGGCCGTTTACATCCCAGGCAGTAGTTTGTCGGCAGATGCGCGGCGCGTCTTCCAGCCGCTGGGGTCCATACTGCAGACTGATGCATCCGGAAACTCGAATTACAACTCTCTTCAACTCACGATGCAAAAGCGATTGGCACACGGGTTTTCAGTCCTGGCAAACTACACTTGGCAGAAATCCATTGACACTGTTCCGCCATCCAGCGGAGGAACCGGCGCGTCGGTGGCCGGCGGCGGAAGCAATGCTCCGATCCCATGGTATCTGCCCGGCAACCGGCAGCTCGATTACGGCCTGTCGGACTTCAATCGGCAACACGTTTTCGTCGTGTCGTATCTGTGGGATATCCCCAAGCCTCGCACTAACAACAAATTTGTGACGGCGGTCCTCGGGAATTGGGAGCTTACCGGTATCGTCACCAAGGAGACAGGACTTCCCTTTACGGTCTTCGCCGGAAAAGACGTTTCGCAGACCGCCCTCAATTCGGATCGTGGCGTGTACGTTGGCGGGGACCCACGAGGCAATAACGCCTGCCATAATGCACCGTGCGTGAGCTGGTTGAATCCCGCGGCCTTCACCTTGCCGGCCACCGGCGGTTTCGGCAATGTGGGCAAGGGAGCGATCGTGGGGCCAGGGTTGTTCAATTGGGACATGGGAGTCTTTAAGAACATCCCGATCACTGAGCGTTGGCGCGCGCAGTTGCGCGGCGAATTCTTCAATACCTTCAACCACTCGAATTTTACCGACCCGGTTAAACTAAACTACCCCAATGAGAGCGTAAATGCGGCGGGCTTCGGAACGATCACGTCGGCCTATGACCCGCGCATTTTGCAACTTGCGCTGAAAGTGACCTTCTAGCCGCTTGGACATGAAGTCGAACAGTTGTCGCGGAGGATGCCTTCAGTCATCGAGAATCTTGCTTGGTGTTTCCGCCGGGTGAAGAGCCGGACCTCGTCTTCAAATGCAGGATAGTCAACCCTAGGCACGCCGCGCCAGCTCTCTTCGCAGCCATGCATGAGCCAGTCGAAGCTCGTGGCGCACGACGTGCACCGATCGGCCGACGGCCTCGGCGCTCTCTTCAGCCGTCATCCCGCCGAAATACCGCATTTCGATGAGTTGAGCCAGTGAACTTTTCTCCTGTGCCAGCGCATCCAGTGCGAGGTCCAGTTCCAAGATCCCGAGCTGCGCCTTACCGACAGACGCTTCCACCTCAATAGTTGTGCTCAGCGGGACGCGCCCACCGTCTGAACCACGACGGACGGCGCCTCTGGTCCTGGCATGATCAACCAGAATTCGACGCATGGCCTGGGAAACAAGCGCAAAGAAGTGAGCCCGATCGACGAATTGAATCTCGGAATGGCCGAAAAGCTTGAGATAAGCCTCGTTCACCAGCGCTGTGGGCTGCAACGTATGATCGGATCGCTCCTTGCGAAGATGCCCCTTTGCGATACGGTGCAATGCGGCATACGCCACATCCATCAGCTTCCCGCGCGCCGATTCGCTTCCGTCGCGCAACTGCCGGAGCAGTTGAGTGATGTCCCGTTCCCGTCCCGTGATGAAGACTAGTATAGTACCGGCTCTATGGCCGATTGGCCGACCTTCAAGCGATGAGTATCGCGATGATGGCGATGACTACCAGGAGACCGGCTCCGCTGAATACTGATCCGCCGATGGTCACGGTCAGACCCTCGACCGACGCGCCTATCACCTTACCCTCGATGCGAACCGATTGGCCGATCAAAACCGGATTTTTCGATTCAGTGATGGCCCCAGTCAGTGTCAATCGGTCTCCCTGCAAAGTTGCGGTTTGAATCTCGACATGCGAGCCGACATTGTCGTGGAAATCGTCGCCGAGCGTGGCAAAGCCAGGGACCGCCGGCGGAGCGTTATTTCCAATCGGAACATCGGCTTTGGCATCCAGCCGAATCAGCCAGTCGTTCTCCGGGGCGGCCAACTGCCGGTTCCAGACCATGCCGTGCAGGTAAATAGAAAACCCGCGCGGTGGATCGGCCTGGGCAGTGGGCAGAGCCGACATGGCCGCCAGAGCGCCTCCGGCAGTCAGAAACTTTCGTCTATTGTTCATGGTGCTATCTCCGTTCATTGGGATTGTCGTGCTACTTCGCGACTGATAAAACTACGCTCTTGGTCCAGTGTGTGTCGTCGAGGATCGCGCCTTCACTGCGCACGATCGCCTCGACGTGAGCGGTTGCTGTGCCAGCCTGGAAACCGGAGGGTCCTTGCGCCGGAACATTCATCGGCACCTGGAGCAGCCGTCCATCGCACTGCGCTTCCGCATGCCCGGTGCCGGTACTACCGCCTTGCTCCAACGTCAGGATGATGTGTGCCTGGTCGCCCGGATCACAGTTGACCAAAGCCGTGACCTCGGCGATGCGATCGTTGCGTAGCGTACCCGCGGAATCGACGTTGGCGAGGAATGAATTCACTGCCGTCGGCCGCGATGCGTTGGTGGTTGTGCCGTTGCCGATCTCACCCTGCGAGTTGTCGCCCCAGCAATCGATCACGCCGCTCGCGAACAGTGCGCAGGCATGTTCCTGAGTAGGCAAGGAAGGACTGGTGCCGGTTGTTATCTCTACTACAGGTCCTATCGGGAAAAAGGCACGGCCACCAGGGCAAAGCAAGCCGCAAAGGACAAAGCGGCCGACGTGTGTGGGGGTCAAATGGTCCAAACTGTCAATGGCTGATAGTTCGCCGGAGTCGTTGGCGCCCCAACAGGACGCGTCCCCGTTGCCCTCCGTGGCACACGTGAAGTAAGCGCCGGCTGACAGACTGACGGCATCGGTGATGCCCTCAACAGTCGTGGGAAATTTCGCCGGCGTGATGGTGTTGTTGCCAAGCTGGCCCTTACCATTGGCCCCCCAACAGAGGACGGTTCCGAATGCTGAGAGGGCGCATGCGTGGTTGGCGCCGGTTGTGACGGCGAGGATGTTCACCAATCCGGGGACTTGCTTGGGCGCGGACGTGCCTGTCTCCACGCCGCCATCGCCCAGCTGGTTTTGCGTGTTGTCGCCCCAGCAGCGCAGCGTTGCATCCACAAGCACCGCGCAGGTGAAGCTGTTTCCCGCGGCGACGGAGACCGCATTCTGGATTCCGAACGCCGGCACGGGCAACGACGAATCTCCGAATCCCCCGTTTCCAAGCTGTCCGCGGCCGCCGGCGCCCCAACATTGGATGGTACCGGTGACGGTGACAGCGCACGTGTGGAGATCGCCGGCGGAAATGGAGACAAATGGTCCGCCCCACACAAGAACCGGTTGGTTCGAGGAAGAAGTGGTACCGTTTCCAAGCTGTCCGCGGGAATTGTCGCCCCAGCACCGCGCCGACCCACCCGCATCGAGCGCACAGGCATGCGCGGAGTTTCCGGCGGAGACCGCGATGGTGCTCGCCAGCCCGGTCACTGCGACCGCATTCGTCGAAGATGTGCTCGCGGAATTGCCGAGCTGGCCTTGCGCACCCGCTCCCCAGCAGGCTGCCGCACCGGTCCCCCTGCGTCCGCAGGTGAATTGATTGCCGGCGGCGACTCCGCGCCCCAAGAATGTTCCGTTGATGCCGACGACCGAGACTATTCCGACCTGGCCGGTGGACCCGTCGCCGTGTTGTCCATAGGTGTTGTCGCCCCAGCAGCGGATGGTTCCATCCACGAGCGCGGCGCAGCCGTGGAAAAATCCGGTGGCGATCTCAACCGCGTTCGTTATGGTGGGCAGAGGCGGGCCCGGCACGGATCGAGGCGTAAGGCCAGAGCCTCCATCCCCCAATACGCCCAGGTCGTCAGACCCCCAACAGGAGACGGTGCCGTCCACCAAAATGACGCACGAGTGCTCTCCCCCAGCGGTCAACGCCACAACCTTCGGAGCGACGCTGACGGGAACGGGAGAGGGCACGATCTGTGTTGAGTTCCCATTGCCAAGCTGGCCGAAGCTATCGGCGCCCCAGCAGCTCACCGAACCATCCGATAGCCGGGCACAAGTGAAGTCAAAGCCAGCCAACAGATCCACCGCGCCGACCCCGGCGTTCGCTGAAAGCGGGGCCGTCAGCGGTGGGACGTTGCCGCCAATCGTGTTGCCGGTTCCCAACTGCCCGCTGGTGTTATTGCCAAAGCATTTCACCGTGCCGTTGGCAAGCAAAGCGCAAGTGTGCTTGCCTCCTATGGCGACTGATGTAACCCCTGAGAGGCTGGTGTTTTGTTGTGGCGCCGTTGAAAAGAACTCGCTACTATTTGACGTCCACCATTCCCCCCAACACCAGAGGGTCCCATCGACACGCACTGCGCAGGTGTGATCGGCACCGGCTGCAATCGATACCACGTTCGTCAGCCCGGTGACAGCGACCGGCGGGTTCCAGTAAGCCGGAGAGTTCGTGCCGTTTCCGAGCTGACCGAGGTTGTTGGCTCCCCAACATCGCACTGCGCCACCACTCACGATGGCGCAGGTGTGATTCATTCCCGCCGCGAGTGAAATGGCGGAGCTCACATTGGGAACCGTTATAGGAGTGGTCGATTGGGAGACGTTATTGGTCCCCAACTGCCCTCCGAAGTTGCTGCCCCAACATTGGACGGACCCGTCATCGAGCAGCGCGCAGGTGTGGTAGGCCCCGGCCGCAAGCCTGGTCCTGTGGCGCGAGCCTTTTTCGCCGCTGAACCGCGCCGCGTCGAGAGCGGCTGCGGTAAAGATCAGCGCTAGTGCCAGGAAACGAATCTTCAGTGACATGGTGTGCCTCTAATTCAGTTAGAAACCGAGATGACCACTTGGCGAGTCCAGTGGGTGTCGTCGAGGATGGCCCCCTCGCGGCGAACGATCGCCTCGACGTGAGCGGTTGCTGTGCCAGCCTGGAAACCGGAGGGTCCTTGCGCCGGAACATTCATCGGCACCTGGAGCAGCCTTCCGTCGCAGGCCGCGTCAGCATGCCCTGTGCCGCTACTAGCGCCTTGGTCCAACGTCAGGACGATATGTGCCTGGTCGCCCGCATCACAGTTGATCAGAGCCGTAACCTCGGCAATGCGGCCGTTGCGCAGAGTGGCGGCAGGATCGACGTTAGCTGCGAACGAATTGACCACCGTGGGTCCTGTTCGATTGGTGGTCGTGCCGTCACCGATCTCGCCATGGGAGTTGGCGCCCCAGCAATCGATCACGCCCGTCGCCATGAGGGCGCAGGCATGGTCGTCCGCACTAAAGAAATTCGAGCCAGTAGCAATCGCCGCAGCCCCCAAGATCGGAAAAAAGCCTCTGCCACCCGGGCAAAAAATGCCGCAAAACACATAACGGCCAACCGGACTCGGGGTGAGATGGTCCAGGCTGTCTACCGTGGACAGTTGACCGGCGTCGTTGGCGCCCCAACAGGAAACCGTGCCTCCGGCCCGCAGGGCACAGGTAAAGGATCCACCCGCTGAAACCGCAATGGCATCCGACAACCCCTGCACGGCGGTAGGGAAGAACATGCGGTTATTGCTGGTGTTGTTCCCGATCTGGCCGCGGGAATTGTCGCCCCAGCACAACACGGCTCCCCAGCTGGTGAGCGCGCAAGCGTGCCTCGCTCCTGCCGTGATGCTTACGATGTTGGCCAGACCCGGCACCGCGGTTGGATTGGGCGAAAAAGCTTCGGTGGCGCCATGGCCCAGCTCGCCACTAAAATTGCTGCCCCAGCAGCTTACGGTTCCCTCGATCAGCAGAGCGCAGCTGAAGTTGCCTCCAGCGGCAACGGCTCTGGCAAGGAAGAGCCCTTGGGTTACAGGCGTCGATATATCACCCAGACGGCCGATGCCAAGCTGCCCGTCGTAGTTGGCGCCCCAACAGAAGACGATTCCTCCTTGCTGCAAGGCACAGGTATGAAACAAGCCCGCCGAGACGGCAATGTACGGGCCGCCGAATACGGCACCAGGCTGGTTGGTTCCGGTGACTGGCGTGGAGACATTTCCAAGCTGTCCATATCCGTTGCTTCCCCAGCAGGAAAGGGATGGCACGATAAACTCCGGGTTGGATGTGCTGCACGCATGTGCGCCACCGGCCGCCAATCCAGTCGCATTAGCGATGCCGATCACGCCAAACGGGTTCGATGAATCGCCGCTGATTCCATATCCCAGCTGACCCGCGCTTCCTTCACCCCAGCAAGCGGCCACCGAGGTCCCCCGGCGAGCGCACGTAAATTCCATTCCGGCCGTGACGCCACGTCCCAGGAAGGTTCCATTGATACCTACGACAGAATCGGTGCCGGACGGAGTGGTTGTCCCGTTGCCGTGCTGGCCGAAATTATTCGCGCCCCAGCAATGAATCGCGCCGCCGGCAACGAGAGCGCAAGTGAAGCCACCACCGCCCGTGATCTCCAAAGCGCTGTCCACGCCGGGAACAGCCGGACCTGGTGCGGCGTTGTCGACAGAGCCACCATCTCCAAGTTGGCCGGCGTTGTCGCTCCCCCAGCAAGTAACCCTGCCGTTCAACAGAATTGCGCATGCATGGGATGTACCCGTCGAGAACGCGGCGACATCGTGAGGTGTATTGATCACGGTCGGGAAGGGGAAATTGGAAATCGATAGATTGATACCTAGCTGACCATGCCCATTGTTGCCCCAGCACATCAACAAGCCTGCCGAAGTGTGCGCACAAGTAAACCGCAGATGGGCTTCCAGCGCCAGTGCCCCCTCTTCCGGGAAGGGGGCCAAAGGCAAGGTTAGTACCGGTCCGGTCGGCTGCCTGGTGTCGCCGGTTCCCAACTCGCCAAATCCATTCTCACCCCAACACATTGCTGTGCCATTGACCAGCAGGGCGCAAGTGTGGAAACTTCCCGCGACCACCTGGATGGCTCCGCTCACGGTTTGCACTTGGGAGGGCACCAGGTAGCGGGCGCTAAAACCGCCCGATTGAAAGATCTGGTTGTCGCCCCAGCAATGCACTATCCCATCGACGACGACCGCACAGCTGTGGTTGAGCCCAACGGCAATCGAGACTACGTTCACCAAGCCGCTCACTGCTACCGGCGTAGTACTGGAAGTCAAGGTGCCGTTTCCGAGTTGGCCGCTGCTATTGTCGCCCCAACAGCGCACTACACCTGAACTTAATAAGGCGCAGGTATGGTTCTGTCCCGCGGCGATTGAGACCGCCGTACTCAAGTTGGAGACTGGCACAGGTGACGACCTGTTCACGGTGGTTGCATCACCCAACTGCCCGGAATCGTTACGGCCCCAGCAGTGTACGGTTCCGTCGTCCAGAATCGCGCAGACGTGGCTGTCACCCGCCGAAAGTCTGGTCCGAAGCGAACGGGAGCCTTTTTCCGTGTTGAACAGGGCTGTGCCGAAGGCCGCGGTGCCGAGGACTAGGGCAAACGTAAAAACGAGAATCCGGGATTTCACCGCGAGTCTCCATCTTTTTTGGATGCTGAGAGAACCACCTGCCGGGTCCAATGCGTGTCTTCGAGGATCGCGCCCTCACTGCGTACGATCGCCTCGACGTGAGCGGTTGCCGTGCCCGGCTGGAAACCGAACGGGCCTTGCGCGGGAACTGTCATTGGCACTTGGATCAGCCGGCTCTCGCAAGAAGCTTCGGCATGCCCCATACCGCTGCTGCCACCCTGCTCCAGAGTCAGGCTGATGTGCGCCTGATCGCCGATCTCGCAATTAATCAGAGCCGTGACTTCGGCAATCCGGTCGTTGCGCAGCGTGGCGGACGCATCGACATTGGCTGCGAAGGAGTTGACCACGGTGGGCCGCGGCTGATTGACAGTAGTGCCGTCACCGACCTCGCCCTGCACATTGTTGCCCCAGCAATCCATGACTCCGCTGGCGAGCAAAGCGCACGCATGTTGCAGAGTCGGCAGAGAAGTACTTGTACCCGTTGCGATGGCCGCGACTCCCGAGAGCGGCAAAAAGACTGTGCCTCCGCAAGCTATGCAGAATCTAGAGCTGCCAACCAGAGTGGGAGTCAGGTGATCCACGCTGTCGATTGCCGACAGTTCTCCGGAGTCGTTGGCGCCCCAACAGGACGCAGTGCCGCCGGCCTGCACGGCGCAAGTGAAAAAGGCTCCCGCCGAGACGCTGACCGCGTCGGTTATCCCCTGAACCGTGGTCGGCAGCGGCGCCGGGTTTGTCGAATTGTTGCCGATCTGGCCTCGGGAATTCGCACCCCAACATAGGACCGAACCGAATGCCGAAACAGCGCACACATGATTCGCTCCCGCCGTGATGCCGACAATGTTCCCCAAACCGGGAACCAGTCCTGGTGTTAACGAGGTCATTCCCGAGCTACTGCCGCCGAGCTGGCCTGCCGAGTTGTCACCCCAGCACCACACCGTTCCGTCACCGGCCAGGGCGCAAGTGAATTTGTTTCCCGCGGCTATTGCGACCGCGTTTTGTAAGTGGACCTGCACGGGAACGGACGAGTCTCCGGTTCCAGAGTTTCCGAGTTGGCCATGCTCGCCGGCGCCCCAGCAGACGATCGTCCCGCCCACGCGAATGGCGCACGTGTGGAGGTCCCCGGCGGAGATGGCGACGAATAGGTCGCCGCCTGACACGGGAACCGGTTGATTGCTGCGCGTCGTAGTCCCGTTGCCAAGCTGCCCCCGGGAATTATCGCCCCAGCATTTCGCGGTCCCGGCGGCATCCAGCGAGCAGGCATGCGCGACGTTTCCCGCCGAGACGGCGATGGTGTTCGTAAGGCCGGTCACTGCCACTGGATTCGGCGAAGAAACGCTGGCAGAATCGCCGAGCTGGCCTTGCGCGCCGGCTCCCCAACAGGCCGATGCGCCGCTCCCCCTCCGGCCACAAGGAAATTGATTTCCGGCCGTGACCCCGCGCCCGAGAAATGTTCCAACAATGCCTACGACTGAATCAACCCCCACCTGACCGGTGATACCGTCGCCGTGTTGCCCATAAGTGTTGTCGCCCCAGCAGCGAATGGTCCCATCCGCGATCGCTGCACAAGTGTGCTTTAAGCCGGCGGCGATCTCGACCACGTTCGCTACAGCCGGGACAGTATTCGGAAATAAATTATCCGAAAAGTGGGTTTCAAATCCTAGTTGGCCGACATCGTTCCGTCCCCAGCAGGCTGCGTTCCCATCCACTCGAACCGTACAGGTGTGAGCCGGTCCAGCCGCCAGAGCTACATCCAAATCGCTCTCGCGCGAAAAAACCGGAGAATTCGATGCCGTGGTAGTTCCATCGCCAAACTGGCCGAAGGCGTTGTCACCCCAGCAGACGACCGGCCTCGCGTAGTTGTCCACCACGAAAGCGTCAGCCAACCGAGCGCAAGTGAAGTTTGCCCCCGCCGACACATCCGCGGCAATCATAAATGAGCCTAAGGCAGATACCGGAAGGTTCCTGGAGGTCGTGGTGCCGCCTCCCAACTGGCCATAGGTGTTGTCGCCCCAACATTTCACTGCGCCCACGGCTAGTAAAGCGCAGGTGTGATTCGCTCCTGCAGTTACTGTTACGGCCCCGGTGAGGCTCACTTTGACCGGCACCAACGCAGCGCCGGTGCTCCCGTTCGCCATCGCCGCTCCCCAGCACCAGACCGTGCCATCCACGCGCACCGCGCAGGTATGCAGGAATCCGGCCGCAATCGAAACCACGTTGGTCAGCCCGCTAACAGCCACTGGCACATTGCTTGAAACCGTCGTGCCGTTTCCAAGCTGTCCGGAGTCGTTGAATCCCCAACAACGTACCGTGCCAAAACTCAAAATGGCGCAGGTATGCAGGCTGCCCGCTGCAATGGATATGGCCGTGCCGAGATTGGCGACCGGAACAGGCGTAAGTCTGGCTGTGTGGCTGCCGTCTCCCAACTGGCCGAAATTGTTGTGGCCCCAGCACTGGACGGTTCCGTCATCCAGCACTGCGCAAGTATGCAACTGGCCTGCAGAAAGTCTGGTTCGATGCGGACGGGCCCCTTTTTCCCCGCTAAATCGCGTCGTGCCGAAAATGGCCGGACTCAAAATCAGCGCGAATGCAAGAAAACGAATCTGCGGTAACATTTTTTCACCTCCTATTTAGCGGACGAGAGAACCACCTGCCTTGTCCAGTGCGTATCGTCGAAAATGGCGCCCTCGCTGCGCACGATCGCCTCGACATGAGCGGTTGTTGTGCCAGCCTGGAAACCGGATGGCCCTTGCGCCGGCACGGTCATCGGCACTTGGATCAACCGGCTCTCGCACTTCGCCTCCGCATGCCCGGTGCCCGACGCGGTCCCCTGTTCCAGTGTCAGGATGATGTGCGCCTGAGCGCCCGCCTCGCAATTGACCAGAGCCGTGACTTCCGCTATCCGGCCGTTACGCAGCGTACCGGCAGGATCGATGTTGGCCAGGAACGAATTCACTGGCGTGGGTCGCGGTTGATTGGTGGTTGTGCCGTCGCCGATCTCGCCCTGCGCGTTGTTGCCCCAGCAATCGATCGCACCGCTCGTGAACAGAGCACAGGCATGCTCTTGCCCAACCAAGTGAGGGCTTGGGAAGAATATGAACCGGGAACCCTTGCCGGTGGTGATCGCCGTAACCGTCGAGATGGGAAAGAAAGCCCTGCCACCCGGGCAAAGCGAGCCGCAAAAGACAAAGCGGCCAACTGAAGTCGGAGTGAGATGATCCACACTATCGATGGCCGATAGTTCACCGGAGTCGTTAGCGCCCCAACAGGACGCGCCTCCACCGGCTTGAGCCGCACACGTGAAGAAGGCTCCGGCCGAGAGGCTGACAGCGTCATTAAGTGCTCTCACAAAGGCCGGGTTCGGCGCGGGCAGCGTCGAACCGTTCCCTATCTGACCGCGTGAATTTGATCCCCAGCAGGCCGCCGTCCCGGTTGCGGTAACGGCACACGCATGGCTCGCGCCCGCTGTGATGCCGACGATATCGTATAGCTGAAAGGTCAAGATCCCTGCCACGATGAAAACCGTTTGGGGCGTTGCGGAGAACGCTTCCGAAATGAGGCCGCCAAGCTGATTTGCGGAGTTGTCGCCCCAGCACCACACAGTTCCCGAGCTCAACAACACACAGGTGAATTGGTTCCCGGCGGCGACTGCTACTGCGTTTGTGATCCCTAAGACCTGGCGTGGCGCTGACGAGTCAGCCGTATCTCCGGCTCCAAGCTGCCCGCGGTCGCCGGCACCCCAGCAAGAGACTGTTCCTCCCACTGCAACCGCGCAGGTGTGGAGATCTCCGGCGGAAATGGCCACGAAAAGTGGTCCGCTGTTTATAACCGGAACGGGTTGATTGCTCGACGTGAGTGTGCCGTTCCCAAGCTGGCCTCGGGAGTTATCACCCCAGCATCGCGCTCCCCCTGCGGCATCGATTGCGCAAGCATGGGAGCCGTGACCGGCGGACAAGCC
>Ga0070717_10001987_pt1 | contig 14301 bp, 11 predicted proteins | sample LARL113metaG_FD_71366 | JGI IMG/M metagenome (GOLD analysis project Ga0070717, IMG submission 71366) | Corn, switchgrass and miscanthus rhizosphere microbial communities from Kellogg Biological Station, Michigan, USA - LAR L11-3 metaG | ecosystem: Host-associated > Plants > Roots > Rhizosphere ... | reverse complement strand
ATGCCCCAGGCGATGGTGCCGAGCGGAAGGTAATGGCCGGACAGCCGCACCGTGACAAGGCCGAGCAGCACCGCAGCGACGCCGCTGACGAGGAGAGAAAGCGGCAGCGTCAGCCATGGTGAGATGCCGTAGGCGGTGGTCAGCACCGCGGTGGTGTAGGCGCCAAAGCCGCAAAACGCCGCCTGGCCGAAAGACGTGAGACCGCCGACGCCGGTCAACAACACGAGCCCCATCGCCACCAGCGCCGACAGTCCAATGTTGTCCAAGAGCACGATCCAGAACGGCGGCATGTGCGGCACGAACGGGATCGCCGCCATGACGAGCGCGAACAGCAGGATGGGAAGCCGCTCTCTCACTTAAACGTCAATCCTTCTCTTCCTCGACGGCGGGCGCGGCCAGCGAGCGCAGCAGCAGCACGGGAATGAGCAGCGTGAAGACGATGACCTCCTTGAAATTGCTGGCGTAGAACGAGGAGAAGGCCTCGACGATGCCGACCAGAAGTGCCGCGATCGCGGTCAAGGGATAGCTCACGAGGCCGCCGATGATCGCGGCAATAAAACCCTTCAAGCCGATCAGAAATCCCGTGTCGTAGTAGAGCGTCGTGATCGGCACGATCAGGATGCCGGAGATCGCGCCGATCACGGAGGCCAGCAGGAACGCAATCTGTCCCGACAGCGAAGTTCGGATGCCGACAAGCCGCGCACCCAGCCGGTTGACCGCGGTCGCGCGCAGCGCCTTGCCGTAGCGGGTAAAGCCGAAGAACAGCCACAGCGCGATGATGAAAGCGACCGTGATGGCGTAGACCGCGATGCTCTGTCCGGTGAAGCGCAGCGCGCCGGCAGTGAACGTCGCATCCATGATTGGCGGGCCTCGCTGGCCCTCGGCGCCGAAGAACAACAGTCCAAGGCCCTGCATCGCGAGATGGCAGCCGACCGAGGCGATCAACAGCACCAGCACCGACGTATGCGCGAGCGGCTGAAACGCGATGCGGTAGAGGAATAGTCCGATCGCCGCGACGATCAAGAGCGACAGCGCGATGTTGACGGCAACCGGGGCGTGGTGGGCTGCCGACCACATCGCCAGCGCGAGCACGATCGCGGGCGGCACGATATTGACCGCGAAGGCGCGCCCGACCAGCGGCCAGCGCAGCGACCTACGGGCCGCGAACAGGTCGAAGCCAAACGCGACGGCGCCCATCGCCACCGCCAGCCGCGCCGTGCCCGGCACTTGGCCCGACGACAGCGAGGCGTAAGTGAGCGCGCCATAGGTCACGAACTCGCCCTGCGGAATCAGGATCACGCGGGTCACCGCGAACACCAGCACCAGCGCGAGGCCAAGCAGCGCGTAGATCGCGCCATTGGTAATGCCGTCCTGGAGCAGGAACAGCATGATCGTCGTGTTCAAGACCTGAGCGCTCCCCTCTAGATACCGGACGCCCGGCGGCCGCTTCCGGGCCGGCTCGTCGTCCGATCGCAGCCATCGAAAAATGCTTGCCCGGATTTGATATGATGGATAACAATTATCAAATATAATCTCAAGCCGGGCCCCCGGCCGCCATTGACCCTAGAGCATGATCCGCAAGAGTGGATACCGGTTTTTCGAAAAAGATCATGCTCAAACAAAAAGATAGAGCGGGATGACGCTTCGAAGAAAAGTCATCTCGCTGATTGCGAGCTCCAAACGATGACTGTTTCCAAGACCGCTATGGCCGATACCGTCAAGGCCCGCAAGGAGCCCGCTGGCGGTACAGGCGAAGATACTACCGCGCTGCAGCTCGGCGAATTGTCAGAGCTGCTCGGCTATGCGCTGAAACGCGCGCAGTTGAGGGTGTTTGAGGATTTCTTGCGCTGCGTTGCGCCGCTGCAACTGACGCCGGCGCAATTCTCGGTGCTGCTGTTGCTGGACAAGAATCCCGGTCGCAATCAGACCGAAATCGCCGCCACGCTCGGCATCCTCAGGCCGAATTTCGTGGCGATGCTCGATGGGCTGGAAAGCCGCGACCTCTGCGCGCGGATCCGTTCGACCAATGATCGCCGCTCGCACATCCTGGTTCTGACCGACAAGGGCAGGGCGGTGCTGGCGCGGGCAAAGAAGCTCGTCGCTTCCAAGCACGAAGCGCGCCTCAACGAGCTGTTAGGCCCGGCCAACCGCACAGCGCTGCTGTCGATGCTAGGCAAGATCGCAAGAGAGTTTTAGAGACCGCCGTCATTCCGGGGCGCGCGCAAGCGCGAACCCGGAACCTCGAGATTCCGGGTCTGGTCCTACGGACCATCCCGGAATGACGGGGCCGACCATCAAGCCGCGACAATGCGGCCCAACACTTTCCGCGCGTCGCGCCCTGACAGGAACAGCCGCTCGATCTCGCGTGCCGGAAGCGGCTTGCTGAACAGAAAACCCTGCATCTCGGTGCAGCCCTCGGACGCAATCCTGTCGAGCTGTTCTTTGGTCTCGACGCCTTCGGCGGTCGCCGTCATGCCCATGCCGTGGGCGAGCGCCGCGACTGCCCGCACGATGTTAAGCGAGCCGGTGCTCTCCGTGATGTCTTTCACGAAAGACCGATCGATCTTGATCTTGTCGAATGGAAAACACTGCAAATAGGTCAGCGAGGAATAGCCGGTGCCGAAATCGTCCATCGCGATCCGGATGCCGAGCGCGCGCAGCTGGTGCAGCACGGCGAGCGTCGCTTCCTTGTTGTGCAGCAGCACGGTCTCGGTAATCTCGATCTCGAGCCGCGTCGGATGCAGGCCGGAGGTCGCGAGCGCCCCGACGATGACCTGCATCAGGCCGGGGCTGCGGAACTGAGCCGCCGAGATATTCACGGCGACATGGAAATCGCCCGGCCATTGCGCGGCGGTGGCGCAGGCCTGCCTGATCACCCATTCGCCGATCGGGACGATAAACCCGATCTCCTCGGCGAGCGGAATGAAGGTCGCGGGCGAGACAATGCCTTTGTCCGGATGATTCCAGCGGATCAGGGCTTCGAATCCGCTGATCTCGCTGCTTTTTAGGTTGACCACCGGCTGGTAGTAGAGCTCGAACTCGCCGGCGGGCAGCGCCTTGCGCAGATCGCGTTCCATGATGCGGCGGGTCTGCATCTGCAAATCCATCGCTGGCTCGAAGAAGCGGAAGGTGCCGCGGCCATCGCCTTTTGCCCGGTACAGCGCGAGGTCGGCGTTGCGCAGCAATCGGTCGGGCCGCAATCCGTCGCCAGGGCCGACCGCAATGCCGACGCTGGCGCCGATCACGGCCTGATGGCCGTCGATCTCGAACGGTTCGCTTATCGAAGCGATGATGCGTTGCGCGAGCGAGGTTGCGTCAGTGGGTTCGGTGATCGGGGTCTGCACGATGACGAATTCGTCGCCGCCCATCCGGGCGATGGTGTCGGTGTCGCGCACCAAAGCGCGCAAGCGCTCGGCGACGATCTTCAGCAGCTTGTCGCCGGCCGGATGACCGAAAGTATCGTTGACGGCCTTGAACTGGTCGAGATCGAGGTGGTGCACCGCGATCATCTGCTCGCGATGAATACGCTGGCCCAGCGCCCGTTCGAGCCGCTGGTTCAAGAGCACGCGATTGGCAAGATCGGTCAGCGCGTCGTGGTGGGCCATATATTCGATCTTGACCTCGGAGCGACGCTGCTCGGTGATGTCTTCGTGGGTCGCGACCCAGCCGCCGTCGGGCATCGGCCGGTGACGGATCTTGAAGGTGCGCCCATTTCTCAATTCGACGATGCTGTCGGTCGGTTCGTTGGAGATCGCGACGTTGGTGCGCCAGTGCAGATATTCGTCCCGCGACATCGCGGGAAAGCTTCCCGCCTCGAAGCGCAGGTCGACGATCTCGGCCAGTGGCGTGCCGGGACCGACGCGGTCGCGCGGCAGGTCATACATCTCGACATAGCGGTCGTTGCAGACGATCAGCCGGTAGCTCGCGTCGAAGAAGCACAGCCCCTGGGACATGTTGTTGATCGCGGTATCGAACTGGAAGTTTCGGACCCGCAACGCCTCTTCCTGTTCCTTGCTCAGCTCGTGCTGCGCGTTCAGGCGCGTGCTGATCTCTTCCCGCCCCGTAATGTCCTCATGGGTGGCCATGCCGCCACCGCCCGGCAACGGGCGAACCGTAAAGGCGATGACCCGGCCGTCGGCGAATTCCTGGATGCTGGTGGCGCGATCGGTGATGTTGTCGAGGCGCTCGCGGATATACGCGTCGGGGTTTGAGCGGATCTTGAGCCCCAGATTCAGCCGGTGCCGGATCAGCTCGCTGATCGGGGTGCCTGGCTTCACCTGTTCGGATGAAAGCCCATAGATTTCCATGTACCGCTTGTTGGCGAACACCACGTCGCGCTTGCCATCGAAGATGACGAGCCCGAGCGACAGATGGTCGACGGCCTGTTCGAGCAGCCGGGCCGGGTGATCCGGCTCCGGATTGATGGTACGCTCCTCGGAATCCGTCATTTTGGCGACCCCCTGCACCAGTCTTGCAGCGCTCCTGCGATGAGGAGCCGCATATTAAAAGCCGAACGTGGTGAACCGCATCCTTGAGCGGGTAGCGTCTGCTCCGGGTTCCTTGGAATTCGCTAAACAGAACGTTAAAATTTTCCGCCCGTGCGGCTCGGCGCGCCGGGAGGGGGCGGGAGCTTTTGAACCGGACCGGGTGTTTCCAGGCGCTTAGACCCCGTCCACCAAAATTACCCTGATATCGTTGACGTTGGTCAGGGTCGGGCCGGTCTGCAATAAATCGCCGGTCGCGGCGAAAAACGCTGACGCGTCGTTGTTGTCGAGATAGGCGCGGGCGTCGAGCCCAAGCGATTTCATCTTCGCAAACGTGGTCTTGTCGATCACGGCTCCGGCGGGATCGCTGGCGCTGCCGGCGCCGCCATCGGCGCCGTCGGTGTCGCCCGCCAGCGCCGAAATGCCCGATATGTCCTTGAAGAGGCCGGCCAGCGCCAGCGCATATTCCTGGTTGGGGCCGCCGCGGCCGTTGCCGCGCACGGTCACCGTCAGTTCGCCGCCTGACAGGATCGCCAGCCGCTTGCCGTCGGCGCGCGCGTTGAGCGCCAGGCGAGCGTGCTCGGCGGCAACCTCACGGGCCTCGCCTTCGAGATCGGCGCCGAGGTCGATGATCTCGTAGCCGGCGTTTTTGGCGAGCTTGACCGCGGCATCCAGCGACGCCTTCGGCCGCGCGATCAATTCGAAATGCGCGCGCGCAAACGCGGCATCGCCTTCCTTGCAGCTTTCGTTCCTGGGGTCGTCGAGTGCGCGGCGGACCGCATCGTCGACCTCAAGCCCATATTTGGCGACGATGGCGCGCGCATCCGCAAGCGTGGTCGGGTCCGGTACCGTCGGTCCGGAGGCGATCGCGGACGGGTCGTCATGCGGAACGTCCGATATCGCCAGGGTCACGATCTCGGCGCGCTTCCCGGCGCGGGCGAGCCGGCCGCCCTTGATCCGCGACAAATGCTTGCGAACGGTGTTGACCTCGCCGATCGGCGCGCCGGAGCGGAGCAGCGCCCGCGTCACCTGCTGTTTCTGCGCAAACGATACGCCCTCGGCCGGCGCGACCCAATTGGCGGAGCCGCCGCCGGACAACAGCACCAGCAGCAGGTCACTGGCTTCTGCCTGTTGCGCCAGCTGGAGCGTCTCTTCCGCTCCCCTCAACCCGGCTTCGTCGGGCATCGGATGGCCGGCCTCGATCACCTTGATCCGCCGGGTCGGCACGCCGTGGCCGTGGCGGGTAGTGGCGATGCCGGTCAGGCGCGACGGCTCGAGTTCCAGCGCATCGAGGTAATGCCGCTCTGCGGCCGCTGCCATGGCCGCAGCGCCCTTGCCGGCGGCAAGACAGATCACGTTGCCTTTCGGCACCGGGCGCAAATGGCTCCCAAGAATCACGTCGGGATGCGCGGCGGCAACCGCGGCATCGAAGATGGCGCGCAGCAAAGGGCGTCGGTCGGTCATGGTCTCGCACGTATCGGAAGCGGCAACATTGGATGCCGTTATCCATCCTATTGCCGCAAAAGAAAACCCCCGCAAGTTAGCCTTGCGGGGGTGGTGCGTGTGTCCCGGACGCGGTGCAGCGCTCTTTACGTTACATCGCGGAGCCGGGACATGAGGCTCTAGCCGCCGACATCGCCGGAGATGACGTCGCCGAACAGCTCCCACTTCTCGCCCTTGAACCGTTGCAGCTGAAGCTGGCTGATCGGGGCGAAATCAGTCGGGCTGGTGTTGATCATCACGCCAGGCAGCAGCACTTCGGTGCGGAAATCCTTGAGGTTTGCCGCTTGCTTCATGACGTTTTCGCGGGTCAGATCGTCGCCGCACTGCTTCAGCACTTGAACCATGGTCTGCGCGACGCCGTAGCCGACGATGACCGATCCGTCGAGTTTGTTGCCTTCCGGAAAATCCTTGGCGAGGAAATCCAGGAACCCCTTCATTCCGGCGTCGTTGTCCCACTGCGGATCGGCGGCATCCTTCAAATAGGCGGCGGAAATAATGCCCTGGCCGTTTTCGAAGCCGGCGGGCTTCATGACTGCGCCGATCGAACTGGAGACGTTGTTGAGGAGATGCATCGGCTTCCACTCGATTTCGGCCATCTTCTTGATCGCCTGCGCCGCGAATTTCGGCGTGGTGACGTTGAAGAACACGTTGGCGTCGGTCGATTTGAGCTTGACGATGTGATTGTCGACGCTGGGCTCTGTGGTCTCGTAGCTTTCTTCGGCGACGATCATCGAGGCGGCCTTGGCCCCTAGCCCGTCCTTCAGGCCCTTGACGTAGTCCTTGCCGTAGTCGTCGTTCTGATAAAGGATCGCGATCTTGGCGTCAGGCTTTTCCTTCAACAGGTACTTCGCATAGATTCGGGACTCGCTCTGGTAGTTCGGCTGCCAGCCCATGGTCCAGGGAAAATCCTTGGGATCGTTCCACTTGGTGGCGCCGGTGGCGACGAACAGTTGCGGCACCTTCTTCGAGTTCATGTATTTGTGGATTGCCGAATTAGGCGGTGTGCCGAGTGAATTGAAGACGAGCAGCACCTCGTCGCTCTCCACCAGCTTGCGCGCCTGCTCGACCGTCTTCGGCGGGCTGTAGCCGTCGTCATAGCTGATGAAATTGATCTTGCGGCCGTTGATGCCGCCGGCATCGTTGATCTTCTTGAAGTAGGCGGCCTCGGTCTTGCCGATCACGCCGTAGGCCGACGCCGGGCCGCTATAGGGCATGATGTTGCCGATCTTGATCTCGGTATCGGTGGCGCCGGTGTCGTATTTCTTTTGCGCGAGCGCGCCGCTCGTCGATGCTGCAAACAAGACGAGCGCGGTTGAAGCTATGGCCAATCGGGTGGCGGTAACGAGCATTACGTCTCTCCCTCTTTTTGAGAATTAAGTATGGGTCGTGGCCTTCTTGATCGAAAGCTCTTGTGACTTGTCTTGCGTCCTGGATGCAGTGATTACCATTTTACCCAAGCCGCCTCAATAAAAAGCCCCCGCGACAACGCCGCAGGGGCTGCTTCTTTAGTAGTCAGGGAGCCCGCGTTAACCACCGACGTCGGAGCTGATGACGTCACCGAAGCGCTCCCAGCTTTCGCTCTTGAAGCGCATGAGCTGCAACTGCGAAAGCGGAGCAAAATCGGTGGGGCTGGTATTGACCTTGACGCCCGGCAGCAGGCCGCTGGGTGCGAAGTCCTTGATGCTGGCCGCCTGCTTCATCACGTTCACGCGCGTCAGATCGTCGCCGCAGGCCTTCAACACGTGCACGAGGCCCTGGGATACGATGTAGGCGTACATCAGGTTCACATCCGCGCGGTTGGCCTCGGGATAGAATTTATCGAGGAACTCATTCCACGCCTTTATCGCCGGATCATCCTTCCATTGCGGATCGGTCGGATCCTTGAGATAGGTCGAGGAGATGATTCCTTGAGAGTTCTCGAAGCCGGCCGGCTTCATGACCGCGCCGATCGAGACCGAGACGTTGTTGAGAAAGTGTGTCGGCTTCCAGCCGATTTCGGCCATCTTCTTGATCGCCTGCGCCGCGAACTTCGGCGTAGTGACGTTGAAGAAGACATCGGCGCCGGTCGACTTCAGCTGGACAATTTCCGAATCGATGGTCGGCTGCGTGGTTTCGTAGCTCGCCTCGGCGACGATCATCGAGGCGGCCTTGGCGCCGAGACCGTCCTTGAGACCTTTCACGTAGTCCTTGCCGTAGTCGTCGTTCTGATAGAGAACCGCGATCTTGGCGTTGGGCACATTCTGGAGAATATATTTCGCGTAGATGCGGGATTCGCTCTGGTAGTTCGGCTGCCAGCCCATGGTCCAGGGGAAGTCCTTCGGATCATCCCACTTGGTGGCGCCGGTGGCGACGAACAGTTGCGGCACCTTCTTCGAATTCATGTATTTCTGGATTGCCGTGTTCGGCGGCGTACCCAGCGAATTGAAGATGAAGAGCACCTCGTCGCTCTCCACCAGCTTGCGCGCCTGCTCGACCGTCTTCGGCGGACTATAGCCGTCGTCATAGCTGATGAAATTGATCTTGCGGCCGTTGATACCGCCCTCGGCATTGATCTTGTTGAAGTAGGCCTGTTCGGTCTTGCCGATCACGCCGTATGCGGAGGCGGGTCCGCTGTAGGGCATGATGTTGCCGATCTTGATCTCGGTGTCGGTGGCGCCGACGTCGTATATCTTTTGCGCAAGCGCACCTGAACTGGTGGCCGCGATCACCGCGAGGGCAGCCGAAAAGGCCCCCAACCGCAAATGGAAAGCAGGCATTTTGATCTCCCTTGTGTCTGATCGAATGTGTCGATTTTCTTGATTTCGGAGCACTTCGCGGCTCCTCCGGCGCATTCAATACCCAGGCGGGATACCCGGCAACAAAAAGCCCCCGGCGACGTGGTCGCAGGGGGCGTTATTTAGTTGAAGATGGCGGGAATATTTCCGGCCCGACCAACGAACGCGGGCTCGGGGCTCGGGCCTACTCGCTGAGCTCACCGCTGATGATGTTGCCGAACAGCTCCCATTTCTCGCCCTTAAACCGTTGCATCTGAAGCTGCTTGATCGGGGCGAAGTCGGTGGCCGAGGTGTTGATCTTGACGCCGGGCAGCAAGGTATCGAGCTCGAGATCCTTCAGGCTCGCCGCCTGCTTCATCACATTCTCGCGGGTCAGGTTGTCGCCGCACATCTCAAGCACCTTGACCATGGTCTGTGCCGCGCCGTAGCCGTACACCACCGAGGCGTTAAGCTTGTCGCCCTCGGGATAATACTTCTCCAGGAACGCATAGAATTTCTTCATGCCGGGATCGTTGTCCCACTGCGGGTCGGCGCCGTCCTTGGCATAGGCGGCCGACAGCATGCCTTGGGCGTTCTCGAAACCGGCCGGCTTGATCACCCCGCCGACCGAGGCCGAGACGTTGGAGACGATATGCAGCGGATGCCAGTCGATCTCGGCGAGCTTCTTGATCGCCTGGGCGGCAAATTTCGGCGTGGTGACGGAAATGAAGACGTTGGCACCGGAAGCCTTCAGCTTGACGATGTGGTCGTCGACGGTGGGCTCAGTGGTCTCGTAGCTTTCCTCGGCGCTTATCATCGACGCCTTGGCGCCCAGCCCGTCGTGCAGGCCTTTCAAATAGTCCTTGCCGAAATCGTCGTTCTGGTAGAGCACCGCGATCTTGGCGTCCGGCTTCTGCTTCATCAGGTATTTCGCATAGATATGCGCTTCGCTCTGATAGGACGGCTGCCAACCCATGGTCCACGGAAAGTCCTTCGGGTCGTTCCATTTGCTGGCGCCGGTCGCGACGAACAGCTGCGGCACCTTCTTGGCGTTGAGGTATTTCTGGATCGCCGTGTTGGACGGCGTGCCGAGCGGATTGAACACCAGGAGAACTTCGTCGCTCTCGACCAGCTTGCGCGCCTGCTCGACGGCCTTCGGCGGGCTGTAGGCGTCGTCATAACTGAGAAAAGTGATCTTGCGGCCGTTGATGCCGCCCTCGGCATTGATCTTCTTGAAGTAGGCCTCTTCGGTCTTGCCGATCACGCCATAGGCCGACGCCGGGCCGCTATAGGGCATGATATTGCCGATCTTGATCTCGGTGTCGGTGGCGCCGGTGTCGTATTTCTTTTGGGCGAGTGCTGTGCCGGAGGTGAGAGCGATGACCGCCGTCGCAAGCGCGGCGATACGTAATTCCTTAGCAAGCATTTTTTCTCCTCGGTTTGATGGCCTTAGCCCGTAGGATGGGTTGAGCGAAGCGATACCCATCGCACCGTTTCGGTCTCGCCGATGATGGGTATCGCTTCGCTCGACCCATCCTAGGAGTTCTTCTTGAACCGGCCGATCAGTTGCTGGCCAACGATGGCGACTTGCCTCGCGCCGTGCGGCACCAGGAAGATGACAAGGAACAGAAGCACGCCGAACACGGCGCCGGACAGACCCTTGGAGATTCCCTCCGCGATGTTCGGCACGAAGATGATGAAGGCCGAACCCACGATCGATCCGGGCAGCCATCCCACGCCGCCGACGACCATGCCGAGAAACAGCGAGATCGCAAGCGTGATGGTGTAGCTGTCGGGAGCGACGAACTGCACGGCGATGGCGCCGAGCCCGCCGGCGACGCCGGTGATGCCGGCCGAGACGCCGAACGCCAGCGTCTTGTACAGCGCAACGTCGACGCCCATCGCGGACGCCGCGATCTCGTTGTCCCGGATCGCCATGAAGGCGCGGCCCGAGCGCGATCGCAACAGGTTGACGGAGAAGACATAGATCGCGATCGTGATCGCGAGCGTGAAGTAATAGAGCCACATGTCCTGCGAGATCGGCAGGCCGAACGGCGCATCCGGCTTGGTCACCACCAGCCCTTGCACGCCGCCGGTCCATTTCTCGAAGAAGCCGAGCTTCAAGAGCTGCGGCATCGCGGTTGCGAGCGCGAAGGTCGCGAGCGCAAGGTAGACGCCGGACAGCCGCAGCGCCGGCTGGCCGAACAGAAATCCGAAGCCGAAGCAGATGACGCCCGCGATCGGCAGCGTCAGTGCATAGTTGACGTTGAACTGTTCCATCAGGATCGCCGAGGTATAGGCGCCGACCGCGTAGAACGCGCTTTGCCCCAGCGAAAACTGCCCGCTGCCGCCGGTCAGGATATTGAGCGCCAGAACCGCGACGCCGTAGATCAGGAGCATCGTCATCTGGAAGATGATGAAATTCTTCACGAACAGGGGAATGAGAAGCAGCAATCCCAGCATGATCAGCGAGGTGCCGGTGCCGAGTGTCATGGCCCGCTTGGGAACGGCCTCTACCGCGGGGGCTTCGGTGACGACGTCTTCGACGGCGCTCATGATCAAACTCGCTTCACAATGGGCCGGCCGAACAGGCCGGCGGGTTTGACGACCAGGACGGTGATGATCAGCGCGAGCGCGATCGGGAGCTTCAGTTCATTGCCGACGCCGGGGATATAGGTCCCGGCGAGATTCTCGAAGATGCCGACCAAAAATCCGCCGATCACAGCGCCGAGCGGGCTGGTCAGGCCGCCGAGCACGGCGGCGGCAAATCCATAAATCAGCACGCCGCCCATCATGTTCGGCTCGAGGAATACAACTGGCGCGATCAGCATGCCGGCGATCGATCCGATGGCGGCGGCCATGCCCCAGCCGAGCGCGATCATCCAGGAGGTGTTGATGCCGACCAGCCGCGCCGATTCAGGCACCGAGGCGGCCGCCCGCATCGCCAGTCCAATCCGCGTGAACTGGAAGAAGAAATAAAGCCCCATCAAGAGCAGCACGGTGACGCCGATCATGCCGGCCTGGTGGGTGGAGATGAGCTGGCTGCCGAGGAACGGCGAGGAGCCGAACGGCGTCGGGTATTGCTTGATGGTGAAATCCCAGATCAGGCCCGCGACCGAGTTGATGATCGCAAACAGCGCGATGAAGCCGGCGACGTTGGTCAGGATCGGCGCTTTCGCAAGCGGCTTGAACAACAGCCGCTCGATGGCGATGCCGCCGGCGAAGGAGAACGCCAGCGTGAGCACAAAGGCGCCCCAATAGGGCACGCCCCATTGCATCAACTGCCAGGAGACGAAGGTCGAGAACATCGCCATTTCGCCCTGCGCGAAATTGAGATGGTCGATCGCCTGGTAGATCATGACCACCGCGAGCGCCATGCAGGCATAGATCGCGCCGGTGGCGATGCCGGCCAGGATTTGATTGGTGAAAAGCTCCATGGCCGGCGCTCCCTCAGTACCCGAGATAGGATTTGCGGACGTCTTCGTTGTTCGCGATCTCGTTGGCCTTGCCCGACATCACGATGCGGCCGGTCTCGATCACATAGGCCTGGTCGGCGAGCTCGAGCGCGAGCTGCGCGTTCTGCTCGACCACCAGGATCGTGACCTTTTCCTCGCGGTTGATCTTGCCGAGGATCTTGAACAGGTCGCGCACGATCAACGGCGCGAGCCCGAAGGACGGCTCGTCGAGCAGCATCAGCCGCGGGCGCAGCATCAGCGCGCGGGCGACCGCCAGCATCTGCTGCTCGCCGCCGGAAAGCGTGCCCGCCTGCTGGGTGTAGCGTTCCTTCAGCACCGGAAAGTGGTCGTACATGCGCTCGATATCGGAGACCACGCCGGCCTTGTCCTTGCGGGTGATGGCGCCAAGCTGGAGGTTCTCCTCCACCGTCATGGTGGTGAAGGTGCCGCGGCCCTGCGGCACATGCGCAATCCCGAGCCGGACGATGTTTTCGGTGGAGCGGCCCGACAGCGTCGCGCCCTCGAACTCGATCGCGCCGGTGGTGCGCACCATGTTGCAGATCGCGCGCAGCGTGGTGGTCTTGCCGGCGCCGTTGGCCCCTAACAGGGTAGTGAGGCTGCCTTCATTGAGGGCGAAGCTCAGCCCGTGAAGCGCCTGGACCTGGCCGTAAAAGGCCCGCAGATCCTTGACGTTGAGCATCGCCGTCATTGGTCCTTGCTCCCGAGATAGGCCTTGATGACGTCGGGATCGGCCTGCACCTGGCTAGGGGTGCCTTCCGCAAGCTTGCGGCCGAAATTCAGCGCGACCACATGGTCGGCGATCGACATCACCAGTCCCATGTGGTGTTCGACCAGGAGCACGGTCATCTTGCGATCGTCGCGGATGCGGCGGATCAGGTCGCCGAGCACGTGGACTTCCTCATGGTTGAGGCCACCGGCGGGCTCGTCGAGCAGCAGGATTTTCGGATCGGAGGCAAGCGCGCGGGCGAGCTCGACGCGTTTCTGGGTGCCGAACGGCAGGCCGGAGACCGTGGTATGGGCGACGCTCTCGAGATCGAGATAGCCGAGGATCTCATGCACCTTCTTGTTGACGCTGGCCTCGGCGCGGCGAACCCAGGCCAGTTTCAGCGAGTCGCTGACGATGTCGCTCGAGGTGCGTGAATGGGTGCCGACCCGGACGTTGTCCATCACCGAAAGATTGGGAAACAGCGCGACGTTCTGGAAGGTGCGGCCGATGCCGATTTCGGCGATGCGGTGCGGCGGCCGCTTCAGGATGCTGATCCCTTCCATCAGGATGTCGCCGGAACTCGGCTGATAGAGCCGGGAGAGGCAGTTGAACAGCGTGGTCTTGCCGGCGCCGTTCGGTCCGATCAGGCCGAGGATCTGGCCCTCATGCATGTCGAAGGAGACGCCGTTCAACGCGATGATACCGCCGAACACGACGCTGACGTCGCGAACCGCGAGCAGGGGGTATTGCCCCTGCGCGAGTTGGGCCTGCGTCATCGGGTCCTGCCTGGAACACCGGTTGAGCCGGAATAGCCTGACGAAATGTCTCGCCGGCCACGACGCAGCCTACCTGATCCCCTCGACCACACGTGCAACTTTCCCTCCTGATCTCAATTTCTTGCCTTGTTCTTTTTTTGATTGCGGCGCCGCACCGCCGAGCGCCGCTTCGATGTTCCTTACCATCGCCACGAGACGAGGTCCAATGTCGCTCAAGAGCCGATCTTCCGTGAAACGGAATGCCGGCGCGCCACAGTTAAACGCATAAGGACCGGTGCCGTCATTTAGCTTTAGGGCTACCCCGACGGCGGCCACGTCGTCCTGCCACTCGCCGGCCGAGATCGCAAAGCCGTGCTTTGCAACCATCTCGCCGGAGCGTTCGATGCCGTCGCGCATCTTGGGCCAACGGCTGCCGTAATGTTCGCGGAGCTCGCGCAATAAAGCCGCACGTTCATCGCTTCCCAGCGCCGAGATATAGGCACGGCCCATCGCGGTGGTCGCAATCGGTATCCGCGAACCGACGTCGAGCTGAACGCCAAGCGTCAGCCCGTTACGGCTCTGGCCGAAATAGATCATGCTGTGACGGTCGCGGCCGCCGACCGC
>Ga0070717_10001986_pt1 | contig 14301 bp, 12 predicted proteins | sample LARL113metaG_FD_71366 | JGI IMG/M metagenome (GOLD analysis project Ga0070717, IMG submission 71366) | Corn, switchgrass and miscanthus rhizosphere microbial communities from Kellogg Biological Station, Michigan, USA - LAR L11-3 metaG | ecosystem: Host-associated > Plants > Roots > Rhizosphere ... | reverse complement strand
CGACTGGCACGTGCTTTTCGTGATGATGTTTTTCGTGCTTGCTCAGAACAGAACCCATCGTTTTTCTATGATAGCAGCCGCGTGTGAGTACCTAGTACCTAGTACCGAGAAGGAAAAGGCGCTGAGTTGTGCTTGCTAGGTACTGGGTACCAGGTACTCGGTACTGCCCTTCACTCCCGCGGCACGACGCAGACATCCGCGAGGTTGCGATAGCGCTCTGCGTAATCGAGTCCGTAGCCCACCACAAATTCATCGGGGATGGTGAAGCCAACGTAGTCGCCTTGCAGCGGCAGCTTGCGCCGCGAGGGCTTGTCGAGCAGCGCCGCGATCTTCAAGGCTCGAGGCTGATGCGCCAGCAGCAGCTTCTTCAGCACGGTGAGCGTCAGTCCCGTGTCCAGAATGTCTTCCACGACGATCACGTTCTTATCCTTCATCGACTGGTCGACGTCTTTCGTGAGTTTCACCTCTCCGGTGGAATCCCAACCGCTCTTGAGTTCCTGGGTAGGGCTGGGACGGTTCCCGTAGCTGGAGACTCCGATGAAGTCAAAGGTCGCGTCCAGCTTCACCTGTCGCGCCAAATCGGCGAGAAAAATCGCGGACCCCTTCAACACGCCGACAAATATCACCGGCTGGCCTGCGAAGTCGCGCGTAATCTCCGCGCCAAGTTCCGCCACTCGCCGGGCAATTTCCTCGCGCGAAATCAGCACCCTGAGTCCTGTCATGGCGTTTCATATTAAACTAAAGTCGCCACGAGTGTGGGTTCGTCTCTTCGATACAAAATATTAAGAACGTGCTGTTGGGATAGGAGCAATCATCCATGAATCTGAAAGGCATTCAACTTACGTGGCTGGGTCACGCTACATTTCGCATCGTCACTCCCGGAGGCCGCACCGTCATCATCGATCCCTGGATCATGAACAACCCGTCATGCCCGGCGTCCGAGAAAAAAGTGAAGCACGTGGATGTTCTTCTTGTTACCCACGGTCACGGCGACCATATTGGCGATGCCGTCGAAGTCATCAAGCAGCACCAGCCCCAGGTCGTCGGCATCCCCGAAATGTGCGGATGGCTGGAGAGGAAAGGCGCAAAACAAACCAGCATGATGAACAAGGGCGGCACGCAGAAGCTCGGCGATATCAAAGTGACCATGGTCCACGCCGATCACTCCTGCGGGATCCAGGATGGCGACCAGCTCATTTACGGCGGCGAAGCCTGCGGTTACGTGGTCGAATTCGAGAACGGCGTCAAGATTTACCACGCCGGAGACACCAATGTTTTTGGCGACATGGCCATCATCCGAGAGCTCTACGCGCCTGAAATCGTGATGCTGCCCATCGGCGACCACTTCACCATGGGCCCGCACGAAGCCGCTTACGCCTGCAATCTGCTCAAGCCCAGGACCGTCATCCCCATGCACTTCGGCACCTTCCCGGTGTTGACAGGCAGTCCCGCCGAGTTGCACAAACTATCGCCGGGCCTCGACATCGTGACCATGAAACCCGGCGTGACTCTCGGCATTTGAGAACCGGCAAGTGAGGAAGATAAGACCGAATGAAATCTAAAAGAAAGCAAGCGGCCAAAAGCCAACCGGCAAAGGACGCCAAGCCGAACTGGCGGCACTACAATTTCACAACCGCCGGCCCAGTCGATGACTATCTATACTCCATGCTTCCGAAGCGCGATGATGTGTTGGCGGAGATGGAGGGTTACGCTGCCGAGCACAATATCCCCATCGTGGGACCAGCTGTGGCACGCGTGCTCCAGCAACTTGCCCTTACAATCGACGCAAAGACAGTCTTCGAGTTGGGCTCAGCTATCGGATACTCCACCATCTGGTGGGCGCAAGCCGTCGGCGACAAAGGCCGGGTTATCTACACCGATGGCGACGCCAGGAACGCCGAGCGCGCCCGCCGTTACTTCGATCGCACCGGCGTCTCCAATCGCATCACGCTGCATACTGGCGATGCGCTTGAAGTTCTCTCCGAACAGAAGCAGCAATATGACATCATCTTCAACGATGTAGATAAGGAAGACTACCCGCGTGTGCTGCGCCTCGTGTCTCCGCGTCTGCGCAAAGGCGGCTTGTTCATCACCGACAATGTGCTGTGGAGCGGCCGGGTCGCAGAGAAGAATCCCCAAGACGCGACTACCAGGGCGATCCTTGAGTTCAACCGCCTGCTCTACAATTCTGAGGATTTTTACACTACGATCTTGCCCATACGCGACGGCTTGGCGGTGGCCTTGAAGAAGTAAGCCGGCAGAAGTAATAAGATAGACGCGTCAACCATACTGCGATTGTGATGAAGATAACTCTCCTACGAATTGTGTTGCTTTCGGTCGCAGTCACCGTCATTGCCTGCGACCGCGACAAGGACGCCAAGGTGGCAGCGCAGAATCAGTCCGCAATCGCTCCCGCCGACACACCCGCCTCCAAGCTTTCACTCCCTCCCGACACTGGTTCGAAGCCGGCGATCGATGGTGCCCGCGCCATGCAATACGTGAAAGAGATCGTAGCCTTCGGCCCGCGCCCCATCGGCAGCGCCAATCACAAGAAGGTCGAAGACTATTTGCTCGCCCACCTCAAAGGCGACGAGGTCGAGAACGACACCTTCACCGCCGACACGCCCGAAGGCAAGTTTCCCGTTCACAACATCATCGCCAAGTTTCCAGGGACGAAGGACGGCATCATCGTCGTTGCCAGCCATTACGACACGAACTACCCATTCCGCAACACATCCTATGTTGGCGCCAACGACGGCGGATCTTCCAGTGCGCTTCTTCTTGAATTAGCGAATCAGTTGCGCGGGAAAAAGCGTGACGGCTACAGCGTCTGGCTGGTGTGGGACGATGCCGAAGAAGCGATAAAGCCCGACACCGAAGTCCCTTTCCTCTCTGACAGTCTCTACGGCATCCGGCACCTGGCAGAGAAATGGGAAGCCGACGGAACCTTGAAGAAGATAAAGGCCTTCTTGCTAGCCGACATGATCGGAGACGCGGATCTCAACATCGATCGTGATGGGAATTCGACTCCCTGGCTTGAAGAGGTCGTGTATGAGGCCGCCACCCGGCTGGGCTATCAATCCCATTTCTTCGCGCGCACTCTCCCGGGAGTCGATGACGATCACATTCCTTTCGTGAAGCGAGGCGTGCCCTCCGCCGACCTCATCGACTTCAACTACGGCTACAACGACGTCTTATGGCACACGACCCAGGATACGGTCGACAAGCTCAGCCCCAAGAGCCTGGAAATCGTGGGCAAAACCATCCTGGAGACAATCGGCATACTCGACAAAATGGACCCGCTCCCGCCGAAGTGAATGTAGAGATCAACGCGGCCACAAGTTCTACGCGCTCCCGCGCGGCCATTCTCCGCGCGCCCTGCGATGAGCTTTTGCTCTTTTCCGGAGTTTCATTTCTAATGCATTCCGGTATGCGAAATCTGAAAGCCGTGTGGTTATGCCTAGTCTTGAGCACCATCTGCCTTGCCGCCACACCTTCCTCTGACACTGACGATGCCGCCCGCATCATCAAAGCCGCTCTGCAACCCTCTGCCCTGGAAAGCAACCTGCGCCACTTGACCGACGAAGTTGGCGGCCGGGTCCCGGGCACTCCCGCCATGAAGCGCGCGGTCGACTGGGGCGTACAGATGTTCAAGGCCGCAGGCGCTGACAGCGTCCACACCGAAGAATTCACCATCCCGTATTCGTGGGCAGAGGGTGCTACTGAGATGACCGTGAGCGCCACGGGCACGGCACTTGATCCCAAACTCACAGAGATTCCGAAAGTGGAGTTTCGCATCCGCTGCGTTTCCATCGCGTGGGCGCCTGCGCTGGCTCCGGTGAAGCATGTGCCGGTGGTAGACGCGGGAAGTGGCAGCCCAGCCGACTTCGCAAAGGCAGGTGATATTTCCGGCAAGATCGTGCTCGTCCACTCCGTTGTGCTCAAGACCTGGGAGGATCTGTTCGCCGAGTATACGAATGCTCCTCCAGTGATCGCCGCGGCGGTGAAGGGAAGGGCCAGAGCCGTAGCATTCATCGCCACCCGCGAGCACGACATTCTCTACCGGCACACAAACTCTTTCGAGGGAGAAATCGACCGCATCCCACAGGTACTGGTCGCACGCGAGGATGGCGAGCGCATTGGCCGCTTGCTGGCTTCCGGACATCCCGTGTGGGCGGACCTGAGCATTCCCAATCAAATCGGGGGAGCGATCAAGACCGCGAATGTGGTCGCGGAAATCAAAGGCAGCGAGAAACCGGACGAATTCGTGATTCTCGGCGCGCATCTTGACTCCTGGGAACTCGGCACCGGCGCGCTTGATAACGGTTGCAACGCCGCGCTGGTGGTGGACGCATTGCGAGCGATCAAAGCCTCCGGATTGAAGCCTCGCCGCTCCATTCGCTTCATTCTGTTTTCTGGCGAAGAGGAAGGCCTGCTCGGCTCCCGGGCTTACTCCCGGGCGCACCGGCCTGAACTCGACAAGGCTGCTGGGGTGATCATCTACGACTCGGGCACTGGCAAGACCACGGGCTTTTCTGATGGCGGCCGCAAAGACTTACTCGAAAACGCGAAGCGCCTCATTGCCCCGCTACAACAGTTCGGTGTGAACGAAGTGAAAACCGACATGGAGTGGGGCACCGATCACTTTGATTTCATGCTGGAAGGTGTGCCGACGTTTGTCGCCGACCAGGAGGAGGCGAACTATCTGGAAAACTACCACGCCAGCTCCGACACTTATGACAAAGTGGACTTCACCATGCTCAAGAAACACGTCGCCGAGGCCGCCGAGTTCAGCTTTGCATTGGCAAGCCTTCCAGAAAAGATCGGCCCGCGCTTCACGCGCGCGCAAATCGAGCAAAGCATGCGCGAAACCAACAGCGTAGAAATGTTCAAGGCCTTTGGCCTGTGGGATGCCTGGGAGAGCGGGCGGCTGGGGCGGCAGAAGTAGAAAGCGATTGTTGATTGATGATTGCTGATTGTTGATTAAAAACTTCATCCGTGAGCTTTTCAATCAACAATCAGCAATCAACAATCAGCAATTGCTTCAGAGATGCCCATTGCTCTATTTCTGGATTCTCTTCAATCTGTTCGCGCTCGCCATGCTGGTGCTGGATCTCCTTGTCTTCCACCGCCGTGGCCGCATTGTACGCTCGCGTGAAGCCCTCGCATGGAGCGCCATGTGGATCGCCCTCGCCGCGGCTTTTGCCGGACTGATTTTCTTTTGGCAAGGGCGACAGGTGGCTCTGGAATTCGTTACCGGTTACGTGCTCGAACTTTCTCTCAGTGTAGACAATCTTTTCATCTTTCTCGTGATCTTCAGGTACTTTGCTGTTCCCGAGCAGCACCAGCGCAGCGTCCTTTTTTGGGGAATCCTCGGCGCGCTCCTCATGCGCGGTGTCTTCATCCTCGCTGGAGTTGGCCTGATCGAGCGCTTCCATTGGATTCTGTACGTATTCGGAGCGCTGCTGATCTACAGCGGGATTCGCCTGGGATTTTCCGGCGAGCATCACGTCGATCCCGCGAAGAACCCAGCTGTGAGAGCCCTGCGCCGCCTGCTTCCGGTAACGGATGACTTCCGGGGCGGACGTTTCTTTGTTCGCGGATGGAAAGGCAACCCGGGTCTTTATGCCACGCCGTTGTTAATCGTTCTGGCGGTGATCGAAACCACTGACCTGCTTTTCGCCGTCGACTCTATTCCCGCAGTCCTCGCGGTCACGCTGAACGCCTTCATCGTCTACACGTCGAATGTATTCGCGATTCTCGGCCTGCGCTCGATGTACTTCGCCGTTGCCGGGCTGATGAAAGTCTTCCGCTTCCTCCACATGGGCCTAGCGCTGGTGCTGGTCCTGGTCGGCTTGAAAATGATCACCGCGGATCGTTTCCCGGTCCCGACGCTGGTGACGCTGGGCGTGGTCGCGGGAGTGCTGGCAGTCTCCGTGATCGCATCGGTAACGTATCCGGGAAGAAAGAAAGATTAAGGCCTATTACACGAACCGCACGCTCTCTCCCTTAACCACCGAGTGCTTCAGAAACTTCTTGTCGTCTTTTGCGGGATAGTCAATGCGATAATGCGCACCGCGGCTTTCCTCGCGCGCCAGCGCCGAACGCGCCACGAGCAGCGCGGCCAGATGCAGGTTTGCCGCCTCGTGTGCTCGCCGCGTGCGCGGGTGCGCCACTCTCGGCGCAAGCCCCTCCAGCATCTTGATCGCTTCCTGCATTCCTGTCCGGGTGCGCACGATGCCGGCATCTTTCCACATGATGTCCTGGACCTGGCCAATTAATTCTTCAATGCCCGCATCCACGGGACCGTTCTGTGACGCCGCTTTCTTATGGCCGCTCGCCAGCTTGTGGATGTGCTTAGGTTGTTCCCGCATTGCCTTTCCAGCGCGCGCGCCATACACCAGGCCTTCGAGCAGGGCATTGCTGGCCAGCCGGTTCGCGCCATGCACGCCAGTCGCGGCCACTTCTCCGGCAGCGTAAAGTCCGGCCAGACTGGTTTTGCCCTCCAGGTCCGTGCGCACCCCTCCGATGGCGAAATGGGCCGCGGGACGGACAGGAATCATGTCCTCGGTGATGTCGATGTTGTGCTTCATGCAGGTCGCGCAGATGCGCGGAAAGCGCCTCTGCACTCTGGCTGCATTCATGTGGGTCAGGTCCAGATACACGAAGGGATCTTTGGCGCGGCTGACTTCCATCTCATGCATGATGGCTCGTGCCACCACGTCAGCCGGGGCCATTTCTCCCAGCGGATGATATTTCCCCATGAAGCGATCCATCTCGATGTTCCGCAGATGTGCGCCTTCCCGCCGCAGGGCCTCCGAGAGAAGGAAGCGCGGTGTCTTCTTCATGTAGAGCGTCGTGGGATGAAACTGAATGAACTCCATGTCGCCAATCTCCGCACCCGCGCGGAACGCCATGGCCACCCCGTCTCCCGTGGCAGTATCGGGATTGGTCGTGCTGCGATAAATCTGTCCCAATCCTCCCGTCGCCAGCAACACCGCCGAACAAGCCACCTCTTCCGGCAATCCCTTCTCGCTGATCAGCGAAACCCCGGTCACGTACCCGTCTTCGACGAGCAGTTCGCTCGAAAACTCGAATTCCAGCACGGAAATGTTCTTGCGCGCCTGCACTTTGCCATGGAGCGCGCGCAGGATCTCCCCTCCCGTCGACTCTCCCGGGGCGCGCAGAACGTGGCTGTGGCTGTAGGAGGCTTCGGTTTCAAATACCAGTTTGGTTTTGGGCTTGTCGAGTTGCGTGCCCCAGGCGATCAATTCCTCAATGCGATCAGGCCCTTCCTCCAGCAGAGTTTTCGCTGCCTGAGGAACGCACAGGCCGTCTCCCGCAATCAAAGTGTCTTGCAGGTGCAGGATCACTTCTTCTTCATCGCTGAGTGCGGAGGCGATCCCGCCCTGTGCAGACGGTGCGGGGAAGGCCTCCTTCTTCGCCAGTACCAACACGCGTCCGGCCTCCGCCAGTTCGATCGCGGCCCGCAGACCCGCAACCCCGGCGCCAATGACTACGAAATCGGTCCCGGCTGGAAGACCTTTCATAAGTGGGCAAATAGTACCACTTCCCGGGGCTAAGCGATCAAACCCGCAGCGCCGATACGCTATGATGGAATTCCAATGGCGCAGGTCACCATCCACGTTCCGCCGCGGACCTATCAGGCCCGCATCGAGAACGGATTGCTGGGGCGATCCGGAACCTTGCTGGCCGAGTTGCTGCCGCAAGCTAGCCAAGTTTTTGTGGTGACGGTTCTGCCGGTGCGCCGCCGCTGGGGTGCAAAGCTGGTCCGCTCTCTCAAGGCGGGGGGTTTCAAGCCGCAAGTCATCCAAATGCCCAACGGAGAGCCTGCCAAGAAGCTGCGCACCGTTGAGATCCTGGCCGAAAGACTTTCGCGTCTCGGCGCCGACCGCAAAGCCGTGCTAATCGCTCTTGGGGGTGGCGTGGTCGGCGATGTTACAGGACTGCTGGCCTCGCTCTATATGCGTGGAGTGGAGTTCGTGCAAATTCCAACCACTGTCCTCGCCCAGGTCGATGCATCAGTCGGCGGCAAGACCGGCGTGAACCTTGGAGCAGGGAAGAACTTGCTCGGGACGTTTTATCATCCGCGCACCGTTCTTATCGATCCCGAGGTTCTGCACACGCTCCCCAACCGCGACTTTCGCGCCGGCCTCTACGAAGCCCTCAAGTGCGGCATCATCGGGGACGTCGATCTTTTCCTGCGCTTCGAGCAAAAGCGCGCGCAGATACTGAACCGCGATCCGGTGGAAATTGAAGGCGTCATTACGCAGTCGGTCAAGCTGAAGGCCGAAGTCGTCTCTGCCGACGAACACGAAGGCGGCCTGCGGCGTGTGCTCAACCTCGGCCACACGATCGGCCACGCGCTCGAAGCGGAGACCGGTTACAAGACTCTACTTCACGGCGAAGCGGTTGCCTGGGGTATGATCGCCGCCACCAACATTGCCCTCACCGTTGGCCGCACCGACAGCGTGACTGCTGGCCGCATCGCAGATGCCGTGCTCAGCTTGGGCCGCTTGCCCGAACTGAAGGTGAGCGCCAATAAGATTCTCGCGCGCCTTCAGGCCGACAAGAAAACGCAAGGTGGCGTAGTGCACTTCGTGTTGCCCAGGGAAATTGGCAAAGTCGAAATCGCCGCGGATGTCCCGGACAACGTGGTGATTGGCGCCGTCGAAGAGTTGCGCCGCCTCTCCCGCGGCGGATGGGGAAATTAAGATTGTTGCTTGATGATTGTTGATTGCTGATTAAAAACTCCTAGGCTCCGGCACTCGACCGGTCTTCAATCAACAATCAGCAATCATCAATCAACAATTCTGCAAAATGTCGACCTCCCGCAAACCCATAGTCGGAGCCGCCCCCGAAGGCGCGCGCGATCCCGAGTCCGCCGCCCGCGCCGTCCGCGAGATGTTCACCTCGATCGCTCCGCGCTACGACCTGCTCAACCACGTCTTGTCGTTCAACATCGACCGCCTGTGGTGGCGCCGCACCGCCCGCACCTTCGCGCAAACCCTCGCCCAGCCCGACTCCCGCGTTCTTGATCTCTGCTGCGGCACCGGAGACATGACCTTCGCCCTGCGCAAGCAAGCAGGCAAGAGCGCCCCGCAACTCTGGGGCGCCGACTTCTCGCACGCCATGCTGCAACGTGCCCGGATCAAATCTCTGGATAAAGGTTCAACCAATGGAAAACCTACAGCCCCTCACTGGATCGAAGCCGATGCGCTTCGCCTCCCGTTTCCCGACCAGCACTTCAACCTCGTAACCTCAGCCTTCGGCTTTCGCAATCTCGCCGACTACGATGCCGGCCTGCGCGAGATCGCCCGCGTGCTGCGCCCCGGCGGCGAGTGCGGCATACTCGACTTCAGCGAGCCCAAAGGTGTCATCGGGCATCTGTACCGCCTGTACTTCAAACGGGTTCTGCCGCGAGTGGGCAGCGTTCTCTCCGGCGTGCGCGGACCCTATACCTATCTCCCAAACTCAGTTGAACGCTTCCCCGATCCGGAGGAAATGCTGGCCCGCATGCGCCGCGCCGGCTTCCGCGAAGCCACCTGGACGCCTTACACCTTCGGGATTGCCGGATTGTATCGCGGAAAAAAGTGAAGGAAGAGAAACGTGCTGAGAAGGATTGAGACGAGAAGAGCAGACTAAGTTGCGCTCGCGCTCTGCGCCGCCGCGGGCATGTTCTTGAAGCTATCCGTAAACGCGTCCGCAATCGTGTACCGCATCACGTGCTCATATTCTCCGCCGAGAAACTTCCGCAGCCGTTCCGTATTCATGATGTACTCGCCCGTCATGTAAGGCAAAGCTTCCGGCGGAATCGCCGAAATTTTCCGCTTCCACAGAAATTGCAGCACCAGCCGCATCACCCACTTTCCCGGGACGCGCACCAGCTTCGCCTGCGCCATCTCAATGCAGCGGCCAAAAGTCAGCGGCTCGCCGCGCCCGGCTACGTTCAGAACTGTCAGCCGTTGCGCCTCCGGATCGCGGTGCAGAATATGCGCAATCAGCCTTGCCATATCGTCCACGTGAACAAACTGAATCTTGTTGTCGAGATACTGTTGACCGTGCGGCATCATGCAGGGCAGCCGCTTGCCCTCGCTACGCATCTTCTCTGCCCGCGCGCTCTTGCCATTGACCGTACCGCGGAACGCTCCCAGCAGGTAATTCTCCACGCTTGCCCCGGCAAAAATGTGCGGACGCAGAATGTACACGCTGCACCCTCGCAGCGCCGGCGCGCGCTGCTGCACCACTTCGTCGGACTGCTTCTTATGAATCGCGTAAGGCAGTGTATGTGCAGCCAGCACAGAGTCTTCCGTCGCCGGCCTCGGCAGGTTAGGCCCGTAGGCAGAAACGCTGCTGGGAAAGACGAATTGCCGGATCGGGGAATCCGCCACGCGATTCGCCTCCGTGACGGCTTCCATCACCCGCGCCGTGCCCGCCACATTGATCTGCCACATGCGCTCCGTGTCGAGCACGCCCGTGCGCACCGGATCGATCACAAACGCCAGATGAACCACCGCAACCGGCCGCGTGTCACGCAGCAATTCGTAGAGCGTGCGTGTACACGCTTCATCGCCCAGATCCAGGCGCTCGAATTGCAGCGGAAGATCGGTTTGGGGCGGACTCAAGTCCACCCCAATCACCGAGAAATCCCCCAACAGCGGGAGCAACCTGGATCCCAGGTTTCCCGCAATGCCGGTCACCACGACAACAGGTTTTGCGCTCTCCATTTAGCCCGGCTTTAGTTCGGCTTCGTCGGAGGAGGTGTCGGCGCCGGTGTCTGCAATGGCGGATTCGCAGGCGGAGTCTGCGATGCCGGAGCAGGCGGTGTCGGACCCTGCGGCTGTCCTTGCGGTGTTGGAGGCATTGGCATCCGCCCGCGCATATGCGGCGGCTGAGGCCCAGGAGCCGCCGCCGGTCCAAAGTACGCCTCGTTCGGGATCGCGGTGAACGAGTTCGTGTACTTGTCCATCATCTCCTTCAAGCGCTCGCTCTTCAGCTTGTTGTGAATTTCATCCTTCACCTGATCCAGCGGCAGCACTTCCTTGCTCACGACCTTATAAACATAGTGCCCGCCATTATCGCTGATCACCTTCGATGCTTCGCCCACCTTCAGATCAAACACTTCCGCATGCGCCGGTTGCAGGCCCGTACGCCGCACCTTCGGCAAATTCACCGTCGGATTCTCCACCTTCTGTCCCGCTGCCTCGAACGCTTCCTTCTGTAGCTTGACGAAATCCTCACCCGCCGCCGCGCGCGCACGCAGGCTGTCGGCTAGTGCATTCAACTCCTGCTCGCCTTTTTCCTGCTTGGCTTTCTCCGCGGCTTCCTTCACCTTCTGCTGCTCTTCGGTCAGCTTCTCCGGTTCTTTTTCTTCTTCCTTCTCCTCAGCCTGCACCTGCTTGTAGCGCGAGACAAACAGCCGGTCGAGCGAGAACTGCTCATAGGTTTCAGGATGAGACTTGTACTGCTCCGCAACCTTTGCCGCCGGAACCTTGTCCGCCTCCTCCTGCACTTCGCGTTGCAGTGCGTTCGTCAGAATATTCATCTTCGCGATCTTCAAGGTCTCTTTATACTGCGGACTGTTCTCCAGCCCTTTTTTCTTCGCCGCTTCCGACATCGCCATGAAGCGGGGCAGGGCCTGTTCCAGTTGCCGCTTTAATTGCGGCGTCACGTTCGGCGAACCCGAAACACCGCTGGCAATCTTCTCAAACTGCGCCCGCGTCAGTTCAGTCTTGCAGTCCGCCGGCTTCTTCGCGGCCGGAGCAGCACTGGTCGCGGCGGTCTTGTCGGCAGCCGCAGTCTTCGACGCAGCCGCAGGCGTCGCCGGACACACGCCCTTAATCGTCAGCACAACCGCACTCATCGGCACTTCCGCAGGCTTAGTCTGGTCCGCCGCAGGCCCTGGCATCGCCATCCCCGGCATCGATTGCCCAGGATTCGCTTGCGCCGGCGGCGCCTGAGTCGGCGCGCCCTGCGCCGGCGCCGGCGGCTGGGCCTGTCCCCAAGCCAGCGTTCCCATCAACACACACAGCAACCAACTCTTACGCATAAAGATTCCTCCAGGATTGGTACCTCAGGAAGTTGCACAACCCGAACCTAGCATCCTAGCATAGAGGATAGTCCTCGCAGTACTCTCGACCGCGACTTTCCCTTGGCGCAATTTCTCGTTACCAGCGATAATCCCATCATGTCCGGGACTCCGGCCCTCTACTCGCCCAACGCCATGCGCGCCGAAAAGCGCGCAGTGGCTGGAAACTCGGTCATCGCTGCGCTCCTCATCACCGCCGGAAAAATCGTCGTCGGCGTCACCACAGGCAGCTTGGGAATTCTCTCCGAAGCCGCGCACTCCGCGCTCGATCTGATCGCGGCGCTGCTTACCTACTTTTCTGTCGGAGTCTCCGACAAGCCCGCTGACGCGGACCATCAATACGGTCACGGCAAAGTCGAGAACTTCTCCGCCTTCGTCGAAACCGGATTGCTGCTGTTGACTTGCGCCTGGGTCGTCTACGAAGCGGTCGTGCGCTTGTTCTTCCGCCACGTCGAAGTCGAACCATCAATCTGGGCTTTTGCCGTGATGCTGATCTCGATGGCCGTTGATTGGTGGCGCTCGCGCGCTCTTGGTCGCATCGCCAGCAAGTATGACAGTCAGGCTCTGGAAGCCGACGCTCTGCATTTCTCGACTGACGTCTGGTCCGCAGGCGTAGTCGTGCTGGGTCTCACGCTCATTCTGCTCGGCCGCATCTATCATCTGGATTGGCTGCGCGACGCCGATCCCATTGCCGCTCTGTTCGTGGCGGGCGTAATTGTCTCCGTAAGCTGGCGCCTGGCGCGCCGCACCATCGACGCCCTCCTCGACGCAGCTCCCGCTGGCGTCCGCGCCCAGATCATCGACGAGGTCTCGCGCGTCGATGGCGTGCTCGAAGTGGGACGCGTGCGCATCCGCCGCGCCGGCAACCGCTACTTCGCCGACCTCGCCGTAGGCTTCGCGCGCACGGTGACTTTTCAGCGCTCCGAACAATTAGTCGAAGCAGTAACTGCCGCAGTTCACGGCATTCTTCCCGACGCCGATGTAACCGTGCAGCCTCTGCCCCGCGCGCAACGTTCAGAGAATATCTTTGACCGCATTCGTGCCGTTGCCACGCGGCACAACCTCAACGTCCACGACATCAGCGTGCAGGATCTCAACGGCCATCTCCACGTCGAGCAGCACGTCGAACTCGACGAGACATTGACTTTAAAGACCGCCCACGACCACGTCACCGAACTCGAAGCCGACATGCGCCGCGACGTTCCCGAGATCGCCGACATCCTCACCCACATCGAGAGCGAGCCCGCTACGATCGAAACCGGAGACGAGTTGGTCCGAGACGCTGGCCTCGAGCGGCAACTGAAGTCGATCGCCACACATTTTCCAGAAATCGTCGACATGCACGACATCCAGATCAAGAAAGTTCGCGGACGCCTTTATGTTTCCTGCCACTGCACACTCTCCGACAATCTCCCGCTCGCCCGCGTCCACGACATCCAGACCGACCTCGAAACCAGATTCAAGCAGGCCGCGCCGGAACTTTTCCGCGTGCTTATACATCCCGAGCCGAGTACCGACAACCGGAGATGAAGTCTTGAACTCGTTGCCCGCGCCCATTCTGCTAGACATTGCGATGTTCTTCACCGCATTGGCTTACTACCGCAAAATTGATGTTGCTCAATACTGAAACCGGTGTAAACTTTAGCCACTTACCAAGGAGCTTCACTCCCCCGCTCCTTCGCTTAGTTCGAACCCGTCAACCAGATTAGGGGGAGATTCTATGACTCGCAGATTCTCGCAGGCCGCAATCGTGGCCTTCGCAGGGTTGGTGGCAATACTCGCACTTGTCGGCATCGCCCAAGCTGCCACCGAAAAGGTACTTTACAGTTTTTCCGGCGGCGCGGACGGCAAGCTTCCTTGGGATGGCCTCATCTTCGACACTGCCGGCAACCTCTATGGCACCACCAGAAACGGCGGCTCTTTAGGTGGAGGAGTCGTTTTCGAGCTTACGCCGGCCGCGGGCGGAACCTGGTCGGAGAGCGTAATTTACAATTTTCCCGACAACGCGTCAGGCGGAGGCATTCCCCAGGATGGACTGCTGATCGACTCGGCCGGCAATCTTTACGGCACGACACAATTTGCCGGAACAACGGCCGACGATGGCAGTGCATTCGAACTCTCGCCTTCCAACGGAAGCTGGACCGTCAAAGTGCTGCACAATTTCACGGGGCAAGACGGCGCTAATTCCAGAG
>Ga0070717_10001985_pt1 | contig 14304 bp, 14 predicted proteins | sample LARL113metaG_FD_71366 | JGI IMG/M metagenome (GOLD analysis project Ga0070717, IMG submission 71366) | Corn, switchgrass and miscanthus rhizosphere microbial communities from Kellogg Biological Station, Michigan, USA - LAR L11-3 metaG | ecosystem: Host-associated > Plants > Roots > Rhizosphere ... | reverse complement strand
TCGCTCGGAGGCGATGCTCTGTGCGGGCGCGAGACGTGTCTTGCCCTGGGCGACGGCTTGGGTGCCGGAGCAGGCGTCTCCTGAGCTGTTTCCGCCGGAGCCGAAACTTCGGGAACTTTTAAGTTGTTGATAATCTGATGCACCCCGGGCTCACTCGAAGCATATCGAGCGGCGGCGTCGCGCTGCCCATCGTTATCGACCGAACCGGATAACGTCACTATACCGTTCGAAGCTTGCACGCCGATCTGCTTGCCTTGCAGTCCGGAATCGCTGTTGAGTTTGTTTTGGATGTCGCTGCTGACCTGTGCGTCATTTGGAGCCTTGTTGCAGCCAACCGCTACCGCAATCGCTGCGAGAAGCACCACGACGTAGAGAGAAGCTCTCGCCTTCATAAGAATCACTCCTGGTGGTATAAACCCGATTCTAATGGTTTTGATGCAGGATTGTTGCTGTTTTCAGAGCAAAATTGCGCGGGCGTAACTCCTTGAATATGGGGTGCTTCCTTGGTACTGCACGCCGGCGCCTCTGATTGCCGAAATCCAGCCGTCACTCCTCAGTTCTGGCGCAGAAACTTGTAATCGAGAATCGAAGCCGCCAATGCCACGGATTCAGCCCCGTTCTGGGCATCTTTTGAGCGGATAACCCGTCCCTGGCAAAGAACCGTGCTGTTCTTCTGCCCTGAGATCTCCTCTGGCATCTCAAAGACCATTTCGACGAGCGTGTTATCGGGCAACCGCTGGGGGCCGTGCAGCAGCACCCCTGACTGGCTCAAATTTTCGATAACGCCTTCGTACCAGCTTCCCAAGTTCTTGACTCGGTAGCGCACGGGCGTATGCAGCTTGAGCCGCCTTGCCCTCGGAACCCATGTCGGTTTCTTGGCGTGCGACCGGCCACGTCGGCTGGTCGTAGTCGGTTCCGGAACAGTTTGCACCCGCTCGGTACGACGCATGGTCGACCAGTCATATTTGTACTCAGCGGCGCAAACCAAGCAGACCTGGTAATAGTGACCATCGGCAGCCCGGCGGGGCCAGGAAAACTCGTGGGAGCAGCGGCCAAGCATAAGCACATCCATTAACTTCTGTGGCATGGTCGTTTCTCGGACGGGAGCACTGGAGATTCATAATCGCCCGGATGGGTAAATCTTGCTAGGTTACCTTAGTGTAATTCCGGGGAAATCGTTTGTTTTCAGTGGCGAAGGTGGTCGGACTCGAAAAGCCAGAGAAATCCCTCCCGCGCTAGTCTGCAGGATTACGTCGCGTTTTCTTCTGCTGAACCGAGGTCATTGATCGTGCCAAAGATGGCCCCTCTGCGGAGCTTGGCGGAAGCGACTGCGGCCTGTCTCCATGTACTTTGTCGTGATGGATCGGCAGGACAGCCGCAGACGTGAGCCCGCAATCTTTTGAAAAGACGGCAAATTCAGTTCTTGACTACTATTTCAAATTGCAATATAAATATCGCGATTTGAGTTATGACCGTCGCTGAAAAAATCCGTTACCTGCGCGAGGTGGAAGGCTCGCTACGCGGCTTGGGCCGGCCGATGACGCAGCTTGAACTAGTGCGTGGCATCCGCAAAGAGATAGGCAAAACCATCAGCCAGTCGTATATTTCGCAGATCGAAAATGGCTCTCGCCGGCACATGACGCAATCGACGCGCACGATGCTGGCAAGATTTTTCAAAGTGCATCCGGGATTTCTGGTTGATGACCCCGAAGGCTATCACACCGAGCTGACTTCAGATTTGCGCACAACGGAAGGAAAGTTGGACGTGTGGCTTTTGCAGGGTTCGGAACGTTTTGCCAGCGATCCGGAAGTGAGCGGAGTTCTAATCAAAGCGGCGCGCCAGAAAGATACGCGGCGATGTTTTCTGCTACTCGGCGCGATCCTTGACACGCCGGGACTCGCTGAGCGGCTGCTCGAAGCGCTCAAACCTGAAGCGGCGCGATCCGTGACAGCGCGCGCGGAGCATGGGAGGCCGGTATGACATGGGCGGATTTTTATCTCCTCTGTTTTGCCGTGGGATTTATCTTTAGCGTGCTCTCGTTTTTGATGGGCAGTTTCCACCTGCCGCATCTTCCGCATGGGACTGGAGGAGGCCACATCGGGCACGGCGGAGTTGCTCATCACGGCGGTGGCGGAAAAGCCAGTTTCGGAGGCGTCCACGCATCGCGTTTCAACCTTTTCACGCTCGCGGCATTTCTCGCCTGGTTCGGCGGCACCGGATATCTACTGACGCGCTATTCCACAATCTGGTTTGTATTTGGACTCGGCATTGCCTTGCTCAGTGGCGCAACAGGAGGAGCAATCATTTATATGTTTCTCTCTCGCGTGCTCATGTCCGAGGGAGAAGAAATGGATCCTGCCGACTACGAGATGACGGGCGTGCTCGGCCGAATCTCGATTCCGATTCGTGCGGGCGGGACGGGCGAGATTATCTATTCGCAGGCCGGCACTCGCCGCGCGTGTGGCGCTCGAGCCGAGAATGGGAGTGCCATCTCGAAGGGAACTGAGGTAGTGGTCACGCGCTACGAAAAGGGCATTGCGTATGTTCGTCTGTGGACTGAGTTGGCGGGCGACGACAATGCCGCTGCCGAAGGCGGAAAGTTCAGCGAGCAAGCTGCATCGGGCTCGCCGGGAAAGGCAGGCGCGTGATGGATCGCAGATGGTGGAAGAAATAACCACCAAGGACACGAAGGTACACGAAGTCTCGACGCTTTTCCTTCGTGAATCTTCGTGTTCTCAGTGGTTCATGATTTCCGGGTTGTGATAGGAGGCGATATGTCCGGCATACCGATGGAATATCTAATTATCGCGGGACTTGCTGTTCTCGCGCTTTTGCTCCTGATGAGCGTGCTGGCCAGACTGTATCGAAAAGCTGGGCCGCACGAGGCTCTTGTCGTGTACGGATTTCGAGGCAAGCGCGTGATTACCGGTCATGGGACGATCGTGTTCCCGATGGTCGAGAACTGCCACGACTTGTCTTTGGAATTGATGTCATTCGACGTGGCCCCGCAGCAGGATCTCTATACGAAGCAAGGGGTGGCGGTCACGGTTGAAGCAGTCGCGCAGATCAAGGTCAAGTCCGACACCGAATCCATATGGACCGCTGCGGAGCAGTTCCTTACCAAGACCGACCAAGAACGCGAGGGACTAATCAAGCTGGTCATGGAGGGACACCTGCGCGGCATCATCGGCCAGCTCACGGTGGAAGAAATCGTGAAGCAGCCGGAAATGGTGGGCGATCGCATGCGCTCCACCTGTGCCGATGACATGAACAAGATGGGACTTGAAGTTATCTCGTTCACTATTAAAGAAGTTCGCGATAAAAACGAATACATCATCAACATGGGCAGGCCTGACGTTGCCCGCATCAAGCGCGATGCTGACGTTGCTGCCGCCGAAGCTGATCGCGATACTGCCATCAGACGGGCGTTGGCACAGCGGGAGTCGGCTGTCGCAAAGGCGCAGGCGGATCAGGATCGCGTGCTTGCGGAGACGCTTTCCCTGGCCAAACAGGCCGAGGCGCAGCGCGATCTCGAAGTCAAGCGGGCGCAGTTCCTCGAAGTCACCAAGCGGCAGCAGGCGCAAGCCGACAAAGCCTACGACATTCAGACCAACATCATGCAGCAGCAGGTCGTCGCTGAGCAGGTGAAGGTGCAACAAGTGGAGAAAGAACAGCAGGTGAAAGTACAAGAAGCGGAGATCGCGCGCCGCGAAAAAGAACTGATCGCGACTGTGCTGAAGCAGGCAGAGATCGAGCGTCAACGGATCGAGACCTTGGCGGCGGCAGAAAAGCAACGTCTGATGGCCGAAGCCGAAGGCCATGCCTCTGCCATCCGGCAACAAGGCGAAGCCGAAGCCGAAATCATCTTCAAGAAAGGCGAAGCCGAAGCCAAGGCGATGAACGTCAAGGCTGAGGCTTACCAGGAGTACAACCAGGCGGCGGTTATTGACAAGCTGTTCACCAACATGCCGGAGGTGGTCAAAGCGCTGGCAAGTCCATTGGCCAATGTCGACAAGATCACCATTGTTTCTACCGGGAACGGCGATGCGTCCGGAATGAACAAGATCACCGGCGACATCACCAAGATGGCGGCGCAGGTGCCCGCGCTGTTTGAAACGCTCTCCGGCATGAGCATGGGTGAATTGTTTGCCAAGGTGCGGACCATCGGTGACAAGGGACCGAAGCCGCCAGATTCTTTGCCACCATCGAGCAAAGGCGCCGGAGCAGGGAAGTAGGTGTGTGGGCGGTCTGTGTGTGGGGCGGGCGCCCCTTCGGCTACGCTCAGGGCGCCTCGCCCGCCTCGGCTTGCGATGTAGGCGCGGGCGTCTCGCCCGTGCAGTAGCGAGGCTAAATCGGGAGGGCATGGCTTAAGCCATGCCTCAACGGATCTTTCTTAAAGCGAGGAATCTGCAGTGAACGCCGAGCTTCGCTCGGCCGGACAGCCGAGGGCGGCTGTCCCCACGTGTCATCGTTAGGAAACATGAAAGGAGTCCCCAATGGCATTACTTGAGCGAGTATCGACCTTAGTCCGAGCCAATCTCAACGACCTGATCGACCGTGCTGAGCATCCGGAGAAGATGATCAAGCAGGTCATTCTCGACATGCAGAACCAGCTCTTGCAGGTGAAAACGCAGGTGGCGATTGCTATCGCCGATCAACATCTGCTCGAGAAAAAGCAGAAGGAAAACGAAGACAAAGTGGCCGAATGGATGCGCAAAGCGGAGCTGGCTGTGGACAAAAAACAAGACGATCTGGCGCGCGCCGCACTGGAGCGTGTGGAAAGCTACCGCGATCTGAGCGAGGGCTTTGCCCAGCAGGTGAAAGATCAAAAAGCTCAGGTCGAAAATCTGAAAACTGCGCTGCGGCAACTCGAGCAAAAGCTCACCGAGGCGCAAGCCAAGGCCGATCTGCTGATCACGCAGCATCGCCGGGCGCGCGCTGTGGGTAAAGCGGCGGACGCCCATTTGACCCACGGCAACGGAGGTCACGCTGCCGCGTTCGATCGCATGAAGCGCAAAGTGGCGCACGCAGAAGCGCACAGCCAGGCGAAAGCGCAAATCGCCACCGAGGATATCGAGCATCGTCTGTCGGCACTCGAAAAGGAGGATCGGATCGAACAGGCATTGGTGGAGTTGAAGACGAGGCGGGGAGCGTAAAGGCAAATCGTGGCGGAAAGGGTCAATAAGGCGCGGTTAATCGGGATGCTCATCGGCATCGTTGTACTCATCGTCGCCGTGCTAGTGAAGCGTCTCAGATAGAGGGTTACGTAGAGGACGTCTGGAACGAAACGCATGGCTTTGCTGGATAGACCTATGCCAAAAATCTTCCATTTCGACTCTCCTCCAGAGCCTTACGTCGCCGACGCCGCAGTGCTGTGCTGCTTCGATCAGCGCATTCGCCTGGCGGCAAACAAATTTCTCCGGCAGCAGGGAATCTTGCGGCCGGACATGATCGTCGTTGCTGGTGGAGCGAAAACCTTGGCTTCTCCGCGCAATGATTTCGAGCGCGATTTCATCCTGGAGCAGGTGCGGATGTCCGTGCGGCTCCATCAGACGTCGCGCCTGTTCCTCATGAGCCACTCCGACTGCGCTACCTACGGCGGCCTGGAAGCGTTTGGCGGAGACCGGAAAAAGGGAAGCGGAGCATCACCAGCACGAATTGCAACGCGCGGCAGAATTAGTAAAGGCAAACTTTCCAGCGCTTGCGGTGAGGTGCTTCTTTGTTGCGTTTGACGGGATACATGCGGCAGACGCCCACGAGATAGGCAAGCTGCGTAAGGCACGTGAGGCAGTATGTTTCGAGGGATATCCTTTGACCCCAGATTACCGGTGGCACGATTCGCTCAAGCCCGGCTCACAACGAAGGTGGAAAACGTATCGCCCGATCACATATCCCAAGGCCGAGCCGACCAGAATATCGGAGGTGAAGTGGTCCCGGCCAAGCAATCGTCCGGTGGAAACCGCGCCTGCTGCCCCATACGCCAAGATCTTCACCCAAGGCCTGGGATATTCTCGGGTCACCACGCTCGCCATCGCCCACATGAACATGGCATGACCACCAGGAAAAGACGTGTTGAAGGCATGGTGTTTCAGAAAATCGCCATTGCCGGTTCCTTCGCCCGGACGCTGCCGGCCCGCGATGAGTTGCATGGGAGCATAGATCAGGAACGTATTGGCTAGCGTTTCGAGTTCCAGTTGGCCGGCCTCCTTGGCGCGTGCGTTGTCGGTTTTTATGCCGTATGCCCACAGCGTCACGAGCGCGCCGCTCATACTACCGAGGCTCACATTTGAGATATTGCCGTACAGATTCACATTGCCGCCGGGAAGCGCTTCTTGAGTTCGCTTATCAGTTGCCAGCAGGGCTGCGGTCCCCGCCAGGAAAAGCGCGTCCCACTTGAGATTCGAGACTTTAAAGGGAGCTGCATACAGCTTTTTCTGATCCTGCAAGCCTCTCTTGATGCTTCGGACAATTAGACCGTGGTGTGGCTCGGCTGGATTTTGCGCGTCGCTGGATCCTCCGGGATTCTGGTTCCCGGCATCCGTCGGAAAGGCGGTCAATCCAGCCTGAGCGTCTGGAAACACAGTGAACGTCGTCTTAGTGGGAAGCAGCGTTGGAGCTGAGGATGCCGTTTGGCACTGTGCGCTAATGCAAACTGCAAGAGTCAAGCACTTAGCGAACATGATGTTGCGAAAAATGTTTTGCAAGCCTGATTTCCTTAATGTGATGGTGTAACGAATGCGGCAATATAGGATGCAGATTTCTGCACCAGGGAAGTCAGTTCTGTAGGGAAGAATTGAAAGAAATTGGCCGCGAAAAGCGCGCTTTTTAAGCCCTCGCCTTATCGGCTAGGGGCAAAGAGTCATCACCGTTCTTACCGGAATCCAGTTCCAACTGCTCCTGGCCGCTGAGTGCGGTGACCCGGCCGCGATACGTCTTCAGATGAGTTGATGCTTTGTCGAATGCTTCCTGCGCCTTGCCCAGGCTCTTGCCAACGCTCTCGAATTGATTCTGGAAAAAGTCGAACGATTTTTGTGCCTTCGCCAGTTCCAGCCGGCTCTTCTCGAATCGAACGGCGACTTCATACCACTTATGCACAAGTGCGATCGTCTGCAATGTCATCAGCAGTGTATTCGGAGAAACCGGGAACACGTGCTGTGCATTCAGCCAGTCGGCAAGTTCGCGGTTGCGCACCGCTTCCATGTATAGCGTTTCGCTCGGCAGATACATGAGAGCGATATCTGTTGTCCCGTGCTCAGGCTGAATGTAGGCCTTAATGCGCTTGGCCTCAGCTTTCATCACACGCACAAATTCGCGACGAGCTTCCTCGATTTCCGCTTCATCGCCGCTTTCGAATAATGCCAGCACTTGCTCGCGGGGAAACTTGGCATCGATCGGCAGACGGCGATCTGGGAATTGAATGACTGCATCAGCACGTCCGCCGTCGGGTAGCGTGGATTGTATTTCGAACATGTGCGCCGGTAAAAAATCGGCCAGCAAACGCTCGAGGCTCGCCTCACCGAATTGTCCACGCAGGTGCGGCAGCTTCAGCATATTGTTCAGGTCATTAATCGAGTGGCCCAAAGCCCCAACCTCTCGCAACTGCTCTTCAGCGGCTTTCAAGTGCTGCTGCACGCGCTCGAACTGCGCGAAACCCTCCTTAATATTCTGGTCCAGTTTTTGCTGTACCTCGCCGGAGATGGCGAGCAGCTTGGCATCGACGCGATCACGAATCGCATCCAAGCTTTGCGCCGTTTTGAGGTTGAGATTTTCAAATTCGGCTTTGAGCTGCGAGGTGGTTAGAGCCAAAGAGTTGGTCAGCTCCGCACGCGCTTCCCGCAGGTCGTGGGTTTGCTCACGCCGTCCGCCGGTCAATTGAGCTTCCACGGAGTTTCGGATTTCTTTGAAGCCCTCGCCTAATCGATCCGTCACTTCCTGCCGAAGATCCCCTTTGGTGCTTTCGAGTCGCATGGCCATATCGGCCGTGGCGGCACTGAACTTTTGAGCGAGGGACTCGCGCAGCGCGACCGATTCATTGGCAAGTACCTGTAAGTCAGTAGGTTGAGAGGACGATGTAATGCGCCGGATAAGCCCGAGAAGGAGGCCCAGAAGTATCAGGTTCAAAACCACAACTATGCCCAGCAGTAACGTCCCCATCGTAAGGTGCTCACCGTGATTCTAGGGGCTAGGCTTGTGGAAACGAAGCGGAACTGTTGCTTTGTGAGGTGCGGCGTCCGGAAGGCGCTCTGGAAGCGCGTTTCCGAGGATGCGCCGACCGCGAAACTTATGCCCTTCGTCCTGCTAGCTTCCCTGGCTCTTCTTTTTTCGAGCGGTGCTGTTCCCGGAAATGCCTTCCTCCCGGGACTGGCACGAGCTTTCGCGGCGGCTCCGCCCGTTTCATCTTCCCTAACATACGATTCTGAAGCCGAACGCAAGCTCTTGGAGCTGGCAAATCAGGCCCGGACTCAAGCCGGGCTGACGCCGCTGCGCACAGATGAGGGCTTGACAGAAGCTGCACGCGAGCACGCGGCTGCCATCGCCGAAAGGCAGCAGCTTTCGCATCAGCTTCCCGGAGAGCTGCCGCTGGCGAAGCGCTTGACTGCGAGCACCAATCTGCATCTGGAGCGCGGTGGCGAAAATGTCGCGACTGCCGCCACTGTGGATCAAATCTATGCCAGTCTGATGCGCTCAGCCCCGCATCGTGAGAATCTTCTGAACCCATCGTTTAATGTGGCCGGGTTTGGTGTTGTGCGAAATGGCTACTTGCTTTTCGTCACGCAAGACTTTGGGGAGGGCAGAGCGACATACTCAACGCAGGCTTCCGCCGACCTGGCTGCAGCCAGCGTGGCCCAGATGCGCCAACAGAAGCGTCTTTCGGGCTTGCAGCGGCTGAACAGCGGCGCGGCACAAGCAGCCGCCTGCTCGATGGCGCAAGCAAATTCGGTCAACACGCCGATGTCGCGCGAAATGGCACGGAGCCGGTATCTTCTCCGCTACACCAGTAATCAGCCGCAGAGCTTGCCGTCAAGCGCTCCACGGGCGATTAGCGACCGGAGCATCCGCGCATTCGCGGTTGGAAGCTGTTATGCGAGAACGTCCAGTTATCCCAATGGCGTCTATTGGGTAGCGTTGATGTTCTATTAAATCCGAATGTAGGCGCGCGCGTCTTCGCGCGTGCAGTCGCGACCCCATCCGCTGTGCTAACCTGCTTGCAGCGCCCTTCCTCCTTTGCATTGATGGAATCCGCACCGAAAATCCGCATTGGTACGGCTGGCTGGTCGTACAAAGATTGGGAGGGAATCTTTTATCCCGCGGGGATGCAGCATCGCAAGCAACATCCGTTGGATCTGCTGGCGCAGTGCCTCGATGTGGTCGAGATCAATACCTCTTTCTACGGGCACATTAAGCCGCACATCGCCAAGCTCTGGGTAAACCGAGCGACGGCGGCGAATCCGAAATTCATGTTCACCGCTAAACTGCATCGCTCTTTTACCCATAATCCTCTTGCCATCATGGAACCAACTTCTGCCGCCAGCATCCGTCCAAATGACGAAGACGAACAACTCGCGCGGGAGGGACTGGAAGCGCTTGCAGGCGAGGGCAGGCTGGGCGCGCTGCTCATTCAGTTTCCGGTTTCGTTCAAAAATACGTCTCTGAACCGCGAGTACATTGAACAATTGACGCGGCAGTTCATTGAGTATCCACGCGTGGTGGAAGTCCGGCACGATAGCTGGAACAATCCGGAGACTATCGCCTATTTTATGAAGCGAAGTATTTCCTTCTGCAATATCGATCAGCCGCTCATCGGACGCGCTTTGCAGCCCACTGAACATGTGACCTCACAACTCGGTTACGTGCGTCTCCACGGGCGCAATTACGACCAGTGGTTCGAAGCGGAAAAAGCTGCCGACCGCTACAACTATCTGTACAGCGAAGCGGAGTTGAGCGGATGGAAAGAGAAGATCGAACGCATAGCGCACAAGGCTGAGGTCACGTACGTCGTCGCCAACAATCATTTCGAAGCAAAAGCGGGAGTGAATGCGCTGCAAATCAAACACATGCTAACCGGAAAACGCGTGCAAGCGCCGGCGCCGCTGCTGACGCATTACCCTGAGCTGAAGGGGATTGCGGATCCGGTGTACGACAAGGGTTCCAACTCTGAACTGCCTCTGCTCGCCTAGCTCCGACGCGAGGAGACGCTCGCGCAGACTCTGTTTCAATTTGGAACTCAACGTAACGATGTAGGCGCGCGCGTCCTCGCGCGTGCAATAGGGCCTTCGCGTCTACACCGCACGGGCGGGGACGCCCGCGCCTACATCGGCGTAGTGTGACTCGACATACCGGTCGAGGATCTCGATAAATTCCGCCACTATCCGGTCGCCTCTTAGGGTTGTGAACAGACGCCCATCAACATACACCGGAGCTTTCGGTTCCTCAAAAGTTCCTGGCAGCGAAATGCCCAAATTCGCGTGCTTGGATTCACCCGGGCCATTCACTACACATCCCATGACTGCAACCTTCATCTCTTCAACGCCCGAGTATCGTCCCTTCCACACCGGCATCTGCTCGCGAAGATAGGACTGAATCTGATCTGCCATCTCCTGGAAAAAAGTGCTGGTGGTGCGCCCGCAACCGGGGCAGGCGGTGACCTGCGGGCTGAAGCTGCGGATTCCGAGGGACTGCAGAATCTGCTGCGCGACGCGAACCTCTTCCGTGCGGTCGCCGCCAGGAGCGGGCGTCAGCGAAACCCGAATCGTGTCGCCGATGCCTTCCTGCAGCAGCACACCGAGGGCCGCGCTGGAAGCCACGATTCCTTTTGCGCCCATTCCGGCTTCAGTTAATCCCAGATGCAGCGGATAAGAACAGCGCGCCGCCAATGATCGATAAACATCAATCAAATCCTGCACGCCGCTGACTTTCGCGCTGAGAATAATCTGATCCGGCCGCAAGCCGTATTTTTCCGCCAGCGCCGCCGAATTCAACGCGCTCACGACCATCGCTTCCATTGTGACTTCGCGGGCGTCTTTAGGTTCTTCGAGACGCGAATTCTCGTCCATCATGCGCGTAAGCAGCGCCTGATCCAGCGATCCCCAATTCACCCCGATGCGCACTGGCTTTTGATTCTCTACCGCGACTTCAATCATCGTTTGGAAATTCGAGTCGTCTTTCCGGCCCACGCTCACATTCCCAGGATTGATGCGGTACTTGGCCAGTGCCTGCGCACACTCGGGATATTTCTTGAGCAGAATGTGACCGTTGTAATGAAAGTCGCCGATTACCGGTACGTGTATGCCTTGTTTTTCGAGTTCGTCGACGATGGGCGCGACGGCCACCGCGGCGTCTTCGTTATTCACCGTGACTCGCACCAATTCCGATCCTGCCCGCGCCAGAGCCGCCACTTGCTGTGCAGTCGACACCACATCGGCGGTATCAGTGTTCGTCATCGATTGCACCACAACTGGTGCATCCGATCCGACTCGGACCTCGCCAATGGCGCACGTCACGGTGTTTCTGCGTTGGATGTTTGCCATCTGGAATCTGTAGTTTAGCACGCAAACAGTGCCGTCCGCGCTACTTCTCCGACTCCGAGAACCCACGAAGAGCGACTACGATCTTTTCGGCGAGCCGACCAGTTTTAGCCAACTCCTCCAATCGCTTATAAATGTCCTGAAGGGCGTGTGATGAATGTTTGCCGATTCCAGCGACTGCGATAATCTGGAGATCGTCGTAGAGCTTGAAAACCACGCGGTACTTGCCCGAGTGGAAACTGCGCCATCCGGCGAGCGGCTCGCGCAATGCTTCCGAACTCCCTTTCGGATTCCTAGCAAGTATCGCCTTCAGTTCCTTTGCAAGAGAATTCTTGACATTCCGGGGTAGGGCTTTTGCATCTTTCAAGCCGTCGCGAGTGAACTGAATTCCATAAGCCAAGCTACGGTTCCCCGAAAGCCTCCTCGAAGGAATGCAGTTTCCCGGAGCGGACCTCGGCATCGATCGTATTAGCAGCCTGCAAGAGTTGACCAAACAGCTTCGGGTTGGCTGTTATTTCAAGCGTTTCCAGAGTGGATCGCAGAGTACGCAAAAGATGATTGAAATAACGCTTATCTACCAAGTATTTTTCGTCTTCCTCATCCCAGGCCGTAACCTCAATCACCCTGCGACCTCTTGCTTGCCTGAAGATTTTGCTCTGGTTCTGCCGCAGTTGCGACCGGCTTACTCGCACTTTCTGCAGGGCGGCGGGCTTCGAAGCAGTCATGATTAGACCTCGCTCATATTGTACATTAAATAAGTACAGTATGTACAGTCGTTTTTGGATTGCGCCACGAACACCCAGCAGCCCGAAGAATTGGAGCAGCGGCGCACGGAAGGAGTGCTACGGTAACCTCTGCATCACCCCCGGCAGCGTCTTGGCGAGATCGTTGTAAATGACCATCGCGGCGAACAATACCAGGAAGACAAAAGCCGCCTGATAGATGCGCTCCTTGATCTGCAGGCTGATGTCGCGTCGGATGATGCTCTCGACAAACAGCAGTAGGATGACGCCTCCATCGAGTATGGGAATAGGCAGTAGATTGAAAATGCCCAGATTTAGGCTGATGGCCGAGGTCAGGGCCAACAGCGGGATCCAGCCCTTTTCCTGCGCGGCTTCACCCGCCTGCTGAGCGATTCCGATTGGGCCGGAGATGGTCCGCATCGAGATCTTACGTTCAACTAACTTCTCGACGAGCTGCAGAATCAGCACCGAGCCTTTTTTATTTTCCTCGAGCGAGCGATTGAAAGCATCGGATGGCGACAGTTTGCTGACCTTGGTCTCTGGCGCGTTCTGGAATCCGATACGGTAGCGCTTTTCAGTGGGGCTGTCAGGGCCAGCATTGGCCAGCACAGGTTGGACGGTGAAGTTAAGCGTCTTACCATCGCGCACAACTGTGAGTTGCACCGCCTTGTCTTTACTCTCTTGCAGGCGCTCGATCATGGTGTCGATGGACGGCAACGGCTTGCCATCCATAGCAACTACCTTGTCGCCTTCTTTAATGCCGGCTCTCGCTGCCGGCATCTTTGGTTCAAGATTGCCGACTATCACTGATTCGTCTGCATACCATCCCGCGGAACCCACTTGATTGCTGGTCACTGCCACCGGCACGATTTGTTTCTCAATGTCCTTTCCATCACGCAGCACAGTGACATCCAGCGGCTGGTTCGGGCTAAGCATGACCTTGAGATAAACCTGCTCCCATGTGGGATTCTCAACTCCATCTATCCGGATGATGCGATCTCCCGGCTGCAATCCAGCTTTAGCGGCCGGAGAATCTTGTTTGATCCACGAGATCACAGCCGGCTTATCTAAAAACACCGGAGTCTCGTAATGCACCATGTACACGCAGGTCAGCAGCCCGATAGCGAGCACGATATTCATGGCGGGACCGGCAATGGCGATGATGAAACGATGCCAGCGGGGATGAGATAAGAATTCCCGGGGATCGCCGGTTCGCTCATCCATCGGGTTCTCACCGCTCATCTTCACGTAACCGCCGAGCGGGATGGCGGCGATCCGGTAATCGGTTTCGCCGCGACGAAAGCCCAACAACCGCTTGCCAAACCCGATAGAAAAAACTTCCACGCGCACGCCCAACAGCTTGGCGGCAGCATAATGGCCAAATTCGTGAATCAGGATCATGAATCCCAGAATCACAGCCACAGAAATCACAGCGGTCAAGAATCCCGACATAAATGTATTTACTATCCCCTTAACTGGCCGGAGCCGGTCGCAACGCATCAGACCCGGTTAATTGAGCCACTCTTTCGCGGGCCCGCTGGCGTGCTGCCGAATCCGCTTCCAGCACCTTATTAATAGATTCCAACTTTCCGCTTTCAGTTTCACTGAGAACGGTTTCGATCACTTGGGGGATATCGTCAAAACCGATCGACTTCTCCAGAAAGGCTGCCACTGCCACTTCGTCGGCCGCGTTGAGTGCCGCCGTTTTGGCACCTCCCGCCTCGGCGGCTTCATAGGCCAGGCGCAAACAAGGGAATTTTTCCATGTCCGGAGGCAGGAATTCGAGATGCCGTAAGTTCATGACCGGGAAGCGCATTTCCGAGGCGATGCGCTCCGGATAGGTGAGCGCATATAGGATCGGCAGGCGCATGTCAGTCACTGAAAATTGTGCAAGTATGCTGCCATCCACAAATTCCACCATGGAATGAATCGTAGACTGTGGATGAACAATGACCTGAATTTTGCTCGGCGGCAAGTTAAACAAACGGCACGCCTCGATGACTTCGAATCCTTTGTTCATCAGCGTGGCCGAATC
>Ga0070717_10001984_pt1 | contig 14308 bp, 11 predicted proteins | sample LARL113metaG_FD_71366 | JGI IMG/M metagenome (GOLD analysis project Ga0070717, IMG submission 71366) | Corn, switchgrass and miscanthus rhizosphere microbial communities from Kellogg Biological Station, Michigan, USA - LAR L11-3 metaG | ecosystem: Host-associated > Plants > Roots > Rhizosphere ... | reverse complement strand
TAGTCGCCGGCCGGCTCCGCATCCTCCGGGCATCAAGTTCAAGAAGTTCCGGATTTTATTGGCGCACCCGACACGATTCGAACGTGTGACCTTTGCCTTCGGAGGGCAACGCTCTATCCAGCTGAGCTACGGGTGCGTTGGGGCCTCATTTAGCCGATTGGCCTGATATCGGCAACGGCCTTGCATGCCGGATTGTCGGCTCCGACGCAGGCTGTAGACTGTCTCACGAGAGAAATCGCGCAAAAGAAGCTGTCCGAGGAGAAAGCCCATGCGCCCGCTGGAATTCGGCTGGTATCTGCCCACGCATGGCGACACCACGGCCTATGGCCTGATGGAAGCCCAGGTGCCGGGCTCGCCGGAACTGTGCGACCGTGTCGTGCAAGCCGCGGAACGGGCCGGCTTCGAATATCTCTTGATACCGGTCGGCTCGACCTGCTGGGAGGCCTGGATCTCGGGCGCGTTCATGGCGGCGCGGTCATCGAAGATCAAGCCGCTGATCGCGGCAAGGCCCGGCTACATCAATCCCGTGCTGCTGGCCAAGATGATCTCGACCTTCGACCAGATGTCGGGCGGGCGCATCTGCATCAATTTGATCGCCGGGCAAAACGAAAGCGAGGTCGAGGCCGAGGGCGTGCGCTATGCCAAGGAAGAGCGTTACGCGCTGATGGAGGAGGAGGTCTCGATCCTCAAAGCGCTGTGGACCACGCACGGGCCCGTGCACTTCCAGGGAAAGTTTCACACGCTGTCGGGCGCACATATCAGGCCGCGGCCGTTGCAGCAGCCGTTTCCGAAATTCTATCTGGGCGGCGGTTCGCGGCAGGCCTGGGAGATATCGGCAAAGCATTCCGATGTTCACCTGTTCTGGGGCGATCTGCCGGAGCGCATCGCCGAAAACATCACCGAGATCAGACGGATGGCAAAGGCGCATGATCGCGAAAACGACATCGGCTTTGGCATGCGCCTGCAAGTCATCTGCCGCGAAAATGAAAGCGACGCATGGCAGGCCGCCGACCAATTGGTGCGCCACGCAACCGAGCGGCAGAAGCAGGAGATCAAGACGCTTTACAACAATTCGGTTGCCAACCAGCGCGTGCAACAGCTGGCGCGCGAGCACGGCGATCTCCTGCTGCCGCATCTGTGGAGCGGTATCACCAAGGTGCGCCCGGGTGCCGGCATCGCGGTGGTCGGCAATCCCGCGCAGTGCGCCGACATGCTGCAGCAATTCATCGACGCCGGCTGCCACTCATTCTGTCTGTCCGGCTACCTGCATGACGAGGAGGCCGAGCGCTTTGGGCGGCTGGTCCGTCCGATTCTCGCCGAACATAATCGCGGCCGGCTGGCGGCCTAGACCGGTACGATGACCTTACCGATCGGCCACAGCGCGATGCCGGCAAGCTTCAGATGCGCCCACGCGAAGGGGATGCCGATGATGGTCACGGCCAGGATGACCGCGGTGATGACGTGGCCGAGCGCGAGCCACCAGCCGGCGAGCACCAGCCAGATCAGATTGCCGATCACGCCGAGCGGTCCGGTCCCGGTGTCGGACTGGCCGGTGATCTCGTCACGGCGCACTGCCTTCGAGCCGAACGGCAGCAAGGTATAGACCGCGATATTGAACGCCGCCCGTGCCCACGGCAGGCCGATAATCGTGATCGCCATGATGATGGCGGCGACCAGCCAGCCAAACGCCATCCAGGCGCCGCCGATCAGGATCCATAGGATGTTCAGGAGGATGGACACAGGCTGCATGCGATGACCCGTCGCGCGGCGTTATTGCCGGATGTTTATAGACCCGCGGGGGCACCGACGATAGTTCTCATCGAACGAAATCGCGGCCGGCTCGCGCCGTGAGCGACGCGGCAGATCAGACGTCAGGGTAAAGATCTATTGCTCGGTGGCGTCGGCCACCGTCACTTCGCCGACCTTGGTCCAGGTCTCGCCGCCGCACAGGATCGCCATCAGGCAACCGCGCACGTCGAGCTTTCTCGGGGCGGCAACAATGACGTCGCTGGAATAGGATTTTCCGTCGTCCGCGTTATAGATCGTCCCGGACCATTTATTGTTCGCAACCGACTTCATCTTGCTGGAGATGTTGATGCCGATGATTGGACGGTTCGCCAATGAAGGATTGGCATTTTTGTCATCGATCTGCGGCTTTCCCGTCCTCGGATCGAGCGGCACCTTCAGCCAGACGATCGTGCCGCAAAGCCCGCTGCCGCAATGGTTAACGCGAATCTTCGCATCCCCCGCCTGGGTGAGCCAGATGCCGGCTGGGTCATGCGTTGTTTCGGCCGAAACCTGGCCAAAACCCCAGAGAGAAACGGTAAGAAAGGCCGCCGCTGCAAACATCAGCTTCGATCGGGCCATCGATGGCTCCAACCTCGGTCGAGGCCAAAAATAGAGCGTTGTGGTTAAATAAGTATCACCCGCAAGACCCGGTCGAGGCCGCCATTACCTTTGGGCGGTGCGCGTCTTGTTTTGAGCGGCGGTCTTGGTGGGATGCGGCCTGGTGAAATCGGCCAGCATGGTGTCGGCGGAAATCACGCGGTTTCTGCCCAGGCGTTTCGCGGCATAGAGCGCCTGGTCCGCCCTCCCAAGCATCCAGTCCGGGCCGACATCGTTGCCGGGGACCTGCGCCGCAACACCGACGCTGAGCGTCACCCATGGCCCGGCGGCAGGGTCGCCGTGCACCAGCCGCAGATCCATGACGGCTTGGCGAATTCGATCGGCAACCAGGCAGGCGCCTTCCGGTCCGGTGTCGGGCATGATGATGGCGAACTCCTCGCCACCATATCGCGCCGCCAGATCAGTCGGTCGAAGGGCGTTGCCGCCGATGATGGCCGCCACCGCGCGCAGGCACTCATCGCCGCTCTGATGGCCGTGCTGATCGTTGAACAGCTTGAAGTGATCGACGTCGACGAACAGCAAGGCCAGCGGCTTCCTGGTTCGCTGCGCCCGCAACCATTCCATCTCCAGCGCCTCGTCGAAGGAGCGCCGATTGGCAAGGCCGGTCAGTCCGTCCTTGGTGGCGAGCGTCTTCAGCGCCGTTTCCGCCCGCTTCTGGTCGGTCATGTCGCGCAAGGTTTCGACGACCGCAATCAGATTGCCGGCTTCATCGTGGATCGGGCCGGCGTCAATGGCCAAATAGAGATGGTTGCCGAGCCTTGGCATCACGCACCAGTTCTCGGCGCTCAAGCCGAGGCTGTTGTCCTCCGACGTCGCGTGTTCGGAATAGAGCTCGCCGACCTTGTCCTGCCGATTGAGGGCCACCAGGTCGGCCAGGCAGTAGCGGCGCTTGCCGTAGAACGCGCGCCAGTGTCCGCATGTTCCGATCACTTCGGACGCGGCGACGCCGGTCAACCGCTCGCAGGCGCGGTTCCAGATGACGACGCGCCGCTCAGGATTAATGACGAAGGTTGGGACAACCAAATGCTGCATCAGCCGCACGGCATAGGAATGTGCGAGCTCCGAGCTTCTCCTGCCGGCCATCTCAGATCCTTCCCTAGCGCCGCTGGTCTCTTTAAAATTGCCGCGGCGGCCTTCTGCTGCGGCGGCCCGGCTTTGGTCGGGTAACCGCGAAAAATCGATTGTCGCTAAGCCACTGCGGCTGCCTTGCCGCCGCTTGCACCCAACAATTTCCTCACTTCCGGACCAGGCTTCGCGGCGCTGAACAAATAGCCCTGCATCTCGGTGCAGCCCAGCGCACGAAGCATCTGCTTCTGCTGCTCGGTCTCGACGCCTTCGGCCGTCGTCGTCATGTTGCGCTCAGTGGCGATGTTGACCACCGCCTGCACGATCGTCGACGAGCCGCCGGTTTCCGCAATGTCGGTGATGAAGCTGCGATCGATCTTGATCTTGTCGAACGGGAAGCGTTTGAGATAACTCAGCGAGGAATAGCCGGTGCCGAAATCGTCCAGCGCGATCCGCACGCCGATGGCGCGCAGCTGGTGCAGGATCGCGAGCGCCGCCTCGTCGTCGCGGATCAGCACGGCCTCGGTGATCTCGAGCTCGAGCCGCCGTGGCGCAAGACCGGAAGCGGCGAGCGCGCTGGTGATTTTCAGCGCCAGCGTCGCGGATTTGAACTGAACCGGCGAAACGTTGACGGCGAGCCGGATATGGTCCGGCCACAGCGCGGCCTCGGCGCAAGCGGTCTTCAGTACCCAATCGCCGAGCTCGTTGATCAGGCCGGCATCTTCCGCGATCGGGATGAATTCGGCGGGCGAGACCAGGCCGCGTTCGGGATGGCGCCAGCGCAGCAGCGCTTCGCACCCCGACACTTCGTTGCGCTGCAGATTGATAAGCGGCTGGTAGTGGAGCTCGAAGCCGCCGTCGGTCATTGCCTGCCGAAGATCCAGTTCCATGGTGAGGCGGGCTTTGGCGCTGGCGTGCATGGCCGGCTCGAAGAAGCGATGGGTCCGCCGCCCTTCGGCCTTGGCCGCATACATCGCAAGATCGGCATTCTTGATAAGCTGGTCGAGCTCGGTGCCGTGCTGCGGCGCCAGCGCGATGCCGATCGAGGCATCGCTCGATAGCTGGTGGCCGAGGCATTGGTAGGGCTGGCGGATCGCCTCATGAATTCGCGTTACGAATTCCACGACATCATCGGTGCTTTTGACCGTCGTCTGGATCACCGCAAACTCGTCGCCGCCGAGCCGCGCGATCAGGTCGGTCTCCTTGAGGCAGCCCCGGATGCGGGTCGCTACCGTCTTCAACAGCTCGTCGCCGACATGATGTCCGAGGGAGTCGTTGATGCCCTTGAATTCGTCGATGTCGACATAGAGCAGGGCGAACTGCTCGCCTTTGCCGGTCTTCTCGAGTTCGCGTTCAATCTGGGCGCGGAACAGCGACCGGTTCGGCAAATCGGTAAGCGCGTCGTAATGCGCCATGTGCGCGATCTTCTCGTCGGCGCGCCGCCGTTCGGTGACGTCCTCGACCACGTTGATGATATAGCGGGGGTCGCCGGCCTGATCCCGGATTCCGATGCGCTTTGAAGTGATGTAGCGGCGGCCCATGAACTTGGTTTCCCAGGGATGTTCGTCCAGGAACAGGCCATCGGCGGAGTTCAGCGTCCTGTCATCGTCAGCGGTCACGATTTCGGCAGCCGCCCTCGGAAATACCTCGAAGGCGGTCTTGCCGATAATAGCGTCGCGCGACAGTCCGAACTGGGTCTCGGCCACCCGATTGGCGAGCAGGTAGTGACGGTTGCGTGCGTCCTTCACGGTGATTTGCGAGGGAATATGATCGATGATCTCGCGCAGGAACGTCTGGTTGCGGTCGCGTTCGTGTTCGAGATTGACGCGTTCGGTGATGTCCTCGATGGTCGCGACCCATCCGCCCTGGGCCAACGGCTTGTTGACGATCATGAAGGCGCGCCCGTCGCCACTTTCCATCACGGTCGAGGAGACCTTGCCCTGCGCGACGTTGCGCATGATGTTGGAACAAAACTCGTGGACGTCGCCGTCGTAGGAGCCGGTGTCCTTGCGATGCTGGATCAGGTCGTAGAAATGACAGCCCGGCTTCACTATCTCGGTCGACAGCCCGTACATGTCGATATAGCGCTGGTTGCAGATGACGACGCGGGCGGAAGCATCATACAGCACGAGGCCCTGCGTCATGTTGTTGAGCGCGGTATCCAGCCGGTGCTTTTCGGACGCCAGCCGCTGCCGGGCCTCCTGATTTTGCCGGTTTATCTGCCGGACGATCGAATAGAGGATGAAGGCAATGATCGACGCCGACAGCGCGGCGGCCACGACCAGCAGCCTGGTTTGGTCGCGCCAGTCCGACAGTGCAGCCTCGATGGTGTTGGTCGCGACGATGACCATCGGGAATTTGGTGAGCTCGGCCGCAGAGCCGATCCGGTCCACGTGGTCGACCGGGCTTAGCAACCGCAGCGTCTGCTGGCCGCCCTTGGTCAGGATGGCCTGCATCAGCGGCGCGGTCTTGAACTTCTTCCCGATCATCGAATCGATATGCGGGTAGCGCGCCAGCATGGTGCCGTCGCGATGGAACATGGCGATCGCCGCCCCCGGCCCGAGCGCGACAGAAGCAAAGAACTTCTCGCAACTGGCGGGGTCCATGCGCCTTGCGACCACACCGAGAAATGCCCCGTTCCGCCCGACCAGCCGGTGGGCGATCACGGTGGTCCAGCCGCCGGTGATGTAACTGCGCACCGGCTCGGCCATCACCGTGTCCGACTCCGGCTTCGATTTGAAAGTCTTGAAAAATTCCCGGTCGGCAATGTTGATCGACGGCACCGGCCAGGCGCCCGACGAGTTGATCATCCGTCCTTCCGAATCGAAGACCTTGACCTCGCCGATATAGGAGAGGACGCTGATCCTGGCCTTCAGCATCTCATGGGCCTCGGAAGTCGACATCCGTTCCCGGAACATCTCGGGCGAAGCGATCCCCGAAATCTTCATCTGGGAGATCAGGTCGTTGGCAATGATCTCGGAGTCTTCGAGTTGCTGGTCGAAGTGACGGGCAAGCAGCAAGACGGTATTTTCCAGCTCGCGTTCGCCGTTGGTCAGCGCGCGCTCGCGGAATTCGCCGACCATCGCGATGGTCCCGATGATGATCGCCGCAACCAGGAAGCCGCCACAGACCGTCAGCCAAAGCACCGGGCCCCGTCGCACCGACGCGGCAACGCGATGCGGCCCGTTCACGGTGGTTCGGGACATTCTGCCCCAAATGGCGGAAATCAATTCGTGCATTCCCCGGCTCCGGAGGGACATGCATACAATGCACAGATGGCATAGCCGTTAGGAAAACCGGTTACTTAAACCTTAACGACTGGTTTACTGGCGCGCGGAGAGGCATCTTGCTGCCTTCGACGCCGGTTCGTCTGCCCGCGTCATACCCCTGTGACGCGTCCCTCAGCGGCGATAGCCGCGCCCGCGCGAATGGGAGGCGCGGCTCTCCTCGCGCGGTCGGCTTGCCATGGAAACGCGCGCTTCGCTGGCATAGGAGGTAGCCGGCCTCAGCTCTTCCAGGAAGATCGGCCGGGCGAAGTAGAAGCCTTGCGCATAGCGGATCTTGGTCGCGGCTTGTAGATAGGCGAGTTCTTCAAAGGACTCGAGGCCTTCGGCGACGACGGTCATGCCGAGCGCCTCGCTCAGGGATTCGATCGCCCGCAAGATGCCCTGGCTGCGCGGACGTTTGTGAATGTCGGTGATGAAGGAGCGGTCGATCTTGATCTCGTCGGCGGTGATGTCGGCGAGCGCCGACAGCGACGAGTAGCCGATGCCGAAATCATCGATCGAGATGCCGACCCCGAGCCTGCGGAAGATCGGCAGGATTTCGGTCTGGAAATAGGTTTTGGCGACGAAGGCATCTTCCGTCACCTCGATCATGAAGCGCCGGGGAAAGCCGGTCGCCTCCAGCGCCTGGGCGAATGAACGCATGAAATCAACATTGCCGGCCTGCTTGGCCGCGACGTTGATGCTGATCGAGGTGTCTTGGCCGAAGGTTTCGTTGATCAGGTCGATCGACTTGACGATCTCCGCCAGCACCAGAAAGGTGAGTTCGTCGATCAGCCCCAGCTCGACCGCAAGGTTGATGAAGGTGCTAGGGGCCTGAATGACGCCGTCGTCGTCGCGCAGGCGCACCAGCGCTTCGATGCCCTTGATGGCTTGCGTGCGGATGTCGACCTTGGCCTGAAAGGCGCAGCAGAAGCGCTTTTCCAGGATCGCCAGCCGCAACGACTGTTCGACCTTCATCCGCGCCTGCGCTTCGCGTTCCATGCTGGCGTTGAAAAAGGCCACCGCGCCCTTGCCGACGCTCTTGACGCGATACATCGCAATGTCGGCGTTCTGGCACAGCACGTCGTAGCTGGTGCCGTGATCGGGAAAAAGGCTGACGCCGATCGAGGTGGAGGCGAAGATCTCCGATCCGTCGATGAAGAACGGCGCGGTCAGCCGTTCCAGCGTCGAGTCGATGAATTCCGCCACCTCGTGCTCGCCCTGGATCGGCGAGAGCAGCAGCAGGAATTCGTCGCCGGAAATCCGCGCCAGCATGTCGGTGTCGCGCAAGCCCCGTCCGAGCCGCTTGGCGACCTCCACCAGCAGCGCATCGCCGATGCCATGGCCGTAATAATCGTTGATGTGCTTGAAATTATCGATGTCGAGAAAGGCGAGCGCGAATTTCTCTTTTGTGCCGTCGCCCTTGAGCAGGCCATTGGCGCGATGTTCGATCACGCGCCGGGTCGGCAAGTCGGTCAATTCGTCATAGTACGCCGAACGGAACAACTGGTCCTCGAAGGCTTTTTGCTCGCTGATATCGGCGGAAGCCGAAAGCAGGAGGTTGCGTTCGGCGATGCGCACCGGCCGGTGCGACGTCAGCAGCACTTGCCTGGCGTGGCCGTCGGCGATGCATTCCTCGGCGATCGCGGCGCGGCCGGAGCGAAGCAATTCGAGGCCGGTTTCGCGGCGCTGGTTCAATGCTGCCGAAAGCGGTGCCGCCGGCGAGCCGCCGACAATCCCAAGCTGCGCCGCGGCCGCGTCGTTGACCAGCAGGAAATCGCCGTCCTCATCCTGAATTGTGACAGCGGCGGGCAGCATCCTGAGCACATCTCTCAGGAGATTCAATTCGGTTTCCACCGCGCGCTCACGCTCGCCGTGTGGCGCTGTCACCTTAAGATTAAATGTCGGGCGGCTTTGCATGGAAGCCGAATGTGACGAGTTCCCTCTTAGGTTTGGTTAAGCAGAGCTGAGAAACAGCGGCTCGTCGAAACATAAAGCCGGCGGATGCCAAGGCCGCCGCTGGTCGTCATTAACAGAACGTCAACAGCGCGCGGCGGCGAAAGCCTAAGCCGCGATGTCGGTGCGGGGCACGCGGCATTGCATGGTGCAATGAACGCCGGTCTTCAAAAAGGCGATCTCGGTCTTGCCGTCGAACGGAAGCAGCGCGGATTTCAACAATTTGGTCCCGAAACCGGCTGCGCCGACATTCTCGACCGTGGGACCTTCGGTCTCATCCCAGGTCACGTTGAGGCGATCGTCAGACACCGACCACGACACCTGCAACAGCCCGCGCGCGGAAGAAAACGCGCCGTACTTGCCGGCATTGGTGGCGAGTTCATGGAAGATCAGCGCCAGGCTCACCGCGAGCTTGGCGGGAAGAAACAGCGGATTGCCGTTCAGCGTCAAGCGGACATGGCCGTAGGGGCCGAGCTCGGACAGCAAGAGATCCCTGATATCGCAGCCGGCGCCGTCAACCTTCGCGATCAAATCGTCGGTTGCCGATAGCGCCCGTATCCGATGATCGATGCTGGCCCAGATTTGCGGTTGATCCAGCAAAACCTGGTGCAGCACCGCATGGATGGTCGAGGATTTATTCTTCAGCCGGTGCTGCAGCTCGTCGACCAGGAGCTTGCGATACTCCTGCTCCTGAAATAGGCGTTTCGAAATCTGGCGCTGCTGCGCGACCATGGATCGGTAATGCGCCACGCCCCAGACGGTGAGGCCGCACACCACCCAATAGATCAGCAGCAGCGCCAGCCTCGCAGGATCGGCTCTGGTGTCGCCGAAATTGACGGTGACCCCAAGCGCGCCGCCGGCGATCGCCGTCACAATTCCCATCCGGGCCCCGCCGAACGCGGTCGCGAAAAAGACGGCGGGCAGATAGGGCGTGAAGAACACGTCGGGCCGGATCAGCGCCAGGCCCCAGCGGGCCGCGGTTGCGAGCGCAAGGCAGCAGATCGCAAATCCGGCGCTGAGAAGCGGAGACGGTTGGGAGATCCCCTGCCAGCCGCGCCTGAACTCGTCGATCAATTTCTTCATGGGCTTTGTCACTTCACGTGATCAGCGAATCCAAAATAAGGCCGCACCCGCGGAAAATACGCATTCCGCCCTCCCAAGCATAGCTTGCGTTGCCTCGCCCCTTCCGGGAATATTGGTTCAAACGGGTCTCGGCAAAATCGAAGGGGATGAGGACATGGGACGGCTCAACGGCAAGGTCGCGGTGATCACCGGCGCTACCAGCGGCATTGGGTTGCGCACCGCCGAAATATTCGTGGCCGAAGGCGCAAAAATCGTCATTGCCGGCCGCCGCGTGGCGGAGGGCGAGGCGTTGGCCAAACAGCTCGGCGCCAATTGTATCTTCCTCAAGACCGATGTCACGGTCGAGGAAGAGATGCGCGGGCTGATTGCGCTTGCAGTCGACAAATTCGGTCGCCTCGATTGCCTGTTCAACAATGCCGGCGGCCCGGCGCAGACCGGCGGCATCGAGGGGCTCGAGGTCGCGCGATTCGATGCGGCGATGGCGACGCTGGTGCGCAGCGTCATGCTCGGCATGAAGCATGCCGCGCCTCATATGAAGAAACAGGGCTCCGGCAGCATCATCAACAATGGCAGCATCGCCGGCAGGCTTGCCGGCTTCTCGTCCTCGGTGGTCTACGGCGCCGCCAAGGCCGCGGTGATCCATCTCACCAAATGCGTTGCGATGGAGCTCGGTGAATCCGGCGTCCGCGTCAATTCGATCTCCCCCGGCGCGATCGCCACCGGCATTTTCGGCAAGGCGCTCGGCCTCTCGGTCGAGGCAGCGGAGAAGACCCCTGACGTGATGCGCGAGGTCTACAAGACCGCGCAGCCGATCCCGCGCGCCGGGTTGCCTGAGGATATCGCGCAGGCCGCGGTATTTCTCGCCAGCGACGAGTCGAGCTTCATCAACGGCCACGATCTGGTGGTCGATGGCGCCATCACCGGCGGCCGCAACTGGACGCAGCAGCAGCAGGGCTATGTCGCGCTGCGCAAGGCGTTCGACCAGAACACCTAGAAGTTCGCAAGAGGCACCCGTATCAAACAAGAACAAGGGAGGCGGCGATGTTCGCGGCATCTGGAGTTTGGCCAACGCGTGCGGACGCCCGGCCAGTTCATCTTGCGATCATCGCCGGTCTGGCCTGCGCCCTGGCGATCGGGAAAGCATTGCCGCTGGCGATGGACGCGATCTCGAACGTTGTCACGCCGCTATGCGCATCCGCCGATCCGGCCGGCTCGGCGCTCGACACGGTCGAGCCGATCGCCTCCTACGCGCTTCCGAACGTGCCCGGCAAGCGCATCACGATCGTGCGGGTGTTCTATGGCCCGGGTGGTTTCACCCGTGCGCACCGGCATGCGGGCTCGGTCACCGCCTACATCACCAAGGGCGAAATCCGTTCGCAATTGGCCGGCGGCCCGGTCGAGACCTTCAAGGTCGGGCAATCGTTCTTCGAGCCGCCGGGCGCGACACATCTGGTCTCGGCCAATGCCAGCAACACCGAGCCCGCGGAATTGATCGCGGTGTTCGTCGCCGATGAAGGCGCGCAGCTGACGACATTTATCGAATAGGCGTTCTTAGGATCAGACCGGCTTCAGCGTCACCCGCAAGCCGTCGCGCGGCTTCGGGATCGGCCACATCTGCCATTGCGGCGTGTAACCTTGTTCCAGCGAGACCGAGAGATTTTGCAGGAAATGCCGGGCGAAGCATTTCGCCTGCATATAGGCGAAATGCAGTCCGAGGCACATATGGGCGCCGCCGCCGAACGGCACATAGGCGAAGCGATGGCGGTTGCGCTGCGCCTCGTCGGTGAAGCGCATCGGATCGAATTCTTCCGGATCGGGCCAGATCTCCGGCATGTGATGCGTGAACAGCGGGTTGATGCCGATCAGCGTGCCTGCGGGGATCGCATAGCCCTTGAAGCTGAAATTACGGACGGCGCGGCGCGGGATCGAGGGCACCGGCGGCTTCATCCGCATCGTTTCCTTGAAAGCCATTTCGGCGAGCGGCATGGCTTCGAGATTGTCGAGCGTGGTCGCCTCATCCGGCGCGATGCCAAGGCCTGCGACTTCGTTGCGCAGTTTTTCCTGCCATTGCGGATGGGCCGCGAGCGCGGCCACGAACGACGTCAGCGACGAGGTCAGGGTGTCGTGCGCCGCCATCATCAAAAAACTCATGTGATCGACGATATCCTGGGTCGACAGCAGCGCGCCGTCTTCATGGGTGGCGCGGCAAAGCTGCGAGAACAGGTCTTCACCGCCCTTCTCGCGGCGGATCGGAATCTGCTCGGAGAAATAGGCGACGATGCGCTTGCGGCCGCTGACGCCGCGGGCCATCTGGGTACCCGGCAACGGCTTGCGGATCACGGCGACGGCGGCTGCGATCATGTCGACAAAGGCGCGGGTGATCTCGTCGACCTCAGGGCCGATATCGGCGCCGAGGAACGAGGTCGCGGCGAGGTCGAGCGTGAGCTGCTTCATCTCGGGATAGAACAGCACCGGGCCGGGCTTTGCCTTCCACCGCGCCACGCGCGCCGCGATCCCGGCATCGAGCTGCGCCAGGTAGGATTTCATCGGCCCGGACTTGAAAGCGACCGAGAGCGCGCGCCGGTGCAGGCGGTGCTCGTCGAAATCCAGCAGCATCAGCCCGCGCGGAAACAGCCGCCCAAGCACGATGGCCCAGCCGTGGGTCGATGAGAACAGCTTGGCCTGGTCGAACAGCACGAGCTCGTTGGCCTCGGGTCCGAGGAACACAAGGCTGGTCTCGCCGAACAGATGGCTGCGGTAGACCAGCCCGTATTTGGCCGCGTGCTTTTCGATGTGGCCCTTGGGATCGGCCAGCACTTCGAGCGTCTTGCCGATGATCGGCCAGCCCTCGTCGCCGGGAATATGGGTCAGCGAATTGCGCTTCGGCGGCGTGAAGCTGATCGCGGGAGAAGCCACATGATGCATCGTCATGGCAATTACTCCGGTTGATCCCGTCTGCCCGCATATAATGCCTCAAACCCGCGGCTTTATTGCGGCTTTTTCCTCCGGGCGCAACGTCATCAAGCTAGTGCAAAATAGCCCGTTACGGCTGCGGCGCAAAGGCGCCTGCGTGCGGCGAAATCACCCGCCGCTGACGCCCGCGCCACTTACGCGTTGCTTTTGCGCTTGGCGGCTTCCTTCTGCAAATCCGGCGCGTTGACGGCGGGGATCGCGACCCGACCGGGGCCGGTAAGCGGCAAGGCGGCGGCGGCTTTTTCGTTTTCCATGATCTTGGCCATCACCGCTTGGCCGGCGCGCTCGAACACCGCGCGGTTCTCGATCAGGAATTTATTCGATTCGCGGAGCTTGGTGATGAACCCGTTGATTTCCGGAATCACGTAGCGCGCCACCAGGTCCCAGCTGCGGCGGCTCGCCTCCAAATTGGCCCAGTCATGGGCAAAGCCGACGATGGTGCCGACGCCGCCGGAGACTTCCAGCAGGTTCTTGATGGTTTTGACGAGATCGTCGGGCGTGCCGATGGTGGAGGCCGCGGCCGGTCCGCCGGCGGTTTTCTCGATCGCGTCCTCCGGCGATTTGAACGGCTCGAGCCCCGGCCGCTGTAGCGTGGCAACGTTGTATTCATTGTGCCAGCGCATCAGCCCGGCGCCGGCCTCGCGATGGGCCTGTTCGCGGGTCTCGGCGATGTGCCAGCTTAGCAGCACGCGCCAGTTCGCGCGGCTGACGGTGGTACCGGCCTTCTTGGCGGCGTCCTCGGCAAAGCCCCATTGCGTCGGCAGCGCCATCAGGCCCTGGGTCGACATCGAGCCCAGCGAAATGATCCCGATGCCGTATTTGCCGGCGAGCGTCATGCCCGACGGCGAAATCTGCGACGCCACCACGAACGGCATGTCCTCCTGAAGCGGCAGGATTTGCAGCGCGGCGTCGTTCATGACGAACCAGTCGCTTTTGGCGGTGACCCGCTCGCCCCGAAACAGTCGGCGGATGATCGCGATCGCCTCGTCCTGGCGGTCGCGCTGCGTCATCGGATCGATGCCGAGCGTGTGCGCGTCGGAGGCAAGCGCGCCGGGGCCGGAGCCGAAGATGGCGCGGCCGCCGGTCATGTGGTCGAGCTGCACCATGCGCTGCGCGACATTGAAAGGGTGGTGATAGGGCAGCGAGATCACGCCGGTGCCGAGCTTGATGCGCTTGGTGCGTTCGCCGGCGGCCGCCAGGAACATCTCGGGCGAGGCGATGGTTTCCCAGCCCGACGAATGGTGCTCGCCGCACCAGAATTCGTCATAGCCGAGCGCGTCGAGCTGGTCGACGAAATCGAGGTCGCGGCGGAATTGCAGCATCGGATGCTCGCCGATCGGGTGATGCGGGGCGAGGAAGGCTCCGAACTTTAGGCGCGCCATTGTATTTCTCCCGAACGGAATTTGTTCTTGATTGCTCTCATACGCAGGCTACGTGCTGGCAAGCGCTTGCGCAATCGGGCAAACCGCGTCGCGGCTCAAGGGAATTGGTGCCATGCGCGCAGCCGATGGATCGCTTGAGGCGTCAGGCTATAGGCGGCGACGGTGGAGTCGGCGAAC
>Ga0070717_10001983_pt1 | contig 14309 bp, 12 predicted proteins | sample LARL113metaG_FD_71366 | JGI IMG/M metagenome (GOLD analysis project Ga0070717, IMG submission 71366) | Corn, switchgrass and miscanthus rhizosphere microbial communities from Kellogg Biological Station, Michigan, USA - LAR L11-3 metaG | ecosystem: Host-associated > Plants > Roots > Rhizosphere ... | reverse complement strand
GTTGTAGGATGGGTTGAGCGAAGCGATACCCATCAATAGTCCTGTGAGGCGATGGGTTTCGCTTCACTCAACCCACCCTACGGAACTGAGCCGATCAGTTTTTCTGGTTGAGGGCCGCTACCGGGATCGTGCCGCGGCCGGCGCGCGGACTGTCCTTCCGGTTCAGCATGTCTTTCAGATAGGCGACGTTGGCGGCGGCTTCTTCCGGCGGCAGGTCGGCCTTGACGATGGTTTCGGCCTCGGCAAAGCGGCCCTGCAGGCCGACCACGAGGCCGAGATTCTGCCGCACCCGCGCGTCCGCCCGTGGGCTGGCATAGGCCTGGCGCAGCGTCTGCTCGGCCTTCGGCAGGTCGCGCGTCAGCATGTAGGACAGCCCGAGATTGGAAAGCACCGACGGCTCGCCGGGCACGATCTTCAGCGCGCTGGCGTAATAGCCGCGCGCCTCCTCATGGCGGCCGAGCTGGTCGAGCGTGGTGCCCTGCACCGAGAGAATCCGCCAATCCGGATTGTCGGGCGAGTGGGCGCGGCTCAAGACGTCGAACGCCTGCTGGAAATTGCCGTTGTCGGCCAGCGCCCGGCCCCACGCCGCGAGCAGCGCCTTGTTGCCGGGATGGGCGATGGTGGCCTGTTCGAGGACGGCTGCGGCCTGTGCGCGCTGGCCATTGGTACGTAGCGCCTGGCCGTAGGCGAGCGCAGCGTCGGCATCCTTGGGATTTTCGCGGTAGCGATCGCCGATGATTTCCGTTGCGCGCTGCGGATCGGCATTGGCCGATGTCTCGGGCTTGGCCGTGATTGATCCGGTGATGTCGGACATGGTCTGGCAGCCGCCAAGGCCAGCGGCCAAAATCGCCGTCACGGCCGCGGATGCAAGGAACCGGGCAAGACCTGTCCTGACAAGACCTGTCCTGACAAGACTGGGCTGAAGACGCATGGCAGGGGGACTCACGGGCGGATGATCGAGCCGAACGCGCCAGCAATAGACTGTTAACCCTAACGCCCGGTTAATTCGCCCCTTGGGCGGCGCCCCCGGCTCCGGCCGCCGCGCCGATCAGCCCGCGAATGGGACGGCCGATCCTCGCATCAATATTCGATCGCCAGCCGCTTGCGGATTTCGTCGAGCCGCTTGTCGACCGCATCGAAACGCGCGTGAAGGCCGCGGTCGTGAAGATAGAAAATATAACCACCGGCAAGAAATCCGAAAATCCAGTGGTGCGTCTCGACATAGACCAGCACCGCCTCGATCGCGTGACCGATGAAAACAAAAATACCCAACACGGCGTCCATCGCATCCCCCGCTGGAGACAATGACCTTTGATTTCAAGAGAACCGGCGTCTGATTTCTAGAGGACCGGCGTCGGCGGGATAGTCCCGCGCTCGCTTATTTGTGATGCTTGCGCAAGTACGCGTGCAGCGATTCCGTGCCGGTCTCGGCGAGTAAGGTCGCGAGCATCATGTCCTTGCGGCGACCCTTGGCAAAATGCTCGCCATAGGTCTTGCGCAACGCGCCGACGCGGGTGTTGCCATGCTTCTTGTCAATACGGCCGGTCGTATCGCGATGCCGGCCGTCCAAACCCTTTGCTTTCTTCTTCGCTTTCCTGGCCATCTGACCCTCCCAAGTCTGTTTATCGAGTCTGATATCAAGTCTGTTATCGAGTTTGATCCAAAATCTGACATCAAGTCTGATATCTTCCAACCTAGCATGATCCTGTGGCGCCGTGTAGGGGCGAGGCGTCCGGCGACGCGTTCGAAGCGATTGCGGCCGCGCAAAAACTTTGCGAAGTCTGGTTGTCCGCCCTATCCACGTCACGAAGAAGACGAGCAACATGCCATCGGTGTTTGAGACTGCGCCTGCCGCATCAGCCATTCCCATAACCTTTGCGACCAAATCGACATGGGATGCGATCAGCGCAGAATTGCCGGCGCAAGCGCGGCAGTTCGCATCCAGTAACGGCTTTGCCGCCAAGCCCGGGGCATGCTTGACCCTGCCGGCTCCCGACGGAAAAATCGCACAAGTGCTGTTTGGCCTGGAGGATGCGGATGGCAAATCCCGCGACCTGTTCAGGCCGGGCGCACTGCCCGGCCTGCTGCCGCCGGGCATCTATCGCTTCGCCAATGCGCCGCACGACACCCGCCTTGCCGTGCTTGCCTTTGCGCTCGGCAGCTATCGCTTCAACCGCTACCGCAAGGCGGATACGCCTGATGTCAGACTGGTGCCGCCGGAGGGGATCGACGCCGCGGAAATCACCCGGATGGCTGATGCGGCCTGGTATGCCCGCGATCTCATCAATACGCCGTCCAACGACATGGGGCCGGAGGAACTGGCGCAGGCGGCCAAGGCACTTGCGGCCCGGTTTGGCGCAAGCTTCAACTGCATCGTTGGGGACGATCTCAAGCAGCAGAATTTTCCGCTGATTCATGCCGTCGGCATGGCGTCGACCCGCGCGCCCCGCCTGATCGAGTTGGTCTGGGGCGATGGCGCGCACCCGAAGGTGACGCTGGTCGGCAAGGGCGTCTGCTTCGACACCGGCGGACTCGACTTAAAACCGTCGGCCGGCATGCTGATCATGAAAAAGGACATGGGTGGCGCGGCCAATGTGCTGGCGCTGGCGCAGATGGTGATGGACGCCAGGCTCAAGCTGCGCTTGCGGGTCCTGATCCCGGCGGTCGAGAACGCGGTCGCCGGCAACGCGTTCCGCCCGCTCGATATCTTCGCATCGCGCAAGGGCTTGACCGTCGAAATCGGCAATACCGATGCGGAGGGCCGGCTGGTTCTGGCCGATGCGCTGGCACTCGCCGACGAGGAAAGGCCGGAGCTGCTGATCGATATGGGGACGCTGACCGGCGCCGCACGCGTGGCGTTGGGACCGGATTTACCGCCCTTTTACACCAATGATGAGACACTGGCGCTTGACGTCGCGCGATGCGCGAAAGGGGAGAACGATCCGTTGTGGCGAATGCCGCTGTGGCCGGCTTACGATAGCTGGCTCGATTCCAAAGTCGCCACCATCAACAACGCGCCGTCGGGAACATTCGCGGGCTCGATCACCTGCGCGTTGTTCCTGCAACGCTTCGTCGAGCACGCCAAGAGCTGGCTGCATGTCGATATCTATGGGTGGACGCCGCAGGCCAAGCCGGCGCGGCCCGAAGGCGGCGAATGCCAGGCGGCGCGGGCGATCTTCAAACTTCTGGGTGAGCGCTATGGATGATCCACGCTTGACGCCGGCGCGCGGCGACATCGCCGCCAAATATCTCGAAGGCAAGGTGAAGGCTGACCGCTTTGTCGAAGGCCAGACCTTCGAAGTGGTAGCGGCCATCGCGCCATTGCGCGACGCGCCGTCGACCGATGCCGCGCTGCTGACGCAGGCCCTGAAAGGCGAACGCGTCACGGTCTATGACCGCAACGGCGAAGGCTTTGCGTGGGGCCAACTGGACAGCGATCGCTATGTCGGCTGGCTGCCGGATTCCGCGCTGGCAAAGCCGGCCGTCGCTCCGACCCACAAGATCACCGCCATCAGGACGTTCGCCTTTCCAGGCCCGTCGATCAAACTTCCGCCCGCCGAGACGCTGCCGATGGGCGCGATGGTGACGGTGTTGCGCGAAGACGACACCTTCGCCGTCACCCGCGAAGGCTGGTATCTGCCAAAGCCGCACCTCGCAGGGCTCGACCAGCGCGAGCCGGATTTCGTCACGGTTGCCGAACGCTTCGTCGGCACGCCCTATCTGTGGGGCGGCAAGACAAGCTTCGGCATCGATTGCTCGGGCCTTGTGCAGATCGCGTTGAATGCCAGCGGCATCAGCTGCCCGCGCGACAGCGACATGCAGCAGGACGGCCTTGGCCGGCCGCTCGATGCCGCGGAATCAAAGAACCTGCAACGCGGCGACCTGATCTTCTGGAAGGGCCATGTCGCGATCGCCCGCGACGCCCTGACCATCGTCCACGCCAACGCCTATCAGATGGCGACCGTGATCGAGCCAACCTCCGACGCCATCGCGCGCATCAAGGCCGGAGGCCTCGATGTGACCGCGATCAAGGGGCTGACATAGAACGAGTGAAGATAAAGCCTTAAGTCTCGAGCGCGCTGTCCGGCGCGATTTCGTTACGGAAGGCGGCGGCGAACAGCGCGCTTGTATAGTCGCTCTTCGGTGCCTTGAACAATTCCGCGGCCGGCCCCTCCTCCACCACCTGGCCGTGACGCATCACGATCAGATGGCTGGCGAGTGAGGCGACCACGCGCAGATCGTGCGAGATGAACATGTAGGTGAGGTCGCGCTTGCGCTGCAATTCGCGCAGCAGATCGACCATCTGTGCCTGGAACAGCATGTCGAGCGCGCTGGTCGGCTCGTCCAGCACCACGAAATTCGGCTCCAGCACCACCGCGCGCGCGATCGAGATGCGCTGGCGCTGGCCGCCGGAAAATTCGTGCGGATAGCGGAATCGGGTGTCCGGATCGAGCCCGACATCCTTCAGCGCCTTGATGACGCGCGCCTCGCGTTCGTCCCGCGACAGCGAGCGCTGATGCACGCTCAAGCCTTCGGCGACGATGTCGCCGACCGACATGCGCGGCGACAGCGCGCCGAACGGGTCCTGAAACACGATCTGCATGTCGCGGCGGAACGGCCGCATCGCCTTGAACCGCAGGCCCTGGATGTTTTTCCCTAAGAACACGATCGGGCCATCGGAGGAAATCAGCCGCAACAGCGCCAAGCCCAGCGTGGTCTTGCCGGAGCCGGATTCACCGACCACGCCGAGCGTCTCGCCCTTGCGCACCGAGAGGCTGACGCCATCGACCGCCTTGATATGCCCGACCGTCGAGCGCAAAAGGCCGCGCTTGATCGGAAACCAGATCTTCAGATTATCGGCCGACATCACGACCGGCGATTCCGGCCGCGGCGGCGCCGGGTCGGGCTTGGGTTCGGCCGCCAGCAGATCGCGGGTATAAGGATGCTTTGGCGCGGTGAACACCTGCTCCACCGGCCCCTGCTCGACGATCTTGCCGCCATTCATGACGCAGACCACATCCGCGATGCGGCGCACGATGCCGAGATCGTGGGTGATGAACAAAAGGCTCATGCCGAGCCGGGCGCGAATTTCCGCAAGCAGCGCCAGAATCTGCGCCTGCACGGTGACGTCGAGCGCCGTGGTCGGCTCGTCGGCGATCAGGAGGTCAGGCTCGTTGGCGAGCGCCATCGCGATCATGACGCGCTGCCGCTGGCCGCCGGACAATTGATGCGGATAGCTTGCTAGCCGGGTTTCCGGCTCGGGGATGCCGACCTGGGTCAGCAATTCGAGCGTGCGCGCGCGCACCATCGATCCCGGGATATCGTTGTGGAGATGCAGGATCTCGCCGATCTGCCGCTCGATCGTATGTAGCGGATTGAGCGAGGTCATCGGCTCCTGGAAGATGATCGAGATGTCGTTGCCGCGGATGCCGCGGATCTCGTTTTCCGACAGGCCGAGCAGTTCGCGTCCCTTGAAGCGAATACTGCCGGAGGGATGCGAGGCGGTCGGATACGGCAACAGTTTCAGGATCGACAGCGCGCTGACCGACTTGCCGGAGCCGGATTCGCCGACCAGCGCGACGCACTCGCCGCGCTTGATCTCGTACGAGATCCGGTCGACCGCAACCGACGTGCCGCTCGGCTGGTGAAACGCCACCGAGAGGTCGCGGACGCTGAGCAGCGGCTGGTTGGTGGCATCCATGTACGCTTCTACCTGAACGTCTTGCGCGGATCGAAGGCGTCGCGCACCGCTTCGCCGATGAAGATCAACAGCGACAGCATGATCGCGACCGAGAAGAAGCCGGTGAAGCCGAGCCAGGGCGCCTGCACGTTGGACTTGCCCTGCGACAGCAACTCGCCGAGCGAGGGCGAGCCCGGCGGCAAGCCGAAGCCGAGGAAGTCGAGCGCCGTCAGCGTCATCACCGATGACGATACGATGAAGGGCAGGAAAGTCATGGTCGCCACCATCGCGTTCGGCAACAGATGGCGGAACATGATCACGGCGTTGGAAACCCCGAGCGCGCGCGCCGCCTGGATGTATTCGAAATTGCGCCCGCGCAAGAATTCCGCGCGCACCAGGCCGACCAGCGAGACCCAAGAGAACAGCAGGAGAATGCCGAGCAGAACGAAGAAGCCCGGCACCAGCACGGACGAGAGGATCAACAGCAGATAGAGCGAGGGGATCGCGGTCCAGATCTCGATGAAGCGCTGAAAACCTAAATCGACCCAGCCGCCGAAATAGCCCTGCACGCCGCCGGCGGCGACCCCGATGATCGAGGAGATGATGGTCAGGCTGAGGCCGAACAGCACCGAGATGCGGAAGCCGTAGATCAGCCGCGCCACCACGTCGCGGCCCTGATCGTCGGTGCCGAGCCAGTTATATTCGAGGTCGCGGCAGCTGTTGAGGTGCTTCTTGACCACCACTTCCTTGCACTCGGCTTCCGTCAGCATCCAGGTCGGCTTCGACGGTGCCGGCGTCGGCAAATCGAGATTATGCGTATCGTAGGAATAGCGGATCAAGGGCCAGACGATGGTGCCGCCCTTGTCCGCGATCAGCTTCTGCAAATAGGGATCACGATAATCGGCCGCGGTCTCGAAATCGCCGCCGAAGGTGGTCTCGGAATAGGTGACGAAGGCCGGCCAATAGAGATGGCCGTCGAACTTGATCAGGAACGGCCGGTCGTTGGCGATCAGTTCGGCAAACAACGAAACCAGGAACAGGATCGCGAAGATCCACAGCGACCAGTAACCCCTGCGGTTCGACTTGAAGTTCTGCCAGCGCCGGCGGTTCAGCGGCGAGGGCTGGAACGCATGACGCGTGATCGGAACGACTCCGCCGAGCGGCGACTGCGTCTTGGTTTCGATCGGCGGCGCGGTGATTGTCATCAGACCTCCCGTGCCTCGAAATCGATTCTTGGATCGATCCACATGTAAGCGAGGTCCGAGATCAGGTTGACCACGAGGCCGAGCAGCGAAAAGATGTACAGCGTGCCGAACACCACCGGATAGTCGCGATTGAGCACGCTCTCGAAAGACAGCAGGCCGAGCCCGTCGAGCGAAAAGATGGTTTCGATCAAAAGCGAGCCGGAGAAGAAGGCGTGGATGAACGCGCCGGGGAAGCCGGCAATCACGATCAGCATCGCGTTGCGGAAGATGTGATTATACAGCACCTGGAGCTCGCCGCAGCCCTTGGCGCGCGCCGTCATCACATATTGCTTGCGGATCTCGTCGAGGAACGAATTTTTCGTGAGCAGCGTCATGGTGGCGAACGCGCCCAGCCCCATCGAAATCAGCGGCAATGTCAGATGCCAGAAATAATCGAGGATCTTCAAATACCAGGGAAATTGCGACCAGCCGTCCGAGGTCAGCCCGCGCAGCGGGAAGATGTTGAAGAACGATCCGCCCGCGAACAGGATGATCAAAAGGATCGCGAACAGGAATCCCGGGATCGCAAATCCGATGATGATCACCGCCGAGGTCCAGGTGTCGAACCTTGAGCCGTCCTGCACGGCCTTGCGGATGCCGAGCGGGATCGAGATCAGATAGGTCAAGAGCGTCATCCAGATGCCGAGCGACATCGACACCGGCAGCTTCTCCTTGATCAGTTGCATCACGCTGATGTCGCGGAAATAGCTCTTGCCGAAATCGAAGCGCGCGAAATTCCACACCATCAGCGCGAAGCGTTCCGGCGCCGGCTTGTCGAAGCCGAACTGCTTCTCCAGGCTCTTGATGAAATCGGGGTCGAGGCCCTGCGCGCCGCGATATTTCGAATTGACGGCGTCCGCCGACGCCCCGACCTGGCCGCGATTGCCGAAATCGCTGCCGGAGCCGCCCGATATCCGCGAGCTCGCGCCGGTGTCGGCGCCGTTCAGCTGCGCTATCACGCGTTCCACCGGTCCGCCCGGGGCAAACTGCACCACGACAAAGGACACGAACAGGATGCCCAGCAAGGTCGGGAACATCAGCAAGATGCGGCGGGCGATGTAAGCGCTCATGGGCTATTTCGCCTGCTCGAGCTTGGCCGCCTTGGCGGCGTCATACCACCAGTTCTCCGGCGCGCCGACGCCTTGGGCATAACGCGGCGGCTTTTCCGGATGGCTGAACACGTCCCAATAGGCCAGCCGGTGCGTGTGCGCATACCATTGCGGCACCCAGTAGCGCCCGGCGCGGAACACCCGGTCGAAGGCGCGGCAGGCAATCGTCAGGTCGGCACGATTGTCGGCGCCGATGATTTTTTCGACCAGCGCATCGATCGCGGGATTGGCGATACCGGCGAGATTATGCGACCCCTTGGTGGCGGCCGCCTGCGAGGTGAAGAACGGCCGCATGCTGTCGCCCGGCGTCGGCGACATCGAAAAGCGCTCGATCGTCATGTCGAAATCGAATTCGTCGAGCCGGGCGCGATATTGCACGGGATCGACGACCCGCACACTTGCCTCGATCCCGAGCACGCCAAGGTTCTTGATGTAGGGCCCATGGTGCGGCTGGATCGAAGGTTCGTCGACCAGATACTCGATCCTGAAAGCCTCGCCATTCGGCAGCAGCCGCTTGCCGTCCTTGATCGGCAGCCCGGCGTCTTGCAGCAATTGGGCGGATTTGCGCAACAGCGTACGGTCCTGCCCGGAGCCGTCGGAGACCGGCGGCACGAACGGCTCGCCGAATACTTCGTCCGGCACCTGGCCGCGAAACGGCTCCAGCAGCTTCAGTTCTTCCGGCGACGGCGGCCCGCCGGTCACCATCATGTCCGAGTTCTGGAACGGCGAATGGGTGCGCGCATAGGCGCCATACATGATGGTCTTGTTGGTCCATTCGAAATCGAACGCGTAGATCAGCGCCTCGCGCACCCGCGGGTCCTTGAACTTGTCGCGGCGCGTGTTGATGAACCAGCCCTGCGCGCCGGACGGCGTGTCGTCCGGCAGCGTTTCCCGCTTGACGCGGCCGTCCTTGATGGCGGGAAAGTCATAACGCGTGTTCCAGACCCGCGCGGTGAACTCCTCGCGGAACAGATAGTTCTTGCCGGTGAAGCCTTCGAAGGCGACATCGCGGTCGCGATAGAACTCGTAGCGCACCATGTCGAAATTGTAGCTGCCGCGGTTGACCGGCAGGTCGGCCGCCCACCAATCCTTGACCCGCTCGAATTCAACAAAGCGGTTGACCTCGAAATTCCCGACCTTGTAGGGCCCCGAGCCCAGCGGGATCTCCAGGTTCGACTCGTCGAACGGATGCGCCGAATAATAGGCCTTGGAGAAGATCGGCAGGCTCGCGACATAGAGCGGCACGTCGCGCGCGCGCTTCGGCGCAAAGGTGACGATCAGCGTGGCATCGTCAAGCGCTTCGGCCTTCACCATGTCGCGCAACTGGACCACGATGATCGGATGGCCTTTTTCCTTCAGGATGCTCAGCGAAAAGGCGGCGTCATGTGCCGTCAGCTTCGAGCCGTCGTGGAATTTCGCTTCAGGCCGCATGGTGAAGCGATAGGTGAGCTTGTCCTCCGAGATCTGCACCGACTTCGCGGCGAGGCCGTACATCGCATCCGGCTCATCAGCCGCGCGTGCCATCAGCGGCGCAAACGTCATGTCCATGCCTTGCGCGCCCTCGCCCTTGATGATGTAGGCGTTGAGCGAGTTGAAGGTCTGAAACGACTGGTTATAGGCCTTGACCGACGGGATGAACGAGAACGCTCCGCCTTTCGGCGCCGCCGGATCGACGTAGTCGAAATGATGAAAGTCGGCCGGATATTTGAGATCGCCGAATACCGACATGCCGTGCGCTTCCATGCCGTGCGATTCGGTGCCGGCCGCGTCTACTGCGCGCGCCGATCGAAATCGCATAGCGCTCAGCGCACCGATGCCGAGACCGATCAGGTGCCGGCGGGAGAGCAGCGCCATGCGCGAGATATCCCTCAAGAGCGCTTGCCGATCCGGCCAGCCTTCTCGGCATCGTACCACCACAGCGCGGGCAGACCGGAGCGCGCATATTTCGGCAGCTCGGCATGGCTGAAACGGTCCCAGCGGGCGTAGCGCGAAAAGCCATAGGTGAATTGCGGCACCACGTAGAAATTCCACAACAGCACGCGGTCCAGCGCGTGGGTCGCGGCCACGAGGCCAGCGCGATCCTTGGCGAAGATGACCTGGTCGATCAACGCGTCGATCGCGGGGTTCTTGATGCCGATGGTGTTTCTCGAGCCCGGCTGATCGGCGGTCTGCGAGCCCCAGAATTCGCGTTGCTCGTTGCCGGGAGACAGCGATTGTCCCCATTGATCGATAATCATGTCGAAATCGAAACTGCGCAGCCTGTTCTGATATTGCGCGTCGTCGACGACACGGATCGACGTAGTGACGCCGATCCGCTCCAGCGAAGGCTTGAAGAACAGCGCGATGCGCTCGGCCGACGGATCCTGCCCCAGGATTTCGACGGCGACCGGCTTGCCGGCGGGATCGACGAGCTTTTTATCGCGCACCTCGTAGCCTGCTTCCTTCAACAGCCGCGCGCTTTCGCGTAAGTTCGCGCGCACGGCCTCGGGGTTGCCGCCGACCGGATTCTGATAGGGCGTGGTGAAGACTTCGGCCGGCACCTTGTCGCGCAGACCCTCGAGGATTTGCAGTTCCTGGCCTTGCGGCAATCCCGAACAAGCAAGCTCGGTGCCTTCGAAATAGCTGTTGATGCGCTTATACTGGCTATAGAACAGCTGCTTGTTCATCTCCTCGAAATCGAAGGCGTAGTTGAAGGCCCGGCGCAGCCGCGCGTCCTTGAACTGATCGCGCCGAAGATTGAACGCGAAGGCCTGCATCCGGCCCGAATCATTGATCGGGAATTCTTCCTTCAAGACCCGCTTGTCCGCGACCGCCGGAAAGTCATAGGCCGTCGCCCATTGCTTGGCCGAGTTCTCGGTGATCCAGTCGGCCTGATCGGCCTTGAACGCTTCCAGCGCGACCAGATTGTCGCGGAAGAATTCGAAGCGCATCTCGTCGAAATTGTTGTGCCCGACCTGCGCCGGCACGTTGGCGCCCCAATAATCCTTGACCCGCTCCAGCACGACCGATCGGCCCGCGACGAATTCCTTGATCCGATAGGGACCGGAGCCGACCGGCTTCTCCAGCGTGGTCGCAGAGACGTCGCGCTTTTTGCCTTCGCTGTCGGTGCCTTCCCAGTAGTGCTTGGGCAATACCGGCAATTCGCCGACGATGGTCGGCAGCTCGCGATTGCCCGGGCCGTCGAAGGTGAACTTGATGCCGCGCTCGCCCACTTTCTCGGTCTTGACGACATGGCGGTAATATGAGGCGTACATCGGGCTGTACTTCTTCAGCACCTCGATCGAGTACATCACGTCTTCCGGCGTCACTGGCTTGCCGTCATGCCAGCGCGCATCCTGGCGCAGGCGATAAGTGACCCAGGAGAAATCGTCCGGATGAGAGGCTGCTTCCGCGAGCAGGCCGTATTCGGTCGTGACCTCGTCCTGCGACCGCGTCATCAGCGTCTCGTAGATCATGCTCGCGGCCGGCGCGATCGAGCCCTTGATGCCGGCCACCGCGACATTGAAATTGTCGAACGTGCCGATCGAGATCATGCGCGCGACGCCGCCCCTGGGCGCATCCGGATTGACGTAATCGAAGCGCTTAAAATCGGCGGGATATTTGATGTCGCCGAATAGCGACAGGGCATGCCGCCAGGCCGGTTCGGCCTGCGCATGGGCGGGAGTGATCGCGGGGACGGCTGCGAGGGTCCCCAGCGCCGGGGACATGGCCGCAAAGGCGCCGCTTTGCAGAAGGCTTCGTCGGGTAATCGCCAAAATCAAGAATCCTGTTGATGACGGGCTAGCGGTTATTGGGACCCAATATAAGGCAACGGCCCGGCAAATTATGTTGCTTTTTCCTCATGATGCTAGCCCCGATGCGGCGAAAGGTCCCGATAACAAGGCCGCGAGGCGGCTTCCAAACGCAACCGATGCGAAAACGGCCAGGCATTGCCTGGCCGTTTGGGAGGAGAATTGGTCCAGCGCCGAGGCTACTTGCCAAGCCTACTTCGACGCGGTCGGCAGCGGAACCGGGTTATCCGCCAGCGTATGCAGATAATCGATCACGTCGGCCCGCTCGCTGTCCTTGGTGATGCCGGCAAAGCCCATTGCGGTGCCCGGAACAAAACCCTTGGGATTGGCGATGAATTTGTTGAGGTCCTCAAAGGTCCATTCGCCGCCCTTGGCCTTCATCGCCGCCGAGAAGTTGAAGCCGCGGCCCTCGCCCTTCTTGTCGCCGACGACGCCATAGAGATTCGGACCGACACCGTTCTTTTCACCCTTCGCGAAGGTGTGGCAGGCGGCGCACTTCTTCGCCGCGGCTGCGCCCTTTTCAACGGAGGCGGTCTGCAACAGTTTCTCGATCGGTTCGGACGGTGCTGCGGCTTCCTTGGCCCCGCCGCTCTCCGGCGCTTCCTTCACGGCAATTTCGAAGCCCGGCTTCTCCGGCATTTTTGGGCTGAAAAGCGCGGCGGCGGTGAAGCTCGTGACCAGGAGAACAAGGCAGGTGCCGAGGATGGCGCCGAGGATTTTATTGAGTTCGAAGGAGTCCATTTCGGATCAGGCTCCAGGCCGTAAAAAGTCGATGTGGCCGGAGGAAACGGCCGCGGAAAGGGCCTCGGAGCCAGACTTTCGCGCCGCACCCCAAGGCTCCGTTGAGATATCGGTTTGCCCGTGCTCTGGCAACCCGTATAAACGCGCCAACTTTCGCCCAATCCCCATTAATTCCGGCCCGTTGTCGAACGATCTCCGACCCGACCTCTGATGAACAAAACCCGCACCTTGGTGCTGATTCCGGCCCGCATGGCCTCGAGCCGCCTGCCCGACAAACCGCTTCTGGATATCGGCGGCCTGCCGATGATCGTCCATGTGCTGCGCCGGGCCGAGGCTGCCCAAATCGGCCGGGTGGCGCTCGCGACCGACACGCCGGAGATCGCGGCAGTGGCTAGGGCCCATGGCTTTGAGGCGGTGATGACGCGCCCCGACCACGCTTCAGGTTCGGACCGAATCTTCGAGGCGCTCGAAAAGCTCGATCCGCAGCGCGAGGCCGAGATCGTGGTCAACCTGCAAGGCGATTTTCCGACCATTGCGCCCGACAACATCCGCGACGTGTTGCCGCCGCTTTCCGATCCCGAGGTCGACATCGCAACGCTTGCCGCCGAGATCCATACCGAGGAAGAAAGCTTGAACCCGAATGTGGTGAAGGCGGTCGGCTCGCCGATCGGCGGACGGCGGCTGCGCGCGCTTTATTTCACCCGCGCCACCGCGCCGTACGGCGACGGGCCGCGTTACCATCATATCGGGCTCTACGCCTATCGCCGCGCGGCGCTGGAGCGGTTCGTCAGCCTGCCGCCCTCGCCGCTGGAACGGCAGGAGAGGCTCGAGCAGCTCCGCGCCATGGAAGCCGGCATGCGCATCGACATCACCATTGTCGACACCGTGCCGCGCGGCGTCGACACCCCGGCCGACCTCGAAACCGCCCGGCGGCACCTTTCAAAACCTTGAACGGCTGATACAAGGCGACATGACCAAAAAGCTGAAAATCGCATTCCAGGGCGAGCCGGGCGCGAATTCCCATATCGCGATCGCCGAGGCCTATCCCGACGCCGAGCCGTTGCCCTGCCCGACGTTTGAGGATGCGCTCGCTGCCATCGCCTCGGGCGAGGCCGATCTCGGCATGATCCCGATCGAGAACTCGGTCGCCGGCCGCGTCGCCGACATCCATCATTTATTGCCGGCTTCCGGCCTGTTCATCGTCGGCGAGTGGTTTTTGCCGATCCGCCACCAATTAATGGCGCCAAAAGGCGCCAAGCTTGCCGACATCAGGACCGTGGAGAGCCATGTCCACGCGCTCGGGCAATGCCGCCGCATCATCCGCAAGCTCGGCGTCAAGCCGATCGTGGCGGCCGACACCGCCGGCAGCGCGCGCGACATCGCCGAACGCGGCGACAAGACCACGGCGGCGATTGCATCAAAGCTCGCCGCGCAAATCTACGGCCTCGATGTCCTGGCCGAGGATGTCGAGGACGAAACCCACAACACCACGCGCTTCGTGGTGCTGGCGCGCGAGGCCGAATGGGCGAAACAGGGATCGGGGCCGCTGGTCACGACCTTTGTATTCCGGGTCCGCAACCTTCCCGCCGCGCTCTACAAGGCGCTCGGCGGCTTTGCCACCAACGGCGTCAACATGACCAAGCTCGAGAGCTACATGGTCGACGGCAATTTCTTCGCCACGCAATTTTATGCCGACGTCGACGGCCATCCCGACGACCGGGGGCTGGCCTTCGCGCTGGAGGAA
>Ga0070717_10001982_pt1 | contig 14314 bp, 14 predicted proteins | sample LARL113metaG_FD_71366 | JGI IMG/M metagenome (GOLD analysis project Ga0070717, IMG submission 71366) | Corn, switchgrass and miscanthus rhizosphere microbial communities from Kellogg Biological Station, Michigan, USA - LAR L11-3 metaG | ecosystem: Host-associated > Plants > Roots > Rhizosphere ... | reverse complement strand
CGCCGGACACTCGGCCGGACGATCAGGCGAGAGGAGCTGTGGAACGGGAATCGCGAGCAGATTCGCCACGTCTTCACCCGCTACTGGATCCCGTGGTGGGTGCTGGGCAACCACAGGCGCCACGCGCGCGAGGTGCCGGAGCGCGTCGCCGGCCAGCCGCAGCTCGACCTCGTCATCCTCCGGTCCGACGACGAGGTGGAGCAGTGGCTTCAGTCGATCCAGGCGACCGAGTCGATGTCCGGCAGCTCGAAGGGCAGCGAGCTCCAGAAGACGCCGCCGTTCGTCGAGACGTAGAGCCGGTTGCGCGCGGCGTAGAGCATCCGGTCGGGCTCGCCGTCCGCGACCGCGACCGCGAAGCCGGGAGGGAGGCCGCCGCCCGCCTCGCGCCACGTCACGCCGCCGTCGTTCGAGAGCATCAGCGGCGGCCGGCGCTCGACGATCGCCACCACGGTCGAGCCCGAGCCCGCCGCCGCGACGACGCGAGGCAGCGCAACGTCGGGGCGCTCGGTGGCCGGAACCTCGGTTCCGTCGCCGAGCAGCGCCTCGGCTTCGACGTCCACGAGGAAGACGCCCGCGATCGTCCCGACCGCGGCGATCATCGGCGCCCCGCCGTGAGCAGGGCCGAGACGAGCGCGCTCGCGCGCCGCGCCGCGGAGATCGGCCGGTGTCCCACCGCGCGTGCGCCGAGGTAAGCGACCGAGAAGGCGTCGCCGGCTCCCGTCGGGTCGCCGCGGGCCGGACGCGCGACGACCCGCACCGCCGCGTCCCGTGTGAGCACCAGCGACCCGCCGGCGCCGAACGTCACGACCACCTCCGGGACTCCGAGCCCCCGCAGCTCCTCGAGCTCGGCGTCGCCGAGGATCGCGTGTGCCTCTTCGTCGGCGAGCTTGAGGATCGAGACGTGGCGCAGGAGAGCGCGGTCGAAGTCGCCGTCGAGCTCGAGCGGCCCGAGCTGCCGCGCGCGTACGAGCCCGTGGCCGTCGAGCAGCACCCGGCGGCGGTGCGCGATCCGCTCGAGCGTCTCGGCCGGGAAGTCGCCGCGCAGGAGCGGCGCGACGTGCACCCACTCCACCCGCCGCAGCGCGCGCTCCGGCTCGTCAGCCTCGTTCCAAGGCTCGCCGATCGCTTCGACCCGCATTTCGCGCCGGCCCTCCGCGTCGTAGCTGAAGGAGAAGGCCGTCGTCTCGCCGGCGGCCGAGAGCGAGACCGGCAGGCCGAGCGCCGCGAGCCGCCTCAGGTAGGAGCGCCGCTCCGGCTCACCGCACTTCGCCACGACGATCGCTTCCTGGCCGAGCGCCCGCAGCGCTCGCGCCGCGTACCAGGGGCCTCCGCCGATCTGCGCCTCGCTCCGGGCTCCCCGAAGGTCCCGCGTCAACGGCCCGATGACGGCGAGCGATCGCACGACCCGCAAGCGTAAGCCCGAGCGACAGGACGAAGGAGAGGACGAAGCTCGGCAGCGAGCCGCCGATTGCTCCCCGGCCCGGATGCGTGTGGTCGACGAGGCGGATCCACGAGCCGGGGCCGACGGGCGCGAGCCACTGGTAGAGGCAGAAGCCGGCGAGCCAGGCGACGATCTGGCCGGGCCGGATCTCGGGTGCGGCGAAGGCATCCCGGTTGCCTGCGAGCCATTGTGCGAGCAGGACGCCGAACAGCGGCACGAAGAAGGAGCCGAGCAGGTAGAGGAAGTCCTGGTAGTGGACGAGGTCGACGACGAACGCGCCGGCGGTCGCCACGGCCGCGACGCCGAGGATGAGCAACCGCTGCGGCACCCGCGGCAGGACGTTCTGGATCGAGACGGCCGCCGAGTAGATGTTGGCGAACGGCTCCTTCGTCTCGTCGACGCCGAGGGCGACGAGCGCGACCGCGGCGCCCGCGCCGCCGGTGGCGATCGCGGTGATCACGGACGGAGCGTCCGAGAGGCCGCGCGTCAGCAGCAGGATCGCGCCGAGCGCGTACAGCCACACGTTGGGGAGGAAGTAGCCGACTGCGGCTCCCCAGAACGCGCCGCGGCGGGTCTTCGAGAAGCGGGTGTAGTCGGCAGCGAGCGGAAGCCAGGAGACCGGCATCGCGACGACGAGGTCGACTCCCTGCCAGAAGCTGAGCCCGCCCTTGCCGGGCTGCGACCACAGAGAGCCGAGGTGCGCGTCGTGCAGCGTCCACCAGGTGAGGTAGACGAGCGACGCGAGGACGACCCAGAGCGCGACGCGCTTCACCCACTCCCGGACGAAGCCCACCGGCCCGACGAGGGCGAGGATCGTCGCAGCCGCGGCGGCCGCCAGCTTCCAGACCCAGAGCGGCCCGTGCACGAGCGCGTGCGCGGCGGCGGCGATGACGAGCACCTCGAAGACCGTCCAGCCGAGGTTCTGGAGGACGTTCAGCCCGGTGGGGAGGTACGAGCCTGCCCGGCCGAGCGGCGCGCGCAGCAGCACCATCGCGGGGACGCCCGCCTCGGCGCCGATCGCGGCAGCGCCGCCGAGCAGCAGGTTGCCGAAGATCGCGCCGACCAGGATCGCGAGCAGCGCCTCCGGCAGCGACAGGGCCGGGACGAGGAACGCGCCCGCGACGAGGACGAGCAGGCTGAGTCCGAGGCTGCTCCACAGCATCCCGTTCTCGAGCCCGCCGAGCGTCCGCAGGCGCGCCGGCACGGGGCTGATGCCCCAGCTCGGTGTGCGCTCGTCGTGCATTCGCCTCCCTTCGCCGGCATGACCCGGATCAGGTTCGACGGGTGTGATCTCAGCCGCGCCCCGCGCGGCACCCCGGTGCCCCGAGTGTACGGCTCCCTACCGGAAGTTCGTCGGGTGCCAGCCACGCTTCCCGGCGACCCAGCGGATCCAGCCCGAGAGCTTCGACGGGACCCTGCGCAGCACGGAGAAGCCCTGGAACCCGTAGGCGGTGGCGCCGGGGCTGGACACGTCGTCGTACGAGGTCTCGACGAGAGGGCCGCGCGAGCTCGAGGTCACCGGCAGGACGACCTTCTTGCCCGAGACGAGATCCTTCGCGTAGAGGACGACGTACCACGCGGGCCCGGAGTCGAGCGTCGGCGGAGAGTCCCGCGCCAGGTCGGCGGCTTCCGCCAGGATCGAATACCGGTGCGGGTCGAACGCCGCCGGCGACGCGAGCAACTCGTCCCTGAGGAGAAGTGCTGCCGCCCAGGAGTTGAGCCGCGTGTAGACGGTCTTCTTCAGTCGCGGCTGGGCGTGCGCGAGCAGCCACTTTCGGCCCGGTCCGGCGCCGAAATCCGCGTGGGAGCCGACCACGGCGGCGCGGACGACGAACCGCTTGCCCCACGGCGACCTGAACACCCCGGCGAGCCACCAGGCGTGGCCTCGCCACTGCGCCGTCCAGCCACCCTCGCTGGTGTACGGGTCGGCGAGAGCGTGGGCGACGTCGAGGTTCGCGGTGGCAACGGCGACCGCAGCCGCCGCCGTCGCAGGGTTGGGCGCGGCTCCGCCGGGGCTTCTCGCAACCGTGGACGGCGGTCGAGGAATGATTGGCGGGATAGACAGGAACGTCTCGTCTCGCCCCGTCGAGGGCCAGTCGGCTGGGTGCCAGCCGCGCGCGGCGATCACACTGTCGATCCAGTTGTCGACGGCCGGCACGGCGGGCCGGACGTCGTTCCGGACCCAGAAGTCGTAGAACCCGTACGTGCTCGGCCGGCCGCTCCGCGAGAACGCGGCCTCCGGCGCCGGGGGGTCGTACCCGGCACCCGTCACCGGCAGGACGACGTTCTTGCCCGTCCGGTGGTCCAGCGCGTAGTAGACGAACCACCAGCCCGGCCCTGATCCGTAGTACGGGGACGTCCCGGACTCGTCCCGCACGAGCGTCGCGGCTCCGTCGAGGATCGTGTAGTTCCTCGGGTCGAAGTTCGGGTACTCGTTCGTGTCCTGCGGGGGTGGCAGCGCCATCATCTGCGCCTTCATCTGCGCGACCGCCGTGGCCGGGTCGAAGCGCGCGTACAGCGTCGTCACCCGCGGCTGGGCGTTGGCGAGGATCCACTGCCTCGTCGGCCCGACGCCGTAGCTCGCCTGCCGGCCCCGGACGGCGGCGCGGACGACGAAGCGCGTTCCCCAGTCCGACTCGTAGACGCCCACGAGCCACCACTGCGTCCCGTGCCACTGCGCCGTCCAGCCGAGCTCGTTCCTGTACGGCCGGGCGAGTGCGCTCGCGACGCCGTTCGCGCCGGCGACCTCGACCGCCTGCTGCCCGGTTGCGGGGCTGGGCGCCTTGCCCGGCAGCGCCTGCAGGACGACGACCGGCGGCGACGGGCTCTTCGCGCTTGCGGCAGGCGTCGCCACGAGCAGGAGAGCCGCAGCACCAAGCAAGAGAGCGCGCATGGCCGGTCAACTCTAGGAGTGCCGCGGTCATCCGCCAACCGCAGGGTGTACGGCTCCAGCCGCCGGGAAGTACGGGTGCGTGGCCCGGCTCCTGACGACCCCGCGCGAGCTTTTCGGGGCGCGGCTGCGCCAGGTGCTCTGGGTCGAGCTCCGGCTCTCGTCGGAGGTGCTGCCCCGGCTGGTCGAGCAGGCGCACGCGACAGACCTGAAGAACGCCTTCGGGCGCCACCTCCTCGAGACGGAGGGACACGTCTCGGTGCTCCGCGACGTCCTTGGCGATCTCGAGATGCCCGGCGGTCCCGAGGAGAGTCCCGCCTTCAAGGGGCTCGCGAAGGAGCACGAGCGGCTCGTCGAGCAGGTGCCGGACGAGAGCCCGCTCCTGAACGACCTCGTGCACGCACAGGCGGCAGCCGCGACCGAGCATCTCGAGCTCGCGGCGTACGACTCGCTCGCGAGCCTTGCCGAGGCGCTGGGCGAGGAGGCGGTCGCGATCCGGCTGCGAGAGGTGATGGAGCAGGAGGAGTTCGCGCTCGAGCAGCTCGTGGGCGCGCAGGCGAAGCTCCTCGCCGAGAAGGTCGAGAGCGACCACCTTCCGAACTAGACTCGGAGGCGATGCTCGCGAAGAGTGACCGGGCCGACCGCGAAGAGATCGAGGCCTTCCACGCCGGGGTCAACGGGCGCCGGACAGGGCGGAACCGGCCTTCCCAGGTGCTGTTCGTCGCGGCGCTTCCCGTCACGTTCGCCGGCGCGTTTCTCGCGGTGGGCGGAGGTGTGCTCGGCCTGGTCGGCCTGTGCCTGCTCGCGGTCGGCCTTCCGCTTCTCGTGCTGATCGCGGTGCGGCTCTTTCGCAGCTGGGACTCCTAGCCGGCGGAGCGCGAACCAGACGAGAAGCTCGGCGCCGTCGGGCTTCGCGAGGTCTAGGCGCGGCCGTAGCGGGCCGCGCGGGCCGCGGCCGCGGGAGCCACGCCGGCGTCGACGAGCCGCTGCCGCGCCTCGCTCTCCCGCAGCACCTGGAGCAGCACCCAGACGAGGGCGGGCAGCATCGTCAGCGCGCTCTCGACGAGCATCACGCCCCCGCCCGCTTTCTGGTCGGCGAGGTGGCTCAGTCCCCACAGCGTCGCGTCGTGCGTGTACGGCGCGTAGTAGACGTGGCTCGACCAGATGAAGACCTGCGAAAGGACGAGCATCACGAGCCATATGCCGAGGACGTAGGGGATCTTCCAGGGCGCGGTGAACCACGCCGGCCCGGGCAGCGGCTCGAGGAGAGCCGCCCACATCAGCATCCCGAGTGCGACGAACAGCGTGTGCTGGAGTGCGTGCACCGCGTCGCTCCGCAACGCTGCGTCGAACAGCGCCGGCAGGTGCCAGACGACGAAGTTCGCCGCCCAGAGCGGCAGCGCCACGAGCGGATGTGCCAGCACGCGGAGGCGGTGCACGAGCCGCACGCGCAGCAGCGGCCGGAGTAGCCGCCCGTCGAGCCCGAGCACGAGAAGGAGCGCGCCGAGATCGCCGAGCAGCAGGTGCTGCAGCATGTGCACCGAGAACAGCCGCTCCTCGCCGATCGTGTCGATCGGGGACACGAGCGCCAGCAGGATCGTGAGTAGTCCGGCGGCGAACGCTGCGGCGCGCAGCGGCGGGACGGGCCGCCCGCGATCCGCGAGCGTCCGGGCGCGCCGCCAGTAGAGCGCGCCGAGGAGCGCAACTACCGAGATCTCGAGCGGATCGACGTTCCAGCCGTTCATCGGGTGTTCGCGGTTTTTTGCGGGATGGGGCTGGGTACCCGTTTTCGGAGTTGGCGACTCGGGGGACGAAGCGGCGCAGGGGATTCGCGGCAGCTGCGCTGCTCCTTCCGATCGTGCTCGCCGGTTGCAGCGGCAAGCAGAGCACGCTCAACCCGCACAGTCACGCGAGCACCGATCTCGCGAACCTGTTCTGGGTGATGATGGCCGTCGCCCTCGGCGGGCTCGCGCTCGTCACGGGCCTGCTCGTCGTCGCCTGGATCCGGCGCGGCAAGCGGGGCTTCGGCTCGGATCCCGACGACCCGCATCCGGGCGAGCGTGCCGGCTGGTGGGTGGTCATCGGGATGGGCGTCGTCTTCCCGATCGCGGTCGTCGTCGCCCTGTTCATCGTCTCGGACGGCCTGATCGTGAACGTGACCTCCGCGCCGGCCGCGTCCAGCACGGCCATGACCATCGATGCCATCGGTCACCAGTGGTACTGGGAGTTCCGGTATCCGGGGACGAAGGCGGTCACTGCCGACGAGATGCACATTCCCGTCGGCGCGCGCATCAACCTCGTGGCGACGACCGCGGACGTGATCCACAGCTTCTGGGTGCCGACGCTGAACCGGAAGATCGACACGATCCCGGGCCAGCAGAACCGGATCCTGATCTACGCGAAGAACGCCGGGGTCTATCGCGGCACGTGCGCCGAGTACTGCGGCCTGCAGCACGCGCACATGTCGATGCTCGTCTTCGCACAGCCCAAGGCGCAGTTCCGGGCGTGGCTCAGGAAGGAGGCCGCGCCGGCGGCTTCTCCGACGGCCTCGCTCGAGCGGCAGGGCGAGCAGGTCTTCCTCAACGGCGCGTGCTCGAGCTGCCACGCGATCCGCGGCACGAGCGCCGCCGGCTACGTCGGCCCCGACCTCACGCACCTCGCAAGCCGGACGACGCTCGCCGGCGACACGATCCCGAACACGCCGAGCTACCTCAGCCGCTGGATCGTCGACTCCCAGCACTACAAGCCCGGGAACGAGATGCCGGACCTGCAGCTCTCGGGCGCGCAGCTCCACGCCCTCGTCGCCTACCTGGAGAGCCTCAGGTAGTGGCGACCACCGCCCCGCCTCCCTCCGCTTCCGCCGACGAGGTCCTCGAGCGGCTCGAGCGCATGTGGCAGGCGCGCCCCGGCGTGCTCGGCTGGGTCACGACGACCGACCACAAGCGGATCGGGCTGCTCTACTTCTGGACGACGCTCGTCCTGTTCGCCGCCGGTGGCGCCGAGGCGCTGACGATCCGGACGCAGCTGATCCAGCCCAACCAGAGCGTCGTGAGTCCGTCGACCTTCGACGAGCTCTTCACGATGCACGGCCTCACGATGATCTTCTTCTTCATCATCCCGATGACGACGGGGGCTTTCGGGAACTACCTGCTCCCGCTGATGCTCGGCGCGCGGGACATGGCCTTCCCGCGCATGAACGCGCTGAGCTACTGGGTCTTCCTCGCCTCGGGGATCTTCATCTACACGAGCCTCTTCCTCGGGATGGCGCCGAACGCCGGCTGGTTCAACTACGTGCCGCTCTCGAACGCGCAGTTCGACCCCGGCCACGCGATCGACTTCTACTGCCTCGGGATCATCTTCAACGGGATCTCGTCGAGCCTCACCGCGGCGAACTTCATCGTGACGATTCTCAAGATGCGGGCTCCCGGGATGTCCTTCAACCGGATGCCGCTCTTCTGCTTCGCGTTCCTCGCGGCGTCGTTCGGGCTCCTGTTCGCGCTGCCGTCGCTGACGGCCGACACGATCTTCCTCTTCCTCGACCGCAACGTCGGCACCCACTTCTTCGACGTCGCTAAGGGCGGCTCGGTGCTGCTCTGGCAGCACCTGTTCTGGATCTTCGGCCACCCGGAGGTCTACATCCTCATCGTCCCCGCCTTCGGGATCGCGACCGAGATCATCCCGGCCTTCACGCAGCGACGGGTGGTCGCCTTCCCGCTCGTCGCGGTCGCGGAGCTGCTCGTCGTCTTCATCGGCTTCGGCGTCTGGGCCCACCACATGTTCGCGACGGGGATGCCGACGGTCACGGTCGTGTTCTTCGCGGCGGCGACGGCGATCGTCGTCATCCCGAGCACGATCCAGGTCTTCGCCTGGTGCATGACCTTCATCACGGGCAACGCGCGCTTCAAGACGCCGCTGCTCTTCATCGCCGGCTTCATCTTCATGTTCGTCGCCGGCGGCCTGACCGGGATCATGTTCCTCGCGGTGCCGTTCGACCAGCAGGTGACGGACACCTACTTCGTCGTCGCCCACTTCCACTACATCATCTTCGGCGCCGCGGTCTTCCCGATCTTCGGCGGCATGTACTTCTGGTTCCCCAAGGTCACGGGGAAGATGTACTTCGAGCTCCCCGGCCAGATCAGCTTCTGGATCATCTTCGTCGGGACGAACCTCCTCTTCTTCCCGATGCACATCGTCGGGCTCGAGGGGATGACGCGGCGCGTCTACACGTACCCGTCCGGGCTCGGCTGGGGCCCGAGCAACCTCGCCGAGACGATCGGCTCGTACATCACGACGGTCGGGATCGTCCTGCTGCTCGGGAACCTCGTCGTGAGCTGGTTCCGCGGCCTGCCCGCAGGGCCGGATCCTTGGCACGGGGCCACGCTCGAGTGGACGATCCCGTCGCCGCCTCCCGAGTACAACTTCGCCGTCATCCCGAAGGTCTCGAGCGCGTACCCGAACTGGGACTACGCCGACCGGGTGGAGGACCGGCGGAAGCTCGCCGAGGCGGCGATGGTGCTCGAGCAGGGACACGAGCAGCCGGTGACCTCTCCCATCGACGGCTGGTGGGCCGAGATCGTCGAGATGCCCCACGACTCCCCGTGGCCGATTCTGCTCGCGCTCGCGATGTCGCTCGTCTTCGTCCTGCTCCTGCTCCATCTCTGGGTGGGGGCGGTCTTCGCGCTGTCGGGGGTCGCGCTGGCGCTGCTCGGCTGGCACGGGAAGGAGCCGCAGGAGGCATGACGTGAGCGACTACATCGCCGGTGGAGTCCCCGAGCCGCTCGTCCCCCGGACGACCGAGGCGCGGAACGGCCGCGAGGTGGCCGCGCTCGCGGGGCGCCGGCGCGAGCCGAGCATCGGCTGGTGGGGGATGGCGATGCTGGTCGCGAGCGAGGTCACGCTCTTCGGCACCTTCATCGGCTCGTACTACTACCTCCGCTTCTCCGACCACCGGTGGCCGCCTCCGGGGACGCCCGAGCCGCGGGTCGTGGTGCCGCTCATCCTCGTCGGGATCCTCGCCACGACGAGCCTCACGATGCAGCTCGCGGCCAACGCCGCCAAACGCGGGCGGCTCTGGGCCACGCGCGCGCTGCTCGTGTGCGCGCTCGCCGTCCAGGTCGGCTACCTCGTCTGGGCCGTGCGCGACTTCCTCGGCCAGCTCCATCAGTCGACGCCTCAGGACAGCGCGTACGGCTCGATCTACTACACGCTCCTCGGCGCCGACCACGTGCACGTCGGCGTCGGGATCCTGCTCGTGGTCTGGCTGCTCTGGAAGCTGCTGCGCGGCCTGACGATGTACCGCCTCAACGCCGTCCAGTCCGTCGCCATCTACTGGCACGCCGTCAACCTCCTGACCCTGGTCGTGACCGGGGTCCTCCTCAGCGCGACGATATGAGCGCCGGCCGCGAAGTCGTCCCCGCCCGGCGCGAGACCCTGATCGCACCGTCGCCCGACGAGCACGTCGGCCGCTTCACGCTCCGGCAGCTCAGCGTCGTGCAGTGGATCGGCGTCGTCGTCGCGCCGCTCGCGTGGACCGGGCAGCACATCGTCGGCTACGGGGTCGGCCAGGCGCGCTGCGAGGTGGGGGTCGCCTGGAACCTCGGCTTCGACACCTGGCAGCTCGCGCTCACCGCCGCGACCGTGCTCCTGATCCTCCTCTCCGAGGCGGCCGCCGTGACCGTGTTCCTCGCGACGCGCGAGACGAACTACGGCGACGGACCTGCGGGCAAGGGACGGTGGGGCGGCCGGACGCCCTACGCGCGCATCCACTTCTTCGCGACGGCGGCGATGGTCGCGAACGTCCTCTTCCTCGTCATCGTGCTCATGGACGGGCTCATCTCGACCTTCACCCCGCTATGCGTGCAGTCCTGACGCTCACCTCCCTGGCCGCGGCCTCGCTGCTCGCGGCGGGGTCGGCCGCAGCCGCGTCCGGGACGCCGAAGAGCCCACTCGCGGCGTACGGCTACCACCTCTACGGCGAGTACTGCCTCAGCTGCCACGGCGGGAACGCGGGCGGCCGGGTCAACCAGACGTCGAGCTCGACCGGAGCCGGGCCCGGGCGTGATCAGAACCAGCAGGCCGGGATTGCGCCCTCCCTGCACGGCGTCGGCGCTCTCGCCGCGGACTTCTACCTCCGCACCGGCTACATGCCCCTGCGCCGGGTCGGCCTGGAGCCTCGTCGTGAGCCGCTCATCCTCGGCGACCATCAGATCCGCGCGCTCGTGGCCTACATCGCGAGCTTCGGCGGCCCGCAGATTCCAAGGCCGAAGCCGTGGCTCGGGAACCTGTCGCAGGGCCAGGCGCTCTTCACCGAGCACTGCGCCGGCTGCCACCAGATCGTCGCGCAGGGCGGCTACGTCACCGGCGCGCTGCCGCCGCCGCTCGCAGACGCGACGGAGCTCCAGGTCGCGGAGGCCGTGCGGATCGGTCCCTACGTGATGCCGAAGTTCTCCGAACACTCGCTCAGCAACCGCCAGCTCGACTCGATCATCCGCTACGTCGAGTTCACGAAGCGACCGACCAGGCCCGGCGGCTGGGGCCTCGGCTTCATCGGCCCGGTGCCGGAGGGCCTCGTCACGTGGTTCCTCGCCATCCCGGCGCTGATCGTGCTGTGCCTACTGCTCGGACGGAGGCTTCGCTCGTGAGCCGCGCCCGCAATGCGCTTCTCTCGGCGCTCGTCCTCGTCGTCACGCGCCGGCGACGGCGGCCGAAGCCGGAGGAGACGCGGATCGTCCCGGAGCAGCCGCGGAACCTCGCGGCCGAGCTCGGCGTCCTCATGCTGCTCGGGCTCTCGTCGCTCGGCGCGATCGGGTTCATCCTCGTCTACGCCTTCGCCGACTCGCTGCCCGCCGAGACCCAGCTGCTCGGCGCCCTGATCGGGCTCGCGTTCCTCTTCCTCGCGGCCGCCCTCGTCGTCGTGGGCCTCAAGCTCGTCCCGACCGAGGAGCTCGCGGAGGAGTACCCGCCGCACGAGCATCCGCACGAGCAGCAGGTGATCGCCGAGCTGGTGGAGGAGAGCGGCACGCGCTTCACGAGGTCGCGCTTCTTCAAGCTCGGGCTGCTCGGAGCCGGCGGCACGCTCGGCCTCGCCCTGCTCGCGCCGGCCGTCTCGTTCGGGCCGCTCTTCCGGGTGGGCGACTTCCTCGCGACACCGTGGCGACGGGGCAAGCGGCTCGTCGACGAGCACGGCCGCCCGTACAAGGCTTCCGACGTCGAGGAGAACAACTTCTACCTCGCGTTCCCGGAGGGGCTGAAGGGCGAGGGGAAGGAGCAGATGGCGGCGTCGCTCGTCCTGATCCGGCTGCGGCCGGATCAGCTCGACCTGCCCTCGGATCTCGAGGGCTACGACGCGCACGGAGTCCTCGCCTACTCGCGGATCTGCACCCACGCGGGCTGCGCGATCACGCTCTACCGCGCACCGCTCTTCCAGCCCGACGAGCCCAAGCCGGCGCTCGTCTGCCCGTGCCACTACTCGACCTTCGACCCGGCGACCGGCGGCACCGTCACCTTCGGGCCGGCGGGGAGGAGCCTCCCGCTGCTGCCGGTCTTCGAGGACTCGAACGGCTACCTGCGAGCGAAGGGCAACTTCAACGGACCGGTCGGGCCGTCGTGGTGGGGCGTCCGCCTCTGGGGAGCGCAGCCGTGACCGCGCCGCTGACGCGTCGTAGCGTCCGGTGGCTCGACCAGCGCACGGCGAGCGCGCCGCTCCTGCGCAAGGCGCTTCGCTACCTCTTTCCCGACCACTGGTCGTTCCTGCTGGGCGAGGTCGCGCTCTACGCCTTCGTCGTGCTCGTCGCGACCGGGATCTACCTCACGTTCTTCTTCGTCGACTCGACGAAGGAGGTCGTCTACAACGGCCCGTACGCGCCCCTCCACGGTCAGGAGATGAGCGAGGCGTACCGGTCGGTCGTGCACCTCTCGCTCTCGGTCCGGGCCGGCCTCCTCATCCGGCAGACGCACCACTGGGCGGCGAACGTCTTCATCGCCGCGATCGTGCTCCATCTCCTCCGGATCTTCTTCACCGGCGCCTACCGGAAGCCGCGCGAGCTGACCTACTGGCTCGGCCTCACGATGCTGACGCTGGCGCTGCTCGAGGCATACCTCGGCTACTCGCTCGTCGACGACCTCATGTCGGGGATGGGGCTCGTGATCGGGTACTCGGTCGGGCTCTCGATCCCGTTCGTCGGCGAGAACCTCATGAACTGGCTGTTCGGCGGGATGTTCCCGGGGAGCGCGGCGCTCTGGCCGCGGATGTACATCGCGCACGTGCTGATCTTCCCGATCCTGATCGGGCTGCTGCTCGGCGCGCACCTGCTGCTCGTCGCGATGCGGCACCACACGCAGTTCCGGCAGCGGAAGGCTCAGACCGAGCACACGATCGTCGGCGTGCCCGCCTGGCCCGGCCAGGCGCCGCGCTCGCTGGGGCTGATGGTCGGGACGGCGGGCTTCCTCTTCCTCCTCGGCGGCCTCGTCCAGATCAACCCGATCTGGCTCTGGGGGCCGTACCACACGTACTCGTCCACGAACGGCGCGCAGCCGGACTGGTACCTCGGCTGGCTGATCGGCGGCCTGCGGCTCGTGCCGGGCTTCGACCTCGTGATCGGTGGCTACACGCTCGTTCCGAATCCCTTCTGGGGTGGGATCGCCCTGCCGCTCCTCGTGTTCGGCTTCCTCTACCTCTGGCCGTGGCTCGAGCGCCGCTTCACCGGCGACCAGGCGTTCCACAACCTCCTCGACCGGCCGCGCGACGCACCCGTCCGCACCGGGATCGGGGTCGGGATGGTGACCTTCGTCGTGCTCATCTTCTTCGCCGGCGCCTCCGATCGCGTCTACGTCACGTTCGGGCTCGGCTACATCCCGCAGATCTGGTTCTACCGCGTCGCGATCTGGGTGCTCCCGGCGCTGTTCGGCTTCGTCTCGTGGTGGGCCTGCAAGGAGCTGCAGGCGGGGGAGACGGTCCTCGCCGAGCGTCACGAGGCGGAGGCGGAGGCGCGGCTCGCCCGGATGGAGCGCTAGCCGGCGAGCAGCCTGCGGAGGACGAACTGGAGGATGCCGCCGTGGCGGAAGTACTCCCGCTCGCGCGGGGTGTCGAGCCGGAGGCGGGCGCGGAACTCCTTCTCGTCGGCCCGCACCGTCACCTCGTCGGCGTCCCCGCCCTCGAGGCCCGTGATCGAGAACTCCTCGCGGCCCGTGAGGCCGAGCGACTCGGCGTTCTCGCCCGGCATGAACTGCAGCGGCGCGATCCCCATCATGAGCAGGTTGGAGCGGTGGATGCGCTCGTACGAGTCGGCGATCGCCGCGCGGACGCCGAGGAGGTTCGGCCCCTTCGCCGCCCAGTCGCGCGACGAGCCCGAGCCGTACTCCTTCCCCGCGATGACGATCGTCGGCACGCCCTCGGCGCGGTAGCGCTCGGCGACCGCGTAGATCGTCCCCTCCTCGCCGTCGGGCAGGTGCACCGTCCACGTGCCCTCGCTGCCGGGCACGAGCAGGTTCTTGAGCCGGACGTTCGCGAACGTGCCGCGCACCATCACCTCGTGGTTGCCGCGCCGCGCGCCATAGGAGTTGAACTGGCGCCGCTCGACGCCGTGCTCGACGAGGTACTGCCCGGCCGGCGAGTCGGGCCGGATCGCGCCCGCCGGCGAGATGTGGTCGGTCGTGACGGAGTCGCCGAGCATGACGAGGCAGCGCGCGCCTTCGACGTCGGCGACCGGCTCCGGCTCGCGCGGCATCCCGTCGAAGTACGGCGGCAGCTGCACGTAGGTCGAATCCGGATCCCATGCGTACAGCTCTCCTTCCGGCGTGTCGAGCGCCCGCCAGCGCTCGTCGCCGGTGAAGACGTCGGCGTACGTGGAGGAGAACATCTCTCCCTGGACCGATGCCCCGACCACCTCGTCGATCTCGTCCCGGCTCGGCCAGAGGTCGCGCAGGAACACGTCCTCGCCGTCGGAGCCCTGGCCGAGCGGCTCGTTCACGAGGTCGACGTCCAT
>Ga0070717_10001980_pt1 | contig 14319 bp, 12 predicted proteins | sample LARL113metaG_FD_71366 | JGI IMG/M metagenome (GOLD analysis project Ga0070717, IMG submission 71366) | Corn, switchgrass and miscanthus rhizosphere microbial communities from Kellogg Biological Station, Michigan, USA - LAR L11-3 metaG | ecosystem: Host-associated > Plants > Roots > Rhizosphere ... | reverse complement strand
ATAGGTTTCATACCAGTCGCGGGTGAAGCTCGTGGCGAGCGCGTTCAAAGCCGTGCTGAGAGAGCCCATCGCGGTCGCAAAAATTCCCGCGATTAAGAGTCCGCGCAGGCCTACCGGCATTTCATATAAAATGAAGTGGCAGAACGTTTCGTTAGGTGTTTTCGGCAATGTCGGGTCGGGATGTCCCTGATAATATGTCCAGAGCAATAAGCCGATAGTGAGAAACGTCAGGACGATCGGAATATCGGCGAGTCCGGACATGATGAGCGAGCGGCGGCTGCGGCGAACATCGGGTGCAGTCAACATTCGCTGCACCATGTCTTGATCGGTTCCGTGCGTGGCCATGGTGATGAATGTCGATCCAATTAATCCGGCAAAGATCGTGTACTCGACTTCAAACATGCCTTTGATTCTCTCCCAGCCATGTTTGGCTGGATCGAGACCGGTCGTTAGGAAGTCGGAGATACCGAAGCCGCCGTGGCGCTGCACGATTTCACTCCAGCCGCCGGGAATGGAAGAGTAAAGCAAGCCAACCGCCGTGAACGCGCTGCCGATCATAATCGAAGCCTGGATGAGATCCGTCCAGATAACGGCTTTGATTCCGCCGAGCGTCGTGTAGATCGCGGTGAGAATGACGATGGCAACCGTCGATCCGACGTAAATCCAAAGCGTCTGGGTTTGATCGGGCCGCACACCGCGAATCATTTGGTAGGCGAGTGCGAGCGCAATGGCGGCGACGTAAAGCCGTGCACCGGATGCGAGTAATCGCGTGATCATGAAAACGGCGGAGGCAGCGTTCTTGGTCGGCACGCCGAAGCGCGCGGTCAGGTATTCGTAAATCGAGTAAACTTTGTAGTCGTAGTACGGCTTGATGAAGATGTAGCTGACGAGAATGCGCGCGAGGATGGTGCCGAGCGCGAGCTGCAGGTAGGTGTAATTGCGTAGCGCAAATCCTTCGCCCGGTGTGCCGAAAAATGTGCCGGCGCTGGTCTCGGCCGCGATGATGGATGCGAGCACCGCCCACCAGGGAATTTGCCGGCGACCCAGCGCGAAATCTTCCAGATCGCGTTCCCGTCGGCCCATGAACAGCCCGATTGCGATGATGATGAAAAAATACAGGAGTAGAACCGCCGTATCGATCGCCAATTTCGTGTTCATCGGTGCGAACAGGAGGCGATGGGGAGGGCGCCATCGCCAGCACGCGAAGGCGCGTGCGCTCCCCAGAGAATCGCCAGCCGGGCGTCCATGTCGATGTTAGGTGACAGAATTTTCCTAACGCGCAACGCGCTTTTTGGTGAGGCGTTGGACGTTGGGCGTTAGACGTTGGACGTTTGCTGGTGCATCTGACGGAAATATCTGCATCGGATTTCGATCTCGAGAAGACACTCGACTCCGGACAAGTGTTCCATTGGGAAAAGATGGACGATGGATTTTGTGGCACGATTGGCCAGCGCGGCGTTTACGTGGAGCAACGTGGCGATGAACTGCGCGTCACGCGCGGGTACGGCGAGTTGGCTGCCCATTACTTCGCACTCGATCATCCGCTGGCCAACATTTGTCGATCTTTTCCGCGGGATCCGGCAATGGAAGCGGCGAGAAAATTCTGCCGCGGCTTGCGAATCATCCGCCAGCCGAAGTGGGAATGCCTCGCCACCTTCATCTGTTCGTCGATGAAACAGGTGACGCACATCCGACAAATCTCGAGAAAGTTGCGCGAACGTTTTGGCGATGCGCGCAAAATCGGCCACCACGAACTCTTCGCTTTTCCATCGGGACAACGACTAGCAGCCTGTTCAGAAAAGGAACTGCGCCAATGCGCCCTCGGATATCGCGCAAAGACTTTGCTGGCGACCGCCCGGCTGATTACCAGCGGACCAGTCGATCTCGAAAGGATGTCGGCGCTTTCCGATGTCGATCTTCGGGAAATGCTGTGCGAGCTGCCCGGCGTAGGCGCAAAGATTGCTAATTGCGTGATGCTTTTTGCCTACGAACGTCTGCACGCCTTCCCGATCGACGTCTGGATCGAGCGGGTTTTGCGGGAAAAGTACTTTCCCAGTGCGCGAAAATTGAACGCCGCACGGCTACGAACGTTCACACAAGAGTATTTCGGCGAGCATGGCGGTTACGCGCAGCAATACTTATTTCATTACGCGCGAAGGGGCGCGAGTAAGAGCAACAATAGGAGTAAGATTAAGAATAGGATTAGGATGGGCGCTAGGCGTTAATTTGTCAGCGCGCTGCGCATGAGATAATGTTTGCCCCCTGGATTTGATGACGACATCGGATTTCATACTCGGCCATTCGGCCGACGATGTGGAGGAGAGAAAGCGGGAGGCGCGCAAGGTTTTGTGGGCGCTGCTGGCCGCGCTCTTCATTCATTTTGCGATCGCGTACTCGATTGCTATTTCCAGCGGCCTCTTTTCGTCACCGATGCAGTTCGAAGAAGACAAGCCGATCGAACTTACGTTTGTCGATCTTGCGCCGCCGTCGTCGGCCGTTCCGAAAAATTCAATGTTCATGGCGACGGACGAATCGAAGCAATCCGTCGAACAACCCAAGGAAAAAACATTTGAATCGAACGCCAACTCAATCGGCGCGAGCGAGCTTCCGGCTACGGGCGCGCTGCCGTTGCCGTCGCAGGAAGGCAAAGACCGACCGACAACCGACTTGGAAACGCACCAATACTCGTTGGCAAACGAGGGCGCGCAGCCGCAACCGAGCGCGGCGCCTCAGGAAACGCCAAGTCCTTCCGTCGCGCCAACGCCTCAATCCACTCCGATTTCGGAGGCGGATCAATTCGCGATGCTGAGCACGACGCCGACCCCGTCGATTCAGCCGACCGTTGCAGCAACGCCGCGACAGCCCAGGTCAATTTATCAACCGCTAAAGGAACAAACGCGCCTCTCGGGATCGATCACTAACCGAGGTGCGCCGCGCGTAAATGCAATAGGCACACCACTCGGCCGCTATCAAAAACTTCTCTACGATGCGGTGGGATCGCGTTGGTATTCTTACGTGAATGGAGACAACGGCCTAATCAGCATCGGTACGGCGCGGCTTATGTTTTCAGTTGACCGGGAGGGTCGTGTGAAGAACCTCAAGGTCGTTCAAAATAGTTCCAACGAAGCTTTCGCAAACGTGTGCCTGCGATCCGTTTTGGAGATCCAGCTGCCGCCTATTCCCGAAGATGTGGCGAGCACATTGCCACCGGATGGTTTGGACGAAGAAATGACCTTCACCATGTTTGCCAACTGACCATCTCGAATGTCGGAACCTTTCCATTCGATCATTGGATTTTTCGCAAAGGGCGGTGTTTTCATGTGGCCGCTGCTCGCATGCTCGATCGTTTCGCTCACGACTATCATCCTGCGCACGCTGGCGCTGCGGGAAAAGAACGTGCTGCCGTTGACGATTGAAAGCGAAATGGAAAGATTCGCGCCAGGCGCAAGCCCCGAGCGGCTTGCCCGGATGGTCCATCACGATCCGTCGTCACTCGCGCGCATTGTGCGCGTGGCCCTGGCGCATTTGCGCTGGCCGCGCGCGGACAACGTCGAGGCGGTGCAAACGCGAGCGCGTTACGAGATGGTGCGCCTCGAGCGCGGCCTGATAGTGTTGGAAGTGATCTTCGGCATCGCGCCGCTACTTGGATTGATCGGCACGGTTTCGGGATTAATCCACGTTTTCGAGAGCTTGGGATTGAGCGCGGGCGCTGCAGATGCGAAACGAATCGCGCTCGGAATTTCGGAGGCGCTTAGCACAACGGTTTTCGGCCTCGGCATCGCGGTCCCTACCTTGGTCGCGTACTCGTATTTCTCCAAAAAAGTGGAAGTACTCTCAGTGGAAATGGAATCGCTGGTCACCGATCTAATTTCAAAATGTTATTACGGGCGAGTGGCCGGAGAAATGCCGATGCCGAGGCAAGTGACGCCGGCCCGCGCGCCAGTCGCATGAGGCCAGATCGACGTCTCGCGTCATGAAATTTGCGGTGAAAAAGCGGCGAGCGCCGTCGATTATTATTGTTTCGCTGGTCGACGTTCTCACGATCCTCCTGATTTTCTTCGTGGTCTCGACCACGTTCAAACGCGACCAGCCAGAGGTGCAGATCAATTTGCCGGATGCAAAGACTGCGACCAAAGCGCCGGCGGAACTGGAGCGCGCGATTGTGACCGTCGATCAAAATGACGAGATCAAACTCGACGGTCGGGCAATTGGAGTCGATGAACTCGAAAGTGCGGTGCGCGATTTGCCAGAGACCCGCAAGTCATCGCTCGCGCTGCAAGCCGACAAGAAAGCTTCCTTCGGCACGATCATCAAAGTGATGGATGCACTGAAGCTGGCTGGTGTGAAAAATTTGCCGGCGTTCACGCGCGGAGAAAAATGAAGTTGTCGATCCGGCAGTACGGCGATCCGGCCTTGCGCGCGAAAGGCAAGCGCGTGGACAAGATCGACAATCGCATCCGCGAGTTGGCGACGGACATGATCGAGACGATGCACGCGGCCAATGGAGTTGGACTCGCGGCGCAGCAAATCGGCAAAGCCCTTCAACTGACCGTGCTCGACATTTCACAAGTGGAGGACCGGCCAACCCAAATGAAACTAAACGGACAAGATGTCGATCCAAAGAGCGCGATGCCGCTGGTATTAATCAATCCGGAGGTCGAATTGCGCACTGAAACAGAAATGGGAACGGAAGGCTGTTTGAGTTTTCCAGAAATCAGCGGCGAAATTGAACGCGCAAAATCAATCGTGGCGCGCGCACAAAGTCTGGACGGCGACAAGGTCGAGATCGAAGCGAGCGGGTTCCTGGCGCGAGCCATGCAGCACGAAGTCGATCATTTGAACGGGATTCTATTTATCGATCGAATGAGCTCGGCGGCGAAGGCGGCATTATCGAGCCGGCTGAAGCGGTTGCAGAAAGAAACGCAGCGCGGAAAGCGCGTCCGCGCACAAGATCGACGCTCGCTCGTCAGCGAGACGACGCTTTAGCCGCGTGAAGCACGCCCTCCTGTGAAGGCCCCAGAGCCCTGGTTACAGCTCAGAGCGCTTTGTAATCGACGGAAATCGTTCGGTAAACGAGCGAATCGTGTTGGGCGGAGAAATAAAAAAGCTCGAGCATGGTCGCGCCGATCATCCATTGATAACCGACCAGCGTTTGGATGACGTCGGAATCGGTATCGCGCGTCCGCGAAACTAATTTACCGGTGCCGTACTTGGCATCGAAGTAACGGCGAATTTCTCCCATGCGTTCGTTGTAGCGCTCGATTGTCCAGTTGTTGTATTCGTATTGCAGTTCCACCCCGAAGAGCGCGCCGCCTTTAAAGGTGAAGACAGTACGCTTGAGCCCGGGATGAATCAGACCTTCGACAGTCCAGATCTCGCGGTTCTCTTTCTTCTCGCGTGACAAGATCTGCGCTTTGGCGCCCTTGAGCACCGCTTCTACTCGCGACATCGGATCGTTCCAGCGAAAACCGAACGGCGGTTGAAGCTCTTCCACAGCTGGCGCGGGCGAGAGCGCCAGGGCGGAAAGAATGAGCAACAGCAGAATCCGCATGGTCATTGCGAGCGATTGGAGAGAAAAAATGCCCGCGACGCAACAGCGGTCAACTTGGGAAAGTGTTCGGGCTCAACTCCGCGGCGTGCAGATGATTTTGTCGGCGCTTGGGGGAATGTCGATTGCTTTTTTCAGTCAAGGTTTTTTTGAACGATGCCGAAAATAAAATTCAGATTTTTTCTTGTCGATTTTAGAACCGGTTTCTAGTCTCAAGCCGGCTGGCAGGAAGCAAACGGCCTGGATGTGAATAACGTGTGAACATTTCTGAGAAAACCTAAGCCCTACGAATGAGTAACACCTTGAGGTTGGTGAAGAGTCTTCGGATAAAACATGTCGATCCCGAGGCAAGCGAGCGGAATTTTCACTGGGCAAATCGGCATTTCCCCTCGTATTTCCGTGGTTTGCGCAATTTTTCCAAATGCCTGGCTGGACTGAATTGGGCCGGCGGCGGGGAATCGCGTACCCAAACTACGATCCATTTCCCCTCGATAACTGCCCATGTGGCAATTGTGTAACGGTGTTAACAAGTATGGACAAAAGGTGTGCGGAGCTCTGGCAGAAATTGGCGGCTGCGCTAAAGCCGCAAGTGAGTGGCGACACCTTCAAGCGGTGGTTTGCTGCACTCGAATTGATCAGTGTAGACGAGAACGCATTGACCTTCCGCGTTCCGAATAACATCTACAAGTATTGGATCGAGAGTAATCACATGGCCGCATTGCAAGACGCGATCGCGGGAGCTCTCGGTGCGCCGCGCGCGGTCAAGTTTTTGTCGCCTTCGGAACCGCTGAGCGAACCCATTTTTCAGGAAACCAGCGCGGCCGGAGGAACGGACTCGGCGCGCGGGAGTAGACCGGCCACCAGTACGCTCGGGCTCAATCCGCGCAACACGTTCGAGTCGTTCGTGGTGGGGCCAAACAACGAGATTGCGCACGCTGCCAGTCTCGCCGTCGGCCAATCACCGGCTAAAACCTACAACCCGCTGTTCATTTACGGCGGCGTCGGTCTGGGGAAGACGCATTTAATGCAGGCGATCGGGCAGTATGTGTTGGCAAAAAAGAAAACCAAAAAAGTGATTTATCTTTCGAGCGAACTTTTCATCAACGAATTCATCGACGCGATCCAGCACAGCAATCTGGTAAAATTTCGTAAGCGATACCGGCAAGCGGATCTGCTGCTCATTGATGACATTCAGTTCCTGGGCGGCAAAGAACGTTCGCAGGAAGAATTCTTCCACACGTTCAATACGCTGTTTGACGGGCATAAACAGATCGTGCTCTCGAGTGACCGGCCCGCTTCCGAGATCGCGAACCTGGAGCACCGATTAGTCTCGCGTTTCGAGTGGGGCCTGACGGCGGAGCTGCAACCGCCCGATGTGGAAACGCGCATCGCTATTCTGCGGAAAAAAGCGCGCGGGATGTCGATCAAATTGCCGGAGGAAGTTTTCGATTTTCTGGCCAACCGCATTCGCAGCAATGTCCGGCGGCTGGAAGGGGCGCTCATGCGAGTGGCTTCGTTTGCATCGCTCAGCGGAAAAGAACTGACCCACGAAGTAGTCGAGCATCTTCTGAAAGACATTTTGCAAGAAGAAGCGCGGCACTCCGTCACTATCGAGCAAATTCAACGGCGCGTGGCCGAACATTTCGACGTGCGCCTGGCGGACATGACAAGCAAACGGCGTCCGGCCAACATCGCTTTTCCGCGTCAAGTGGCAATGTATCTGGCGCGCGAGCTTACCAAAGCGTCGCTCAACGAAATCGGTGAGGCGTTCGGCGGCCGCGATCACGGCACCGTGTTGCATGCCTGCAAGCTGGTGAAAAGGCGGATGAAAGAGCAGGATAGCATTCGCCAGACGATTTCTTTCATCGACAGCTCGCTGCAGAGATAGGAACAAATTGATCCGTTCGCCCGCGATTGTCGATCTGAGTACGCGCGAGATTACGGTTGCCGAACAAAATCGGAAGCTTTACATCTTAAACGCGATTCTCCGTCATGAAATTTAGCGCCACGAAAGAAAAACTGCTTGAAGGTCTGCAGCAGGTTCAAAACGTAGTTAGCACACGCACGACGCTGCCGATTTTGTCGAATGTACTTTTGCAAGCCAACGGGGACCAAGTTCATCTCACCACCACCGATCTGGACGTTGGTGTTCGCGGAAGTTTTGAAGCACAAGTCGAGAAGGAAGGCGCGACCACGTTGCCGGCACGTCGCCTTTTCAACATTGTTCGCGAGTTGCCCTCGAGCGAAATCCAGATCGATGTCGATGGAAAAAACGCCGCGTCTATTCGCAGTGGACAAAGCTTTTTCAAAATCCTCGGACTGCCGGAAGAGGAATTTCCGCCACTGCCGAAATTCGAAGGCGCTAAAGTGGTAACCATTCGGCAGAAGGATCTGCGTGACGGTCTGCGCAAAACCTCCTACGCCATTTCGACTGACGAAACACGCTACGTGCTCAACGGCGTCCTGTTTAGTTTTAAGGACAACAAACTCACGCTCGTCGCGACCGACGGCCGCCGCCTCGCGATGGTGGACATCGAGTTGGAATTTCCCCGCAGCCATGAAGCCGACATCATTGTTCCGACGAAAGCCGTGACCGAATTGCAACGCCTGCTCACCGATGAGGGCGAAGTGAAAGTGAGTGTGGGCAGCGGCCAAATCGCATTCGATCTGAACAAGACGCTGCTGGTTTCGAAATTGATCGAGGGCAACTATCCGAACTATCGGCAGGTCATCCCGTCTGAAGCGAAAGAGCGCGTCACCCTCGAGCGGGAAACATTTTTGAATTCGCTGCGTCGCGTTTCACTCCTGGCCAGTGAAAAATCGAATTCGATCAAGCTCAGCTTCAGTAAGAACAACATCGACATAAACGCGAACACACCGGAGGTCGGCGAGGCCAGGGAATCGTTGCCCGTCCAATACAAAGGCCGCGAATTTTCCGTCGCGTTCAACCCGGAATTTTTGATGGCGCCGCTCCGCAACCTGACCGAGGATGAAATTTTTCTAGATCTCATCGATGAGATGAGCCCCGGCGTCTTGAAAATCCAGACACCGTTTCTTTACGTCCTGATGCCGATGCGCATCAGTGCGTAATGGATCGCTGCCAAAAATTTGTCCACTGGCGTCTCTGCGGCCTCGTGGTTCTTCTGGTCGCTTCGCTGGTCGAGCCAGCAAAGGCGGAGCTCCCACCGCTGATTCCGCGCAAGATTTTATTCTCCGATCCTCAACGCGCGGCAGTCAAGATTTCGCCGGATGGCAAGATGCTTTCTTATGTCGCGCCGTCCGACAAAGGCGTGGCCAATGTTTTCGTAGAAGACCTTTCGACCCGGCGAGCGCGCATGGTCACGCGAGCAACGCATCGCGGAATTTACGATTACGCATGGGCGTTCGATGGCAAGCATCTGCTCTATTTTTCGGATGAAAACGGGAATGAAGATTTTCATCTTTATTCTTTCGATCTTACAAACGAGGAGGTTCGCGACCTCACTCCGTTTGCTGGCACGCGCGGGCAGCAACTGCTTCTTTCACCAGTTCGGCCCGACCAAGTGCTCATCGGCATCAACCGGCGCGACCGAAAAGTTTTCGACATGTACCGGCTGGATTTGGAATCCGGCGCTATTACCCTCGACACGGCCAATCCCGGGGACGTGTTGAGTTGGACAGCTGACCCGAACTTCGTCATTCGCGCCGCCACCGCTTTTACCGATCACCTCGATACGGTTGTGCGTTTTCGTGAGAACGCGACCGCATCCTGGCGCGATGTATTTGTGCTGCCTTTCGAACAAGCGCCATTCCTCGGCCAGGTGAATGGCGGAAACATTATCGTCGATTTTTCCGCCGACGGTAAAAAGCTGGTGCTCGGATCGAGCAAGAATTCGCCAAACTGTAGATTGGTCGAGCTGGAAGCAGCACCGGTAAAGTCTCGCGCGTCCTTGAGGAAGAAAAGGACGGCGATATTGCGCAAGTGTTCGCCGACCACTTCCGAACATTGATCGATCTGCGCTCTCATCAGGTGCACGCGGTCGCTTTCGACGATGTCAAGGTGCAGTGGCATGCGCTCGACCACCGCACGCAGCGCGAGTTTGAAAAGTTGAGTCACCTCGAGTCCGCCGTTTTTAATGTCGAAGCGACCGATCTTAGCAACGAGCGGTGGATTGTCTCGTTTGCGCGCGATAACGCGGCCACCTCGTTCTACTTCTATGACCGCAAAACACAGACGCCACAGTTCTTATTCAAAGATCAGCCGCAGCTTTCCGATTTCACTTTGCCTGAAATGAAGCCGGTAACGATTCGCGCACGTGACGGATTTGAGCTGCTCAGCTATCTCACTTTGCCCGTCGGCGTTTCGCCCAAGCGCCTGCCACTCGTGCTGGTGGTGCATGGCGGACCCTGGGCACGCGACGATTGGGGATACGATCCAAACACGCAATGGCTGGCCAATCGCGGCTACGCCGTTCTGCAAGTAAACTTCCGCGGCTCCACTGTGAACGAGGTTTACATGAACGCTGGCAATGGCAAAATCGGCACCGGCACAGATGACGATCTTACTGATGCAGTGCAATGGGCAATCGCGCAGGAGATTGCCGATCCGAGGCGAATCGCGGTCATGGGCGGTTCGTTTGGCGGATATTCCACATTGCGGGCTTTGACCTTGCATCCGGACATGTACGCCTGCGGCGTGGAAGAAGTTGGCCCAGCCGATATGGCCACGTTAATCCACTCGATTCCCGATTACTGGAAGCCGGTAAAGAAGCGTTGGCTCCGTCGAATCGGAGATGTTGTCGCCGACCCGCAACTCAATGAAAAGCTTTCGCCCCTCTTCCACGCCGACGCCATCGCTGCGCCACTTTTGATCGGTCACGGACTCAACGATCCGCGTGTGAAGATCGAGCAATCGGAAAAGATCGTGAACACTATTCGGAAGAACGGCGGCAAGGTTCTTTTTGTCGTTTATCCAGACGAAGGCCATGGATTTGCGCGTCCAGAAAACAACATCGATTTTGCCGGTCGCGCAGAAGAACTTTTACATGAAGCCATCGGCGGCCGCTTCGAACCGTGGCAAAAAGTGCCGGGAGCTACCGGCGAGCTGAAATAACGGGCCTGCCGAGCCGCGCGCTGAGCTCCGCATGCACAACATCGACACCCAGCTTTCGCAGATCCTCATTCGGTGCGTCCAATACTTGGACATTTTCATTGAGCGGCGCCCAAACGGACGGATCAGTCGGACCGAAAAGCAAAATGCAAGTTGCGCCGGCGGCCGCCGCCAAATGCGAAATGCCACTATCATGCCCAACGAAAATCGCGTGTTCGAGAACCGAGGCGAGCTGCGGCAGCGGCAGATTCTTCGCAAACACAACTCGCGGATTTTTCCAAATGGAGTCGAGCTTCACCGCTTGATTTCCATCTGCTTCGCCTGCGACGACGACGACCGAACTCGAGAAGTTTTCCCAGTTCAGCAACTGATTTCCGATCTCGATCCAGGATTCAAGCGGCCAATTTTTTTTCTCGCTCCCGCTACCTGGATGCAACGCCACAATGGGTCTCGCGCGATCAGCGAGAAATTTCCGAGCCCAAGCTCGATCTTCGTTCGATGGATAAAGCTGCGCTGCGAAATTCTTGACCTGAATTCCAAGTTGCTGCACAGGCTGCGCCAGTTGTCGCGCCGCGTGTTGCGAGTTGTCGATTCTGGCCGGACCGGACACAATCTTTCGGGCGCGGCAGCGGCGCAAATTGTTCTCGAAGATTCCGTCCGGATCGTGGAGATAGCTGATGATCAAATCGAAGCTGGAAAAATAACTGCTGAGCTCGGGCGACAGCTCCGAGTCTCTCGCGAAGAAGCCCGACATCGGTCCGTATTCGATTGAGCGGATGGCTTGCGCGTAAAACCGGTTTTCGGCCAGGGCCGCGATGTGCTTGTAACCGAGAATCTCGATGTGCGCGTGCGGATTTGCGTGGCGCAGCGCTCTGAGCGCCGGCAACGTAAGAATGAAATCGCCAATGGCACCGCCGCGGATTACGAGAATCCGGTTCATACGGTTCTGAACATAGACTTTTCGTAGTCTGTGTGCCCCGCGAAGTTGAACTCCGCAGCAACCGCCGCCGACAGCCTGTCCCCTGTTTGCACAGGCAATTCACCTATCTTCCACTGATCAATATCGCGTGATCGCTAGCGCGAGGATCACTGCGCCATATGCAACGGCGATGCCATGCATGAACCGCCAACGCGCGTTATTCCTCGTGCTCCAAGTGATCTGATCGCGCAGCAAATAAGGCATCGGCACCCAAAAAAGACCCGCGACGACAAGCAGATACGCAAACACCGTGACAAACAAGCGGCTCGCTTCGTAGTGAAAAAATGCGGCATCGAGAAGCGGCTCGGCGGCAAGCAAGCAAAGAATGCCAAGCGCGCGCACGGCCAAAAATTCCTGCATAAAGCGGAGGACGAGCACATAACCAATCGGCAGGGCAATGAGCAGCGGCCGGCGAAAACTGGCGAACTCGCCCATTTCCATCGTGCTGAGAAGCCAAAAACTCCAGACAAGATCGATAGTCAACAAGACGACGCCGGCAAGAAAGGAACGGGGGAAGTGCCGAGTCAGGCTTTGCACTAGCGCCGGCCGCAACAGCCCAGGCAATCCGACCAAAAGAAGAAACGCGCCGGAGATGAATCCGGCAGTTTGCAAGGACAAATGATAAATCATGCGGCGGGCGCTTTGGGTTGGCTCAACGGCGTCCCATAGAGGCTGAAGCCAGTCGCGCGCTGAATTTGTACATCGACAAGTTCCCCGACGAGTTCGTCGCCACCTTCGAAGATGACAATTTTGTTCGTGCGCGTCCGGCCCATCAGTCGCTCCGGATTCGTTTTGCTCGGGCCATCGCAAAGAATTTCGACATGCCGTCCAACGAGGCGCTCGTTCGCGCGGCGCGCTGATTCGTTCACGACGTCGAGCAAATTGTGATTGCGTTCTTCTTTGACTCGTTCGTCGATTTGATCAGGCATTTCCGCAGCTGGCGTATCTCGTCGCGGCGAATAACGGAAAACAAAGGCGTTATCGAAGTGCACTTGCTCGACTAAGTCGCGCGTTTGTTTGTAATCGTCATCGCTCTCGCCGGGGAATCCGACTATGATGTCCGTCGTAATCGAAATTCCCGGCCGCGCCAGCCGGATTCGCTGGACAAGATCAATATATTTTTCCGCCGTGTAAGCGCGGTGCATCGCTTTCAGGATTTTGTTCGACCCAGACTGCAACGGCAGATGAACGTGTTCGACCAATTTCGGTAATCTCTCGACTGCGCCGATCAAATCCTCGCGAAAACCGATCGGATGCGGTGAAGTGAAACGCAGTCGCTCGAGCCCGTCGATCTGGTGGACGACTTCCAGCAATTGCACGAACGGACTTTTGTTGTCGATCTTCGGGAATTCATGACGGCCATACAAGTTTACGATCTGTCCAAGAAGCGTGACTTCTTTCACGCCGCGCGCGACCAAATCGCGTGCTTCGCGCACAATTTCCGGAATAGAACGACTGCGCTCGGCGCCACGCGTCTGCGGCACGATGCAAAAAGTGCAATGCATGTTGCAGCCTTGCATAACCGAAACAAAGGCGGTTGCTTGCTTGGGCGCGAGTTGCTGTTCGCGAATAGTCGATTGCGATCCCGCTTCCTCTGCAACATCGACAACCCCGAAATGATCGGGGCGGGTCGAAAATCGCAAATCGTCCATCGATCTGGGGCCGCGGTCGGCGACCCCGGCTACAACTGCACGTTTCTTCGCCACCAGTTCATCCACGTACTCGGCAACGCGATGAAACTTCTGGGTGCCGACGACAATATCGACATGCGGCAAATTCTTGAGCAGCGATTTGCCGCGCGCCTGCGCCATGCATCCCAAAAAGCCGAAAACAATTTCGGGACGCTGTTTTGCCAGTTGCCCAAGCATTCCCATTTTGCCAACTGCTTTCTGGTCGGCCATGTCGCGCACGCTGCAAGTATTGAGCAACACAACGTCGGCTTCCGTTTCGCTAGCCACGCGCTCGTAACCACGCGCGATGAGCGAGTGCGCGACCTGTTCCGAGTCCCGCTCGTTCATCTGGCAACCGTAGGTCTTGATGATGAATTTCGGCATGGAAGGACAAAATAATACATCGTCAGGCGAGATGCGCCACGCACCGATTATCCCTTTTCAAGTTGTCGATCTTTTGGATTTAATCGGGGTGCGAATGAAGGATGAATTTCCAGCGATCGGCATCATTGGCGGCAGCGGATTATATCAAATGGAGGAGTTGCTCGATGCGACCGAGCATCAGATCAACACGCCGTTTGGATCGCCTTCCGACACGCTGATCGGCGGAAAAATTAGCGGACGCCAGGTTTATTTTTTGCCGCGACACGGGCGCGGCCACCGGATTTTGCCGCACGAGCTGAATCATCGCGCGAATATTTACGCACTGCGGTCCCTCAACGTGCGCTGGATAATTTCGGTTAGCGCGGTTGGCAGTTTGCAGGAAAGATATGCCCCGCGAGATATTTTGTTGCCGTCGCAGTTTTATGATCGGACCAGCTTGCGCGCGGGCCACACTTTTTTCGGCGATGGAATCGTTGCGCATATTTCATTCGCCCAACCGATCAGCACGAACCTACGCAATCTGCTGGCCGAGTCGGCCCGCTCACTGGGACTCACGGTGCACAACGGCGGCACCTACGTGAACATGGATGGGCCGGCATTTTCCACGCACGCCGAGTCGGAGTTCAACCGCCGGCAGGGCTTCGACGTG
>Ga0070717_10001979_pt1 | contig 14323 bp, 17 predicted proteins | sample LARL113metaG_FD_71366 | JGI IMG/M metagenome (GOLD analysis project Ga0070717, IMG submission 71366) | Corn, switchgrass and miscanthus rhizosphere microbial communities from Kellogg Biological Station, Michigan, USA - LAR L11-3 metaG | ecosystem: Host-associated > Plants > Roots > Rhizosphere ... | reverse complement strand
CTTCTTGACCGACGCGAGATTCCCGGCCTTGTAATCCACAATCGCGATCACAGCAATCCCTTTGTGCTCGGCAAGAGTTTGGCCATCTGCTTGTCCCGCCAGCAAGCCGCGCGCAATGCACGGGCAAATGCTTTGAACAAGGCTTCAATCTTGTGATGATTAGACCGGCCATACAGAATCCGCGCATGCACATTCGCATGAGCTCCGCGAGCGAATCCTTCAAAAAAGTCATCCACAAGTTCAGATTGCAAATCGCCCACAAGTGTCACGCGTACTTTGGTGTCCACGATTGCGGCGGCGCGCCCGGAAAAGTCCACCGCGACGAGTCCCAGGGTTTCATCCATCGGCATCACGAAATATCCGGCGCGCAAGATTCCGCGTTTGCTTCCCAATGCCTCCGCAAAGCCCTGCCCTAAGGCAATTCCCACGTCTTCCACTGTGTGGTGCTGGTCCACATCAAGATCTCCAGTGGCCCTCAACTCAAGATCAAACGCGCCATGGTTTGCGAAGAGTTCCAGCATGTGATCGAAAAAACGAATTCCGGTTGAAACCTTGTGCCTGCCCTTGCCCTCAATCGTCAGCCGGAGCTTGATCTTTGTTTCTTTGGTCACCCGATCAATCGCCGCCTTCCTCATCGCCCCGCCTTTTCACGGACTTCGAGTTCCGTAAACACTTCCCGCAGCGCCGATAGTAGCCGATCATTGTGTTCCCGAGCGCCAACCGTAATTCGTACACAATCCTTGCAGCCGTAGTCCGCGGAGCGATCGCGGACCAAGATTCCCCGCTCCCGCATCTTTGCGACGAACGATTTGCAGTTCTCGCCGAGATGCATCAATACGAAATTCGCCCGGCTTGGCCAGAATCTCAATTTATCTGTGCTTCCGCCGTGCGACTCTGTGCTCTCTGTGATCCGGAATTTATGCAGTTCATGCTCCAGTTGCGCGCGGCCTTCGATCGTATCCGCCACATACTTCTGAACGTACTCCTGGTCCGCCAGTGCATCAGGCAAACATGCCAGCGCAACCGAATTCAGGTTGTAAGGAGAGCTGGCGCGCCGCACTATGCGCATCTGATCTCGATCTCCCATAAGTACGCCGATTCTGAGACCAGCCATCCCATATGCTTTCGAAAATGTTCGAGAGACAAAGAGGTTCGGCACTTCCCGCCAGGCATGCGCAATCGTCTCCCCGGAGAATTCGAAATAGGCTTCATCCACCAGCACGGCGGCATTCGGCGCCGCTCGTGCGATTTCCATCAAATCAGAGAGTGGAGCAAACGTGCCCGTGGGATTGTTTGGATTCGCCACTGCAATCAACCGCGTACGCTCGTTGATCGCATCCAGCACGGATGCCGTCGGAAACGTAAAGTCCTGCCCCGCAGGAATGGAGATTACTTGCGCGCCCGTCGCTGCTGCATAGATTTCAAACATCGCAAACGTAGGCACCACGATGATTGCTTCCTGACCTGGTTGCAGATAGGTTTCGCACACAAGATGGATAGCCTCATCGGTGCCATTCGTCAGAAGCAATTCATCAGTGAAAACTCCAAGATGCGTGGCGACTACGACTTCACCCTTTTCGCGCACCGGATACTTCGCCAACGCCTCGCCATTCAGGCCTCTAAGCCGTTCAAGCACGCGCGGGGAACAGCCTTGCGTGTTTTCATTGAAATCAAGCCGCAGCCCTTCGCGATCGCCAAGCGGTGGATGATATTCCTTCAGCGACCGGATTGACTCCCGCGCCCTAAGCACTCGCGCACCTCATGCGAATGGAATCGGCGTGCGCGCGCAAGCCCTCGGTCTCCGCAAGTTGCACGATAGCCGGAGCCAGTCGCGAGAGCCCGCCAGACGAAAGTTCCTGCACCGTAATCAGTTTGATGAAATCCATGACGCTCAACCCGCCACGAAAGCGCGCCGCTCCGCCTGTGGGCAAAACGTGATTCGGACCAGAGGCGTAGTCTCCCGCCGCTTGTGCCGAATAATCGCCAACAAAAATCGATCCAGCGTTCCGCACCAGATTCAGGTCGGGCTTATCCACCGTAATGTGCTCGGGCGCCATTCGGTTCGCCCACTCGAAAGCTTGCTGCTTGGACGTCGCAATCAGGACGGCCCCGCGGCGTTTTAGCGACTCTTTGGCGATCGCAGGAATGTGTTGGGGCAGCCCTCCAGGCCGGTCCCGCTTAATCAATGTAATCACTGCGGCCGCCAACGTGTCTGACGTTGTAATAAACACCGCCAGCGTCTCCGGATCATGCTCCGCCTGGGCCACCAGATCTGCCGCAATGAACGATGCCTTTCCTCGCGAACTCACAATGACAACTTCCGTCGGTCCAGCCAGCATGTCGATAGCGCAGTCAAACGAAACCATTTTCTTAGCCGCGGTCACGTACAAATTTCCCGGCCCAACAATCTTATCCACTCGCGGAATTGTCTTCGTGCCATACGCGAGCGCCGCAATGGCTTGCGCGCCGCCAACTTTATAGAACTCATTCACGCCAAGCATCGCCGCCGCGGCTAAAACCTCGCTGCTCGGTCGAGGAGAAACCACCCGAATGCACCTCACCCCAGCCACTTGCGCCGGGATCACTGTCATCAGCAAGGTCGAAACCAGCGGAAAGCGCCCGCCCGGCACATAGCAACCCACAGATTTAAGCGGCCGAACCATTTGTCCCAGCGAAATTCCATTCGCAGACCGCATCCACTCGCTGGGCTTCTGCCACTCGCAAAATTGTCGGATGTTCTTCGCCGCGACCTGTAAGGAAGACTTCAGAGGCGTCGCTGTACTCTTCCAGGCTTGCCGCAATTCAGACTCGCTGATTCGCAAAGACTCTCTTGTCCCTAATTCGTCGAATTTTGTGGCGTAAATGCGCAGTACGCGGTCACCGTTCGTTCGAACCTCATTCACAATTTTCTTTACCGCCGGTTCAACTTCCTCGATCCTTGATCCGCGCCGCTCCAACCTCCTCACGTACGCTTCTGCTGCTGTGCCTTTCAAAATCTGCATTACACGACCACCTTGTTCAGCGGATACTCCACGATCCCTTGCGCGTTCGCTTCCTTCAATCTTGGGATCACCTGCCACGCCAACGATTCCTCGATCACCGTGTTCACCGCCAGCCATTCCGGATCGCTCAACGTCGAAATCGTTGGACGCTTCAGTGCCGGCAGCACTCCCAGCACGCGTTCGAGATCCTCTTTACGGACGTTCAGCATCAGACCAACTCGGTCTTTTGCTTCCATGGCGCCGCGCAGCATCAGCGCAAGGTTTTCAATCTTGCGTCGCTTCTCGCAATCCGCCCAGGCAATCTTGTTCGCGATAATCTGCGTGTTGCTTTCGAGAACCGTGTCCATAATCCGCAAGTGGTTCGCGCGCAGAGAGCTTCCGGTCTCGGTGACTTCGACGATCGCATCCGCCAGCATAGGAGGCTTCACCTCGGTTGCTCCCCAGGAAAATTCAACTCGTACATCCACGCCGCGACTCGCGAAATAGTTCTTGGTCACGCTCACCAGTTCAGTTGCAATAATTTTCCCCGACAAGTCCTCTGGCTTCTCGAATGAAGAACCCTCCGGCACTGCCAACACCCAGCGCACCTTCCCCCGGCTTTGTTTGGCGTAGATCAAGTCCGAAACGGTGACCACCTCCAACCCACTCTCGACCACCCAATCCAGCCCGGTCAGACCGGCATCGAGCGCTCCATGCTCGACGTATCGCGCCATCTCCTGCGCCCGGATCAACATGCACTCAATTTCGGGATCGCCAGTCGAAGCAAAATACGATCGCGAATTCGTATGGATCGGCAATCCCGCCTGCGCGAAGAGCTGCAATGTCGCATCCTGCAAACTTCCCTTTGGAATTCCCAAACGAATTTTCATCGTGAGATCTCCGCGGACGCGTTCTCAGGGAAAGAGGGTGCCCCACTCCCCGCGATTTTCATTGGGTGGAAGTTTTCTGGCCGTGCCGTCTCAATCGTCTTTGTGAAACACGACCTCGTCCCCTCATGGCAAACCACTCCCGCGCCCTCAACTTCTACCTTGATCAGCAGCGAATCGCGATCACAGTCCGTCGCAGCCGAAATAACCTTCAGCCGGTTGCCCGAAGTCTCACCTTTGGTCCAAAGTTCATTCCGTGTGCGGCTGTAAAAAGTGACGTACCCAATTTCCTGAGTCTTCTCCCATGCCTCTCGGTTCATGAATCCGAGCATGAGGATTTCTCCGTTGGCTGAATCCTGCACGATCGCCGGAACCAGCCCTTGCATTTTGTCGAAGTCAATTTTCATTTCGCACCTTCAAACCATTCACCAGGAACACAGGGAAAACCAATGCAGCTCGCTCAAGAGACCCGAAAATCAAAAGCTCTTAACCGCAAAGGACGCAAACTGCGCAAAGAAGACCAACCGATATTCATTCATACCGCAGTTTCTTTGCGTGCTTTGCGATCTTTGCGGTTAAAATCTTCTGGTGCAGAGCTCGTTGCGAATTTCATTTTGCTTTTCCTCTGTGTCCCGGTCGTGAAATCCAGAAACAAAAAGCCCGCTGAACTTTGCGTTTCAGCGGGCCTTTAAATCTCGTGTTTGCTGACTAGCTCAGCTTCACACCCCCGCCGTCGCGCCGTGCGCGTAATGGTGGTGGTGATGATGGTGCCGGGTCAGCATGAATCAATAAGCTACGTGAGACAGGCCAGCCAGTCAATTTCGAAAATTCGATGGCGGGAATCGGTTTTACCGTTAGGCGGCGCCCCGCGCTCAGCAAGCTGCTCTTAGCAGACGACAACGGCGAACGACCAACGGCGGTCTTCCCGAATGCTAAAATAAACTCACACCTAAATCCTGGGAGAACTTAATGGCCAAGATCGCCAAAACTGCTGACCGTGTAAAGGTAATGGACACCACCAAGAGTACCGACTGCCCCAAGTGCGGCAAATCCACACGCATTGTGAAACGCGTGAAGGACCGTGAGCGCGGCGTCTCCGGTGGCATCTTCATCTCCTGCTCCGCCTGTGATTTCTACGAGAAGCTATAAGCATACGTGAAGGCATTGCACGACATTCAGCCTGATCCTTTTGATTCTACGAAGCTTAACGGTTGAGAGTTACTTGATGGTCAGTGCATTGTCTCGAACCGCATACGTCTGCGAAAACGTTCCCACAAGGAGACTTTATGTGGCGAAACCTTTTCGCATCAGTTCTCGTAGCACTCCTGCTCCTCACCCCCACAGACGGTGCCAGTCTGGAGGAATATCCTCCCGGGCTGCGACATGAACCGCCCGCTTCTGCGGTCGAGCCGACCTCGCAACAGTTCACTTACTACACTGAATTGAGGCGAGGCAGTACAGAACTGGCCGCGGTCACAGTTTCTCTGCCGGAATATGTGACCTCGCCACGATCTCCCGTTTCAGGAGTTATTCCTCTTAAATTGGAATTGCAGAGTTCCGAGGGGGTTATGGCGAAGGATTTCAAGTTATCCGGCAACGGCTAAACGCTCATTCTCGTTCCGCCAGCAGCGGGTTCCCGTTATCGTCTTCACCGACGTGCCAATCAATTTTCGATTATCTGCCGACAGATCTGCAGCCTTGGGGCCACACATGATGAAGGGGAAGGTCACTTTCCAAGTCATCACCGATGCCGGAGTATCGTCAGTGCAGGAGATCAATATTCAGTTTGCGCTGACGGTGGTCGAACATGGTGTGAGAGTCCAAAGAACTGAATGGTCCCACAGTCAAGTGACTGCTACTCAACGGACCCTGTTAATAATTTTTTCACCCGTTATTGTTGCGGCATGGATAGCAATATGCATACCCGGCTCAATCCTGGGCTATTGCGAGGGCTCATAATCCTCACTCCCCGAACATCGGCACTTGCCTCACATCCTCAGCCCCTCTTCGCTGGCGCCGCGCAGCGCCAATCACCGCAAGCACAGTCAGCGACTCCAGCGCGGTCCGCGGGACAAACATGCGCTGTACGTTCGACCGCAGGTCCGGGGGATTGATCAGGAAACCTTCAGCAGTCGTGATACTGAGGTCGTTCGGCATCAGTCCCTCGAGAATTTCACCGTCTTTGAACTTGATTCGCACCCACAACCCCTCGGACCGCGGCCGGGTCGTGAACGTCTTTCTTGGAAGGGAATCGGAGTCGCCGAACTCCCGGACAAAGAACACGCATTTAATGTCGGCCACTTCAATACCGACTACGTTTCCGCTCGTGTTGAGCAGTTCCAGCTTTCCCTCGCGGACGAAGTGCGCCGGTGCGACGTATCCGTTCACGGTGTCGCGATCAACCTTGCGGACGATTACTTTTTTGTGGGTAGAAGGCATGAACACGCATCGGATCACCCGGTGATCAGGTTATCTGCGATCCAAAAACTAGATCACCAGATGGCCGGATCACCACATCGCCGATGGTTCGATTCTCGCACCTTCCCGCCCCAATCTCCCACGTATCTGCCTACATAGTAGCCAAAACAATAACGTTGTGTTATTTTCTGTAGTTCGCTCGTCCTTGCGAGATGAAACTAACCTTTTCAAATTTAACCACTTACATGTTAGATTCCGAAGATTTCCACAGACTGTGGAAATCGCTTGGATGGGCCCGGTCCCCGCACCACCGTAGTTCGAGACAGTAGTTCGCAACCAGGAATGGCTGATTACATTTACACAATGGAGCTGCGGCTGACGCCCAATCAGCAAAAGGGCGTCACCATGGTGCAGGACATCGCCCGCGCAGCCGGTATGAATGTTTATCTCACCGGGGGCGCAGTCCGCGACATCATTAGCGGTTTACCCATTCGCGACCTTGACTTCACGGTCCAGGGGAATCCGCTCAAACTGCAAAAGGAATTCGAGCGGGCGGGTGCTGTTATTGGCGGCACTGATGGCGATTCCCAAACCATCTACATCACCCTTCCCGGCGGCGTTCGTGCCGAGGTAAGCAGTGCCCGCACCGAGCGCTATGAAAAGACCGGTAGGCCGCCGACTGTCGCGCCCGCCACTATTATTGAAGACCTCCGCCGCCGCGACTTCACCGTGAATGCAATGGCGTTGTCGCTGAATCCTGGCTCACGTGGCCTGTTGATGGATCCATTCAACGGCGCCGCCGATATTGAAGCCAAGCTGCTGCGCATTCTGCACAATTATGCTTTTGTCGAAGATCCATCCCGGCTAATTCGCGCTTCTCGATTTTCCGCTCGCTTCCATTGGCCGCTCGAGGAACGCACTCAGGCCCGGTACGATTCCGCGAAAGAGAACAACTACATCGAGTACATCAGAAACCACGCCATCGGTTACGAGCTCGAGCAGTTGGCGTACGAGGATGACCCGCTAAACGTCGTTCGCGGGCTCGAAAAAGAAGGCTGGCTCAAAGTTCTGAACGCCCATTGGACCACCGCCAAGGTGGACACGAACGGATTGGCGCAGCTGATGAAGACGCGACAGCAGATGGTCGAACTCGGCTACGCACCTGATCCTGCTCCCGCAGTGCTCGAGTTTCTGACGGCGAGATTGAATGATAAAGAGACTGCCGACATCCGCAAAGCAATTCCGCGGCGCGATCTTGCCGAAGCTTGGCGCGACATAGAAGTCCACGCAAAAGAGCTTGCGAAACGCCTGAGCGGAAAAGAAGCGGCAACTCCTTCGCGTACATGGAAGCTTCTGTCCAGTGCCCGGCAGGAGATGGTGCTGTACCTCGCGGTTACTGCAAGGCAGGAAGCGGTAGCCCAGAAGATCAAGAACTTTTTCACCAAGTGGCGTCAGGTACAGCAGAAGATTCCGTTGCCTGAAATGACGGAGCTGCTGATCACGCCGCAATTACCCGAGTATCCAAAAATTGCTGAAGAAGTTTTCATGCTGTTGTTGGATGGCAAACTGCGTTCGCGGACCGAGATCCTCAAGTTCCTGAAGCCGCTGGCCCCGCCGCCCCCACCTCCTCCGCCACCACCACGGCGTGGGCGTGGAGCGAAAGCCGCAGCGGCACCGGTGGCTGTGCCGCTGGCCGCTGCAAAAAAGAAGGGCAAAGGCGCTGCCGTGCCGGTTGCGCCCGTTCCGGCTATTCCTGCGGCGAAAACACCTCCTGCGAAACCTGCCGCGGGTAAGCCCGCCGTAAGTAAGTCTGTGCCAGGCAAGCCAGCGCCGACGGTAAAGGCGCCCGCGAAGCCAACCAAAAAGGCTGCGCCCAAAAAGCCAACGCCCAAGAAGGCCACTAAGAAGCGCTGATCTGGTTAGAGTTTCTTTGCGACCTTCGCGGTAAATGCTTTTCGCCTTGCGCCGCTATAATTAGCCGAAGCAGCATACCTCCAACATGGCAAACATCTGGCTCAGGGTGGCTCTCGCGCTTTATGGCCTGGGACTCCTCTATGTCCTCGTCGCCCTCACCCGCACCAAAGAACTTCTGAATCGGCTCTCGTTGCATGCCGCCTACCTCGGCATGATTTTTCATTTCGTTGCGATCGCAGAAACCGTACATCAATCGGGCGATCTCGGCTTGGCATCCTTGTCGGTCGCCGCCTCCGTTCTCGGTTTTCTGATCATGGTCGTGTTCCTGATCGTGTACATGGTTTACCAGACCACGTCGCCGGGTGTGGTGGTCTTTCCGTTGGTATTTCTCCTCACGTTTGTCGGCGCCAGCGGACAGGAACCGTTCGTGCTGGCTTCCGCCACCGCCCGGCAGGGCTGGTTGATCGCACACATCTCGCTGATCCTGGCCGGTTACGCGGCGCTTGTCCTCAGTTTCAGCGCCAGCCTGATTTATTTGATCCAGGAGCGCGCGCTCAAATCCAAGCAATCTACAGGCCTGCTTTCCCGGCTTCCTTCGCTCCAGGTCACGGACGAAATTGGTTTGCGGTCATTGCTTCTCGGGTTCCCGTTCATGACGGCTGGACTGGTCGCAGGCATGGTGATCGCGCAGACCAGTTTCGGAAACATTGATTTTCGCGATCCCAAAATTCTGCTTTCGTTTTTGATGTGGGCCGTGTATCTGGTCCTTGTCTATACCCGATGGAGTGCTGGCTGGCGCGGTCGCCGTGCAGCCTATCTCGCAGCCGGCGTTTTCGCCATGGCTATCGTCGCCTGGGGAGCAAATTATTTCAGCAAGCTTCACGGACTGGCGCGGCCATGAACTTCCAACTCCTCGGCGTGAATCACAAAACGGCGTCCGTCGAGGTCAGGGAACAGCTTGCGATTCCCGAGCGCCGGCTTCCTGACGCGCTGCGCGATCTCATGCAAGTGCCCGGCGTTGGAGAAGGAATGATCCTCTCCACTTGCAATCGGGTCGAGGTCCTGGCGCAAACTGCGAACGGCAGCGCGGACCTCCGCCAATTTTTTCGCCGGCACTTCAGCCTTGACTCGTCTCTGTACGAACCCCACTTGTACGAATTTCGCCAGAACGATGCCGTCCGGCACGTCTTCCGCGTGGCATCGAGCCTGGACTCCATGATTGTTGGTGAGCCGCAAATCCTTGGACAGGTTAAAGAAGCCTACGCCACTGCGCGCGCCGCAGGCGCAGTGCAGTCCTACCTCGACCTGCTGCTTACCCGCGCATTCGCTGTCGCCAAGCGAGTGCGCAGCGAAACCGAAGTAGGTTCATCGTCAGTCTCCGTGGCCTCCGCCGCGGTAGAGTTAGCGGCAAAGATTTTCGGATCGCTCGAAGGCAAACAGGTTTGCCTGGTTGGCGCTGGCAAGATGTCAGAACTGGCGGCCCGACATCTGCTGGGTCGGGGCGCCGGCCCAATCTTCGTCGCCAACCGGACCTACGAGCGCGCATGCGATCTCGCGACACGGTTCGGCGGCAAGGCCATACGATTCGACCGCCTCTACGAACATTGCGAGCAAGCCGATATTGTTATCACTTCGACCGGTGCTCCAGTGGCCATCTTCCGCCGCGAACATGGCGAGAAGTTCCTGGCAAAACGCAAGAATCGGCCTATGTTCTTCATTGATATCGCGGTGCCGCGTGACGTTGATCCCGCCATGAACAAGCTCGATGGCATCTTCGTCTATGACATTGACGACCTCCAGGACGTGGTCTCGTCGCATCTCTCCGGCCGCAAGCAGGAGGCCCAGAACGCAGAAAAAATTATCGAAGCTGAGGTCGAGCGCTTTCAGGCGCGCTTGCAGACCTTGCATGTCGTTCCCACGATCTTATCTTTGCAAGACCATTTTGAGACCATTCGCCAGGCTGAACTCGATCGAGTGCGCGGGCGATTAGGCAAGCTTTCGCCGGAACAAGAGCATGCGGTCGAGGCCCTCAGCCGCGGCATAGTGAACAAAATTCTGCATACACCCATCACTCGGCTCAAGTCTGCTGCCGCCGGGCCAGAGATCACTACATTGCTCGATACTTTTCGTCGAATGTTCAACTTACATCAACAACCTAAGGCTTCCGTTGAAAGCGAGTCCGTCGAAGAAGCGCAGGATGAAGGAGGCAAACCCTGCGACTGAGAATCGGCTCCCGCGGATCGCAACTGGCGCTCTGGCAAGCCAACCACATCGCAGGTCGCTTGCGAGAACGTGGGTACGAAACTGAAATCGAGATCATCCACACCACTGGCGACAAAATCACCGATGTGGCGCTCCCCAAAGTGGGATCAAAAGGCATGTTCATCAAGGAAATTGAGGAAGCGCTGGCTGAGGGGCGAATTGATCTTGCCGTGCACAGTCTCAAAGACTTGCCGACGGAACTTTCCGATCAGTTTACGATTGCCGCGATCCCCGCGCGAGAAGATCCTCGCGACGCATTCTGTGCAGTGGCTTTTTCTTCAATTGATGATTTGCCGGAAGGGGCGCGAGTGGGGACCAGCAGCTTGCGGCGGGAAGCGCAACTGAAAGCCCTCCGCAGGGACGTGCAGGTGCATCCTTTGCGCGGCAACGTAGATACGCGCCTGCGGAAGCTGCAATCCGGCGAGTACGACGCGATCATTCTTGCCGTCGCCGGACTGAAGCGGCTCAATCGAACTGAACTCGTGCGGCAGGTTTTACTGGTGGAACTCATGTGTCCGGCCGCGGGTCAGGGAGCGTTAGCGATCGAGACTCGGGCGGGAGATCAGAACATTATCGCCGCATTATCATTTCTCGAGGACGCTGCTGCTCGTTCAGAGACCGATTGCGAGCGCGCCTTGCTGCAAGCCATGGGTGGCGGATGCCAGGTCCCGATTGGTGCTAACGCAACAGTGGGAGACAATATTTTGCATCTTGAAAGTGTGGTCGCGAGCGCCGACGGAACTCGAGTCTTGAGAGAGTCAGGCAATGGTTCAGATGCCCGCGAGCTCGGAAGACGTGCGGCGATGCGCTTGCTTCAACAAGGCGGGGAAGGCATTCTGAGAACCATTCTCGACGAAACTGTGGCAATTCCCGAACAACCGTAGCACCCAGATATGAGAACCATATGACTGAACCGAATGCGAACACACTGCCCTTGGCCGGAACGGCCCTTCAGCAACACTTTCAGAAGCCGCTACACGAGTTGGTGACTTCGAGCCGGACATTTCCCTTGAGCGCACGAGTTGACGTTCAGGTCGCAATGGAAAAGCTATTCTCTCGCTTTCCTAAATCCCAGCTTCTTGGAGTTCACGCACAATACAATCACCAGACCCTCACGGTCGCGCAACTGTTCGGTAACGTGCATTACCCTGCCGTCATTGGGCCGCTGCAGCACGAAGAAATTGATATTGGCGAAACTTTGCCCGCTCGCTGCCTGCGTCAGGGCCTCTGGCTGGCGATCTCAGAAGAGATTCCGTTCGCGCTGCTACTCAGTCCAGCATCACGTTACGGACAGGCCGATGGAACTCACGTCGAAATTGCCGTATTGCCAGGTGAACGCGGACTTCGTCTAACCAGCGAATTGTTGAACGAAATCGAAAGCCTGGTTAGACAAACGGCAACATATCGAGGCAAGGTAATCTCGTTCGAGCCTAGTGATCGCTATTCCGGGCAAGGTGGCTTACTGCGAGTACACAAACTGCGGAGCATTCGCCGGGAAGACGTCATCCTTCCTGAACGGACTTTGAAGTTGCTTGACCGCAACATTGCAGATTTTGTTCGGCAGCGTGAGCGCCTGCGGAAATTGGGCATGCCGATTAAGAAGGGGGTTCTTTTTTATGGCCCACCCGGTACGGGCAAAACTCATACGATCCATTATTTGGCCAGCGAACTGCCCGATCACACAACTTTGCTGATTACCGCTGAACAAGTTGGCTGGCTTGACCACTACTTTCAACTCGCACGCTTTTTGCAGCCTGCTATGGTCGTAATTGAAGACGTCGATCTGATCGCGCGGGCGAGGGAGGAAATGCATGGACCGTGTGAAGAGAGTCTCTTGAACAAGCTTCTCAATGAGATGGACGGATTGCGAGAGGATGCCGAAATCTTGTTCGTCCTCACCACAAACCGTCCAGAACACCTGGAGACTGCTCTCGCGTCGCGTCCCGGCCGAATTGACCAGGCCATAGAATTTCCGCTTCCTGATGAGCGCGGACGACGTCAATTGATAGGTCTTTATTCCTGCGGCTTGGCGCTGTCCGATGCTGTTGTCGAAACGCTCGTTCGCAGAACAGAGCGAGGCAGTGCGGCATTCATTAAAGAGCTCATGCGACGAGCAGCACAGTTTTACCTGCAGGAAGGATTGGGCGAAGAGCTTCGTGAAACCCATGTAGCAGCTGCACTTGAAGAAATGCTGTTCAGCGGCGGCTCATTGAATGCGAAGCTTCTTGGTGCGGCAGAGGTCGGTAAGGCAACAGTCTAGTAGCCTAGATTGGCCTGAATGTACATTCCTGAATTCAACCGAATCGAAGATCGCGCCACCGCTCTCGCCTTCATGCGTGCGAACCCGTTTGCCATCTTAGTAGCTGCAACTGGAACTGGGCCTTTCGCAACCCACCTGCCGTTCCTGATTAACGACTCCGACGGGCAAATCACAATTCGTGGACACTTCGCCAAAGCCAATCCACATTGGCAGATCATCGGAAAGCAGGAATCGCTGATTATCTTTCATGGACCGCACGCCTACATTTCGCCCAGGCTCTACGAAATCCGCGAAAGCGTTCCCACGTGGAACTATGCCGCCGTGCACGTGTACGGAAAAACCCGAATTCTCTCCGACGATTCCGACGCAACCCGGGTACTCGAGGACCTGATCACGCAATTCGATATGCCGTATCAAGCGCAATGGCAATCGCTCAGCGCGGACTACCGCACTCGCATGCTGCGCCACATCGTTGCATTCGAACTGATCGCCACTCGCATTGAGACTAAATTTAAACTCAGTCAGAACCGCACCAAAGCCGAACAGGAAAATGTCATTCGCGCTCTCGTCAGCAGTCCAGATTCAGCTGCCGCTGGGACGGCAACATTAATGCGGGAGCATGGGCTCGGCTTGATCACGGGGGCGCTCCCGCCTAAGGCATGAAGTCGCGCTCACATAAGCCTGCCAAAAAGCGGTCTCTTTCCGGTGTCCGCATCATCGTCGGCCGGGCCCGCCACCAGGCCAGCGCTCTCTCGGCGGGATTGAAATCGCTCGGCGCCGAGGTCATCGAAATTCCGTTCATTGAAATCCGCAAGCCGCAATCCTACAAGCCTCTCGACGCCGCCCTCAAAAAGCTGAATCAATATGACTGGCTCATCCTGACCAGCGTTAACGGTGTGGAAGCGCTCGCCAATCGCATGAAGAAGTTGCGTATTGATCCAGCTGCATTCCATCAACTAAAAGTCGCCGCTATAGGCCCGGCCACGCGCGAACAAATCGAAGCTCTCGGACTCAAAGTCGCAGTTGTCCCCGAGCGCTACATCGCTGAATCGGTCGTTGAAAGCCTGCGCGGCAAAGTAGAAGGGAAGCGCGTGCTGCTGGCCCGGGCAAAAGTCGCTCGCGATGTGATTCCTCGAGAACTCCGAAAAATGGGAGCGGAGGTAGATATTGTCGAAGCCTACGAAACGGTCGTCCCAGCGTCTTCAGGCATGCATTTGCAAGCCGTTATTAAAGATACGAAACGAGGTCCGGACGTGGTGTGCTTCACCAGTTCTTCAACAGTGAGAAATTTCGTGCAGCTTCTACGCGGACAAGAGGTTTCGCGCCATACCAAATTTGCCTCCATCGGTCCCGTCACATCCAGCACTCTTCGTGAATCGGGCTTGCCGGTTCACATCGAAGCCACGGAATATACGATTCCAGGGTTGATCCGCGCGATTGTGACGAATGTAGAGACCTAGCTTGCTACATCTCAACCTCTTGCAAGAAACGTCTCCACCACCATGGCCTACTCATTCAGCTTGCATCCACAATCCGCCGGAGGCACTCGCGCCTTCAAAAAATCTGTTACCCGCTGATAAGCGTCAATCTGGTTCTCGACT
>Ga0070717_10001976_pt1 | contig 14328 bp, 14 predicted proteins | sample LARL113metaG_FD_71366 | JGI IMG/M metagenome (GOLD analysis project Ga0070717, IMG submission 71366) | Corn, switchgrass and miscanthus rhizosphere microbial communities from Kellogg Biological Station, Michigan, USA - LAR L11-3 metaG | ecosystem: Host-associated > Plants > Roots > Rhizosphere ... | reverse complement strand
GAGTATTTTCTCCCACTCTGCCTTAACGACCAGGCGCCGCCCGGGACTACGCGCAATGCCTTGCAATTAGGCAGCCTGGGTCTCTGGTACCCGGTTTTTTGACATCTCCGTCCATATCCTCGCCACCTTCCAGGCCTTACGGACGCATTACGGTAAAGCCACTCCCGGGGCGCTTGGGGAAGCGCTGCTATAATGGAAAATTGCGCTCATGCACAGAAAGCGACTGATTCGATCCACTACAGTTTTGTCGGTTCGCCGCAACGGCAAGGTGGTTCTTGCCGGCGACGGCCAAGTCACGCTTGGTGAGTCGGTGATCAAGCATTCGGCGAAGAAGATCCGGCGACTTTACAACGACAAGATTGTGGCCGGATTCGCAGGCTCAACGGCGGACGCGTTTACCCTATTCAGCCGATTCGAAGCCAAACTCGAGCAGTATCACGGGAACCTGGGGCGGGCCGCGGTGGAGTTGGCCAGGGACTGGCGCACGGATAAGTTTCTGCGGCATCTGGAAGCCTTGTTGCTGGTGTCGGACCGGGAGCAGACCTACCTGCTTAGCGGGCAGGGAGATGTGATCGAGCCGGATGGTGCGGTGGCCGCCATCGGAAGCGGCGGACCTTACGCGCAGGCTGCAGCACAGGCGCTGGCGGAGCATACCGACCTCTCCGCGCATCAGATCGCTGAAGAAGCAATGAAGATTGCGGGCAAGATGTGCATCTATACGAATGACAAGGTAACGATTGAAGAACTGTAAGAACTCGGACGTTGGACCTCGGACCTCAGCCAGATCTTGGCGAGGTCTAACGTCTGAGGTCTAAAAAGTCTTAACTTTTATGGCCATTTATCTTCCTTCATCCGCCGAAGAAGAACAGCTTGCGTTGGACGAACTGACTCCGCGCGAGATTGTGGTTGAACTCGACAAACACGTGATTGGCCAGAAAGACGCCAAGCGGGCCGTGGCCATCGCGCTGCGCAACCGCATGCGCCGGCAAAAGCTTTCCCCCGAACTCGCCGAAGAAATCATTCCGAAAAACATCATCATGATTGGGCCGACCGGCGTGGGCAAGACGGAGATTGCGCGACGGTTGGCGAAGCTGGCCAATTCGCCGTTCCTGAAAGTGGAAGCTTCGAAATTTACGGAAGTCGGCTATGTGGGTCGCGATGTGGAATCGATGGTGCGTGACCTAGTGGAGATCGCGATTGACAATGTGCGCGAGGAGAAACTGGATGACGTTGCCGACAAGGCCGAGTTGAATGCTGAGGAGCGATTGCTGGACATTTTGCTGCCGCCGTCGCCTCCGCCGCGAGCGGATGGGAGTACAACCTCAGGTGGTGTGGTGATTGACGGGAGCACCGCGCTAGCGGAATCGTCGAACCGGACGCGCGAAAAACTGCGGCAGCAACTGCGCGAAGGGAAACTGGACGACCGCACGGTGGAGATTGACGTGCGCGAGCGCAATTTCCCATCGTTTGAAATCATGACCAACCAGGGCGTAGAGGAGATGGACGTCAACATTAAAGATATGTTGCCAAACATCTTCGGACAGCGCACCAAGAAGCGAAAGATGAAGGTCAATGAGGCCTTTGAATACTTGATCCAGGAAGAAGAGCAGCGGCTGATTGATATGGATCAGGTCACGCGGATGGCAATCGATCGCGTGGAAAATTCGGGCATCGTGTTCCTGGACGAGATCGACAAAATCGCGGGGCGTGAAGGCGGCCATGGGCCGGACGTTTCGCGGGAGGGCGTACAACGGGACATTCTTCCCATCGTGGAAGGCACCACGGTGAACACGCGCTACGGAATGGTGCGCACTGACCATATCCTGTTCATTGCGGCGGGGGCTTTCCACGTTTCGAAGCCGAGCGACCTGATTCCGGAATTGCAGGGACGATTTCCTATTCGGGTGGAGCTGCAGTCATTAACCATGGAAGATTTTGTGCGGATTCTTACCGAGCCGAAGTCGTCGCTGGTGAAACAGTATACGGCGCTGCTCGAAACCGAAGGTGTGAAGCTGGAGTTTACGCCGGAGGCGCTGGACGAGATCGCGCACTTTGCGTTTCGCGTGAACGAGAGTACCGAGAACATCGGGGCGCGGCGACTGCATACGATCATGGAGCGGGTGCTCGACGAATTGAGCTTCGACGCGCCGGAAAAGAAGGGCCAGCAGGTCACGGTGGACGCGGATTACGTGCGCAAGATGCTCACCGACATCGTGAAGGATCAGGATTTGTCGCGGTATATTCTGTAGGCGAGGGGCGGGCCGGAACTCGGAAGAGATGGTGGGACTTGAAACCTCAATCGTAGTTCGCCGAATCACGATCGCGGCAGAACTGGCTCTGCTGATTGCCGCCGGCGCAACGGCTCAAGCCAACCAGGAATCGCTCGCCGTCAACGTTGTCCTCCTCGGCGGCGTACCCTCTGAGCAAGTTCACATCACTTATTATCTGTACGGCCCTTTCGGCGCCTACGGCGGCGTCATAACGCCAAAGCCTCATTCTCTTTCTTATCAAATCCCTACTTATGTGGATGGAAACGCTGCGGGGCAGATCAAAGGGTTCATTTGGGCGTCCGGTTGCAGGATGTCGACGTTCGACGCACCTCTGCTTGACCGGGCGGAGGTTCAGGAATATTTTTCGTGCGATCCGTTGGGGACGGTTAGCCTTTATGGCCGAATCCGTGTTAACGACCTTCCACGAAAGAAGCCAATGGAGGTACGGTTCGACTACATGGCTTCGTGGGCCTGCCATTTCTTCGGTCTGGCGGACTGCATGGTTCCGCAGATTGAGCTTGGAACCGTGAAACCTGATGTTGACGGAGCTTTCGGGATCGAACTGCCTGACTTCAGTGCGGACCCGATCTCGTCCGATTCAGAAGGAGGCGCTGAACTTCAGCTTGTCCTTCGTGAGGTCAAGACCTGGAATCTTGCTGCTCTCTTGGAGCCCGAAATGGAAACGCTGCGGACACCGGGCAACGCTCTCAAGATAGTCCCTTCCTATCCGCACAATCTATTTTTCTCAGCGCGGAAGATACACTGACGTAGGACGAGCGAAACTGCCCGATCTCGCACGGGTTTAGAGTTTGGTATGCCGCTCCGTTGATGCTCATGAAAACCATCCGCGTGAGATGCTCCACGCCAACAGGTTTACTGGCTTTGGGCGCGCTGCTGATGTTTACGGCGTGCGCGACGGTTGCGCCGCCGCAACCTCCTTCGCTGGAGTTGCCGAAGCCGCCTTCGGATCTGCGTGCGGTGCGCAAGGGCGATCACGTTACTCTCACCTGGACTGATCCCACCGTTACTACCGATCGGCAGAAGATTCGACACCTGGGTGCTACCTGGATTTGCCGGGGACTTATGCCGCAGTTAATGGAGTGCGGGAATCCAGTGGGCGAGGTGGCTGCACCGCCAAACCCGGCTACGACCCGGTCTTCCAATCCGAGTATTGTCAGCTCGTACGTCGACCCGCTGCGCGCGCAGCTTGAAAACGACAACCCTTCCGCGTTTGTGACGTATGCCGTCGAAGCGCTGAATGCGGGTAGACGAGGCGCAGGGCTTTCGAACCAGGTGCACGTTCCGCTCACCCACACTCTTCCACCGCCGCCGGACTTTGCCGCGCACATCACGGGTCAGGGAGTGGTGCTGACCTGGACAAACAATGCGCCAGCAGCTAGTCCCAACTCGCCGGTGCACTACGTTTATCGGGTGTACCGCCATCCGGAGGAAAGCCCGCAGCCGATTCTTGTAGGCGAGATCCCGGCCAGAAGCGAACGCAGTCTCAGTCTTATGGATTCCAACATTGAATGGGAGAAGACGTATGAATATCGTGCGGAAACGGTTACGGTAATTGCCCAGCAAAGCAAGTCTGAGATTGAGGTGGAGGTGGAAGGGGACGACGTGCCCGAGATCAAAGTTTTCGCGCACGATATTTTCCCGCCAGCCGTTCCTTCCGGGCTGCAGGCGGTGGCTTCGGGTCCGGGACAAAAGTCCTTTGTCGATCTGATATGGGCTCCCGTGACCGACGTCGATCTCGAGGGATACAACGTCTATCGTCACCAAGAGAGCGAGGCTCCTTTGAAGCTCAATGCGGCGCCGGTGAAGTCGCCGGCGTACCGAGATGAGAACGTGATGTCGGGGAAACGTTATTTCTATTCGGTAACTGCGGTAGATGTTCGGAGCAATGAGAGTGACCGGTCGGAGGAAGCCAGCGAAAGGGTGCCGTAAGAGAAGTCTTTGGGTACGCAAATCGCGCCGCGGCACAAAATATTTCCCTGCGCTGCGCATCAAATTCCGCGGATGTGGTTAGATAGAGGACGATGAAATATTGCCGATTTCAATTCAATGGGCAGGCTCAGTACGGGTTGGTTGAGGCCGTGGGCGGGCGTGAGGCGATTGTGCGGATCCTGCTGACTGCTCCCGAAGAGGCCGACGGAGACATGGAAAGCCTGCGCTCGCGGCGGATCGAGGCGATTCCGCTGGAGGAGGCTTCCCTGCTGCCGCCGGTGCGCCCGTCGAAGATTGTTTGTATTGGGCGGAATTATCGCGAACATGCGGCGGAACTGGGGCACGACGTCCCGCAGGAGCCGCTAATTTTTCTGAAAGCTACGTCGGCGCTGTTGCCGCCGGGAGGGACGGTGCGGCGTCCGAAAATCTCGCAGCGCGTCGATCATGAGGGCGAGTTGGGCGTGGTGATTGGGAAGACTTGCTACCAGCCGGTGGCGGATGCGGACATCCGGCAATACATTTTGGGCTATACCTGCGTGAATGACGTCACGGCGCGCGATCTACAGAATAAAGACGGGCAGTGGACCCGGGCTAAGGGATTCGACACTTTTTGTCCGGTGGGGCCGGTGGTGACGGATGAGATTGACCCTTGGGCGGGTGTGGGCGTCCAAACGCGCGTGAATGGGCAGATTAGGCAGGATGGGAATACCCGCGATTTTCTCTTTGCGCTCGATGTGGTGATTCGGCACATCGCGCAGGCTATGACTTTGTTCCCTGGGGATTTGATTCCCACGGGGACGCCGGCTGGGGTGGGGCCGCTAGTTGCGGGAGATGCGGTTGAGGTGAGCGCGGAAGGCGTGGGGACGTTGCGGAATTCGGTTGTGGAGGAGTAGGGACGATTCTTGATTTCTGATTGTAGATTTCGGATTGTAGAAGTCAGATTGCAGAATTCAGAATGAATACGGTTGCGTCGGCTTTTCAATCAACAATCATCAATCAACGATGCCTTATTGCAGTCGGAAGCGTTCCTTCATCAGCCGCTGCAATCGCGGCTTGTAGAGCAGATCGTAGGCGAGTTCTTTGTCGGGAAACATGGCTAGCGCGGCGCGCTTGGCTCCGGCGGCCAACTCAGAGGCTTCTTCTACCGTGAGGTTGGGGTCCTGACCGATGACCGACATTACCATGCTAATCATCACTTGCAGGCGGCGGATCTTTCTGGCTTCTTCTTCGCGTTCGTGAAGCGTTTCCTGCTCCGCGATTGGGAAATTTGTTTCCTGCTCAGCCTGGTGATGAATATCCATGAATCCCCCTTTTCCCGCACTACCGTTTGGATGACGCGACGCGCCCCGGTGTTGCGCCATTGGTTAAGGCTATTCTGTCGCACTCTCAAAAGAAAGCAACTACACAAAAGTGCTGATCCGAATGGGGCGTCAATTTTGATCGTTAAAGAAAAGCCCACTTCTCGCAAAAGGCGCGACAAACGGGGCACCCGGCGCGGTTCGCAACCCTTGGCCATGAAGTCGCATCCACCCTCGACGGGAGTAAAATCGTAGGGTTAAATGGATTCCGAGCTGTCCGACTCCGGAATTGGAGATGTCATGGCAGAAACTGGCAATTCGTCCGCCGACGCGCAGCCGCGGCCTGATCCCAACGAGAAACTGGTGAAGGTGTTTGACTCGGAGGACGAACCTGAGGCGCTGGTGGTGAAGGGATTGCTTGATTCGGCGGGCATCGAAAGCGATCTTACTTCGGCATCATTGGTGCAAGACGCCTTTCCGGGTCTAGGTGGAATGATTCTTCTCGTGCGCGAAGAGGATGCGGAGGCGGCGCGTCGTGTGATCGCGGAAGGGCGCCAGTTATCGCCTGACGACGACGAAACCGCGGAGATTCCGATTACTGAACCGCCGCCACGGAAGCGGTAAGCGAGTGGCCATCGAGATAGAAGGTCAGTGCTCCATCGAGATCGGAGCGGTAGACGCGGGCTCCAGCGTCTGACAAGCGGCCGAGAATCTCGGTTCGCGGCAGACCGAAGGAATTCCCTGATCCCACCGAAATGACGGCGAACTGGGATTGGCCGATGCGACCAGTTCCGGCGTGGTCGCATTCGAGCTTCCGTGATGTCCGACTTTCACTAGATTCGCGGTGGGATGATGCAGCGCGGCCACGCTGCGTTCCACCTGCTTTTCGGCATCTCCCTCCAGCCAAGCGGACGAAGCGCTGTAGCTCACGCGCCAGACCATCGAATCATTGTTCAGTGGCTTGGCGCCGACTGGCCAGTCGAAGCTGGCAGTAAAGAGCTGGCGTGGGTCGAAGAGGAGCAGTCCCAGCGCGGCTGCGCCCAGTGCCTTAGCAGGGTCGCGGTAGAGCAGGCGTGTGCCCAGGTAGATGGCGCACAGCAATGTGGCACGCCACACCGGGGCGAAGACCTCGGTGATGAAGGCATAGGCGACGTAGAAGGCGACCGTCAGCAGTCTGGCCGAGATGTCGCTCACGCGCAATCGCGCAGCGTCCAAAGGACCACGAAAACCAGGATGCTGACATTCATCCCGGAAACGACGAGGACGTGGGCGGCCTCGCGCGGGTCCCAGAGTTCGTGCACTTTCGCGATGATTCCGCGGTGCAGGCGGCTGCGCTAGGAAGCGAGGCGGCTGCCGGAAAATCCGGGGAGATGTTCGACAGCTTCCATTTTGGCGGAGCCCAAGGCGCGATGTCGCGGTCGGCAAGATAGCCGCGATAGTCGAAAGCACCCGGATTGCGAAAATTTCGCGGCGTCCGAAGCTTGGAGGAGAAACGGATGCGGTCTTGGTAATGCAAGAGCGGCATGGAGCGGATCAGGTTGAAATTGTCTTCGGGATCCGCGTGTGCGCTATAAATGCTCAGTCGGATGCCGGAATGGATGGCTTTGTCTCTTGCCTTCCGTTGTTTGCACTTCTTCCGTTTCGACGTCAATTGTCTGTCGAATTTCCTTGAAGGCGCCCGGTTGCAGGCGGCCGTCGCGCGTGACGTGGGCGATGATTTGCAATTCTTGCCGGTCGGCATAGGGTTGGATGGCGGTGTCGAGGAGGGTGGACGCAGCGCGCCCCTGAATTTGAAGGGCTCCTGCGACAAAGAGAAGCTCCGCGTGCAAGCAGCCAACCCAGGCCGGACCGCCGGCCTGCGAAATATGCGGCGGCCACTACAAACGCCGCTCCTGCGACAAGCCACCAGACGGCGGGACGCCACTGGTAGAACCGGGGACCACACCGAGCGGGTAAGCCACGGCGGCCCACAGTATGGGCTGGCGGCTTGCTTTGAAGTGGAAGGTGGCGGGCTGGCGGGAGTGGGAATTCCGTTCATAGGCTACCGGCACCGAGGGCGGGGCGCCCTTGCGAAACCCGGCAAGACGCCGGCGCTATTCCCGGACCAGGTGCACAACGCTTTCCAGATGGTAGGTTTGCGGAAACAAGTCCACCAGGTGTAGTTGCTCGACGCGATAACCTGCGGCGAGCAGGATCAAAAGGTCGCGCGCCAGCGTTGCCGGATCGCATGAAACATAAATCACGCGTGACGCGGCCAAGGTCGCCAATAATCGCGCCACGCGTTCTCCCAGGCCACTGCGGGGCGGGTCCACCACCGCTAGATCGGGCTTATCAGAGATATGAAGATGGACTGCGCCCTTCCCGACTCGCCCGGTACTTTCCGCACGGGCCAGGTACTGCTCCGTTGTGGCCTGAACTGCCTCTCCATTCGAGGACTGATAGTAGGCAAGATCGGCTGAGGATGTCTGTGACGACTCAACAGAAACGATGTGATGAAAGTCACCCGCCAGCGCTGTGGAAAACAGACCCGCGCCGGCGTACAGGTCGAGAGCGAGTTCGCCGGATTGGCCGGCGGCAACGACCTTCACCAATTCGTCGATCAGATAGCGATTGGCTTGAAAGAAAGAACCCGCGCTCACGCGGTAGTTTGCCCGTTGGGTCTGATAGATAAGGAATGACGCGCCGACGGCCACTAACATTTCAGGCGTCTTTGCCTTCCGATCTCCAGGATTGGCTTCGCGGAAGGCTACGACTCCGGCAATCTCGGGGAGAGCGGATCTCAATTCCTCCGCCCACGCGCGAACGGCGGCCCGGCGGGCATCTGCCCGGCATGTGACATCCAACAACAGCTGAGTGTCGTCAGCGTTGGCGAAGAACTCAACCTCGCGCACTCCCTGGGGAACTTTGCCTGCGCGCCCGCTCTGCCATAGCGATGCTATTCCGCGGTTGATGAGCGGTGAACTTATGGGACATTGTTGCACGGGCAGCAGGTCATGTGACGCTAACTTGAAATAGCCCGTTGCAAATTCGGGGCGGACCTGGACCTGCAGGCGCGCCCGGTTGCGATAGTTCCACGGCGGCGAAGGATGCACTTCAATATCGAACGGCAGCTCCAGCTTGGCGGTGCGCCGCAGGCTCTCGCGGAGGATCTCCTTCTTGATCTCGAGTTGGTGGTCGTAGCTGGCATGCTGGTAGTGGCACCCGCCACAGCGGCCAAAGTATGGGCAGGCGGGCTGGATGCGGTGGGGCGAAGGTTCGATGACGGCTTCAACTTTCGCTCGGGCAAATCCCGCCTTCTGTTCGGTGGGGGTCGCTTGGATTTTTTCTCCCGCCAGGACAAAAGGAAGGAAGACGGCTTTGCCGCGTCCGCGGTCGTCGGGAGGCAGGCGGGCTAGACCGTCGCCGCCGTAGATCATCTTTTCGATCGTAAGGAGCAAGGATTGATTCTACGGGATGCGGTCGGGTCCACCAGCAGGCTCAAGGTCAAAAGCAAGATCAAAAGCAGGCGGACAGGAGTGTCCGCCACACATTGTTCAATGACTGCACCGCGCTACATCTTTTCGCTGGTCATGAGAAAAAGCGGCTTCATTTCGAAGCTCTCGTAATGGGGCCGGAGACGGTCGACGTTGTAGTGCTCTTTCACGTTCACGATTTTCTTTGTGGCAGTTACGGTATCGATTGGCAGATTGTCGTATCGGCCATTCCTAAGGACGACAAGGCGTCCGTGGATCCTGCTCAACAGCAAATCGAGGGCAAGGTTTCCATACGCCATGGGGACGATTGAGTCGATGGCGTCGGGGTCGCCGCAGCGAACCAGGTAGCCGAGTTTCTGGTTGATCGTTTCGATGGTTTTGCCTTTGTTGTATTTGGGGGAAAGGTCCTTCAGTTTTTCGGAGACGAGGTCGCCGATGCCGCCGAGTTTTTTGTGGCCGAAGGCGTCGGTGGTCTCCGCCTCGAACACCATTTCCCCGCCCTGGAACATCGCGCCCTCAGAAACCAGGACGACAGAATAATGGCTGGGATTCTTCTGGCGATCGGCGACCAGAAGTTCGGCAAGGCGCTCGATATCGAACTTGTGCTCGGGGATAACACAGCGGTTCGCGGCTCCAGCCATGGTGGGCACCATGGCGGTGAACCCGGCGTAGCGGCCGAAGACTTCGAGAACCAGGAAGCGTTCGTGAGAACCCGCGCTGGTGCGCAGGCTGTTGGTCATGGAAATGGTGCGGGTGACGGCAGTGCTGAAGCCGATGCAGTAGTCGGTGCCGGGAACGTCGTTGTCCATGGTTTTGGGAATGGCGACTACTCTCACGCCCTCCTGGTAGAGGCGCACGCCGTAGCTCAGCGTGTCGTCGCCGCCGATGGGGATGAGGTGGTCGATGCCGAGCCAATCCAGATTCTTCAATACCTCGGGGGTCAGGTCGTTCTTTTCGGCGTTATAGGTTGACTGCAGGTGAGGCGGAACGCTTGATTTTTTCACCTTGCAGGGATTGGTGCGCGAGGAATGCAGAAATGTTCCGCCAGTGCGTCCGGTGCGGTTGACCAGATCCTCGGTCAACGTCTGGAAATTCTCGCTGTTGTCGTAGTCCTTTTCGCGGACCATGTCAACCAGTCCCGCCCAGCCGCGACGGATGCCGATCACCTGGCAGCCCTCGCGCAACGCGCGTATGGTCACGGCGCGGATGGCGGGGTTGAGGCCGGGGACATCGCCACCGCCGGTAAGGATTCCGATCACGCCTTTTTTTGTCTTCACTTCGTTCCTCTCTTATCGCAGAAGCAGGATACTCCCACCCTGGACTTATTTGTCCGCCGTCGGGCCCAGCTAACTCGGCCACGCGCCTTTTCCGAGCACCCTCGATTCTGCCGGGGCATGCCCAGAAAGGTCGTGTGAAATATCCGCAACGAGTGACCATCGTAACCGGAGTTATTACAAAAGCCCAACGTAAGGTAATTGGACTGTCGTGCTTTGACCCTTTCCCATCCCACCCCTACGATTGAAGCACGTCGGGAGATCCCCCGCGACCGACATCCGAAGTGTTGCCACTATGCTGAATTCGAAGACACAGAAGAAAACGCAGGGCTTTACGCTGCTTGAGCTGATGATCGTGCTCGCTGTGGCCGTAATTCTGGGAGCACTCGCCGTGCCTAGGATGATCGCCACTGTCAACGATATCAAGCTGCGATATGTCGCGACCAATCTCAGCGGTCTCTTACAGTCCGCTCGCATTCAAGCCGTCAGAACAAACACATTCTATTCAATCCAGGCTGGCGTGCAGGCAGGGCACCCCATCTATTACATCGACAAGCCAGGTGCAGGTTATGCGGTCGGGGATCGCTTGGTGCCTATCGACCCGGCTGTAACCATCACGCAGGGACCGCTCACCACCGCTCCTAACGCGGGCCCGTTCCTCGCCAGCCTGAATTTCGTTGTCGACCCAGCCGCTGATCCTCCAAGTTTCAGCGCGCGCGGTCTTCCTTGCATCGGTGCCGCGAACGCATGCCCCCAGGTTCCGGGCCAAGGTTTTGTGATGTTTATGTCGAGAGCGGCAGTCGCTGGGAATATCCCCTGGTTGGCGGTCGTCGTAAACCCCAGCGGACACATTCAGATTTGGAGCTGCGATAACACTGGCAATTGGATTCAACGGGATTGAGGAACAAAATGGCTAAATCGCGCAACCATTTATCTGCAGATGCGGGCGCTCGGCAAACCAGCGAGAGCGGAATGACGATGCTCGAGCTTATGATCGCGATGGCGGTGCTCGCCATTGGAATGACGGGAGCGATGGGCATGATTCTCGCCGGCATACAATCCGACGCTCGCAATAAGAACGACACCGCCGCCGTTGTTTTGGACCAGGAGATCCTGGAGCAGTTCGCGGCTTATCAGAATTATCCGCAAGCAGGCGGATTCATCACGATCAACGACTGCAGCACTGGAGCCACGCGGACTCACGAAGCCGGAGCGGCCGGAGCGGCCGCGCCGGCGGGGAATGGCGCGACGTTATACACCGCAGGCACGGCTCCCTTTCCGTCCAACGTGGGAGACATTGACTGGACTGCGGCGGCCCCCGCGTTCGCGACCGCCGGAACCGTCGGTTATGCCATGAACTACCAAACGTGCAACGGAGATGTATACGAAGTTCGCTGGAATGTCATGCTAGTGGATAACGAAAGCAACATCGCCCAATTGACTGTCTCGTCGCGGCAGATTGCGGCGGCAGGCAACCGCGTGCCTATGCTGTTTTCGATCCCTACTACCATACGCACGATCATTGATTAGTGAGCAAAGATTAGTGAGCAAATCGGACATGAATACTAAAACCTCTCGACAAAACGCTGCTGGATGGCAAGGCGGCTTCACGCTGATCGAACTTATGATCGTGTGCGCAGTGCTGGCGATTGTTCTCGGCGCTGTGTTCCAGGGGATCAACACCATCATCCAGCGCAGCCAATCGGAGCAGGTCAAGGTCGACCTCACTCAAGCCGGACGCGAGTTCGTCGATGAGTTCGAGCGCGATCTGCATCAGGCGGGTTATCCAAATTGCCGCCTGGTGGCCACAGCGGGAGTCAACTGTCCGGCGGATACCACTCAGCTTGCCGTGGCCCAGAATTCGGTCGTCGCAGTCGGTTTGGTTTACGTCGACAATACCAAGATCATTTTTGAGGGAGATATCCAGGGTAACGGCACCGTGGAGTCCCTTGAGTATAAGCTCGTAGACGTCAATGGCGCGACCCCCCCTGCGAGCTGTCCCTGCACGCTTCAGCGTAGCGAAATTCCCAAGGTCAATGGCGTCAGTCCTTGGGCGCAAGGTCCACGCAACTTCTATCAGGAATTGCAAAACGTGGTCAACAGTGGAATACCGGGCGGCACGAACGCATACGGCGGCGGCGCGCCCATAACCGGGAACACAGCGTGGGGAACCAGTAACACCGCCTACTACGCCGCTATCACCACCTTTAAGGATTATCCGGTTTTTCAGGCATATGACCAGTTCGGCAACATCGTTCCGCTGCCGGTAGATCTCTCGGTGCCAGGCAGCACGCAAAAACTGACGTGCTCCGTTGATTCCATCAGTTGCATCAAGTCGATCCGCCTCACTATCAATCTTCTGGCCGATGCCACCACCGGGGTCGACTTGCAGAACAAGGTTCGGCCTGTGAGCACATTGGTGGGCAGTGCGCGCCTGGTGAATAACTTCTAGAGGAGGTCTTGTCCAATGCGCCAAAGTAATTTACGTAAACACGAACGCGGTATGGCTCTGATTCTCAGCCTCCTCGCCCTGCTTCTGATTTCCGCCGTCGGCTTGGGCCTGATCTACATGTCCAACACCGAAACCTCGATCAATAGCAATTACAAAGACACGCAGACGGCTTTCTTTGCCATGCGCGCCGGACTGGAAGAGGGCCGTGACCGGCTTCGCTCGAATGCCACATTTGCGTTGCCTCTGCCGACCGCCTTCCCTCCCGCTGCGGGTTCTATCGTTTACATCACCAACCCCGCCGGGCCTGGGGACCCCGTTACTCCTCAAACTTTCGGAAGCCAATATTTTGACACCGAATTCTGCCACGAGTCATTCGTCGGCTCAGGTGTGGCATGGGTTGCCCCAGGCACACCGTGTGTCGCAGCGGGCGCGGTACCTGTGGGGAGCTTTGTAACCGTCGCCAGCCAGTCGCCCAACACGAACACTGCGGCGGCCTTGAAATATAAGTGGGTTCGCGTGACGCTAAAGCAGAACGGAACCACTGGAACACCTGGCAACGCGAATACCTATGTCGATTCAAACCAGCCTGCCGGTTCGCAAGTGTGTTGGGACGGAACCTTCCTGAAGGAGACGGCGTCAACCGCCATGGGAGCGTTGTATACGACTTGCGACCTGGCTAGAAACGCCGGGTTCAATGTCCGACCGGTTTATTTGATTACATCCATGGCTATCACTCCGCAAGGCAGCAGGCGAGTTGGCCAATACGAAGCGGGGGCCTACATGATCACGCCGCCCGCCGCAGGTCTAGACTTTGCCGGACCCGGAGCTACATTCAATCATGCCCCAAATTCCAATAATTTCGGCATCAGTGGCACGAACAGTGGCGATCCTACTAATGTCGGCACCTATGTACCCTGGACTGGACCCGGCGGGCAGGCCAAATGCACCTCCTCAACCCCCGCGGTGCTACCAGGCATTGGGGTCGGGGACGCTAGCGGTGTGACTAACATGGAGGCCGACATTCCCAGCAACCGCACGGGTGATTACACCGGAGCGCCTATGATTCCCGGGGTTCCCCCCGACACCTCCGGAATTTCGGTGCAAAATGAGGGAGTAGGAACAGCCCAGTATCCCAGCAACAATGTCATGGGGCCCACCTCGAACTGGTCGACTCCGACTCAACTCCACCAACTGGCACAAGCGATGGCGAATCAAGCCAATATTGTCTGCCCGGGCAACGCTGCTTGCTCAGGAACATCTTTCGGCACGGACGCAGCCCCGAAGATCACTTTTATAAACGGCGATGCGACTTTGAGCGGCGGCGCAGGAGTGCTGGTCGTGACCGGAACGCTCACCTTCAACGGAAACACGAATTTTGACGGGCTGATCCTGGTTATCGGACAGGGGATCATGAATGTCCAAGGTGGCGGTGGTGGCCAAGTGAACGGAGAGGTTTTGATTGCCAACACCAACAGCCGCACAGCCCCATTTGGTCAACTTGCCACTTTAGGGCCTCCCATACTTAACTGGAGTGGTGGCGGCAGCAACTTTATCCAATACAACAGTTGCTGGGCCGATTTTGGAAGCTATATGCAGTACCAACTCGTCGCC
>Ga0070717_10001974_pt1 | contig 14344 bp, 11 predicted proteins | sample LARL113metaG_FD_71366 | JGI IMG/M metagenome (GOLD analysis project Ga0070717, IMG submission 71366) | Corn, switchgrass and miscanthus rhizosphere microbial communities from Kellogg Biological Station, Michigan, USA - LAR L11-3 metaG | ecosystem: Host-associated > Plants > Roots > Rhizosphere ... | reverse complement strand
GCCTTCACATATGGCAGCCGCCGTTCACGTTCAACTCTTGCCCAGTGATGTAATCCGCGTCGGTTGCCAGGAAGCCCGCTGCCTTCGCAACTTCTTCCGGAGTGGCGAAGCGGCCCAGTGGAATCTTCAACTTTATTTGGGCTGCGACTTCTTCTGGAATCGCGTCCACCATTTCTGTGGACGTGTATCCTGGCGCAATTGAGTTGGCGGTAATGTTGTATCTCGCCATCTCCAGCGCTAGTGTCTTGGTGAACGCAATGATGCCGCCCTTGCTGGCGGAATAATTGGCTTGGCCGAAAGCCCCCGACTGTCCAACCATTGAGCTGATGTTGATGATCCGCCCGAACCGCTGGTTGATCATCGCCGGCAGGGCCGCGCTGGTGCAGTAGAAGGTACCGTTCAGATTGACGTTGATCACATCTGCCCAATCTTCGTCAGTCATTTTGCGCATGCTATGGTCGCGCGTGATGCCGGCATTATTCACTAGAATGTCAAGGCGCTGCCACTTATCGAGCACTTCCTTCACGATGCGGCGAGCATCCTCTTTACTTCCGACATCGCCCCGCACTACCAGACACTCCACGCCAAGCGAGCGAATCTCCTCGGCGACCGTCTCGGCGTGAGGGGCGTCACTTCTGTAATCGATTGCGACGTTGGCGCCGCGGTGGGCCAGTTCCAGAGCGATCGCCCGGCCAATGCCGCGCGAAGCGCCCGTGACCAGGGCTACTTTCCCCTTCAATGAATGAAAGCCGTTTCCGTTATGCCCGTTTCCATTATGAGCAACTAGTGTTTCCATGATGTTCTTCTCCTGGGAGCTGTACTGAACTACCGCCGGATCGATCCGTATGACCACATAACCGCCCACCGCGCCCGCGCCGAATCCCGGCGCAAATACGCGCATTGGACGATCGATGACTTTTTCCGAAACCGCGTCGTGAATTGCAAGCAGGATGCTTGCCGCCGAAGTGTTCCCCACCCGCTCGATATTGAAGTAAAGCCGGTCTGGAGGAATGCCGGCAGCCTCCGCTAAAGAAGCCACCATGTTCCGGTTGGCCTGGTGTGGAACCACCAAGTCGATGGCATCCATCAGCGTGCCTGACGCACCTTCGGGATGCGGCAGGCCTTGAATTTCACTGATCATCTGCGTCAAATAACGCTTGACCAGCGTTTTCACATCGGGACCGTAGACGGTGAGGCTGTTGTCAAACATCGGATTCGGCCAGATGATCGAGTTCACTTCCGACCAGGGACCGCTGGCGTAGGTTTGCACGACCTCGATGTCGGGCGGCGCGCCGCGTGGCGCAGGGGCTACAACCACCGCTGCTGCACCGTCACCAAAAATCATGCGCGAGGTGCGTACAGTGCCGATCTTGTCGGAAAACTTCTCGCCGCAAATCAGCAGGACCGGACGCTCAGTTTCCTGCAGCAGTCGCAGCGCTTCTACCAACCCGTAAGACATCCCGGCACATGCTGCGACGATGTCACACGATGCATGCGTCTGATAAAGACCGAGTTCACCCGACAACCAGGTCGCGACCGAGGGAACCAGGTTCGTGCTGGTGCAACTGCAAAACAAGACTCCGCTGATCTCGGCGGGCTTGCGTCCTGACTTGGCCAAAGCTTCACGTGCCGCAATAAGCGCCATGTCCGGCAAATTCAACTCGGTATAGCAGCGCTCAGCGATTCCGGTTTTCTCAAAAATCTCAGCCGCAGTCATATGTGACCAGCAATAGGCTGTGTTGCGAATCAGGTCTTCATTAGTGCAGGGAATTTCTCCTTTGTAGACGCTGATCGCCTCTATTCGCGGCATCACCCGAAATTGTTCGCGCACCACTACCGGCGGCGAGGGCTTTGAAGGTTCGCTCAGCGCCAGAGTGTGCGCATCTTGCAAATGAGCGTGATGACGAGAGTGTCCTGGTTGCTTTACGCGGCGGATGAACTGGAGAACTTCATGATTTCGAGGATGGAAAGCGACCACGTAGTCATTCTCTTTTAGCATGCCTACTGGTGTGAGTTCGCTGGTAGCGGGGTCCCATGGATACTGGTTGTGCAGAACCATAGCTTGACGCATCAGGGCCTCAAGCTCAGGCACCGCATGCTGGTAATTCAAAACGTCATCGTACCCGTAGGTGGGGTAGTCAGGGTCGTATTTCAGCACGTGGCATGTGAGATTCCGTGGGTCGGCAAGAATTTCGGGGACCGTCCACTTAATCGGCCGAAGCTCTCCGCCAGAGCTCTGCTTGTTGCGGAAGACGTCCAGCAAAATCTTGAAGCACTTATCTTCCTGCTCTTGTTCCCACATTGCGGGAAGCTGGCCATAACCCACTTCGAGCGCGGCGGCTGATGTGGCAGTATCGCGCGGCTTGTAAACCGGCAAAAAGATGTCGTCACGATGCCGCGGCAAATCGCCCCAGCGCGTTGGCCGCTTCTCATACATGGTGAGAACGTAGCGGTTCACCCAAAAGAGATTCAGCGCCAGTTCGCGGCAGAGTTCGTAGCGATTCGCGTATTGCCCCTTACGTAATTGCCCGAGCACTTCGTCTTCGGTCGGCGCTTTGTCTCCAAAGTCGCGGCGGATAACCTGCGTGAACTCGTCCAGCGTTTCGAAAACAGAGAAGTCGAGTTCTGGAAAAAAATTGCACGGGAAGACAAGTCGATCGTGACTATTCAGTATGAAAGGTTTTAAAAACATAACTGCCTTCTTTCACGATTATGGTTACTCGAACTCCATCAGCACCTGATCACGCTTGACAGCCTCGCCGGCCGACACATTCACCGACTTCAGCTTTCCCGCCCGTGGTGCTGTCAATTTTGTTTCCATTTTCATAGCTTCCAACACCAGCATGAGATCGTGGGCTCGCAACTCGTCTCCAGGCTGAACAAAGACCAGCGTCACAATCCCGCTCAAGGGGCTACGGCAAAGCCTTCCATCCTGGCCATTGACCCCCTCCGAATCGGCCGCTGATATGACTGCCGACTGAAGGAACGCCTGGCGCGTTTCAGTGCTCTGTGCCTCACCAGGAAAAGAGAGTTCGACCTGGTATTGCGTTCCGTCGATCACCACTTCCAACTTCATGCGGCCCTTCTTGCAACTCCATCGCTGGTCCAGTGCACCACGGGTTCGGCCGTTACCTTGCTCGCGTGTACTTGGAGAGAATGGGAGTTCTGCACCAGAACGCATCCCTCTCGGGCCCAGGCATTGCTCAGAGAGTGGGTCGCTTGCACTTTCTTGATCGAGTGGATGTGCACCGGCTGTCCTATTAAGGCGCTGAGACTCTGGCCGAGGGCCGAGACGCTACCCGGGGCCAAATCGCTATGCAGTTCCTTGCCATTGGCCCCTTCCAAGCTGAGGCTGGCCTGCGCGCCAAACTGCTGATCGAAAGATTTCTGAAACTCGGACCGAAGCCGCGCAATGCTGCGCTGCAGCACCCATCGCAGTACAACGTAACCGGTGATCCAGCTGGCAATGACAATAGCGGTAGTGAGCATTTGGGGGCCTCCTTGCTACAGCGGGATCAAACCATGTTTTTTCGCGGGCCGAATCTCCCGTTTCGAACTGAGCGCTTCGAGAGCCTGCGCCAGGTATTTCCGTGTTTCTGCTGGCTCCATAATGTCATCTACCAGCCTTCGGCCAGCGGCAACGTAAGGATTTGAGAAGGTGCTGCGATACAGCTCGATCAGTTCCTTGCGCTTTTGCGCCTTGTCCTCCGCAGCCTCAATTTCTCTTCGGAAGACGATTTCGGTTGCGCCCTCCGCTCCCATCACGGCGATTTCCGCCCCCGGCCAAGCGATTACGCGGTCGGCGCCGAGATCTTTGCAGCACATGCCGATGTATGCTCCGCCGTAAGCTTTGCGCAGGACCACGGTCAGCTTGGGAACAGTTGCAGCCGAATACGCGAACAGCATCTTCGCGCCATGCCGGATAATGCCGCCGTACTCCTGCTCCACGCCCGGCAGAAATCCCGGCGTATCTACAAACGTCAGTAGCGGAGTGTTGAATGCGTTACAGAAACGCACGAAGCCCGCAACTTTGTCCGAGGCGTTGATGTCGAGCACGCCCGCGAGCACCAGCGGCTGGTTGGCAACGATGCCGACCGTCCGCCCCTGTATGCGGCCAAAGCCCACCACTACATTGGCTGCAAAACCCGGCTGAATTTCGAAGAAGTCTTTGTTGTCGAGCACCCGCGTTACTACATCGCGGACGTCGTAGCCGGTCTTGGAGTCGACAGGGACTACATAATTCAGCTCGGGATCGCTTTGCGCAGGCGCGTCACAGCTCAATCGCGGAGCCTCTTCGAGATTATTTGAGGGCAAGAAACTCAAGAGGCGGCGGCACAAGGCAAGCGCTCCGCGGTCGTCTTCGGCAATCAGATGCACCACACCCGACCGATTCATCTGCGCTCCAGGCCCGCCCAGGGCTTCGGCGCTGACCACTTCCCCAGTGACTTGCTTGATGACCTGAGGTCCGGTGATGAACATTTGCGCGCGCTTGGTCTGGATGATGAAATCCGTCAGTGCCGGACTGTAAGCGGCGCCGCCGGCACATGGACCGCAGATAACAGAAATTTGCGGAACGCTTCCAGATAGCATCACGTTGTTGTAGAACACGCTTGCATATCCGGCGAGACTGTCGATTCCCTCCTGCACCCGTGCGCCACCAGAATCGTTGATAAAGATGAACGGGCTCCCGGTCTTTAGCGAGAGTCGCATCATTTCGACAATCTTGGCGCAGTGCACTTCGCCGGCGGTGCCACCCAGCACAGTGAAATCCTGGCTGGCAAGGTGGACCAGGCGGCCGTCGATCATCGCGCATCCCGTAACCACGGCGTCAGCCGGAACATCCTTGTCGCCCATTCCGAAAAGAGTCGCGTGATGTTTTGCGAACGCGCCAAGTTCCTGAAAACTGCTGGGATCTACCAGGTCTTGTATGCGCTCGCGCGCCGTGAGCTTGCCGGAAGAGTGTTGTTTTTCGATACGATCCGGGCCGCCGCCCGCTTGAATATGCCTGCGTCGGTCGTGTAGTTCGCGGAGTTTGTCAGCCACTGCCGACGCTGGTGCACTGATGTTTGCCGACTCGGGAGAGAGAATTGTCTTAGCTGCCATACATCGCCTCTTCGAAACCTGGGTGTCGTCCAATTTCGGCGAGTGGGTTGCCTGCTTAAGCCGACGCCACGTTTACACGTTCGGGGCGGCTCAAGCAGGCAAGAAGATTGTCTGATTAGTGGAGGTTCGGCTCAGTGATGGGCGAAACGTCGAAGTGTGATGCGGATCACAAACGCTTTGCACCAAGGCTGGGGCAAAGCGGTCGGGTTCCACTCTGCAGTTAGGCTGATAATCAGCTCAAATTTCTTGCAGTATTAACTGACTGGTTGCTCTGCCAGCAGTTTCTCGCGCTCTTCAGCGTCGATCTGTTCTTCTCCCAGACTGGTAGGCAAGGCCAGTTCGAGAACTTCACCGATCGTTTTCACATAATGAACGTTCAGGTGCTCGAGTTGCTCGGGAGTGAGGTCCTCTTCAACATTCATCTTATTTTCGGCGGGCAGGATCACGTCGTGCACGCCAGCGCGCTTCGCTGCCAGCACTTTTTCCTTGATTCCGCCCACGGGAAGAACATTCCCGCTCAGCGTGATCTCGCCAGTCATCGCGGTCAGGGGACGCACCGGGCGCTCTTTCAATAAAGAAACCAGAGCGGTGGCCATGGTCACGCCCGCCGAAGGTCCGTCTTTCGGAATCGCCCCTGCGGGAACGTGAATATGGATATCGTGATCGGCGAAGAAGCCCTCTGCGATCTCAAGCTGCCGGGCGTTGGAGCGCACCCAGGTGAGCGCCGCCTGCATAGACTCCTGCATGACCTGGCCAATCTGCCCGGTCATGGTGAATCCGCCTTTGCCCTTCATGACGTTGGCTTCAACGAACAGAACATCGCCGCCGGAAGGAGTCCATGCTAGGCCGACCACCACTCCAGCGCGCTTCGTGCGCTCGGCAATCTCGCCCTCGCTGCGGACCTTGATTCCACCCAGGAAGTCTTGAATAATCTCCGGCGTTACGACCAGTTTTTCCGTCTTTCCTTCCGCCAGTCGCCGTGCCTGCTTGCGGCAAATTGTTCCGATGTTGCGTTCCAGGTTGCGCACACCGGCTTCACGCGTATAGTGGCGGATTAAATAGCTCATCGCCTCCTGCGGGAACTCGATCTGGTCCGCGGTAATTCCGTTCTCCTCAATTTGCCGCGGAACCAGATATTGAAATGCAATGTGGACCTTTTCTTCTTCGGTGTAGCCCTGCAGTTCGATAATCTCCATGCGGTCGCGCAGCGGCTCGGCAATCGGATCAAGCATGTTCGCCGTGGTGATGAACAGCACCTTCGAAAGATCAAAGGGTACGTCGAGATAGTTGTCGCGGAAAGTCGAGTTCTGCTCGGGATCCAGCGCTTCGAGCAACGCTGAGCCGGGGTCGCCACGGAAATCACGCCCGACTTTATCAATTTCGTCGAGCATGAAGACGGGGTCTTTCGTCTCCGCGCGGCGAATGCCTTGGATAATCTGGCCCGGCAAGGCGCCGATGTAAGTGCGGCGATGCCCGCGGATTTCGGCCTCGTCGTGCACCCCGCCCAGCGAGATGCGGACAAACTTGCGTCCGAGCGCGCGCGCAATCGAACGGCCAAGCGAAGTCTTGCCCACTCCCGGAGGCCCGACGAAGCACAAAATAGGACCTTTCATGGTCGGCTTCAGCCGGCGCACCGACAGGTAATCCAGAATGCGGTCTTTGACCTTCTGCAAATCGTAGTGGTCCGTGTCGAGAATTTCTTTCGCCTTAGGAATATCCACTTCGCCGCCGGATGTCTTTGCCCACGGCAGCACGGCCAGCCACTCGATGTAGTTGCGCGTCACGCCATAGTCTGCGGCCATCGGCGACATGCGCGCGAGGCGGCCAAGTTCTTTCAGCGCCTCTTTCTTTACCTCATCCGGCATGCCCGCGTTTTCAATCTTCTGGCGCAGTTCTTCAGTGTCGCGCTGGCCTTCGTCCTGCTCGCCCAGCTCCTTCTGAATGGCTTTCATCTGCTCGCGCAAGTAATACTCGCGCTGGCTCTGCTGCACCCGGTCTTGGACTTCGGACTGAATCTTGTTGCGTAACTGCTGGACCTCGAGCTCCTTCGCCAGATGCTGGTTGACCTTCTCCAGCCGTATTCGCACGTCGGAAGTCTCGAGCGTGTCTTGCTTGTCGGCCGTCGAAAGCGATGGCAACGAAGACGCGATGAAGTCCACCAGTCTACCCGGTTCCTCGATATTCATCGCCACGGTCGAAAGTTCGTCCGACAAGGTTGGCGAGCCGGCAACAATCTGCTGGAACAATGTGAGTACGTTTCGCTGTAACGCTTCCACCTCAGACGTCTTGGGAGGGATCGCCTCCGGAACGGTTTCTACCCGCGCCATCATGTAGGGCGCAAGCTGCGTAAATTCCGCCATGCGCACCCGTTCCAGGCCTTCAGCAAAAACAAACAGGCTCTGGTTCGGCATCTTCACCACTTTGTGCACCACCGCGAGCGTGCCAACTGCATACAAATCTGTGGGTTGAGGCGTATCCACGCGTGCTTCACGCTGCGCCACCACAATAATGGTCTTGTCCTCGCCAAGCGAGTTGATGAGTTGCACTGAGCTTTCGCGACCCACGGTCAACGGCAACACCGCATGTGGAAACAGAACGGTGTCCCGAACCGGTAATACTGGAAGTGAGCGATTTTCTGACGCCATCGTTTTCTCGATTATCTCTATCTCTTTGCGCAGTTTACGTCCTGCGGCACATTTATGAGTACGAACTTGAGTGTATGGTACTCAAGTTTGATGCAATACACTTTTGTGAAGATTCAACCCCGAGCGAATCAGCTGTTTCCCAAAACATTTGGATTCTAAATCGCGACCCCAAGTATGTGAAAAACGAATGTTGTCGTACGACCGGTGTGCCAGTTCAGCACCCTTGCTTTCCTAGGCTGCCGGATAAATTCCCAGTACCTTCACCATATCGGTCACCACCCGCAGTTGCAGTAGCGCTCCCCGGGCAATCTTGTCATCCCCACGAAGAAAATCCGTGTAGAAGACGTACTCCCAGGGCCGGCCCCGCATAGGACGCGATTCAATTTTGCTAAGACTGATATCGCGGTCGGCGAACACACGAAGGGCCTGATACAGAGATCCGGGAATATTCTTAACCGCGAAGACAATGGACGTCTTATTAGCGCCGGGGAGAATTCGTTGTTTGCCCCGCAACAAAAAAAATCTTGTGAAATTCCGCTTGTCATCTTCGATGCCGGCAGCCAGAATTCGCCCTTTGTAGACCGTCTCCGCGTGCCGGCTGGCAATCCCAGCGGCATCTCGCAGCCCACTCTCGATCACGTGCTTCACGCTTCCAGCCGTGTCGTAAAAAGGCATGGCCTGAATACGTGGATTCTTGCCGAAAAACTCGCGGCACTGATCAAGCGCCACGGGATGAGAAAGTGCTTTGCGAATACTTGCTTTCTTCACTCCACGAGCCGCGATCAGGTTGTGCACGATCCGCAGATGGAATTCCCGCTGTACGAAAACCGATCTTGCCAAAAGCAGGTCGGCATGTTCGGTCACAGTTCCGGCTAACGTGTTCTCGATGGGAATAACCGCAATCGGAACATTGCCGGATTCCAGCCGGTCAAATACCTCGATCGATCTGGCGCAAGGCACAACGCTGCAACCGGGCACCATTCGGCGCGCAGCTTCGTGGCTGAACGACCCGAGCTCTCCCTGAATGGCAACTCTCACGTGAAGCAAGTTATCTGGATGGGAGCGGTGAATGCAAATCTTTTTCGAGCAGCAAAGCATCCACTCCGTTCGAGTAATAACGTGGAATGCTCTTAATCACGGTGTAGCCGTGACGTTTGTAGAACGAGAGCGCGGCAACATTGTCCACCGCCGTTTCCAGGCGGACCACGGCGCACTGTGCTGCACGGAATTGCTCTTCCGCCGAATTGAGCAGGGCCGATCCAATCCCAAACCGGCGGCCGCTCTCCCGGACGTCAATCGTGATGATATGGCCCCTGCCGCTAGCCGCACGGTTAGCAACCAGGAAACCGAGCACCTCAGATGATTGAAGAGTCTCCTCCTTGCCTTGAACGGCCCTCTGAGCGCTCCCCGTTTGCTCGGCCACCAGCGTAAAAGACGATGGATGGCGGATATAGGTTTTCAGTTCAAATTGCGTGTACGAAATCCCGGGAGGAAAGCAGGCTTGGTCAATTTCCCACAGCCTGCGGAAATCTTCTGGCCGGTAAGCGCGGATGGCAAATCGAACAGTCACCACCTAAGAAAATACCAGAGGAAAGCTTCCTGTAATCAAAGACTTACAATTTTGGCGTCCTCCGCCAAAAAACCGCTAAAAATATGCAACGAAATTCTTGCTCGTTTGCACCCTAAGTCGTACCATTCGCATCTGAGGCTCTGTGGTGCGTCTGATCGCAATAGCGGCGCTCTGCGCGACCGCTGTCGATGTACTCTGGTTCTTCCTCTTCTCACGATATAACCGGCGCAAGGGTGCTCTGGTATTGAGGTGGGTGGAAGCCGCTTGTGCTACGCGCGCGCGAGTCGTAGAAACAAAATGGCCCAGCCGCAACTGCCTTCAGGCCCAGCTGCACTTCGCCGCACACTGGTTTGAGAATGCCCGGGTCACGATAAAGCTTCTGCCTCGTCCTCTGCTGGTGCAATGGCTGGTCTGCTTGTGGCGCCGCCAGCGCGAGACGGTCACTTTTGAAGCTGATTTGGACGATTCGCCGAACTTCCATCTCGAAATCTCGCGGCACCGCTGGCTCACCCAGAAGCCCAAGGAAATTTCAAATCCCACTCGCAACTGGATACTTTCCCGCCCCGGCCCGGTCGTGCTTACTACTCGCACCGAGTGGACGCACGAACTCACTCCCTTGGTGAATACGCTGATGACCTCGCGGGGTCACAATCTGCTCACCGTCCGCTTCCGCCCGAATTCGCCCCATCTCTCAGCGACTATTCCTCTCGACGCTCTTTCGGGCGAGGAAACAACGGCGTCATTCCTTAGCGTGCTGCGCGATTTGGCGGCTGGCTCATCGGCCTCGAGACAGTAACTTCCCAACAAGTAGATTCGAGATTTAGGGCGATCCAGGCGAGACGTCAGCGCTCACTCACTCTACGTTTCAAACCGATACCCCACGCCGCGCACGGTGAGCAAGTGGGTCGGGCGCGAGGGATCATCCTCCAGATACCGCCGCAGGCGCACGATAAAGTTGTCTATGGCGCGTGTATCGGTGTCTTCTCGCAGGCCCCAAACTTCTTCGAGAATAGATTTGCGCGAAACCACGCGTCCGCGGTTTCGCACCAGGTGGCGGAGCAGTTCGGACTCCATAACCGTGAGACGAGTGGTGTTCCCATTCACCCGGACTTCCAGGTTTCCGAAATCAATAGTCCGTCCATCAAACGAGAACTCTCCAAATTCCTCTCCAGAGCGATCGTCGGCCGCCGCAGTTGGACCTGCTTCCACCTTGTGCGCGCCGGTTGCTTGCCGCGCCCAATCGCGCCGCCGCAGCAAGCCTTGCAGGCGCGCCAGAAGAATGGGAAGCTCGAACGGTTTCGGAAGATAGTCATCCGCACCGGAGGCGAAACCCTTGAGCACGTCTTCCGGCCGGCCGCGCGCGGTCAGCATGAGAATCGGAATAAAGTTCCTGGCCTGCCGCAGATCGGCGGCGACTGCGAAGCCATTTTTCCCGGGAAGCATTACATCGAGCACCATCGCATCGAACTGTTCACCCTTATTCAAAAGCAATTCCAGCGCGCTCTCCCCATCGGTTGCGACTTCGGCGGAATGGCCCTCTGCCCGCAAGTTGAACTGCAGGCCGTCAGCAATATGCGCCTCGTCCTCCACGATCAGGACGCGACTCATGAGGCCCTCCGCGGCAACTCGAGAATGAAAGTTGAGCCGCTGCCTTCGCCGAAACTTTCGGCAGAAACTTTGCCACCGTGGCGCTTGGCGATAGTGCGGACGAGAAAGAGTCCCAGGCCGGTGCCGCGTACTTGCGCGAGTGCGCGTCCACGAACCCGATAGAAGCGCTTGAAAATGCTTTTCAGCTCGGTGGGCGGAATTCCGACGCCGCGGTCCTGTACCCGCAGCACCAAACGTTTTTCTTCTTCGACGCTGAGCTGAACAGAAACGTCGACTTTGTTCTGCGAGTACTTGATGGCGTTGTCTAAAATGTTTGAGACCGCAGTGCGCAGCTCTTCGGGATCGCCTCTGACTCCCGACCCAGTGCCGTTTACCGCGGACTGATAGCGAAGCGCCCCAGGCTGCAGATGGTGACTCGTGCGGGCCCTCTCGACGCATTCCTCAACCAACGCGGCAAAATCGAGATCGACCTGCTCGGCTTTGCGCGCACCCGCTTTTCCAGCCTTGAGCACCTGATCGACGGTTTTCATCAAGCGGTCGGTATCTTCGAGCATCAGTCGATAGAAATCGCGCCGTTGTGGTTCCTCGACTTCCCGGCGCTGCAAAGTTTGCAAATAGAGCCGGATGGATGCAATTGGCGTCTTGAGCTCGTGCGTGACCGCATTTATGAAACTGTCATGCTGCTCATTCCGGCGGATTTCGCGGACCAGGAAGCTGGTGTTCAGAACAAGTCCAGCGACTACTGCGCCAAAAAATATAATTCCCAGCAGGACCTTAACTTCTTCCTGCCAGTGGGAGATAGTCCAGCCAAAGCCTACCGCGACAGAAGCTGCCGCCAGTAGGACGCAGAATGAAACAAAAAAGGCGATCTTGCCGCGCCGAGGAACGCGCATAGAAGGATTTTAGCGCGGGACGGGCAAAGCGGTGAGTAGTGAATATGTTCTAGCCCAGGCAGGACTGGGATACGCCCGAAGCGCGGCTGCTGCTGACCCTCAGTGCGTTAGCCAGCCCGCGTGAGCCTTGTGGAAAGCTTTGCAGAGGTGCTAAACAGAAACCAGTTCAGGCTTAGCTGAAACCACCTTCTCAGCTTCGTCCTCTGGCAACTCTGACAACTTCACGCGATATACATGCCGGGCCAGGTGGAGCTTTTTTAAAGCCCAGATTCCGTACCAGTTCAGGTCGATCTCGTACCACTTCAGACCGTGGCGCGCTGAAACCGGATGCGCATGATGATTGTTATGCCAGCCCTCGCCGAAGCTCAGTATCGCGACCCAGAAGTTGTTGGTTGAGTGGTCGCGCGTGACAAATCTGCGCGATCCCCAGGTGTGAGTCGCCGAGTTCACTAACCAGGTGCAGTGCAGGCCGACAACGGTGCGCAGAAAACCTGCAACCAGCAGCATCGGCAAGCCGCCAATCGCATAGAGTGCAACCATAACCGCGACCGCCGGAACGTAATGGTACTTGGTGATCCACACATGAAACTTCGATTTAGCCAAGTCAGGAACGTAGCGGGCAAGGGTTTGGGTGTCCTGATGCAGGCTCTTGCCCATCAGGATCCAGCCCATATGCGCCCACCATTTGCCGTCGAGAGGCGTGTGCGGGTCGCCCTCTTTATCCGAATGCTGATGATGAATGCGGTGTGTAGCCACCCAGAAAATCGGCCCGCCCTCTAGCGCCAGCGTTCCGCAAGTTGTGAGGAGATATTCCACCCATTTTGGGGTCTTGTAGCCCCGATGGGTAAGCAGCCGGTGATAGCCCATTCCGATGCCCATGCCGCCCGACACCCACCACAGCACCGCTGCAGCCAGCAATCCCTTCCACGTCAAAAAGAACAAAGCAGCAATCGCGCCGACGTGCAACGCAAACATAAAACCAGCTGTTATCCAGTTGATCTGGTCGTCGTGCCGTGTACGCTCAAGTGCTTCGATCTGAAGTGGCATTGTTTGGCCTCAAGGACTAGCTTCAATTTCAAAGGTAACAGCGGTCTTGAAGAGTGGGTGTAATAGTTCTGTAACAGCCAGCACGAAAGGATTAGGTCGGCTGTTCGCCCTTCTGGTAGCCCCGGAGAGGGCAGTATGGGTGCTCAGAAATTGCGCGTTAAACTCGAGAGTTCTTACGCATTTCATAGCCCGAGTTGCAGGCGCGAGATGCGGTAAGCAGAGCGTCCGCGAGCTGGATCCAGCGCTCGAACGGCGGATCCCAAACTTCTGGTTCGTCTACATGTGATTGTATTTGGGGAGGCGTCGAAACGTGTATTGGAATAACTAGGCTATGCGGTTCCATTTTGGTTTCCTGGGCAATCCCTTTCCTGGGATGAACCAGAGTCGCACATGTTTGCGGCACCTGGATAGCGGGTAAAGAATGTATTACTTAGGTGACCTGAATAGGGCCCAAATGTCGCTTCAGGGCGGGTGGTTTCCTAAGTTGCTGCTATTTTCCCAAATTTGTGTTCTGAATTCGCGCTTGACTTCCGTCTCAAGGGGTCTAGCATAGGGGTATCACCTCCGATCCACTTCAGGATCGAATGGGCCGGTAGCCAAGGAATGTCACCGCTTCTCGGTCGCTGGCCCATTTAAATTTCCCCCAACTCAGCCGCGCGCCGTTAGTGCCCAACTGGCGCTATCCGATCACCCACGCTTTCACGTGCCTGGTGACTGATTCAGGCACCTCCGCCTCGAGCTCGACTAAGCCGTCCTTGTAGGCCCGCGAATAAATCCGAGACCTCGCTTCCAGCATGGCCAGAGCTTTGCCCTCCTTCTGCGGAATCCGCAGGCGCACACGGCTGGTGGCATCTTCAGACAGGGCCTGATCAACGCGGTCGAGAAGGGTACCGAGGCCGATCGCCTTCACGGCAGAGACATGCACAGTTTGCGCATCGTCGCGCAGACTGTCGCGCTGTTTTGGCGGGAGCAGGTCGATTTTGTTCTTGACCAACAATTTCGGTTTGTCGGCCGCCCCAAGCTCTTTCAGCACGGCGTCTACTTGCGCATCCTGCTCTGCCGAGAGCGGACTGCTCGCGTCCGACACGTGCAGCACCAAAGCTGCTCTCTGTACCTCCTCGAGCGTGGCGCGAAAAGAGGAAACCAGGGTATGCGGCAGGTTGCGGATAAAGCCTACGGTGTCGGACACGAGAGCTTTTCGCTTGGAAGGCAATGTGACCGAGCGCAACGTGGGATCCAGAGTTGCAAACATGCGTGGCGATTCCAGCACTGTTGCATTGGTCAGCGCATTGAATAGCGTTGACTTGCCGGCATTGGTGTAACCAACCAACGCGATTGTGGCGACCGGGACCGACTCGCGTCGTTGCCGCTGCTGGGCACGAATCAGCCTGACGTTTTCAATCTGCTGTTGCAGATGACGAATCCGGCGATGAATCTTGCGGCGATCGGTTTCAAGCTGGGTTTCACCGGGACCTCTG